>Ga0182011_10000564_pt1 | contig 32366 bp, 23 predicted proteins | sample 711E1DmetaG_FD_120481 | JGI IMG/M metagenome (GOLD analysis project Ga0182011, IMG submission 120481) | Permafrost microbial communities from Stordalen Mire, Sweden - 711E1D metaG | ecosystem: Environmental > Terrestrial > Soil > Wetlands > Permafrost | place: Sweden: Stordalen | collected...
CCCGTACATGTTGTACATCTCGCCAGAAAAGACCTGCCGCAACTGACGAACCAGCGATGGCGGCAGCGCCTCGCCTCCGAGAAAAAGCTTCTTCAATCGTCCCAGCGAAGCCAATCCATCGGGATTGACCGCGATCATCCTCGCCAGAGAAGGGGTCGACTGCATGTGCGTGACGCCGTATTTCAGGATCTCATCTGGGATCGTCTGCACGCCCTCGTCTCCGTGAATGATTACCTGAAACCCGCGGGTCAGCGTCCAGAACAATTCGAGCACGGAGATATCAAAAGATATGCTGGTCACCGCCAGCCAAACGCCGGGCTCGGACCCAATCGCTTGATCCATGCCGGTGAAGAAGTTGACCACGTTGCGGTGCTCGATCATCACACCTTTGGGTTTCCCCGTCGATCCCGAAGTGTAAATGGCATAGGCGAGATTCTCCCCGTTGGCAGTGGAAGGGATCGGGGCGGTGGAGTGCGCGGCAATGGTTTCCGCATCGCCATCGATGGAAACGATGTGCTTCGCGGTGTGGGGCAGACGCGATTTCGTGCGCTCGGTGGCGAGGATGACCGGAGCCTGCGAGTCCTCGATCATCAGCTCGATACGCGGCATTGGATAGCTGGGATCAATCGGAACGTAGGCCCCGCCCGCCTTGAGGATCGCGATCAACCCGACCATCATTTCCAGGGAACGTTCGACGGCGATCCCGACCAGAGCCTCTGTCTGCACGCCGAGCGCGCGGAGATGCCGCGCCAGTTGATTGGAGCGCCGATCGAGTTCGCAATAGGTCAGGCTGCGCCCTGCGGAAATTACCGCGATTGCGTCCGGCGTGCGCGCAACCTGGCGCTCAAACAGCTGCGCCATTGTGCTCTCGCACAGGGCGCCGGCCTCGGTTTCTTTGCCTTCAACCATTTCTGCGAGCAAGGAGGCTGTTCTCCAGGAAAAGGAATTCAATGCCAGTGCCGAGAAAGGTCTCGATGGCCTCTTCCGGCGTATTGACAATGGGCTGACCTTTTACGTTGAAACTGGTGTTGAGCACCATTTCTCGTCCGGTGGTTTTTCCGACGGCGGCGAGCAGGCGATGGAAATCGGGATTGTCTTTTTCTGACACTGTCTGCAGGCGCGCTGAACCATTCACGTGAGTAATGGCCGGAAGCGACGCGCGGTGTTCGGGACGCACGTCCACCACCGTAATCATGTAAGGCATGTGCGTGCCGGGCGCGACGTTGAACCAACGATGCGCCTCTTCCACTGAACACGCCGGCGCAAACGGGCGAAACGCCTCGCGCATTTTGACCATCGCGTTAATACGGTCGCGCATGGCCGGATGCCCAGGGTCGGCAAGAATACTGCGGTTCCCCAAGGCGCGCGGACCATACTCCAGGCGGCCGCGATACCAGGCAATCACTCGTCCCTCGGCGATCAGCGTGGCCGCTTCGGCGCAAGTCCGATCGAGAGAATCGAAACGCGTCACCGCAACCCGGCTGGCATACTTCTCAATCGCCTTTTCGATGCACGCAGACGAGTAGGCCGGTCCCAGCAGAGGAACCTTCATGCGCTCATTGTGAATTTTCTCGGAGAGCGATGCGCGATACAGGGCAGCACCCAAGGCAGTGCCATCGTCTCCGGCCGCGGGCTGAATGTAGACTTCGTCAAATATGCCGGAGTCAATGAGCTTGCCATTGGCGGTGCAATTCAAAGCAACGCCACCTGCCAGAGCAATGCGCCGCATGCCCGTTTCCTTCCCGAAATGTCCGCAGACGTGCAGAACGGCGCGATCAAGGCACTCCTGCAGCGCAGCGGCTACATCTTTGTGTTCCTGAGTGATCTCCGCATCGGGCGCTCGCTGCGTCACCAGGTGCTCGTCGAGATAGGCACGGGTCGCCAGATAGTTCTCGCGTTCTTCTCGCGAGCGGTTGAGTCGCAGAATCGGAATTCGAATCGAGCCGTCGGGGCGCAGTTCGACCGTTTTCTCGAAGAAAGCGCGAAAACGCTCGGGATCGCCATACGGGGCGAGCCCCATGATCTTGTATTCATCGGAGTTGAAATCGAAACCCAGGTGGAGCGTCACCAAGGAATAGAGAATGCCGATGGAATCATTGGCGGGGATCTCGCGCAGCTTCTCAAAATCGCCGTCGCGAAACTGAAACACGGTGAGGCTCTGGACCTCGCCCATGGCGTCGTTCACGACGGTCAGGCACTCGTCCCATCCAGAAGTAAAGGCGGCGCTGGCGGCGTGCGCGAGATGATGATTGACCGGCTGGATTTTCTCGTCTGGAAAATCGGGAAAGTACCGGCGCAACTGCCCGACAAGCGCGTCTTTCGAGAATACGTCCTGGTACAGTCTTGCCGACTCTGGGTCAAGCGAGTAGAGCGGGCGGAAGGGCGCATAGTCAAAACCGTGCGCGATCTCGTCCACGTCTTCGAGCGCAATGCCAGCCTCCCGAAGACAAAACTGGATTGCGTCGATGGGAAAGTCGCCGGTGTGTTTCTTGCGGCTGAAGCGTTCCTGTTCGGCGGCGGCGACCACCTCTCCATCCACCACCAGCGCGGCGGCGGAATCGTGCCCCTGGGAGATGCGGTATTCCCTCGGGTCCAATCCCGGCCACTGCTTCTGCTTCCATGGAACAGAAGCTTCCAGTCCACTGATCCCTAAGAAGTTCATGTCTCCAATTGGCGACCCAGGGCCTCAGACATTCCGGGCCAATGGACTCGCGGTTGGGGGAGCGCGCTACCCAAGAACGTTCGTAAGTACGCCTTGGCCGACAGGGGAGTGAACTTGTAAAGTGCAAGTCTGATCCCAATTGTAGCTGCTGATTCTACTGGTGTTAAGAGAAAAAACTTCAGCATTGTGCAAACAATTGCAGCACGTACAGAAGGGGGCTTACCCTGTGTCTGAGCGGCGTTCCCGGGAAAGAGCCGTTCACTCCTGCGCCCCACAACCCCGACCGAAATTCTCGATCGTGTTGAACTCTGTCGCCCAAAATAATCAGTGTCGGCGGTGGCTGCGTTGCTTGCTGAACATACGCGGATCATAGGTAAGCGGCTCTACTTCTCGCACGACCAACGTCTTGTAATCGGGATGTGCGGGATTAATCAGACAGTTATTTTCGCTCGGCGCGAGTACGGAGGGCACCATTAGCAAACAGTTCTCTCCTCGTTGCGCAAATTCATCACCCAGCCGAGCGAGTCCGGCGGGAGCCGCAGATTCGCGCCAGTTTGCCGGCAGAGCGCCGGCTTCAACCCGCTCGCGGGCTATATCGTCTGGGACTTCCGCAACCGCTAGAACCAGATCGCCAGGAGGATCGTCCACATCAAGGTGGATGAAATACTCCAGCATCGCGAGAGATTGATGTTCGGAGGTGTAACTGAGGCGGGTTCCGGGGCTCGACCACCGTCCACCGTAGCGGTAGGCGCCTTCGCCGTCAAAGGGAGCACGGGCAAACGTCTTGCGTAAGACTCGATATAACCGGCTCAACTAATTCCGCCATAGGCGATGCGGCCCAAGATGCTCTCCACTTGGCGCGCTCCCAGCTCTGTGTCGATGGCAGCGACGGGTACGAGGCCGCCGAGGGCGCGGTTGGGATGCTTGAGCCAGCGCATGGCACGCTCGTTGTCACCAAGATATTCATTAGCAATCGCTACAATGCGAGCCAATCGGTAAAGCCTGTCGGATTCATAACGCGCCAGTCTTCCGCTGCGACGACGGCGCTGCAAGCTTCGGGGCGAAAGGTCGAGTGCGCTGGCGAGTTCTTTCAGAGTCAAACCAGAGGTTCGCATCAGTTCTTTCACTACCGCAGGAGGAAACCCATCCCGGATGGCCTCGCGCATATCGCGATCACTGGAAAGAGCGCGACCCAGGGTTTGCTCGCCCCCTAATTCCTTCACCACGGCTCGCAGTTCGTTTACCATTATGTCGCATATGATAGCGACAAATGGCGCTCTTGTCAAGCAGGTCTCGCCTCAACGCCGAAACTCCAGAAATCGTCACCAAGCCTTGCGCATAGCCGCGAGTCGTTGGAGATAATCCTCATCTTCGATCCTGCTCGGCCTTCACTTCAGAAGCAGCAGAAAATCAGCATGAGGGGCTTCGTGGCGTCCGCCGCTCTAACTTTGGCCGACCTCGGGTTCGAGTTCCTGACGAAGTTGTTGGCCCAGAGTGTTCGCCACCGAATTCAAATCCTTGGCGAGTGCAAGCCGCCACTTCTCCGTGGATTGCTGTGCGAGTTCCTCGAATTGTTCCGCGATCGACTGGACTATTTCCTCGCCCTGGGCTGTCACCGAGGCAGAAAAGGAGTCTTCAATACGGTTCTGGATGGTCCTCAGGTGGCCGCACATCTCGCTGAGCCTGGTTTCGACTTCATTCGAGCCGCGTGCTTGCAGGTTCTTGAGTGCCAGCGCCACGGCGCCCTTGATTTGAGCTTCCGCACCGGAAACGATTTCGCCTGCCACGCGTTCCAAGTGCGCGTCAAGCTCCGACTCAAGCCGGCGCACGGACTCGTTCAGCGCTGATATCGTCCGGCCAAGGTCCGACACTTCGGACTGAAGCTGAGACGCTTTCGCAGCGGCATCGGCCTGGATCCGCTCGATCTCTCGGCGGTGAACCTCGTGTGAGTTTGTAAGTTGCTCCTGCAAAGAACACAAGAGTTTTTCGCCTTGTACGTCAAGATGTGCTCCCGACTCCAAAGCCTGCCGCTGCAATTTCTCGATTCCGGTGCGGACCTGCTGTTGCGCCGTGGTGGTGAGTTCCTTTGCCAATACCTGCGCCCGTTGTTCGACGGCGTGCAGTTCACCGGCAAGACGGTGCCGAAACTCGGTCAGGGCTGCACTGATCTTTTGCTCGATAGCCGTTTTCGCCGATCCGAGAATCTCTGCGGACTGTTCTCGCGTCTGCTGCAGGACGCGCGTCCCAAGGTCTTGCCGCAGGCGCTCCCATAGCTTCTCCTCCAACTCAGGCGGAATATATCCAAGGGACACCTCGAAGCGGTTGCGCTTGGCATTCACGGCCAGCTTCTCGCGGAGTTCGGTGACTTCCGCCTGCATGGGCCGAACGAGTTTGGCAAGTATGCCTCGCAAACGGTCCTCGGAGAGTTGTTCCTCGAGCTTGTCGAGAACGTCTCGCGAGGCCCGGGAAGGAGTTTGCGGCTGGTGCAGAACAGCGGACTTGGCCGACAGTTTTTTGGGGGGGTGTTGAGCGGCGGGCGTGGGCATTTCGACTACCCGCCAATCATCGGGACAGGATTCCAATCCCCAAAAGTTTTCCGGCCGGTCGAGCTGTGCGCCCAGTCGGAAGTCCTGTCCGTCGGGCCCCATTGACTGGCAGAAAACTACGTACGCTGTAGCTTGCCGGCCTCCCCGGCTGTGTAGGCGCAGGACACTCCCGGTGTCCAACTTCAGGGGGAAGCGGAGCGCACAACCATGAGCACTGACCACCAGCGTCTCACCGATCTCGGAGAACTGGGCATCGGGCTCCATGCTGGTGACGCGGATCGGAATTTTGAGCGGTACTCTCGAACTGCGCCGTACCGTGTGGCCGTTGGAAGCGGGCATAGTGATCCTCTGCTTGGCGAGGCTTGCGCAGCAGACAGCCCTTCGAGCCTCTGCATTTAAAGTACCGCGAGGTAGTGGATGTGACATCTCTCAGGAGTGCGCTTTCAAAAGGTTCGAGCGTACAAGCGCCAGACTGCCCGTTTGTCAGAACCGCAATGTACCTTGGACCGAACTCCCCTGGTACAACTGGGTCCGCCGCAGCCCGGACAGGAAGAGGACCATGCATTTGTTGAACCTTACAGAGCGCGCCCGGTGGCCGAAAACCACCACTCGTGGCTGAGGTCGGCCAGTCCATCCTCCTGGAACACAACGTCGGCATAGTGCGGGTTATGCAAGCAAAGGAGTTGCAAAGCTTGCGGGGCTGCGAGTCTGGCAGGGAACCTGCAATGCCATTTATTCAAGACTCCATCGATCACGCTGCTTTCCCGGTTAGGTGGGCATGAAACGCAACTTTCTGGTGCCGGTCTTCTCACTAGGATTCTTGGCTGTTCTTTGCAGCGCGCAGGTGGACATTTTGCCTGGAGTGGCGCGCATTAGCCTGATCCAGGGCGACGTTGCGACGCAGCGCGGCGACACGGGGGACTGGGCAGCAGCGGCGCTGAATCAGCCCCTGGTCGGCGGCGACAGGATCTCGACTGGAGACAATTCCAGGGCCGAGCTGCAACTCGACCACGCGAACATCCTTCGTCTCGGCAACAATTCGCAGGCAAAGATCGCAACCGTGGAGCGGGCGCAGAACCAGCGGGCTCAGATTCAGGTTCAGATCTGGCAGGGGCTTGCCTACTATACGGTCTTCAAGGATTCCGAGGCCGAAGTCGAGATCGACACGCCGAATGCGGCCATCCGGCCGACGTCCAAAGACGGCGTTTACCGCGTCGAGGTGACCGGCTTTGAGACGCAAGTGATCGTGCGCGCGGGAGCGATCGACATGGCCACGCCCCAAGGGAGCGCCCGCGTGGAGGTGGGACAGGGGGCGACTGTACGCGGCACAACCAACGAAGCGGGGAACGTGCTCGGTGGCGCGCCCGCGATGGACAGCTGGGATTCCTGGAACATTGACCGCGACGGAGTGATCCGCAACGCTCAATCGTGGAACTACACGAATCGCTACTACGTGGGGAGCGAAGATCTCGATGTCTACGGACACTGGGTCAACGTACCGGACTACGGGCGGGTGTGGTCGCCGACGGGGGGTGGGGACTGGTCTCCTTACCGCGCGGGTCGCTGGGTCTGGGAGCCGTACTGGGGCTGGACGTGGGTTTCGAGTGAACCCTGGGGCTGGGCGCCCTATCACTACGGCCGCTGGTTTCTCAATGGAAAATCCTGGATGTGGTGGCCGGGGCCGGTTGACGGCGAGGGAAACTACCGCCCGGAGTGGGCTCCGGCCTACGTGTCGTTCTTAGGATTCGGCGGCCACCCTGGAGTTTCCGGCGGGTTCGGGTCGGTGGGCTGGCTGCCACTTGGCCCGGGGGATTCGTTCTATCCGTGGTACGGACAGAACGGATCGCAATTGAAAGGGGTCAGTGTCACCGACGCGATCAACATCACAAGACTCACTCGCGTCGTCGCCCCACTGCGCGATGACAACGAGTTCTCCAATGTGAGTCTGGCCGCGGTAGATGGGCGGATTCGCAAGGCGATCTCGGCGCTTCCGGCGGATCGCTTCGGCACTGGACGTTCTGCGCCGAAAACTGTGGGCCGGCGGGCTTTTCGTGACGCGCGCATCATCACCGGCAATCTGCCCATCGTTCCAACCAGAGAAATGCTTACGGCGACGAATCGTCCGGCAAACGCGTCGTCGATGTTGAGCGGCGAACGGCAGGAGCGGTACTTCACGAAGAGGCAGCCGGCAGCGGCGCCGCAGCCGTTCGATAAGGAGGCGGCGCAGATAGAGGAGAGCATCGAGGGGACTGGCCAGTTGGTTCCGGTCGCGGAGGTCACGCATCTGGATTCAGCCGACACGATCCGACCCATGACCCTAGAGAACGGAATTGAAAGAACCGTCGTGCCGACGAAGGATGCGCAGAGTGAGCACAGATCCAGAGCTCAGACGGAGGTAGGCTTGCGCGCCGCATCATCTCCGGGGATGTCGAAATCGACGCGCGGAATGATGACACCGGCGCCTGCGAACCGTGGTGCTAAGACACGTACGGCGTCGAGGCCGGGCGGGAACTCACATACTGCGGCGTCGCCGAGGGTTCCGGCGGCGACTTCGAAACACCGCGTGACGACACCCGCAGCGGGATCTCGTGGAGCTGCGGCACATGCCGCACAGAGTTACATCGATTCGGCGAACCGACAGATGGACAAGGGCAATTACACGGCGGCGATTGCCAACTATAAACGGGCGTTGCAAGTCGACGGAAACAGCGGCGCTGCGAAAGCTCGCCTGGGGCGCGCCCGCCGAGCGATGCAAGCGGAAAACGACATCATAGCTAGTCGGAGATAAACAATGCGCGTTACGACACTGCTAGTCGCCAGCATGTTGCTGTTTATGGTGGGCAGTACCGAGGGTCGGGCGACGCCGACCGCCCAACATGCTCCTCGGCCCCTTTCGGCCGCCGACGTCGAACACGGTCTGAAATCCGCAGTACCGAACGCACGCATGGCTGCGCTGGTAAAACAATACGGAGTTGATTTCGAGTTGACCCATACGGTCGAGAACGAACTTCGAAGTGCGGGAGCGAGCGACGATCTTATTCTCCAGATCCGCCATTCGAAATCCCGCGCGGCGGGCAAACCCGTAAGGCCGGCTGGACATACGGTCGTTGATCACCCACACGCGGATCGCGCACCCGGGCCGGCAAACACGACCCGCGCGCACGCTGAAACGTCCGCAAAGGAATTCCTCTCCCAGGCTGACAAGTACCGAGTCGGTTCCGGTGTGGTCCGGGACGAAGGCAAAGCTGCCGAGTTGTATCGCAAGGCAGCCGACATGGGTAACGCGGAGGCGCAGACCAGACTTGCCGAGACCCTGTTCGATGGCCGCGGCGTCGCACGCGATCCCGCTGGGTCACGGGCGTGGCTGGAGAAGGCAGCGCGCCAGGGCAACGCGCGGGCCGAGTGCGACCTTGGCGTAATGCTGACTAGAGGTTTGGATATCGCGCAAGATGGGGCGAACGGGTTGCGATACCTTCAGGCCGCCGCGCGTCTGGGCGATGGGTATGCTGAGGACTATCTGGGTCAATTGGCAGAGAGTGGTTTGACCGGCGATCCGAGCTCGAGCGAAGCCTATATGCATTACCTGAAGGCTTCGGAAATGGGCTCGGCGTGGGGAGCATACAACGTTGCGCGAATGCACGAACGTGGCATTGGTGTGTACAAGAATCCCAGTGAAGCGTTGCGCTGGTACATGAGAGTCGCATCCATGCAGGGTCCGGATTTGCCGGATCAGTGGAGCGATCTTCGGTCGGAGGCCGGGGCCATAACCGGCGTAAATTTTCGAATTGGTGACATGTATGCCGACGGCAACGGCGTGCCCAAGGACACGAGCGAAGCGGAGAGGTGGTATCAGCGCGGTGTGGATATGGCGTCCGCCGGTGCACGAGCAGGATGGTTGGCGGCGGATGTTTATCTGGCGAATGCGTACCTGCAATCGAAGGGCGTGCCGCTGGACTACGATGAGGCGATGTACCGGATGAAAGACGCAGCTGAACATGGAAACCGGCAAGCTCAAGTGAATCTGGGTTCGATGTATCGCGACGGGCAAGGCACGCCTCAAAATTACGGCGAAGCGATGTATTGGTACCGTAAAGCGGCTGACCGGGGATCGGCGGTGGCAGAATGGATGATCGGTCGACTTTATTTTGACGGCAAGGGAGTGACACGCAATTTCACGGAAGCAGCGACGTGGTTTCGAAAAGCGGCTGGCGAGGGTCTACCGGTTGCACAATGGGATCTTGGCATGATGTATTACCGCGGCTACGGTGTTTCGAAAGATCTTCCGACTGCTCGAGCGTGGCTACGGAAGGCAGCCGCTCGAGGCTACGCCCCCGCAAAGGAGATGCTGGCCAGACTTGATCCGGCAGCCGATTCGGTATCTGTGAATGCCGCGGCTGATGCGGACGCCTCCGCGCACCCCGTGCAGTTGCAGTAACTAGCTGTCACGCCTGTGAGGAAACAACCCATAGGTCTCAGAGGACGCAAGCTGTCGGCTGTGGTGAGGAAGGCGGGTTCTGCTAAACTTCCGCACATCGTGACAATCACTGAGTACTTTAAAGAGCTACGCAAGAACCTTACCCACGGTTACGCTACAGAACACACGCACCACCCCGTGGTCAAGTCTTTGCTGGAGTCGCTTGCCAAGGGAATAACTGCCGCAAAAGAGCCCATGCGTATTTCGTGCGGCGCGCTCGACTTCATCATCACACATAAGAAGGTACCGCTAGGAGTGACGGGCAAATGAGACGAAGGTTCCTTGTCGGTTTTCTTGCAAGCGCTCTTTTTGTTTGTCTAAGTTTTGCCCAGAAGCCAGCGCAACAGCCGCTGGAGATTCGATCGCCAGTGCAAGACAAGAATTTCTACGTGCTTTCGCTGATCGAGAGAACGCCCGGGGCCGCGAAAGCGGTGGGAGGGGAGCCTTCGCTGGCGAGCATATTGGATCGAAAGCGAACAGCGGTCGAGAAGGCAGCGAAGTCCTGCGAGACGGTGCCCTGTGCTGACGAGGCTCTGCGCTGGACGGACGCGGAGATTGCGGCAGGTGCCGACGCGTTGAGGAACTTGTACTCAACGAACGACGCGCTGCGCAGGCTAGTAGACGGAGTGCTGCGGGAGAGTGGCGCTTACGTGCGGCACGGGTCAAAGGCCGGCGGTGATCTGCTGGCACAAGCTTGGACAGATGCGGCTCAGGGAATGAACCAGGCGATCGATGTCTATGGGGAAGGGAAAAATTCTTCCCGATACGCCGCGATGGATCCACCTGCGTTCGACGTAAAGGGAGCGGAGTATGGACAGATGGTGCATACCGTAGCGGGTATGCTCGTGGAGCAGGCCCCAGAGATGAGGTTGTTTTTTCAACCGACGCTGAAGTTTGCGTTGTATTTGCTGGACATCAACAAGCGTGATGAAGCAGGTCGGCTGGAGCCGCTCGAACAGACGGAGAATGCCGCCGTGGTCAGGAGAATTCGGACATTAGAGTGGTCGCGATTTCCTTATACCGCGATCGTGGTTCCGGGGGAGGGTGGGGATCGGATCACTTGGTCGCTGGCGCCCGAGGGTAAGTTGCGGGTAGAAATCGCCGCCCGACGGTGGCGGGAACGAAGGGCTCCGCTGATTTTAGTGTCCGGCGGCTATGTGCACCCGAATCAAACGCCATTTTCTGAAGCCGTGGAAATGAAGAAGTCGCTGATGGCGGATTTTGGAGTACCGGAGGATGCGATTTTGATCGATCCGCACGCCCGGCATACGACAACCAATTTACGGAATGCGGCCAGAGAAATGTATCGATATGGAGTGCCGTTCGACCGTCCGGCGCTGATTACGACGGATAGCTATCAGAGCGCTTACATTGAATCGGCGGAGTTTGCGAAGCGCTGTGAAGAAGAGCTGGGGTATATGCCACATCATATTGTGAAACGATTGTCGGTGTTTGATCTGGAGTGGGTGCCGAAGGTGGCGTCGCTGCAGATCGATGCGGCGGGAGACTTGTTGGATCCTTAAGAGCGCAGGGCTCTCTCATAGAGAGCGCCAGCGTGAGAATCTGTCGGTTTTTATTCGCTACTGATTTGCGTCATGTTGCCGTGTAAACCGTAGCCCCGGGCCCGCTCTACCAAAACCCATCCGCGGCTGCAGGAATGCAAGCTAAACACACGCGAACGCAGCCTAGTCGATACGGAATGCTTGGGAAACACCGGGCGCAGCGGTTGATTCCCTGACAATCAATTCCGGCTTGACCTTGCGGTGAACGGGACTGACTGTCGCGTTCTTGCGATGGGCACGAATGGCGTCCATCAGAATTTCCGCCCCCATCGAAGCCAGGCTTTCCATGTGTTCCCGGACGCTGGTCAGGGCGGGATTGTAGAAGGCAGCGGCGGGAATATCGTCGAATCCTATGACCGAACAGTCTAGGGGCACCCTCAGTCCTGCGCTTATGAGCGCTCGGATAGCGCCGAAGGCGGTCATATCATCGAAGGCCACCAGAGCTGTAAAAGGAAGTTTGAAGGCGAGCAGCTCTTTGGTACATTCGAAGCCCGCTTCATAGCTTGAGAAAGGATCACTCAAAGTCACAACCAGCCTGGGATCCAGTTCCAACCCGGCTGCGGCAGCGAAGGAGCAGATTCCAGCCCATTGGTAGTGGCTGTCGACAATCATCCTGGGCCCTCGGATAAAAGCGATCTTGCGGTGACCCAGGCGATAGAGGTGCTCGAGGGCCTGCTGGGTGCCGACTTCGTTGTCCGTGGCGACCCAACTCAAAGCATCGGCCTCAGGCTGCCGGCCCAGAATTACGGAAGGGATTTTTCGGCTTTCCAAGACGCCAAGAAGCTCGGTCTCAAAAGAGAGCGAGTTGGCGAGAATGATCAGCCCTTCGACGCGTCGTGCCAGCAGAACATTGAGGTATTTCTTAAAGCGTATGCGGTTGTTTTGGATGTCCACCAAAAATGGAAGATAACTCGATCGCGAAAAGCTGGTTTCGATTCCGCGCAGAATCTGGGCGCAATATGGATCTGCGATGTCCGGTACCATCACGCCGATGGTATGGCTCTGATGATTCCGCAGAGCTTGCGCGAAAGGATTGGGTTCGTAGCCCAGTCCTTCCGCAACGTGGATGATGCGCTTCTTGGTTGATTCCGGGATAGACCTTGCCAAGGGAGCATGATTCAACACCATGGACACGGTGGTTACCGAAAGCCCGCATTCCCTTGCTACGTCTCGAATGGTGACCATAGCACTTGTTTTCGCTGTGGCGTGCGTTACCGCATTATCCCTCATCGGATCGCCGGCAAGCATTAACCGACGTGGCGATGAACGGACATAATCGACCTCAACCTTTGCGCCGAGCTCTTAATCTAGAACGTGTACTTCAATGCGAACTCGATCTGCCGATTGTCAGTAGACGTGTTCGTGATGGCGGCGCCTCCCGGAACATCCACGTAAACCACAGAGCTGCCTCCGGGCAAACCGAAATTCGGGTGATTCAGGAGATTGAAGAACTCCGACCGGAACTCGATCTGCTGCGATTCGCCGATCTTGAAGTGCTTTTGCAGGACCAAGTCGAAGTCAACCAAGTTGGGGCCACGCAGATTTCCGATCTTGCTATTCCCAAAGCTGTGTGCGGAGTTCTGCCCCGGGGCAACCGGAGGTGCGACGAATGCCGCCTGGTTGACCCAGCAATCCAAAGTCTGATGTCCGGGGTTGGAGCAGCCATAGTCGTTGGCTTGCAACGCTGTATTGAACGAAAAGTTGTACGGATTGGCAATCTGGTCTGGACGATAGCTAAAGCTGCCCGTGTTGCTCAGGTCGGTCGACATGACTGCGGTAACCGCCTCGCCGGTTTGCGCGGAAGTGATTCCGGCAACCTGCCATCCGCCGAGCACTCCGTCCACGATCCCCTTGGTACCACCCAGGAAGCGGCGCCCGTGGCCAACCGGGATTTCGTAGAGGTAGCTTACCGAGACCCGCTGCCGCAAATCCGGAGCGACCGGTCCGTGTTCCAGATTGGGGAAATACGAGTTCTGCACGTAACCGCCTACGTTGCCATCCGCATTGCCCAGGTTCTTGGCAAACGTATACGCCGCCAGCACATTGAAACCCTTCGAGAAGCGTTTGTTCAGGGATGCCTGGAACGCGTTGTAGAAGGACTGGAACTGCGCGTAGTCGAGGGGCAGGACCTGGGTCATGTCAGGTTGCTGTGCAAAGTAGCGTCTTCCGAAATTGGGCTGGGTGCACTGGCCGTTGGCGTCGAGCGCGCCGCAGAAATTTGAATCCTGGATGACGGGTGGCTGATTCAGATCGCTGGCCTCGTGATTCCACAGATCGTAGGAGCGCGTACCGACGTAGCCAATCTGGGTCACCCAGTTTTGCGCGAACTGATGCTGCACGCTCAGGTTCCACTCCAAAATACGGGGGATCTTGCGTGTGGGTCCTGTCGTCTTGACCGGCCCGCTGATACTCGTGGCGCTGCCCTGAGGCAAAGCACTCGGGAAACCATTGGAGACAAGTTGTGTCGCAGAGGGAGGGGCGCTGGCATTGAAGTTCTTGGCGTAAAAGCTGAGTTGCGGAGGGTTGAGACCGAGGTCGTCAAAAATATCCGCCTCTGCCGAATAGAACATTCCATAGGCGCCTCGGATGACCGTGCCTTTCCCCACCGACCATGCGAACCCCAGGCGAGGTCCAAAATCCTTCTTGTCAAACTGTACTCCGGCATGTGAGACCGCGTTCTGTCCATAAGAGGTCACGACGATGGCGCGATTAAGGTCAAAGTTCCCGACGTTCCCGTTCGCGGGGGAAGTCAGCTCGTAACGCAGCCCGAAATTGATGGTCAGGTTGTGGGTGAAGTGAAAGTCATCCTGAAAGAATTCGGAAAGATCCCAGTAGCGGGTGGGATAGAGGCCAGCCAGGAAGTCCTGCTCATTGGAGATAGGCACACCAAGCAAAAGATCAGCAAGGCCGCTCCCTTCCAAGCCTGTGCTCAAATCACTGGTATATCCGCCTCCGAAAACGAAGTACCCGCGCGGATTGGAAAGTTGGAAAAAATTTCGCTGCTGGCGCCGAAAATCGACGCCAAATTTCAGCGAATGCCTGCCCTTGACCCAGGTCATCGTATCCGCGATCTGGAAAATGTTCTCGAATACATGCTCGGGGAGCCACTGCGAGTCACCTAAAGAGGTGAAGCCAGCTATATCAATGTTGGTGAGGCCGCTGGAATTGGGGTACCCGGGACGGTTGGTGTTGGGAATGCCAAGTTGTGTGGCACTCACGTCTTTGCCGAAATTAAAGGGCAGAGCATTTACGGCATAGCGGAAATAACCGCCGTGGAGGTCGTTCAGCAGACGCTCGGAGAAAGTATGGGTATAGCCGATCCCGAGGTGTTGTGCGCGAGAGTTGCTGATGCTGGGGCAACAGTCTGAGCCTCCGTAGAGGGGACCCAAGGGGCCAGGACGCTGGCTGCGCACATCGCCAAAACTATAAGAGGCAAAGATCTGGTTCGCGTCGTTGAAACGGTGATCCACGCGTGTGTCAAAAGAATCCTGATCATTCACGTTGAGAATGTTGGTCTCGTAATTGAGCGCTGTCTGGTTGTTGGTTGGGCTGGGGTAGAACTCCGCAATATTCTGACCGACGGTGTTCACCGTGGCAGGATTGCCGATCATAGTTGCGGGGATAATGTTCGCCGATCCGGGAATCGGCAGACCCGTAACGGGATCGAAGCCAAAACCGTCACGTACGACACCGCCACTTGAGAGCGTCTTTGTAGTGTAGGGGTTATAGATTTCGTTGACGTAAATCGGCCTGCCAAGTGCGTCATAAATCAGGTTGCCGCTTTGATCTTGCTGTTGTAGCCCAAGGATGCCACTGAAATCGCCCGTTCTCTCGGGCATCGTGGGAACAGTGGAGATCGCCGGGGAACTTGCACGTAGCCGCGAACCCTGATAATCCCCGAAAATGAAAGTCTTATTCTTAATGATGGGTCCGCCCAGGAAGGCCCCAAACTGGTTTCGCTTAAACGGCTGCTGGCCCTGGTTGAAGTAGTTGACCGCGTCCAGTTTGTCGTTGCGAATAAATTCGTAAACTCCGCCATGAACATGATTGCCGCCCGACTTCAGCACCACGTTCACAGCGGCGCCGCCGCGCCCAAACTCCGCGCTCATTGAGCTCTCTTCCGTTTTGAACTCTTGGATCGCATCCGGCGGCGGCAGCACGACCACGCCACCGAGGCCGAACTCATTGTTGTCGACCCCATTCAGCAGGAAGTTGTTGTTCGAGACCCGCAGGCCGTTCACAGAGATAGCCTCATTGGCCCGTTCGTTCTCAAAGACGCCGCCACTGGCGTTCGATCCGGTCTGACCGCCATTGGCTCCGGGACCAAGGTAAGCCAGTTGCATGAAATTCCTGCCATTGAGAGGCAGGTCAGCAATTCGCCGCTCCGTCTCGATCGTGCCCAGCGAGGAAGACTCCGTTTGCAGCAGCGGTGCGGCGCCCGTAACTTCGACTTTCTCCGAGGTTGATCCGAGTTTGAGCACCAGATCAACGCGCACGCTCTGGTTGACAGCCACTTCCACGCTGGCCTGAAACGTCGTTTCAAAGCCCTGTTTGGTGCCCGAGACCGAATAGGTGCCGATCTTTAAAAGGTTGGCATTGTAGTTGCCTTCGCCGTCCGTCGTGAGGTGGCTCGCCTGGCCGGTCTCGCGATTGGCGATGGTGATCTGCGCATCCGAAACCCGAGCGCCCGAGGGATCGGTGACGGCGCCGACAATGGCACCTCGGTCGACTTGGGCCATGGCAGGTAAGGTGGCAATCAGAAGAACACCGAAAAACGCCGACAACAGAACCGCGGCATTGACAGTGCGAAGCATAGGAACCCCCCAAGCACATCCTCAGACTAACCCTGCAGGTCCGAGGGTTGCTAATAAATTGTTTTAGTAAACCGTTTCAATCCTGAGTCAAGCAATCCTTCGCTGTCAAGAGAAAATGTAAGAAAAGTCAGATATCTCCAAAGATCATACGGTTTCCTCTTGCAATTTCCTCTTGACAGCGAGGGGATAGGTGGAGCAACCTTGAAACGTTTTAATAAATCAGTTCACTGCTTTGGACGAGGGATTTCCTGATGCGCACCGCTTTGGCTTGTTGTTTTCTCATTTTCTTGGCGATCGTCAGTGTTCAGGGGCAAGCAACGCGCCTGGAGAGTCTCCAGAACAAGACGATCCTTGTGTTCACTCCTCATCCCGATGACGATGTGTTCGGCGCAGGGGGCACGATCGCCCTGCTGAACCGCAATCACAACAAGGTGTACATCGTGGTGTACACGAATGATGACAAGGGTTCCTACGATCCGGAGATGAGCTCGGAACGTCTGGCGCGAATCCGCCGGGCCGAACAGGAGATTTCTGAAGGACAGCTGGGCACACCGAAAGAGAACATTCTGTGGATGGGATATGACGACGGCATGTTGGAATATGCGCCGCAGCCGAAGCTGACCGAGGAAGCAACCGCGATTATTCGCCGCATACGGCCCGATGTTCTATTGAGCGTCGATCCGGGCGAATGGTATGAGCGCTGGCACAAAACCGACCATCGGATGGCGGCTTTCAACACCATTGATGCGGTGCGCGCCGCCGAGTTCTGGCTTTATTTCCCCAATCAGAGGTTGCAGCTGGGACTGGAACCGTACCAGGTGCCGGAAATGTATTTCTTCTACCCTTCGCCGCAGGAGTCGAACTACTTCGTCAACATCGACAGCGTCGCCGAGTTGAAGTTCGATGCTGCGAGCAAGCAAGTGAGCCAGTTCGAACCTGCCGTCCACAAATATCGGTCCGATTGGGACCCGAAGGATCTGGAGAAGGCCAAGGACGAAATGCGGCAAGCACAACCGCGCAAAGACGGGCACTACGTAGAAGCGTTCCGCTATGCCACCGGATTCAATCAGTACTAGGCCTATATTAACCTATATTAAGGAGATAAATCATAAATGTCTGCACTGGCATTGCTCGGGGGGAAGAAAGCAAAAGGCAACGCGTTTCCTGTTTGGCCGTACTACGACAAGAATGAAGAACAGGCTCTGAAAGAAGTTTTGGAGAGTCGGGTCTGGTGGCGGACGCCCGGAACCAAAACGCTGGAGTTCGAACGCGCCTTTGCCGAGTTTCACGGAGCGCGCCACGGGATCGCAGTCACCAACGGGACCGCCGCTCTGGAAGTCACCATGGCAGGTCTGGGCATCACCGCCGGTGACGAGGTGATTGTGCCGGACTTTACGTTCGTCGCAACCGCCAGCGCCGTGTTGTTTGCTAACGCGCTTCCGGTGCTGGTGGATGTTGACCCGGAGACCTATTGCATCGATCCCGACTTAGTGGAAGCGGCGATCACTCCAAGAACGAAGGCGATCATCGCGGTGCACATGGGCGGGCATCCCGCGGATCTCGATCGACTGAAACAAATCGCCAGCCGCAAGCGACTGGCGTTAGTCGAGGACTCGGCGCATGCGCACGCCAGTGAATGGCGAGGGCAGCGGGTCGGGACGTTCGGTGTCGCGGGCACCTTCAGTTTTCAATCCAGTAAGCTGATAACCGCTGGCGAAGGCGGGATCATCATTTCCAATGATGACAAATTCGAGGTGCAGGCCCGCTCCGTGCACGACTGCGGCCGCATGCCCGGCGAGTGGTTCTATAGCCACTTCAGGTATGGGTCGAACTACCGGCTAAGCGAGTGGCAGGGCGCCATCCTAAACGTGCAGTTAAGCCGCCTCGACGAGCAAACCAAGCGGCGCCATCAAAACTCACGGCTACTGGATCGACTGTTGTGCGAAATTCCAGGTATTACACCGCAAAAGCTGGACGAACGGTGCACGCGCAATGGGCAGTATGCCTACATTTTCCACGTGAATAAGAAAGAATTCGCGGGCCTCTCCACGGAGCGTTTCATAGAAGCAATGAACGCGGAGGGCATTCCCAACCAGGCAAGCTACCCGCCGCTCCACAAGTTACACATGTTCCGTAATGGCGAATACCGGAAGCGCCTCAGCGGAAAGCAGGCCAAGGAGAAGCATGCGTTCCTGGGGAAAAAATTCCCAGTGACCCACAAAGCGGCGTGGGAAACCGTTTGGATCCCGCAGCCCGCGTTGCTGGGAGATGAAGAAGACATGCACGAAATCGCGGCGGGTTTGGGCAAGGTCCAGAAGAACGCGAAAGAACTTGCCTGAGGCAAATTCCCCGACCATGCTCGATCGATTCTCATACCGGGGCTGGGACAATGCGTACAGGTTGTCCAATAGCGTCGTCGAGTTGGTCGTAACCGCCGATGTCGGTCCACGGATTCTCTTCTATGGCTTTCGCAACGGGGAAAACCTGCTCCATGAAGTCGAGGAAGACGCGGGGAAGACCGGCGGTTCCGAGTTCCGCCTTTACGGTGGCCACCGCTTGTGGGTTTCTCCCGAAGTGGAGAGAACGTATTATCCCGACAACACCCCGGTCGCGGTTTCTCAGCACGGCAACGCGACGCGTTTCACGGCGCAGCGAGAGGAGTTGCCTCCGGGCACCAACCTGCGAAAGGAACTTGAGATCGAGCTGGCGTCGACGGGTTCGCAGGTGCGAATCACGCACCGCGTAAGGAATGACGACCAGCGTTCGACCACGCTGGCGCCGTGGTCGCCCACGATGATGGGGGCGGGCGGACGGGTGATCCTACCGCTTTCTCCCAGGATTGCGATGGATAAGGATCACTATCTGCCGGTTGGAGTCTTCGGCATCTGGTCCTACACGGACTTTGCCGACCCCCGCTGGGTACTCGGCACGGCCTATATTCAGTTGCGGCATCTTGCCAATCCGCAAGGCCGTTTCAAAGAGCAGATGGGGGGCATTTACAACTCGGCCGGCTGGGGAGCCTATTTCAGGGAAGGTCATCTTTTCATTAAACGCGCGGCGGTCATCAGTGGCGCTCAGTATCCCGATTTCGGCTGCAATTTTGAGGTGTTCACCAACCCCGACTTCATCGAGTTGGAAACGCTGGGACCTCTGTTCGAATTGCCGCCGGGAGGAATGGTGGAACATGCGGAGCACTGGTGGCTGTTTGCGGACGTGCCGAGCGGAGAGAACGATGCTTGGATTGATTCGGCGGTGGTTCCACTGGTGGAGCGCACGGCTGTTTCCTCCGAATGAACGAGCGTTATATTCGAATTTTGACGAAGGCGCAAATGCCCTTTAGCATCGACGCCTTGGTCTGAATCTGTTGAGGTTTCCAACGTGAATTTGCGAGCAGCAGTGGTTGGCACGGGTTTTGTGGGGAGAGCGCACATTGAAGCGCTTCGGAGGCTCGGCATTTCCATCCAGGGCGTGCTGGAAAGTTCCGTTACCAGGACGCAAGAAGCGTGCCGCGCCCTCGGGATCGCTCGTGCCTATACGTCGATGGAGGAACTGACGGGAGACAGGTCAGTAGAGGTTGTGCACGTGTGCACACCAAACCATCTCCACTTCACGCAGACGCAATCAGCTCTGCAGGCTGGCAAGCATGTGATCTGCGAGAAGCCGCTGGCGATGAGCACCGGCGAAACCGCCGTGCTGGTCAGCCTGGCGCAGAAGCACGCACAGGTAGGAGCCGTGAACTACAACCTGCGCTACTATCCGCTGTGCCAGGAGGCGCATGCTCTGGTGCAGCGGGGCGCCATCGGCGAGCCACGCTTGGTCTGCGGTTCTTATCTGCAAGATTGGCTGCTTTATCCAAACGACTGGAACTGGCGGCTTGAGCCCGAGGTGGGAGGTGCGCTGCGAGCGGTTGCCGACATTGGCACGCACTGGCTGGATCTGATCGGCTGGATCACGGGCCGCCAATTGACGGAGCTCTGCGCCGATCTGGCCACCGTGATCCCGGTACGGCAGCGACCGAAGGGACCGATAGAGACCTTTAAGCAGACCGAGGGCGCCTCTACCGAACCTGTGCAGATCACTACCGACGATTATGGTTCGATTTTGTTGCACTTTGAAGGTGGCTTGCGCGGGGTACTGACGGTGTCGCAGGTGAGTGCAGGACGGAAGAACCGACTGTGGTTTGAGATTGATGGTTCGGAAGGTTCGTTGGCATGGGACGCAGAGCAACCAAACACACTGTGGATCGGCAGCCGCAAAGAAGCGAATCGCTGGCTGATCAAAGATCCCTCGCTCATGAGCCCTGAGGCTCGTGGTTATGCGGCGTACCCCGCAGGACATGCGGAAGGATATCCCGACACCTTTGTTCAGCTTTTCAAAGATCTCTACGGATATGTCGCCGCCGGCGATTTCAGGGCACCGCGGTCCTTCCCGACCTTCGAAACCGGCCATTATGAGGTCAGGCTGTGCGAGGTTATCGCTGTGAGCGCACGGGAGCGAAGGTGGATAGAGGTTCTCGGGTAGAGAATCGGCAGTGCCGGGGATTTATTAACCAAACCTCACGGTTGCGAGAAACGGGGAGAAAACGATGAAGAGATGTTTGCCACAGTCATGGAATCATCGGGTGGTTGTTTTCGCTTCGCTCATTTTTCTGCTAACTCCGCTGAGCTCGCGCGCTCAAACCTCGCGCCCGGTTCCTGACCACGTTCCTCCCAAACGGTCGTCGCAAATCCGCAACGGGTTCGGCATCAACTCTGACATGCCGCGCGATCCCTATCTCCCCTGGAACCGCTGGTGGTGGACGCGCATGTTCGACGCGGGTTTCAAGTGGGCCCGCATCGGACAATATGAAAACAGCTCGGACCGCACCAGTTGGGACTGGATCGAGCAGAAGCGTGGCGTATTCTCGAGCTCACCGGAGCTCGAAGACTTTGTGGATTCGCTGGTGGACAACGGGATCGATATCCAGGTGCAATTGATTTATGGCAACGTGATGTACACGTCGCCAAGCGGCAAACGTCCGGATGTGAGCGTTCCCGAGCCCGGATCGTTTCATAATGATGACCGGAGTTTGTATTCGATCTTCTGGCCACCCACTACGCCCGAACAGATTGCTGCCTTCAATCGATACGCGGCCTGGATGGTGAATCATTTTCACGATCGTATCCACTACTGGGCTTTGGGGAATGAAGAGGACATCGGTTATTGGAACCCTTGGGGGAATCCAGAGCAGTTTGGAAGGCTCTTGGCTCCTTTTATCGAAACCGTACACCGAACCGATCCGCAAGCTAAAGTGATCTATGGCGGTCAAGCGGACCCCACCCGGGACTTCACCCAGCGTGCTTTTGACACCTGCCAGTGCGCCTCGGGAATCGATGTGTACGCCTATCACACTTATCCGGGCTACGGTCAGAACTTGAATCCGGAAACCATGGATTACGGCGCGTACCAAACCGAATCTCCGCGGGCGTTGCGGGACTTAGTCAAGCATTATCCCGGAGTCAAACCAGACCTCCCATTCTTCGATGACGAATTCAATTCGATTCCTTCGTGGGTGGGTTCGGATGAATCGGTGCAGGCAAAGTACGTTCCTCGGGGTTTCGTCTATAACCTGGCATCAGGAGTGAAGACGTTTGTATGGCTGCTAGCCGCAGGGACAGACGGCAACGAGTACGACGACTTCGGAATCATTCATGGGATCACGAATCACGATACCGACTTCACGCCTCGCCCGGTCTTTTACGCACTGCAAAACACGAATGCGCTATTCTCGGATACCAAGTTTGATCCATCCATCGAGGTCAACGGTCCGGACCTGCCTGCCTTGCGGCGCCACACCGGCTTTCCCTTCCTGGGATACGGGTTCCGATCGGACAGCGGAAAAGCGATCGTTGCGTACTGGCTGGCGGCTCATAGTTTGCCAGGAAATGCGTTTCCGCCGCTTTATGCCACGCTGTCATTGAAAAACACAGGGATTACGCATCCGGTTCTGGTCGATGTTGTCTCCGGCGAAATCAAACCGGTTTCGTGGAAACCGGGCACCACCGACACGCTGGAATTGTTGCCGGTAAAGGACAGCATCATGGCAGTGACCGACGAGGCCTACTTCGATTGGCCGGTTCTTCCGGAAGCTCCAAGCTCGCTCAACCTTTCCGTCACGGGCAATACTGTGAAACTGGACTGGGAGGTTCATGGTGGCAGTCGCACCGGCATCGTGGTGGAGCGCCGAGTCGATGAAACTGGTAGCGCAAAAGAAACTTGGAATCGAGTTGCAAAGCTATCGGCCACAGCGACCGAATACAGCGATTCCAGCCTCAAGAGGGGTGAGCGGTTCGCTTACCGGGTGCGCGCAATCAATGGCGATGGCGAGTCTGCGTACTCCAACATCGCGCGGGGAGCACTTCCAACCGGACCTTGACCGTGAATGATCGGGTGGGTTAACCAGCATCAATATGCCATTGGACGACTGGCAGAAGACGTGGGTGTTCGATTTCCGAAAAGAGTTCGAGTCGGGAGAAGTGCAACCGTTTGTGCCACACGACCACACTACCTTTCCGAACCGCGCTCGCAGGGGCTGCTTCCCTGCCCCAATTCGCCATTGTCGGACTTGCGTTTCTCGGCTTCAGGGCCAGTCCTGTGAGGCCGTTCCTGTCGACGGCTCTTGCAGGTTTGCCTGTTCGATTCCACCGGCGTTCCGCCCGGCTTCTTCCATTTAGCGACCGCCCTTTCATAAGACCTCCGGCTCGACCAGTTTCGTCTCCGGAGTTCTAGCGTCACAGGTTGCACCGTGACCAGGGCCAGCGCGCGACTGCTTGATGACTTCTTCCGGCGAAACACTCTTCCGGGCTGCAGGTTGTCCGCCTTTCGGCTCGAATAGGCCCTTTCCCATAGTCCGCGCAAACTCACAACGTTCCCGCTGTCGCCGTTCACACTTGCGCATCACGCTGCGGTCCATCCGAACTCCGAACTCGAAGGAGAGTTGGTCGCGCCGCTTGTCCGTGAGTAATAGTTTCACCGCTATCAGCGTCTCGTCGTGGCATTCGGGGGGAACAGAGATGTAGCCGTGCGCGATGATCACTCCTTCCATTTGGCGAGGACGTAAAGGGACGTTGCGTTGCAGCCAAGGATTGAGAACAGTGGGTGGAAAATGACACAATTCAGCAATCACATCCGGATAATGCGAACCTTCCAGGGGATCCCATAAATCGAGCGGCCAATCCTCCCAGGGTGTCATCATTGCGACGTCCGTGATTAAGATCCCTGAGCGCAGAACCGTCATCTTGGCAGGTACGACGACTGCAACCTCGCCCGACGGTAAATCGTAAATCCGGGCAAGCTCATCTGGCGTCTGCTCGAAAGTGATGCGGTCGGGTTCGGGCGCGGGATCGCCGGAGTGCCCGGTTAGGATGCCCAACTGTTCAAGCCGTGACAGCCGGGTACGGTATTCTCGATCCCCGGTTTTGGTAAGCCTTAATCTTTGCGTTGGCGTTTTTCCTCCAGCTTAGGAAGTAAAAGAATGAAATTAGGAATAACCTTCATCACCTCCATAACCACCATAAGTCACTTAGAAATAGCTGTTTCCGCCTGGTTGCAGTCGGGGCAACAACCCTCGACACGTTGTGGGCATGGCAAATCGTAGGCGCGCGCCCATCGGTGCACGCTCTGGCTGGTATCTCGTCCCAGTAAAACTTGCCGCCCGGCGCTACTACTATGCCGAGGAATATTGAGGTTGCGCAGCTTCCAGCCGATTTCCTCAGCGCTATAGGTGACAGTTTCTCCCCGAGATCGCAGGAGTGCGTTCACATCCTTGGCGAGTTCATCGACCCTTACTTCGCGCTGCGTTCCGTTGTGAATAATACCCCGTAATATTTCGACGATCGCGCAGTTCACGTTACACGAGCGTTGCCCGCGGACCTCCTCGTCTTGCGGTCGCAGTAGCTGAACCGCATCGCGTGCTAGTTCCGAATCCTCCGGGAAGCATGCCGCTAGCGTGCGGGCGAGTTGGCGTGTTGCAGAGGCAAAGGTCGAGACATCAACTGGAGACTCCTGCACCTTTCCCAAATTCTTCAGCCGGTACATCAAAAGACGCGGCTGAAAATCGGTTGCAACTTCGTTTTGGACCCGCTCATCCAATGCCGAGGACTGGGTCTGGGATGGTGCCGCAGAAATGTGGATCACGCCACCGCCGAGAGCATCGACCGCAGCATCGTTTCCGCAGAAGATGGCTTTCGGGCCATAGAGATCGACGACGCTTCCTCGCTTTCCCGTCAAATGCAGGCCACGGTACCTCGATGCGCGCAAAAGTCGCTGCATGTCGGGTTTCAGTTCTTGCTCGTGGAGAAGCAAGGTAAGGGACAATTCCATGGGCAATGAGCGGAAGCCACCTGGGGTGAGTTCAGCCAGCACCAAGGGATGGCGACAGACGCAGTTGAGCAGGCGCAACACCTCGATGCCCAGTTCCTGATCAAGTCCAGAAATTATCAGGTCTAGCGCGGTCGGCAAGCGATCAGCCAACCAAGTGGCGATCGGAAAGCAGGCGAGCAGACTTGACTCCCTTTCAGGAAAATCTAAGTAGTGCTTAAACAAAGCGGCGATCGTAGCAAAGAGGCTCTGGGCTGAACCGTAGTCGTGACAACCGCAAGGGAACCTTATTGCCCGGCATAGACCCGGAGGCAGTTCCGGTGCCTCGTAAATACAGCCGCCGTGTTCGACGCGGGGGCCAACCGTCCCTTGATTTCCGGTCCACAGTAAGAGCGCAGGCTTATTGAGCCCAGAAGAACCGGAGACGAGTTCGATCATTGCGCCATCGGCGAAGGTTTCACCGGTGCTGATGATATGGTTCTTGTTCGCAATTCCAGGCGCGCTAGAGGTTTGCGTCTCCGGGCGCGGGGATCTTGAGCTCTTGCGCTTCTGTTTCGAAGCCGCCGTCTTACGCGTCCGCAAAGTGCTTGGTTGACGCGCCTTGCGGGGGCACTTCGCGCAAATCTTCACCGCCGTTTTGGCTGCCATGTCAGCGGACCGCCGCCCTTTCTACGCTGCCGGCTTCCTGCTCGATGCCATATGAAAGCCGAGCGAGCCTCTCCAGTGCCCAAACGATCTTCGTGGCGGAGTCACTTGCCTGAGCGTGCATTTCTACCACGACCAACAGATCAATCAATTTCGCATTAGAAGAAAGCGGCCCCAGCTCATGGAACTTCGCATCGAGCGCGTTTTGGAGCCTGTAATAATCTGCCAGCTGTTTCCGGAAGACTAAGGTCGCTTCTTCAATGCATTGAGATATCAGCCTTCTGGCTTGAAACCACGCATCGTTCTCGCGATTCTTGCTCTCCTGAGAAGGGACATCGCACTCCCGGCATGAACTCTGACGCTTCGGCATCCTGGTCCACCTCCCCGATGTTGGTTCTTCCTCACACGGTTCACTTGCGTCCGCGTTATGCTTCGCACAGCGGGTTCACTTGCTTGCCTTTTCGCGCGCCGCTTGTAGATTCCGCAACTCGCGGATCGCTCGATACAGATCTGCCCTAATCTGGGCCTGATAGCGCTTCGCCAAATCCAGCGATCGTGCAAAACGTACATCCGCCATACAGATGCCAGTTTTCTGCTTGGATTCTCCCTTCAAGTGGCCTTCCGAAGATCTCACCCTTGTGCCTGTCCCGAAGACCTGGGCGGCCTGATCCGCTTTTCGTTCGGCCTCCGTGTTGTTGTCCGATGTGCGAACCTCCAGTTCCAGTGCGGACCAGTGGTCGGCGAGCTCCGTCCGCAAGTCGACAGAAAAATTTGTTTTCCCGAGGAGTTCGTCCAAGACCTTGCCGGACACGGTTAATCGGTTCCACTCTTTGAACTCCCAGGCGGTCGCGAGGAGCAGCTTCCAGAAGACGCTTACGATATCTTCTGTGAGCAGCGTTTCCAGCATTCCGACCGGCGCCGTCTCGGCGAGAATCTTTGTCCGGATCGCTTCGAACCGTGCTTTCTCCTCATCGGAGTGAAAAACGGGCGTGGCGGAGAGAAGGCCATGTTTGACGGAATTGCGCGAACTTTGGCGCTTGCCTTGCGCGGATCGCGGCCCGGTGCTGAGCTTCGCATTCGCAGGATTTGCCGCTAACGATTGGGGTGAAGTTTTGTGACGCAGCATGTGGCCCTCGAGGTGAGAGGATTCCCGATGGATTGGGGGGACCACGTTGAAAACAAGGTTGCCACTACTTGGCACTACGTTGAAGACAGGTCGAAAGAAGAATACCGCGCTAGTTCGTGAAGATACTGCTTTATGATAAAACGGAAACGGCCGATGGTGCAACTTTCTTTAACTGAAGCCAGCGTCGACGAGGCGCTGAAAACAAAGCATTTATCGGCTTCGTTTGGTAGCGACCCCTTGTCCCCGGATCGCGGTGCCTCTGAGACGCGTAGGGGCCGGCCTTGAGGTGACGGGTTCCCGAAACGGAACCTGAACGGCACAGCAACAAATACGCGCTATTGAGTAACATATACTACTACCTTATATTTCTCATACGCGCTACGTTCTTCGGCTCTGGCCCAAAAAGCCTGTCGCGACGGCCACTCGGCTCTCTATCTGCGAGCTGCCGCCTTGCTTCGGAAGTTGGCCCTGGCCCGAGCCGATGGCAGCTTGCGTAACTTCCTGGCACGACTAGGACACATTGATGTTCTGGTGATCGATGACTGGGCCATGGCGCCGCTGAATGAAAACGAGCGCCGCGAAGTCTGGGAGATCTGCGAAGATCGTTACCAGACCCGTTCCACCGTTCTTACTTCCCAACTGCCGGTCTCGCGCTGGCACGAGCAGATCGGCGATCCCACCATCGCCGATGGCATCCTGGACCGTTTGGTTCACAACGCCCACCGCATCGAAATGCGCGGCGAGTCCATGCGCAAGAAACGCAATCCGCCACAGGACGAAAAGAAGGAAAACCAAAGCCAGTTTCGGTGGGATGTCTGAGTTATGGCACCAACTCCCCAGAACCGGATTCGGGACAACTTCCGGAGCCAGCTTCCGGTGTGGTACAGGCAAACGGTAAGCGGGGAGCCTGGCACTCCCCGCCTGTGGATTGATCCTCCCGGCTTCAGTCTCTAGCCGTCATCTTCTCCAATTGCGGACTGCCTCCACCATTGTCGAAAATGTTTAGGGAGGTGGTGAAGGACGTGGTGCCTCCTGCATTGGTGAACGTGACGGTGTAGGTACAGATTTGGTCTTGAGTCAGCGTCAACCCGGGTTCCAGGCAGGTGCTCTGCGTCCCGACAATGTAGGGCTGCACGACGAAGTTGGCCGCGCCTGTGCCGGTTACGGTGGGAGCTTTGCTGAAAGTCAGCGGTGTGGTGCCCAAGTTCTGGACCGCCATCGACAGCGTTTCGGTTCCCAGTATCGTGCCGAAGGCCAGCGTAGCCGGCGTCAGGCTCACCTCGGTTTCTGTTCCGGTCATCGCCACCACTTGCGGGCTGCCTCCACCATTGTCGGAAATGTTGAGGTCGGCAGCGAGGGACGTGGTGCCAACCCCGCCGGTGAACGTCACGGTGTAGGTACAGAATCCGTATTGAGCCAGGGTTACCGTCCCGTTCAGGCACGTGCTCGTCGACGGCGTGTTGTAGGGCAGCACGGCGAAGTTGGCTGCCCCGGTACCGGTTATCGTCGGAGCGCTGCTGAAGGTTAGCGGTGTCGCGCCCATGTTCTTGACCGTCACCGACAGCGTTTTGATTGTCGTTACCGTGCCGAAGGCCAGCGAAGCCGGCGACAAGGTGACCTCGGTGCCGGTTCCGCTCAGTGGCAACTGCTGCGAGGTGAACCCGTTCGGGTCGCCCGTGAAGTTCGCGGTGACCGTTCCCGTGATCGTGCCGATCGAAGTGGGAGTGAAAGCCACGTTGAACGTGCACGTTGCATTGGTGGCTAGCGATGTAACTGTATTGCATCCGCCGCTCGTGATTCCGGTGTAATTGATGGAGTAGTTCGTGCTCGCCACCAGACTGGTCAACGTCAGCGTTCCAGTTCCGGTGTACTTGAACGTCACTTTCGTGTTCGTGCTGGCGACGTTGATCGTTTGGTCCTTCGTAAAAGTGACGCTGGCCGGGGTGAATGACTCGGAGCTGGTTCCCGTTCCCGTGAGCCCCACCAACTGCGGGTTCGTGGGATCGCTGTCGTGGATGATCAGCGTGGCCTTCTTCGCGCCTGTGCTCAGCGGGTCGAACTTCACTCCGATGACGCACCTTGTAGTGATCGCGCCGGTGCAAGTGTTGCTGGCGATGGTGAAGTCGGTGGTATCGCCTTCGAGTGTGGCCGACGTGGCCGTATAGGTCGTCCCTCCTTTCACCGTTACCGTCTTGGTCGTACTGGTTGCGACGAGATGACTGCCGAAGGCCAGCGACGTGGGGCTCAGCGTGAGAGCCGTGGCTGTGCCTTGCAGGTTGACAACCGTCTCCTGGGTGAAGAAACCGTTGTAGCTGATGGTGAGCGTGCCGTTGATGATTCCCGCCACCGTCGGCGCGAAGCTTACGTCTATGGTGCACGTCGTGCTGTTCAGCGTGCTGGGGCAATCGTCGGTCTCCACGAAGCCCGCGCTCAGGGTGATGCTGCCGATATCCACGGAGCCGTTGGCGGCAAGCGTTATAGCCACCGGTTCGCTGGTTGTCTTGATCGGCTGCTGATCGAACGTCACGCTCACAAGCGAGGGATTTACTATCGCCAGCGCACTGATCTTGCGGATCAGATAGGTGTTGACGTCGGCTGCGTAGATGTTGCCCGAGGAATCGATACTTACACTTACTGGCTGGAGTGCGGCGGTCGTGGCCAGCACGTCATTGCCGTAGAAACCGGCGCCCGTTCCATTTCCGGCGATGGTATGAATAATTCCTCCCTGATCCACGAGACGCACACGACCGTTGTCGTTGTCAGCGATGAGAACGTCGCCAGCCAAATCGACTGCAACCCCTTCCGGATAGTACAGTGACGTTGTAATGGCCAGAATACCGTCGCCCAGGTATCCCGTCGTGCCGTTTCCCGCGTAGGTGGTGATGATTTCTGATGGGTTCACTTTGCGGATACGGCTGTTTACTTCGTCCGCAATGTATACATTGCCCGTGCGATCCACGGCCACATCGATCGGAGTGGCCAACTGAGCACTAGTCGCCGGACCAAAGTCACCAGAGAATCCCCCTCCCAACGCGTAATTGCCGGCGAATGTGGAAATGATGCCGCCGCTCACATTGCGGACCACCTGGTTGTGTTGATCTGCGATGTAGACATTCCCAGAATTGTCCACCGCGACGCCGGTTGGCCAGTAGAGTTGGGCGCTGGTAGCAGCCCCGCCGTCGCCACCGTAACCACAAGTTCCGGGAGTGCCGGCAAATGTGGAAATAGTGCCGCCGCTCACCTTCCGGACCACACAGTTAAGTTCATCCGCGATGTACACGTTGTCGAGGCTGTCCACCGCGACCTTATACGGATCGTTCAGATAAGCACTGGTGGCCGACCCGCCATCCCCGCCGTAGCTGCAGATTCCGGGAATGCCGGCAAAGGTTGAGATGTTTCCGGTGCTGGCACTCACTTCCCGGACGACACAATTGCCGGTGTCGGCGATATAAAGATTGCCCGCGGAGTCCGAAGCGGTCCCGGTTGGGGAAAACAGCGTGGCGTCGTTTGCTGGAACGTCGTTACCAGAGAAGGAAGGGGAGGGGGAGGAGGGTGTCCCAGCGATGGTGTAGATGTACCCCCAGTCAGCACCTGGAGGAGGCGTGCAAGCGACCATGTAATTGTCGCAGGTGACCTCCCGGACAAGATCATTGCCATCGGCGATAAACAAATCTCCGGCACCGTCCACCGCAACCCAATCGGGGTAGTTCAGTTCAGCGGTTGTGGCCGCCTGGTTATCACCGTTGTAGCCTGCGGTTCCCGTGCCCGCCACCGTGTAAATGTTCCCGCTCGCCTGAGCCGAATTGGGAGTGCAAGTACCGCCGTTACTCGTTGTCGTTACGCAAGACACTTCGCGTGTGCGGTTATTGTTGTTGTCGGCGATGAAAAGATTGCCGGAATTGTCCACACTCACAGAAATGGGAATATTCAACTCGGCTGTGTTGGCCTCGATTCCGTCGCCGTTGTAACCGGCCGTGCCACTATGACCCGGACTTTCACCATAGCCGGCCAGGGTGTAGATGTACCCGGACGTTTCGTCCGGCGGGGGTGTGCAGCCGCTGATCCCTGTTCCGCAGGCTACCCGGCGCACTAGACTGTCAAAGGTGTCGGCGATATAGAGATTTCCTGCATTGTCCGTGGTCACACCATACGGATGGTACAGATTGGCTGAGGTGGCCGGTGTGTTATCGCCGCTGTACGGGTAGTTCCCAGTCCCGGCTACAGTGTAAATGTAGCCGGTCGTCTGGCCCGCATTGGGAGTGCAAGTGCCGCCGCTGCTGGTCACCGTGGCGCAGGCTACCATGCGGATGCGGTGGTTGTTGGTGTCAGCGATAAAAAGGTTCCCATTCTTGTCGATGGCCACGCCACGGGGAAAATACAGCAAGGCGATCGTCGCCGGGCGGTTATCGATGGAATAGCCAGAGCGTCCCGGAGTTCCAGCGATCGTATTGATGATTCCGGTGCTGACGTTCACTTCGCGGACTATCTCATTGTTTGTGTCCGCGATGAACACATTCCCCGCGGAATCGACCGCGATGCCTGTAGGGTTTTGAAACTGAGCATCCACCGCCGGACCGCCGTCACCGGAATAGCCCTCGTAGTAGCTTCCCGCGAGGATCGTCAGGATCCCCGTTGACTTGGTCACCTTCCAGACCCGGTTCTCCACGACATCCCATGGATAATTATTTCCTCCGGTAGTGAAATAGACATTCCCGGCACCGTCGAGGGCAACACTTGCCGGCTCGTTGAAAACCGGCGCGCTCGTGGCCGGAACATTATTCGGTCCGCCACCGGCGAAGATACTGATATAGTCCTGCTGACCGCTGGCCGCTCCCGACAGGAGCAGTAAGATTCCGGTGCAAACCATCAGCTTGAAGTAACGCATCGCGATTCCTCCCATCTATTGCTGTTCGGCGCTTGAGCACCGGCGGTAACTCTTTGATCTTTGATTTTTGATTCTTGCAATTTCGCCTTCCGTCAATGCCGCGCTGCTCGCGGCTTCACCAATCTGAAAATCGTCCACTCAGCAGGCACCCTTCTAGGGAGCGGGCACCAGGGCGATGTGCTCGTGCCGCTGCTCTCCCGAAGCACTCTGGTAGTCGATCACGAAGTTCGGCCCTTCGCCCTTCCGCCAGCGCTCGTATTCGCGAGCCGGAATGGTGAAAGTGCCGACGAGGCGCGGCACGGCCTTGTGCTCGTTAAAGTGCAGGGTCACATTCTTGAATGGAACCTGCTCCTGCTCCCAATCGAACGGCTCGTGGTGCGGAAGAGGCGCGAAAGAGCTGGTGAGCGAGATGGTGGCGTCTTGCACGTCCGCCCCGCTGAAGTTGATTACCCGGAGCGAAATCCGCAGTTCGACATTGTCGCCCTGCTCGGTGACCTGCAGGATCCGGTAATCTCCGCCAAAGTTGTGTGTGTTTCTGGCTGGCGCCGTGAGCGCCAGACAAAGAACAAGGCATGGCAAACAAAAATACTGAATTGAGCGTAAGAACCTGGGTTGCATAGTTTCTCCTTAAACGTGCAACTTGCATGCGAATACTGAGTCCCGCCGATGAAACGGGCGGAAGAAAAGGACATGCCTCATAGGGTCGTTCCGTCGCGTCTGAGTATTGTGTAGAGAAGGCCGGACTCGGCTGCCGATCAGGGGAGGGGTTTCGCGGCAGTCGGGAACGGGGGATTGTCTTCCCACGCAGGCTGACGGTAAGTAAGACGCCGCAAGAAGTTTAACGGGTCGTGGAATGCGGCGCGGTGATGGATATCACGACTGCATGTGCGGTGACTTACTTACTTAGGAGTGCTGGTCTAACCTGGTGTCAAGGGTTCGAATCCGTTTTTCCCGAGAGTGGCCGCTCGGAATCTCGGTTCGAGCCACCACACGGTCACTCCTGGATTGTCGGCAAACAGTTGGCCGGAAATGGGTTCTCGGAAGTTGGCATGCCACTTCGAGCACAAACAGCTTAAGTTAGCGCTTATGTGGTGAGTTCCGCAGCCAGTCGGGATCCGATTCAGAGGAAAACTTGATCACGCTGTGCACGGCATGCCACGCCAGAGTGCACCACTTGGGGAATAAACTTCCTTGGGCGGAACCCAGGCAGAAATGATCACCAGCAGCAAAACTATCTGCTTTTACGGTTTTCTCACCAAATCGTGTGCAGCGCCCGTGACCGTCGGATCGCGCG
>Ga0182011_10000565_pt1 | contig 32294 bp, 26 predicted proteins | sample 711E1DmetaG_FD_120481 | JGI IMG/M metagenome (GOLD analysis project Ga0182011, IMG submission 120481) | Permafrost microbial communities from Stordalen Mire, Sweden - 711E1D metaG | ecosystem: Environmental > Terrestrial > Soil > Wetlands > Permafrost | place: Sweden: Stordalen | collected...
CTCGATGGTATTCTTCGTCATGGTCGTCCTCTCCTTTGCACCTTGAGTGCGTTTTCAACCCGCAGATTACCTGCGAGCTGGAGAGGGCGGCCTTCTCATTCCATCTCTGTGGTGGAAAAGCTAACTCATTCCGTACCGGACTTTGTGCGATGGGCGCATGTCTGCGTGCTAGTCTGACGAAGGCCTCCCTCCGATGGCCCGAATCTACGCCCCATGATCCCCATCAGCGACGACAACCCGACCCTCCACTTTCCGCTGGTGACCATCGCCCTGTTGGTGGCTATGGGCGCGGTATGGGTCGTAGTCCAGGGCGCGGGCCTCAGCCCGACCGTGCTGGCGGCCAGCGTGTGCAACCTGGGTTTGGTGGCGGGCGAGATCACCGGCCGCGCCCCGATCGGGCAGGCCGTGCCGCTTGGCCGCGGGCTTCTCTGCCTGGTCGACCGCGACCCCATCAACTACCTGACGCCGGTCTTTTCCATGTTCCTGCACGGCGGGTGGATGCACATCCTGGGCAACGCCCTGTTTCTCTGGGTGTTTGGCAAGAACGTGGAAGACAGCATGGGGCGATGGCGCTTCCTGGCCTTCTACTTCGTGTGCGGCCTGGCTGCCGCGGCTACCCAAGTTGCCGTCGATCCCGCGTCGCCAGTTCCCATGGTGGGCGCCTCGGGTGCCATCTCGGGCGTGCTGGGCGCGTACCTGATGCTGTATCCGCGCGTGCGGGTCAATGTGCTGTTCATCTGGGTGATCTTCGTGCAGGTGATCTCACTGCCCGCCTACCTGGTGCTGCTGTGGTGGATCGGGCTGCAACTCTTGAACGGCCTGCCCCAGCTTTCGTCGGTGAGACCTGAAATCTCGTCGGGCGTCGCGGTCTGGGCGCATATCGGCGGCTTCTTCGCCGGATTCGTCCTGGTCAAGCTGTTCGAAAACCCGGCGCTGGTCCGCGCGCGCACCTTGGTGCGACGGCGCGCCCATCCTGATCACTGGTAGGCAAGGGATGCACAGGGCAACGACCCTCAGTTGGTTTGGCATTCTCTTCGTCCTGTTGGCGCGGTCTCCGGTTCGGGCGTCCGAGGCTTGTCGCGAATCGCCCGAGGCCCGCATTTGGTGGTCACCCCAAAATCCCTCAGCGGGCTCGCCCTTGCGCCTAATGGTGGTCAGCGAACAGGCCCACGACGGGACCATCACTGTGAGCACGGTTGGGCGGCCGGTGCAGAAGCTGGCCACCGTGCGTCGGGGCGGACCGCCCTTCAGCTTCTCAGCCGAGCTGCCCGCGCCGGTGGCGGGTGAGGCTCGTGTCGCACTGGTTTCCGGCGGCGAGGTCATCTCGTGCCACCGCATTTCGGTGGCTGCGCGCGGCCGCGCGGTGGCTGCGCGCGTCCGCTCACAAGCGCCGGGCGCCTGGCCGGTCACGCGCGCCTGGAACCGCAGCCTGGAGAATTTCTATTCGGCGTGGATCGAGCGCCTGTTCGACGCGCCTGCCGATGTCGCGCTCGGCTTCCCGTCGCTACAACCCGTGGTCCGTGATCCGGCGCGCAACTTCCTCTGGGGGTACCTCGGGCTGCGCGAAGACGATCCCAAGAACCGCGCCGCGCCCCCGGCCACGCCCGACTGTGCCGATCTGCCCTACTACCTGCGCGCCACCTTTGCCTGGAAGATGGGCTTGCCCTTCGGCCTGCGCGACTGCAATCGCGGCACCAGTGAGCAGCCGCCCACCTGTGGTGCGCTCACCAGTCAGGATGAACCGGTGGCCGGCAGCGACCCACTCGACCGTTTTCGCAAGTTCCTGCGGCTGGTCGCCAACAAGGTCCACTCGGGCAGCGCGCGCACTGCACTGGAGAACGACGAGACCGATTTTTACCCGGTCAAGCTGGCGCGCGACGTGCTGCGACCGGGCCTGATCTACGCCGATCCCTACGGACACGTGATGATGATCGCCAAGTGGGTGGAGCAGGATGGGCACAACGGCGGGCGCCTCTTCGCGGTGGACGGCCAGCCCGACAATTCGGTGGGCCGCAAGCGCTTCTGGGAGGGCACATTCCTCTTTGCCAGCGATGTGAAGAGCGCAGGCCCCGGTTTCAAGGCTTTTCGTCCTGTGGAAAAATCCCAAAACGGGTCTCTGGTCGCGCTGTCCAACCGCGCCCTCGCCAGTGACCGTCGTTTCGCGCCGTTCTCGGCCGAGCAGGCCACCATGTCTGCCGACGACTTCTACGCGCGCATTGCCAAGCTCATCAACCCCAAGGGCCTGGATGCCCAGGCCAGCTATGAAGAAACCCTGAACGCGCTAGTGGAACAGCTCGAGACGCGCCTGGGTTCGGTCGACAACGGCGAGTGCTTCATGCGCGAGAAAGGCAACCCCGTGGTGCCCATGCCCGTGGGCGCCAAGATCTTCGAGACCGTAGGTCCCTGGGAAGACTACGCCACCCCTTCGCGCGACATGCGCCTGCTCATCGCGCTCGACGTGCTGGCGCGCCTGCCCGCCCGCGCCTCCGCGCACCCCGAGCTGTTCGTGCTGGGCGGCCACAAACCCGATGAGCTTCGCGCCGAACTGGAGAAGCTGCATCAGCGCCGCGTCCACGAGCGCCGGGTGGAATACCGGCGCAGCGACGGGACGCCTTTCCCGCTGACCGTCGCCGATGTGTACGCGCGCCGCAGCGCCTTGGAGATAGCGTACAACCCCAACGACTGCGTTGAGGTGCGCTGGGGGGCTGATCCGAAGACCGCCGACTACGCCACCTGCAACCGGCACGCACCCGCCGAGCAGCGCAGCCGCATGCAGGAATATCGCCCCTGGTTCCACGAGGCTCGCCGCCCACCGCGATAGCTGGCTGTGTAGTCGGGTGCGGCAGCATGTGTGCATGTGCGCACCTGGGAGCACGAACGGCCTTGCGCCCCATGAAATGTTTTCCTAGCGGGCGCCTCTTCTATCTTATGATCGAGTGGGATTCTCCCGAGAATTCTTGATGGCCGCACCTTTGCAGGCGCAAGATTGGGGAGTCATGTCGCCCAGCCGCAGTCACCAGACTGGATTCACTGTCACCGAGCTCATGGTGGTGCTAGTCATCATCGGGATACTCGCTGCAGTTGCGACCCCCTCCTTGACCCGCGATAGCACAGCGCGCAAGGGGCGCGACTTCTCCAACCAGGTCGCCCAGGGCCTGCAGCGGGCCCACTCCGATGCCATGAGCTTGCGCGTCCGTCAGTCGGCGTTGATCAGCAGCGACCGGATTGTATTTTACCAGGAGGACCCAAACGGGCCCACGATCATACGCAGCTTGTTTGCACCTCCGGGCGTTGCCATCTCGGATGCTGTTCCAGCGGACAACTCAAACCCCACGCCTCTAAAGATCTATTTCAATGCGATGGGCAATGCATGCTCGGCCTCCGCCTGTACAAGCCCGACCTCGTGGTTGATCCACATTCACAATGGGAACCTTCTCCCCAAGCACCCCGACTACGGCTTTGTCATTTCCGTGACCGGCCTCACGGCATTTGTTTCCACGCGGAGTTCCTCTTAGCAATGAGGCGCAATTCTGGATTCACGCTGGTCGAGGTCCTGGTGGCCCTGCTGCTGGGGGCCATCGGACTTCTCGGAACCCTGGCTGTCCAGCAGGCCATGATCAGCGCATCGAAGACCGCCAATGATTCGGCTGTGGCCTTGCGCCTGGCCAGCCAAAAGCTGGAAGAATTCAGCACCGTGCTGACCACCGGGGACCCCAACCTGCCGACCGGGTATTCTACGCCCAACGTGGACCAGTTCTATTCGAGTCTGATGGCGACCGGGACCTGGACGGCGGGCATGCCAGTGAACGCCGAGGGCATCGAGTCTGCCACCGGCAAGGCCCCGGAATATCGCTGGACCCGGATATGGCGGGTGGTGAACGTCGGGTACGCACAGCCCTACGTCATTTCTGTAGCCGTCACCTACCTTTCGGACACTGGAAACCCCAAAACCGTGCGTCTGGACATGGAACGGAGGAAGTCGTGGTAGTCCGGCGCGTGCACGAGCAGGGCATGACCCTGGTCGAGTTGATGGTGACCATGGTCATCGCGTCCATTGTGGCCGCCTCCACTTTCATGTTCTTTGCCGGCCAGCAGCGCGTGTACGAAACCCAGACCAAGATGCTCAACGTTCAGCAGAACGCATGGGCCGCAATGGAGGTCCTCACCCGGTTCGTCCGTGCCGCGGGCTCGGGCATGTATGGCTGCGTGCGGCCGGTAGGGGGAATCGTAGTGGCTCCTCCCCTCACTCGCACGCCTGCGGCTACCGTCGATGACAGTGACGATCCACCTGTGGCCCCGCCAAACACCGTACACAACCTTAGCGTGCGTCCCAGCGCGGGCCTGCGCGCGTACAACGCTGCCACCGGCCAGATGCAGCGGATCCCCCCCCTGTGGATCGTCGACCAAGAGGACGGAACCGACACCGGAATCGTCGCCGGGACTGACGTGATCACGGTTGCCTTTGGCAACAAGACCTCCGGCACGACTTTCGATTCGCCACTCGCCGGAATCGGAGTCGTGAGCGTTGCCTCGAACGTCACAATTCCGCTTCCATCCGGCAACGCCGCCATGTTCCAGCCAAACGAGTTCATCGTGCTGGTCGGTGAGCCAGGAATGGGAGGGAATGCCAGCGACATCGGGTGTACCCTGCTTCAGGTAACTAGCTCTAGTGCGTCTGACCCGAACAACAACTTCCTCGTGCATGCACAGAACTCGTGGAACCCTGCGAGCAACATCCCGGCCATGATTCCTGGCACCACTGGCTACGGTGCCTTCGCGCCAGACCAGAACCTGAACACCGGTGTCCGCAATTTCGGAGAATTCTGGTGGGTCCGCTTTGCCATAAGAACTAAGGACGCGAATGGTAATTATCTCTCCAACCCGGGGAAATGTGTATCAACAGGAGGTTCGACTCATGACATTCCTGTTCTCACCATGGAACGTCTTGATGGCACAGCCGCCACCACTGGTCCCCAAGTGCTGGCCGAGGGCATCGAGGATCTACAGGTGGCCTTTGCTTGCGACCTCGACGCCAACGGCCGTCTGATCGCGACCAACGACCAGAACACGGATGAGTGGAAGCTCGATCCCAACGACACGACGATCATGCTGACCAGAGGCGCCAAGTGCAACCAGCCATCAGCGATCCGCCTGACGCTGCTTGCCCGCTCGTTGACCGAGGACAATGGCATCAATGCCAGCCTGACCGACAACGGCCGGCCCGCGGTCGAGAATCACGCGGCCCACGCCCAGAACCCCTACCCCGCCTGCACCGATGACCTGAATGACCCAAACTGGAACAGCAGCAACTTCCAAGACCAGTTCCGCCGCCGGGTCTTGACCACCACTGTGTATCCGCGCAACAACTGAGGAGAGCTGTTATGAAAACCGACGACTCTTCAATGCGATTCTCGCTTCGCCGCCAGCAGGACGGGGCGGTTCTGGTGGTGGTCCTGCTCGCCATGATCGGCCTGCTTGGCATGGGCTTGGCCGGCCTGTACCTGACCAGCGGCAACATCCAGATGAGCTCCAACATCAACATGCGCAACCAGGCCCTCTACGTCGCCGAGGCAGGAATTCAGACCGCAAAAACCATCCTCAACCGAAACACCCCCGGATCTCCCTATTGGCAACCCGACCTGCTGAGCCATATGCTTGCCGGCAAGAGCCCTTCGGGTGTCTCGGTTTCCCTGCCGTCACCCTACACCGACGAGATCCCGGGCACGATTGGCGACTCGACTGACCCTGCTGCTTGTCTCGGGAAGACTAGCAACGGCGTTTCCACGCGCGGGGCCTACCTGCGCGACGAAAGCCCTCTGCCAACCGACCCACCGGGTTTGGGGTGTCAAACCGACCCCGACCCATCACAACCACTCTCATCAGTGTACATCAATTGCTACTACCCTCCCAAATACTCTTCCAACAGCGTTGCCTACAATGAGGCGCCACCCGACCCTAATACCATGAGTCCCACGCCTACCCAATACATGGGCCGCTACACCCTGTTCATTCGTCAGGACTTGGGCGAGTGCCGGCAGAAATTCTTCACTACCGATTACAACGGAATCGCGGTGGTTCGCTCCGAGGGCATCGCCGCGGACAACCGCACCAAGGTCGTCCTGGAAGTGACCATGTCGGCCAACCCGAATACCCAGATCCTGTCCCAAGGACTCGCCACGGTCTGCCCGGCCGGCGCAGCGGGCTGCGACGACAACTCTTCGGTGCAACAGGGTATCACCGTGGGCCCCGCCAACCCGGGCAGCGGCGGCGCCAGCGGCACCGGCGGCTCAACCGGTAGCCCCTGGACCCCCTGCACGAGCAACCCTGACTGCGCCTCCGGAACCTTTTGCTGTGACGGCACCTGCATGGACACACAGGACTACAACACGCATTGCGGCGGCTGCGGAGCATCCGGAGACAATGGATCTCCCTGCACCGGAGGACATTGCTGCAACGGAAAGTGCTGCTCCTCCGACAACACCTGCTGCGACATTCCCCCGGGCGGCCTTCAGTGCCACCCGACAGCGGGCAACCAGAACCTACCGACTAGCTGCGGCTTGTGCGGCACCAACTGCCAGGCCCAGGGCCCAACCACCACCTGCTGCCTCATCAGCGGCACCACCATGCACACCTGCACAGACACAAACACGGACAACAGCAACTGCGGCGCGTGCGGCAACACCTGCGGTGGCTCCACACCGACCTGCTGCAACGGCACGTGCGTGAACACAAGCGCCGACAAGAACAACTGCGGCAAGTGCAGCAATGCCTGCAGCAACGGAACTTGTTGCGCCGGCGCTTGCTGCGCTAGCCCCAATATTTGTTGCAATTATGGGAGTGCATCTGGATGCCAGCCGAACCCCGGCTGCCCGAGGATCGCCACAATTGGTATCCCCGGACCTTGGGATGCCGATACTAGTAATGTTGGTAGTAACTGCGATGGTCAAAAGGTCTACTCCTCTGACGACCTCTGGGCGGGCTCCGCGGGATTCCGAGCCTGGCTGATTGCACATAGCGCAGCGTGCTTGGACCCATCTCTGACGATCTTTGACCCCGCCAACCCAAACGATCCCAATAATCTGCTGACGGCTGACCGACTTGCTCCGTACCAGGTCATCATCCTCCTGGACGTCGTCCACACCCCGGCAGACTGGGCACAGTTCCTGAACAACAAGCGGACTGGGTACTACTACGGAGCCAACGATTCTCAGAAGTATGCTGCACTAATCAAGGCCGACAAGTGCGGCGATCCCAACCGTGCTCAGATGCGACCGCTCCAACCCTCCGAAGCCCAGGCTTTGGGGAATTGGGTCCGGGGCGGGGGCGGTCTCATGACGAACGTCGGTGTCGAATGCTTGGGTACGGAGATAATGTTTGCAAATAGCGTACTGCAATCCGCTACCAACGGTACTGTCTCATACTTCGACGACAGCAGCTATCGCCATTGCGTGGGGCAGAAGTGGCAGCTCAAGGGCGACTGGACCAACGGGATGCCGGCGCCGCCCGCTGGGTTTAGGAGAGACTATTCAATTGCCAGAGCGATTACCTATGGGGTTAGCCCGCCTCAGTCGGTGGTCGATTTCATGTGGGTGGATGGCATGTTTGTCGTTAAGACCAGTCTCAGTGACTCTAATGGGCCTCCTGGTTTCGCCAGTTATGCTCGCGTCCTAGATGTCAACGGCGCTGCGAACGGCGACACCAACGCCGACTGCGTCACCAGCGGCACGACCACATCCTGCTCCCACCTCGTGGGCTTTGCCGGAGAATTCGGCCAGGGACGCCTGAACGTCTGGGGTGACGAGTGGCTCGCATACGACGCAGTGTGGAACGTGCCCAACGTCAGCAACAGCGATGCAGGGAGCAACAACGGGTCTGCCTACTGGACCAATCTCATCACTTGGCTCGGCAACTGCAATTAGAGCACCGTTTTCGCCTGCAGTCCAATCCATCCCCAGAATGCGCGAAGCTCAGTGCTGGCTGACCCTTGGGACAACCAGCACTGGGCCTCGTCGGTCTTGTGGCCGCGAACGCGGTCTACATCATGCCGCCCATGCCACCCATGCCGCCCATGCCGCCACCGCCGTGGCCACCGGGCGCGGGCTTGTCTTCCTTGGGCGCCTCTACAATCAGCGCCTGGGTAGTGATGAGCAGGCCGGCGACCGAGGCGGCGTTCTGCAGGGCCGAGCGCACGACCTTGGTGGGATCGATAACACCGGCTTCGAACAGATCCTCGTAGACGTCGGTCTGCGCGTTGTAGCCGAATGCGCCTTTGCCTTCCTTGATCCGCTGCACCACGATCGAGCCTTCTTGGCCCGCGTTGGCCGCGATTATGCGGCAGGGCTCCTCGCAGGCGCGCGTGACGATGGCCACGCCCACCGCTTGCTCTTCGCTCGGCTTGTCCAGCTTCTCCATGCTGGCCACCGCGCGAATCAGCGCCACGCCGCCGCCTGCCACGATGCCCTCTTCCACCGCGGCGCGCGTCGCGTGCAGGGCGTCCTCGACCCGGGCCTTTTTCTCCTTCATCTCGGTCTCGGTGGCCGCGCCCACCTTGATGACCGCGACCCCGCCCACCACCTTGGCCAGCCGCTCCTGCAGCTTCTCGCGATCGTAGTCCGAGGTAGTGTCTTCGATCTGGGCTCGGATCTGCTTCACCCGGCCCTCGATCTCGGCGCGCTTGCCCGCCCCATCCACGATGGTGGTGTTGTCCTTGTCGATGCTGACCCGCTTGGCCCGGCCCATGTCCTTGATCCCGATGCTCTCCAGCTTCAGGCCCAGGTCCTCGGTGATGGCCTGGCCGCCGGTGAGCACCGCGATGTCTTTCAGCATTTCCTTGCGCCGATCGCCGAACCCGGGCGCCTTGACCGCGCACACCTGCAAGGTGCCGCGCAGCTTGTTCACCACCAGGGTGGCGAGCGCCTCACCCTCCACGTCCTCGGCGATGATGAGCAGCGGCTTACCCGCACGCGCCACCTGTTCCAGCAGGGGCAGCAGCTCTTTCATGTTCGACAGCTTCTTCTCGTGAATCAGGATGAAGGGGTCATCCAGCTTCACTTCCATGCGCTCGGCGTCGGTGACGAAGTAGGGCGAAAGGTAGCCGCGGTCGAACTGCATTCCCTCCACCACGTCGAGGGTGGTCTCCATCGACTTCGCCTCTTCGATGGTGATTACGCCGTCCTTGCCCACCTTTTCCATGGCTTCGGCCAGCAGCTTGCCGATGGCCTCGTCACCATTGGCGCTGATGGTTCCCACCTGGGCGATGTCCTTCTGGCCCTTGGTGGCCTTGGATGCCTTCTTGAGCGCGTCGACGATCTTTTCTACCGCGCGGTCAATGCCCCGCTTGAGCTCCATCGGGCTGTGGCCGGCGGCCACCATCTTGGCGCCCTCGCGGAAGATGGCCTGGGCCAGCACGGTGGCCGTGGTGGTGCCGTCGCCCGCCACATCCGAGGTCTTGGACGCCACTTCGCGCACCATCTGGGCGCCCAGGTTCTGGAACTTGTCTTCCAGCTCGATTTCCTTGGCCACGGTCACGCCATCCTTGGTGATGGTGGGTGCGCCCCAGGACTTCTCGATAACCACGTTGCGGCCGCGCGGGCCCAGCGTCGCCTTCACCGCGTCCGCCAGGATGTTCACGCCGGCCAAAATCTGTGTACGGCCCTTCTCGTCGAAGAGGATTTCCTTCGCCGCCATCGGTATTCTCCTTTTCCTTAGCTTTCAGTTGCAGTTACTTCTCGATGATGCCCAGCACTTCATCCTCACGCAGGATGATGTGCTCCACACCTTCGAGCTTGATCTCGTTGCCGGAATACTTGCCGAACAGCACGCGGTCGCCCTTCTTCACGTCGAGCGGACGAACCACGCCCTTGTCGTTGGCTTTGCCAGGGCCCACGGCCACCACCTCGCCCTCGGCGGGCTTTTCCTTGGCCGAGTCGGGAATGATGATCCCGCCCTTGGTCTTCTCTTCTTCGGCCACGCGGCGAACTACGATGCGATCTTGTACTGGGCGAATTTTCATCGTCTCTTGCCTCCGGGTACTGATTAGCAGTCGCCCTTTGCGACTGCCAGACCGCAAACATATGCACAAGCGCGCGAGAGTCAACGGCTGAACGCGAAAAAACTAGGTCCGCGATCCTCGCGAAACAAGAGGCCGTTGGCTAACTGCGCGAATTCACTGGAGTAGTTAGCTATTACAGACGAAGGTTGTCGATGAGGCGCGTTCCGCCCACGAAGGCGGCCACCAGCATCACGGCGGGCCGGTCAATGCGGTCGAGCGGCTTGAGATCGTCGGCCGCACGAACTTCGAGATAGTCGATGCGGTCCACCCGGGCCGCGATCTCGGCCGTGGCAGCATCGAGCAAGACGGATGCGCGACCCTCGCCCTTGTCGGCCAGGGCTTTGGCTGCCGACAAGCCTGCAAAAAGCGCCCTGGCCCGCTGCCGATCCGCGACTGAAAGGTAGGCGTTGCGTGATGACAGCGCCAGTCCGTCCGGCTCGCGCACCGTCGGCAGCCCGACGATTTCGACCGGCAGGTTCAAGTCCGTCACCATGCGCCGGATGACCGCGAGTTGCTGGAAGTCCTTTTCACCAAAGAGCGCGACATGCGGCTGCACAATGTTGAAGAACTTGCACACCACGGTGGCCACGCCCACGAAGTGACCAGGCCGGCGCGCCCCGCACAACCCCTGCGAAACCTCGCGCACCTCGATGGCGGTCTGAAAGCCGGGGCCGTACACGCCGGCAGCCTCGGGCACGAAGGCCAGATCGCAACCCACGCTGGCGGCCTGGACAAGATCGCCAGCCAGGTCGCGCGGGTACTTGGCCAAGTCTTCCTGCGGCCCGAATTGCATCGGATTGACGAAGATGGACAGCACGAGCCGCTGGGCGCGGCGCCGGCCTTCCGCCAAAAGCGACAGGTGCCCGGCATGCAACGCGCCCATGGTGGGCACCAGGGCGATGCGCTCGCCCCGCCCGCGCGCCGCCTCGGACCAGGCGCTCATGGCCGCGGGATCCGCGATCACGGGGATCTCGCTCACGAGAAAGATTCTTTCTTCGACGGGAACCGTCCGGCGCGCACGTCGGCGGCGTAATCGGCGAATGCCTTTTCCGCCGTGCGCCCCAATTCGGCGTAGCGGCGTGCAAAGCGTGGCGACCAATCGGGGTCCAGCCCGAGCAGGTCGTGCATCACCAGCACCTGGCCGTCGCAGGAAGGCCCGGCGCCGATGCCGATGGTGGGCACGGGCACGGCCGCGGTGATCTCCTCAGCCAGGGCAGCAGGAATGCTCTCCAGCACGATGGCATAGACACCCGCGTCGGCCAAGGCATGCGCGCCAGCCGCGATGGTGCGCGCCTGCGCCTCGGTGCGGCCCTGCAGCTTGAAGCCGCCGAACTTGTGCACCGACTGCGGCGTCATGCCCACGTGCCCCATGACAGGAACGCCAACGGAAAACAACCGGCGAACCAGCTCGGCCACTTCCTCGCCGCCCTCAAGTTTCACCGCCTCGGCGCCGCCCTCTTTCAACAAGCGCCCGGCTGCCCGCATGCCGTCTTCCACGCTGGCCTGGTAGCTCATGAACGGCATGTCGACCACCAGGTGGGCGGCAGACACGCCCCGGGCTACGGCCCGACTGTGGTACAGCATTTCGTCGAGCGTGACCGGCAGGGTGCTGGAGCAGCCTTGCACCACCATGCCCAGGCTGTCGCCCACCAGAACGATGTCCACGCCGGCACGATCAGCCAGGCGGGCAAAGGCCACGTCGTAGGCAGTCACCGCGACGATCTTGTCGCCCTGGCTCTTGCGCTCGCGCAGCGAGACTGCAGTGATCTTCTTTCCTTGCGCTGCCATTTGTCGGTACCTTCCCACGACTTGGCAGGACTTGCACGGCCAGGCGTCGCCTACTGGGGTGCGGAGCCGCGGGGCGCGGTGCAGGTGTGGGTGGCGGTGAGGGTAGCAGGGGCGGTAACGGTCGGTGGGCTCTGGTGAGTGGGGCCGTCGTCCGGTAGGGGCGACCTGCGGTCGCCCCGATGGGCCCCGCGGACGGCCAGGGCCATTGACCGTCCCGTGTAGGGGCGACCTGCGGTCGCCCCGATGGGCCCCGCGGACGGCCAGGGCCGAGGCGGTGTCAGGGATGGGTCAGTCATTTCGTAGACCTCGAAGCGTTTCATCGGAATCTCTGCGGCCACGGCCGTCGGGCAGCGATGACGGTTCGCCCGGCGCAAGCACCACAGGGTCGGCGCGAAACCATCCCGACCGGCGGCGGACAACGGTCCTCAACCGGCAACACCCTGAAATTGCTTGGGGTGGCGATGGGATACCTACCTGGCGCCGTGACGTGCGCCGCCCGCCAATGCTTGCGAAAAGCGCCACGTAGGGCGAAGCTGCAGTCGAATACAAAGTTGGGCAGACAATGGACAGGACCAAAAGAGAGACAAGAAATACCGTAGAAAGCTTGGCACTTCTGCAGGCTTTCGCTGCTGATCTCGAGTGGGTCTCCCAGGTGGTGGCTGGTGACCTTCGACTCAAGATCGAGGCGAAGATCCCTCGGACCAAGAGGCTGGACGTCTCCCTCGGACAATTCCTGCGCATCGATGCGTGGCTGCGAACACTCTGCAAATTGTCGGAGCCGATGCACTTCCAGGCAACGTCCGCCGGCGCTCGTTCGATGCTTGAATTGGCTGTAGACTTGGTGTTGCTGGCTTCGGATCAGAACGCGGCCGAGCGGTTGCAGGATTGGGAGTGGTCGGCGAAACACAAGCACGCTACTGCGGTCAAGCGATTCTATGAGACCGTTGGAGGCGCGGTTCCGCCGGAGAATGCTGAGGCCATTGCCTTTGCGGTTCGAGATGCGGCGAGGATAGAGTCCCTACGGCGAAAACACGGTTGGCTAAATAGTAAGCAGAAGCCGTGCCACCCACCAAGGTGGACCGAGCGAAGTCTCGATGCAGATTGTGTCGAAGCGGACAAATGGCCTCACCGGGGGGACTTTTCCTTCGTGAGATTCTACGAAACAAGATTCAGAACCCTCTGCTGGCAGGTACACGGGAGTGCGTTCGTCGGCCGGACAATAAGGGCAGATGTCTTTCCCTTTCTTTCGGCGCAGGCACTGCTGGACGCATCCGACTTGGCGGTGATTGGGGCGGCCGCCACTCTTCACACCTTCGATCTCTGGACAGTCCCGACGAAAGAGGCCTTTGAAAAGTTCGCAAACGAGCGCTATCGCCGAAGGAACGAATTGTTCCTGAAGGCGCGTGCTGCCCAAAAAGCCGTTGCAGCGGACGACCCCGCCGCAGAGACATTGGTGTAACATCGACGGACCGGCTTGGCGGCGGGTTCGCCGCTGAACGGCAAGGCGTTCGGCGGACGAGAGATGACGACCGACTTCAAATGGGGAACGATGATCGTTGCTTGCACCGAGCAGCTACGCGATTCTGGCGTTTGCTTGGTTCCGTTCGTCGACCGCGAGGTCATACCGCCTTTCGACGGAAGGCCGGACGGCATATTTGCGTGGTTCATTTGCGATACGGTCGCCACGAAAGAACGCTTCCGCGCGGAAGAGTTGCCGAATGCCATGCGTCGCCTTCGAGCCATCGCAGTCGAGAATGGATTTCCGAAGGCAGCGGCCGAGAGTCTTCGCAGCGATGTGACCAGCAAGGTCGACATTGAGAAGGGTGGCGGGCGGTTCTACTTTTTCCGATAGGGGTGCCATCGCCGCCTAACCAATAGGCGTTTGATCCGGTCGCAGGAATAGAAGCCCTGTCTGTCTGGCGGGGGCCGAGCGGCCGGATCAAACGTCGTGTTGAACGAAGCCGCGGGTTCGAGAGGTGAGAGCGGCTGTTGCCCCATGGGCAAAATCGGGGCGACCGCAGGTCGCCCCTACACGGGACGGTCAATGGCCCAGCCCGTCCCCGGCGCCCATCGGGGCGACCCCAGGTCGCCCCTACACGGGACGGTCAATGGCTCAGGCCGTCCCCGGGGCCCATCGGGGCGACCCCAGGTCGCCCCGACACGGGACGGTCAATGGCCCAGCCCGTCCCCGGGGCCCATCGGGGCGACCGCAGGTCGCCCCTACCAGACGACGGCCCCGTGCCCACCGCCACCCACGCCTGCACCGCGCCCCGCTGCTCCGTCGCCTACCGCCGGCTCCAGTGGTTCACACCGGCGCGGGTCTGCGCGATGACTTCCAGCAACGCCGTGCGGTCCTCGGCGTTGCCCACGAAATCGATCTCGGAGGCATCCACGATGAGCAGGGGGCCGTCGTTGTAGGCGAAGAAGAACTCGGAGTAGGCCTTGGCAACCTCGCGCATGTATTCGCGGCGGATGGGCTTCTCCTCGGGCCGTCCCCGCTTCTCGACTCGTGCCATCAGCACCTCGGCGCGCGCCTGCAGATACACCACCAGATCCGGCGCGACCACGCGCGGCCGCAGCGCCTGGTAGACGCGGTCGTAGAGCGCCAGCTCGTCGGGCGACAGGGTCAAGGTGGCGAAGAGTCTATCCTTGGCGAAAAGGTAGTCGGCCACCAAGCCGCCTCGCTCGAAGAGATGGCCCTGGGCCAAGTCGGCCTGCTGCCCGTAGCGCTGCAGAAGGAAAAAAAGCTGGGCCGACAGGGCGTAGCGCCGCGGGTCGCGATAGAAAGAGGCCAGGAAGGGATTGCCGTCCGGGTCTTCGCGCACCAGGCGCGCGCCCAGGCTTTCGGCCAGGATCTCGGCCAGGCTGCTCTTGCCCACACCGATGGGTCCTTCCACCGCGATGTAGCGTGGCCGTTGTTGGGGCTTCATGGTCACGGGTCGGCGTCCTGACGCCTTATTTCCTCTTGCGCAGAAGCACCAGCCTGGAAGCAGGACGCCGGGCCATCTCAACGTACTCGCCGTTGGCAAGGGCGCGCGAGCCGCTGTCCGAGCCGAAGCCTCCTGTGTTCTCCGCGTACAAGATGTAGTCGGCCCCTTCGTAGCCATCGCGCAGGTCGAGGCAGTCCAGCCGCGACGACACGTGCGGATATTCCTGCTCGCTGACCGCCAGCGCCGCTTTCTTGGGCACCATGGCAGCCAACTCGCGCAGGTCTCGCAACTTCTGTCGCTCCTCTTTTGATAGCGGCTTGAACTCTCCAATGGTGGCGAAGCCGCCTTTGAACTTGCTGCTCGGAGGCATGGCGCCCCAGACATTGGTTGCAAGCAGAGTGCCGACAGCCATCGCACACACGGCTCCCCATTGCTTGGCTCGCGCCGCCTTACCCTGCCCCATCAGGGCCAGAGCGAGCGCAGCGGCCAAGAACAGGTAGGGAATGTTGTAGCAGACGTACTGAAAACTGATCTCGACGGTGGGACCATAGCCTGTGGTCAGCAAGGTGAAGAAGGCGCCCGGCAAGAGGCTCATCCAGAGCAGGCGACGGCGCAGGGGCAAAAAAGCCAGCGGCGCAATGGTGAGCAAGAAATAGGTCATCTTCTCGGTCGTGATCAGTGTCTTGAACACAAAGACCGGATTCGTGATCAAGGTCTTCATCACACCGCCGTAGGAATTCTCGCCCGTCGGATAGAGTTCCCGGTACATGTCGCTGTACCAGCACGTCCCAAAGCGCGGCATGACGACAAACTTGATGACCGCAAAATAGGCGACCGACAGCACGAAAATGAGAGCACCCATCCGCGGCCGCTGTCCGGTCAACATCAGGTAAGCCCCGACCACGACTAACCCGACCGAAATGTCTTCGCGGCAGGAAAGGGCCAGCACGAAAAAAAGCCAGAACAGGACAAGACGCCGCGCATCCAGAAAGTCCAGCGCCCAGAGAACGAAGACCGCACCAAACGGCTGAAAGTGAACGTCGTAGAAATTCGCCTGGTGCATCGGCGCATACAGCAGGTAGGCAAAGGCCAGCAGCAGGGCCATGGCGCGCGGGATGCGCCGAGCCGCAAATCGATAGACCGGTATCGCGCCGGTGCCCAGTACAACGGACTGCAGGACAAGCAACGTCTCCGAGTCCGGGTGCAAGGCGTAGAAAGGCAGGAACGCGTAGATACCGAAGTCGGCGTGATTGCTAAGCATCGCCCAGTTCACTGCGTGGCGAAACACGGCCGTGTCACGAAAAGGATGCCCGTGCAGGGCGTTGTAGAACATGTTGTTGTACGACCCGAGATCGAACGCCATGGTCACGAAGTGACGATGGTTGAGGACGGTGTAGTAGCTCATCCAGGCCGCGTAGCCGATCGCTCCCAGCAGTACCAGAATGAACTCAGGCGACAGGGCGGGCCGAACCCGATTGAGGAGGCGAGACCAGGCCGCTGCCCGCGCGCCTATCCAGCGTGCTACCGTGAGCTGCGCAGCCAAGATCTCAGTGCAGGCCGCGCGAAAGCACCACTCCGCCACGAGGGTGACCGCGGCGATCGCCGCAATCCTGGGAAAGGTGTCCCATTCGCCAACCCGCAATAGAGGATAGGCAAAACCGAGCAGGATGGCCGGCGAAAGCAGTCGAGCGGTGCGCATCACCCGTATGGTCCGCACCTTCGCCCTACCCCACGGCCACAGGGCTGCCGCAAACAGAATGCCCGCCAGGGTTCCCACCGCGACCCAAACCAGCAGTCGAGTCCGCATAGGCTTGTCCGCTGTGTTTGCTCCCACGAAGCCAACAATCCACTTTCCCCGCACCAACTGAATGATAAAGGCTGCCAGGGAGAAACCGCACAGACCGAACACCGCGGTCGCTCGTGCCAGCACCCCGAACTCCTGCGCCCCCATGTTGAGCAGAGGGCGGCGCGGCGGCGTAGTGTCCAAAGTCGGTGCCGGGACCGCATCCGTCAGCCAAGCTGGCTCGAGCATCGGCGCGGCGCCGGGCTCCACAGCCGGACCTGCGCCAACCGTCGGCGCGGCATCCGAATCCGCTACCGGACTCGCTTCGTCGCCGAACCGCGGCCCGAGATCCGAAACCTCGATCTCGGACCCTGTGCCGGCGCTGGGTGGTCCGTCCTTGGGCGGTGCGTCTTTTTCTTGCATTCAGATGACCGAGAATGCCTCGACTTGAGACTGCTCTGCAAACCTCATTGGAGCAAAATTCGCGTCCCGTCGAAATCAAAACGGAAGCGCAGCTCCTCAAGTCCCGCGTCCGCCATCGCCCGGCCCAGTTTTCGGCGATTCTCCGCGTAGAACATCAGAAATCCACCGCCGCCTGCCCCCACAAGTTTTCCGCCTATCGCGCCGTTGGCCCGCGCCAACGCGTACCACGCGTCGATCTTGGGGTTCGACATGGAGCCCGACCGACGCTTCTTGACCTCCCAGTGCTCATGGAAGATCTCTCCAAGTTCGGCGCACCGCCCCGCTTCCAGCGCGCGTTGGCTGCGCAGGCCGAGCTCCTTGACGAAGTGCAGGTTCTCGATCACCGCAGCTTCGTCCTTGCGCGTGCGGGTGTCCTGATCCTGCAGGATGGCGTTGGCACTGCGATCGAACCCGGTGAAGAACAGCGCCAAGTTGTCCTCGAGATCGAAGAGCGTCCCAGAACTCAACTTGAGAGGGGTGACATCCACCTGGTCGTTGCGGTGGAACTGGAAGCAGGTGATCCCGCCGTAGGCCGAGATGTACTGGTCTTGCTTGCCCACCGGCGAAGCCAGGCGGTCGATCTCGATCTCGCAGGCCAGACGAGCAATCTCGCCGGTCTCCAAGGGCTTCTTCTCATACGCACTCAGGGCTTTCACCAGCGCAGCGGTGAACGCCCCTGAAGAACCCAGTCCGGTACCCGACGGTATGTCGGCGAGCGTGGTGATCTCGATCTGCCACGGATCCGGCGCCATCATCCGCAGCGTCTCGCGCATGATGGGGTGTTGGACATCGTCGACGCGATCGACGTGTTCCAGGTGTGAATATTTCAAGAAAATGCCGGGGGTAAACGGGCGGATGACCGAAACGTAGACGTACTTGTCGATGGCGGCGGAGATGAGGGCGCCCCCGTGGTTGCGATAGTAGGAAGGCAGATCGGTTCCCCCGCCTCCCAGGGTGATACGCAACGGGCTTCTAACGATGATCATGATTGCGACACCTCGTAGATCCGCTCTACCACCCGAAGCGCTGCCATTGCATCCGAAAGCCCCGGCACCGGCTGCCGCCGCATGGCCACGTCCTGGTAGAAATCCGCAACCTCGGCAGCCCAGGAATCGTCGCCACGCGGAAACTCCCAAGACACCGTGTCGGGCGGCCCCATTTCCGGCAGCATGCGAAAGTGGGTCAGCCGCTCTACCCCGTAGCTGCCTCCCAGTCCCTGCACCTCCAGCTTGCCGTCCCGCCCGAACACCTCAAACGAGAACAGGTTCTTCCATTCGGTGCAACTGCAGTGCATGAAGGCAACCTTCTTCTCTGCGGTTCGCAGCAGGAGAAACCCATTGTCTTCCACCGGCATGTCCCAGAACCAGCGGCCCGCCAGTCCGTCGACCTGGACGAACTCCCCGGCGAACCACCGGGCCAGATCGATGAGATGCATACCCTGATCGATCAGCTCGCCGCCTCCGGACACCTCGGGACGCGCCCGCCACTCCTTGTTGTAGCCCACCCGTCCCCCATGCCCGTAGCGCGCGCGCAGGTACATCAAGGGCCCCACGGCTCCGGCGACGAACATCTCGTGGGCCTTGCGCAGGGCCGGATGGTAGCGGTGGTTGAATCCCACCCGCACTAGCACCCCGCGGGCACGCGCCGCTTCGGCCACGGCTTCTAGCTCGCTCGCCCGACGCGCGGCCGGCTTTTCCACCAACACGTGCTTGCCCGCCTCGACCGCGGCCAGGGTCACCGGCGCAAGCCAGTCGTGGGTGGTCGCCACCACCACCATCTCAACCTCCGGCCGCCTGACCATCTCGCGCCAGTCCGCGATCGCCTGCGCACCACGTTCAGCCGCCAGTGCCCGCGCGCGCTCGAAAACCGCGTCCGAGCACAAAACCAGTTTGCCGGCGCCCAGGCTCTGCGCGCGCTTGCGCCCGATCAGCCCACAGCCCACGATTCCGACGTTCATGGCTGTCTCCCACGCAAGGGCATGGCTACTTCCGCTCCAGAATCCAAGGGTTTTTCTGCAGAAACTGCAGGGTACGCTCGATGCCCTGCTTGATGGTGAACTTCGGCGCCCAGCCCAACTTCCGGATCTTGCCACAGTGAAGGAAGATGAACGGACTGTCGCCAATCCAACCGCGCTCGCCGCCAGCGTAGGTCACGGCGGGACGCAGCCCCAACTGGCCGGTGATCCAGCCAATCGAGTCGTTGACCGTGCAGTACTCATCCGTGCCCAGATTGAACACATCAACCGGACCGCTCGACCTGTCCATGGCGAGCAGCATGGCGTCCAAGCAGTCTTGCACGTAGAGATACGACTTGCGCTGCTGGCCGTTGCCCAACACGTGCAATTGACCGGAATGATCGAGCAGTTGCTTGTAGAAGTCGAAGACATGGCCATGCGAGTAGCGTTCGCCCAGAATCGACACGAACCGGAAGATGCAGCCCCGCATTGCGAATCCAGTGCAATAGGCGGCAATCAATGCCTCTCCCGCGGCCTTGGACGCCCCATAAAGCGAGGTCTGCACGGGAAAGGGCGCATCCTCGGGTGTGGGAAATACCTGCGGCTCCCCGTACACCGAGCCGGTCGACGAGAATCCGATCCGCTTCACCCCGCCTTGTCGCATCGCCTCGAGCACGTTCCAGGTCGCGATGGTGTTCTGCTCCAGATCCCGGCGCGGGTGATCAGTTCCGAAGCGCACATCGGCGTTCGCCGCCAGGTGCATCACCACATCCGCGCCCGCCACGGCCGCGGTCAAGTCGCCCAGGTCGAGCACATCCCCACGCACCAAGCGAAATCGCTTGTGATCCAGAGCCTGCGACAGAAAGGCCATGCGTCCGGTCGAGAAGTTGTCATAGCCAACCACTTCATGGCCGTCCGCTAGCAGTCGATCCGTCAGGTTGCTGCCCACGAACCCCGCGCAACCCGTGACAACGTACTTCATCAGAAGTCTCGGCTGTCCTCCGGGATGGCCCCTTGCGGCCCCCCCGGGCGTTCGGTTCCGGACTGGTTCGATCTCGGCACCGGCTCGGAAAACCCGAGCGATTCCTCGACAATGAACTTGGGCCGCCGCTTGGCCTCGTCATAGATGCGGCCGATGTACGCACCCAGCACGCCCATGCTCATGAGCTGAATGCCGCCGAGAAACAGCATCAGGATACAAGTCGTCGCCAGACCCTGGGCAAACATGTAGAGCCCCTTAGCCTTCAAATACGCCACCAGGGGCACAGCCAGTAGAGCCAGGGTCGCCATGGCCAATCCGGCAACCACCATTAGGCTGAGCAACGCATCCGAGAAGGCGATGATGCCGTTGAGCCCGATGCGCAGACTTCCCGTGAGGCGATTGTACTTGCCCGCGCCGCCCGCGCGCGCCTCTCGATCGAAGGGCACCAGGATGGTCTTGAACCCCACCACGCTGGTCAGTCCGCGCAGAAAGCCGTGGCTTTCCTTGAGCTTGACGATCTCCTCGACCACACGCCGGTCCATCAAACGAAAATCCCCGGTGTTGCGCGGGATGGGCACCGTCGACATCCGATTGATTGCCCAGTAGCCGGCGTAGGAGATGATGCGCTTGACTAGCGTCTCACCCTGGCGCGACCGGCGTTGCGGAACCACGACCTTGTAGCCGTCGCGCCACAGCCGCACCATTTCCTCGACGAGCTGCGGGGGATCCTGCAGGTCACAGTCGATGACCACCACGGCCTGCCCGGTGGAGTGCGCAAGGCCGCCCAGGGTGGCCGCGGGCTGGCCAAAGCGGCGCGAAAACAGCAGCAACTTGATCCTTGGATCGCGCGCGTGCTCCTGCCGTATCAAATCGACCGTGCCGTCGGTACCAGGATCTGTCGCGAAGATGATCTCGTAATCCTGCGTCACGGGCAAGAGAGCCGCCCGGATGCGTTCCAGGAATCGCGGCAGGGTTTGCTGCTCGTTGTAGACGGGCACTACGATGGAAAGAAGGCAGGACATGGACGGTTCAGGTTTGCAAGGCCGGGGTCAGATGATAGGGAGGTCGCACTCCGCCGGTCAATCGCTGAATGCGTGTCGACCACCGCCGCGTCGATGACGCTGCCGCCCGTCATGTCCAGCACTGGTGAGGTGGTTCCGGTCCGGGCGGCGGCCCCAAGGCGGCGGCTAGGAAGATCGCGCAAATCTCGTGCATGGCCATTTGTCGAGGTGTGAAGACACGCCACCCGGTGTTCGGGTAGTCTCCTGGACATGACCAAACACAACACCTACTTCGAAGGCAAGGTTCAAAGTCTGGGCTTCGAGCGCAACGGCCGGCGCGCCACCGCGGGCGTGGTGCAGCCAGGGGAGTTCCACTTCGACACCGGCGGCGCTGAACGAATGATCGTCGTCAGCGGAGAGCTCGCCGCGCGCCTGCCCGGCGGTGAATGGAAGCACTACCCGGTGGGCACGGCTTTCGAAGTTCCTGCGAAAACCGGATTCGATATTCGCGCCGACCACCCGGCCGCGTACCTGTGCGAGTTCATCTAGACTTGGGAGACCTCGTCATCGGTTTCCCCAAGGCAAGCCGCGGTCCTTGGGGACTATCCGCCGCAGGGTGTAGATGTCGCTGCGTAGGTCCTCTCTGTGGCTTGCCAACGTCTCCCACGGATCCCAGACAGCACTGAGCAGCTTGCCGGAAATTCCGTCGCTGGCGGCGGAGGCGAGGAAGACTGCCAGGGCAGCGCCGCACTCAACCGAGGTGCCTCCGTCCTGCTTTTGCTTTGCCGCCTTGGCATAGAACGATTCACCCACTCGCTCGGGTCCCGCCTCGATCACCTCATCGAGCAAACGGGTGTTGAGCGCGCCTGGCGCAATGGAGTTGACATCAATGTGATCGTCACGCACCTCTTCGGCGAGCGTCTCAGCGAAGCGCACAATGGCCGCTTTTGACGCCGCGTACGCGCTGATGCGAGGCAATGGGTTGGTCGCGCCGCCGCCCGAGAGTTGCACGATTTTGCCGTAGTGACTGGCCCGAAATTGTGGCAAAACGGCCCGGCACATCAGCACCGAGCCCAACAAGTTGATCTCGATTGCCCGCACCCAATCGCTCCAGTCGATATCCTGGATACGCCCCAGCGGCCCATAGATCCCGGCGTTGTTCACCAGGATTTGCACGGTTCCGAATGCTGCTTTGGCATGCCCAACCACTCTCTCGACGTCGGCCGGTCGCGATACGTCGGCAGCCTCGCCCACGATGCTCTGGCCTGAGACCGCGGATCCACGCAAGCCGTCGACAGCGGCGGCGAGTTTTGTGGCGTCTCGCGCGCAAAGAAAAAGGTTCGCTCCGGCGCTGACGTAGGCCTGAGCGATGGCGAGGCCCAACCCCTGATTGGCTCCCGTGATGATTGCCGCGCGCCCTGCAAGCGTGCCTGTCATGTCAATCCCTTTCCAATGGTCACATAGCGGACTGCCGCGTGGCTTTCGAATCTGTCGCGAAGAAATCGATTTGCGTCGATAACTGTCAGTCTGTCACGGATGTCCAGCTTGACCTCGCGATACATTGGCCATTCCGTTGCCACGACCAGCGCATCGACATTGCTCGCCGCATCTGCGGGTGAGTCCCGCAAGTTGATGATCGATTGCAGCTCCTGCGGTAGCGACTTGAGCGCGGGATCATGAGCAATCACGTGCGCTCCCTGATCGTGAAGCCAACGGCAGAGCTCGACCGAGCTAGAGCGGCGCAGCGTGTCGGTTCCTGGTTTGTAGGTCAGTCCCCAGACGCCCACGGTGCGATCCCGCAAATCGCCGAAAAGCATCTGCAATTTGCGGCGTGTCCACCCTTTGTGCAAATCGTTGCTGGTCTTCACGGACTCTATGAGCGGCGACTTCCGATTGGCCCTCTCGCTCAGCTCGCTAAGAAAGGCAATGTCCCGCGCCAGAGTTCCGCCCGCAAAGGCCGCGCCCGGCGACAGGTAGGCCCGCGGTCCGATGCGCGATTCCGATTTCAAGCCCCGCTCGACTTCTTTGGCATCGGCGCCCACCTCCTCACAAATCGTTGCGATCTCATTGATGAAAACCACAGACGTGGCCAGGAAGGCATTAATCGCGTGCTTAGTCATTTCCGCTGATTCGACCGACATCCATTCAATACGCTCAGTAATCGGCGCGAGCATCTTCGAAATCCTCACGCGGTCGCTATCGCTGCGCACCCCCGCAACAATGCGGTCGGGCTTGGTGAAGACTTCGATGGCTTTGCCCAGGCGCAGGTTCTCCGGCAGTGCCGCAAAGGAGATATCCTTGCGTCCACACCGTCGCTCAAGCGCGCCAACCGTACCGACCGGAAGCTGCGACGAAATGATCACCAGCGCCCCTGGTTCGAGCAAGGGAAGGAGCTTCTCGACGCGCGCCACGACGTAGTTGACGTCTGCTCGGTCGTCATCGGACACCGGGGTGTCGAATGCGACCCACACCACGGATGCGTTCTTGACCGCTTCCGCCGAATCGGTCGTGAAGCGCAGACGGCCAGCAGCGATTCCTTTGCGGATCAAGTCGTCGAGCCCGGGTTCAAGCAGCGGCGCATGCCCATGGTTCAGGGCGTCGATCACTTCTTCACCCTCATCCAGACCCGCAACCTCGCAACCCGCATCGGCAAGACAGGCTGCTGTGACCGATCCCAGGTGCCAGAGTCCAAAAACGCAGACCTTCATGGGTTGGCCTCGCGAAGACAGAAATTGCAGGTCCGAAGCTTCACTCAGCACCAGCCGGTTGGCCCATTTCCGCCTCGGTGCGACCCGGTCGGTTCATGAAACAGGATATCCTGGTAGGCTGACACGGTATTCATCAATCGCGCCTGCAGCCAGAACTTCGGCCAGTCTCTTTCCGCCTGAAGTTGGCTTGTTCTCACTCTCGCGGCATCCGAGAATTCGCTAGCGGGGTACCGGGCCAGGAAATCAGTGTATGCCTCGATCGAGTCGCGCGCCTTGGCGGCTTCCCACTGGCTCCGCGTCGTGGCACAGCCGATGATTGCAGCACAGGCGAGCGCAGTTAACATCCATTGGCGGTGTTGTCGTGGCATTATCTGCTCCTTCCTCGCGCGCCTACCAGCGCGCTCTTGGCAAAAACATATCGTCCGCAGAAGTCGAGGCTGAGTTGTCGCATGGTAGGATAGGAGGCCGGGAGTTTCAATCTCCTTTCGCCCTGCCTGCGTCCCCTGGGACCGAGGCTCGACAGGCGGGATATGCCGACTTCGACGAGTACCTCCGCGGTTACCGAACCGTCGAAGATACACAGATGGGGAAAGACCTCACCAAGGTTGACCTTCTTCTCGTGAGATCCGCTACAGCGCCACCGCCCCGCCGAACTGAGCGACAGCGGCTCTCCGACTCTTCCGCGGCGCCTCGCCAGGGACGGCCTCTGCCTTCGGCGCGCAAACGTAGCGCCGCTCACGTCTGCTGTCCGTCGAGAAACAGCGAGAAACGCACGTACCGACGTGATCAGCGGCCTGTAGCCGGGCAGATTCCGGGTCAGCAACGCCGCGCTACCGAGGTCAACATCGGCGCGGCGCTATCGGTGCGGCGCTATCAGTACTTGAAGGCTATCACCGCGCTTCCAAGAGGCTTTAGCGCGGATACATGGACCATTTGCAGGTCACTGGCTGTCATCTCGAGCTTTGAGACAGTTTTCCCTGTGAACCTCGTGATCAACGACTTCTGCTCCGGCGTGAGGTCCAGTGAAAGCACGATGGGCTGACGCCCAGCAGTTATGCCTCCGTCGGTCCAAGTGAGGCTTTGCTTGAAACCTGGCATGGGTTGTCCTCCTGTTGAGAGATTTGCCGCTGAGCGTACCGTAGGGCGTATCCCCGCACAAGGGGCTGGCGAAGCCAACCTCTGGTTCAGCACTCACCGCGGAACGCCTTCCATAACTGACAGGGCGCGCTCTACTCCTGCAGGCAAAGCCGAAACCGTATCGTGCCCAGCGGTCGCGGAGACTCCTCTGAGGACACGCCGCGCAAGGGCTGTGATCTCGGTGAGCTTGGCGTGCCGCACAATAACAGCCTCCTGAGTCGCCTCCAGGGAGCAGTATTCGGACGTGTCGGCCACATAGAATGCACGGCATCCAACCGGCCGGACAGGGTAGATTTCGCAGCTGCCATCAGTGGCATTGAAAGGACACATGAGCCTTCGCTGGCGGTAGGTTTGGGCCGCTTCAGCGAGCAACCGCGAGTCGGGTTCTGCGGGCGGAAGGCTTTCGTATTCCGTGGCAAGCCTTTCCAGCAGGGCCACCTCGGGACCCACGGCCGCGTGCCACAGGGCCATTTGTTCACGAAAGCGCCTGAGCCGCTCTCCGCGAGCTGGGGCCAGCAGCGAAGCGGCGATTGCAAAGGCCTCCGCGTGCGTCGCTGTGACGAACACCGTGCAGCAGGTTCTACACCCGCGATGACAGGCGATGTGATGCTCACCGCTGGAGTTGGCTAGTTGGACGACCGCTTCCGCCACCTGGTCAACGAGTCGGAAAGCGGCTACCGCCGCCTCGCACAGCGAGGAGCGGTCTTCTTCCCTCTGGTCTCTGATGGTCATAGTGTGCTCATTTGGCAAAGCTCGATGAAGTCAAGCATCGGCAGCACCGCTGGGCGAGCCCAGGCCAAGGAGAGTTCCCATATCCGACTCTGTCGATCTCCATGAGTCAGTCGACGGGAGGCAGCCCAGGCTACTTGAACAGCTCCGCGCTCATGTCACTTGATCCGCCGGCTATGAGGACCATCCCGCTCGGCAACAAGTTCGCCGTGTGCTGGCTCCTCACCTCGGTCATGTTGCCGGTGGCCGTGAATGTCCCGGTGCTTGGGTCGTATAGCTCCGTGCTCGCAACGCCGCCTCCGGCGATAAGAACCTTCCCGTTGGACAACAATGTCGCCGTGTGCTGGCTCCTCGCCACAGTCATGCTGCCGGTGGCTGTGAATATCCCCGCGCCTGGGTCGTACAGATCAGCACTCGCGAGAGTCCCAACCTGGCTCGCACTTCCGCCGGCAACGAGCACCTTGCCATTGTTTAACAACGTCGCCGTGTGGTACGCTCTCGCCACAGTCATACTGCCGGTGGCCGTGCATGTCCCGGCGCTTGGGTCGTACAGATCAGCACTCGCGAGAGTCGGATTGGGAACAGTATTGCCCTCTCCACCCGCGAGCAGCACCTTCCCGCTGGGCAACAATATTGCCGTGTGATAAGCTCTGGGAGAGGTCATGCTGCCGGTTGCTGTGAATGTGGCGGCGGTTGCATCGTATAGCCGCGCGCTTGACGCTGCCGACCCCCCAGCGGCTCCGCCGGCGATGAGCACCATCCCACCCGCCAACAATGTCGCCGTGTGAGCTATCCTGATGAATGTCACGCTGCCGCTGGCCGTGAATGTGCCGGTGCCGTTATCGTATAGCTCCAAGATCCTTCCGGGGGGGCTGAACGTGCCACCGACGATCAGCACCATCCCGCTGGACAACAAAGTCGCCGTGTGGAGGTATCTCGTCATGGCCATGCTACCCGTAGTAGCCGTGAATGTCGCACCCGCTGGGTCGTAGATCTCCGCGCTGGAGAGATAGTCGGTGCCGTTGCTCCCGCCCGTGATGAGCACCTTCCCGTCGTTGGTAAACGATGTCGCCGTGTGCTCACTTCTCGCCACGGTCATGCTGCCGGTTGGGGTGGAAATACCACCCACCACGATCACCTGGGCTGTTGTCGAATCCCCTGCTGGGCTGGTCACCGTCAAGGTGTAGGTCGTATTTGCAGCGACGGTGCCTGTGCTCTTTCCGCTGCCACTGGTTACGGTATCAACACCTTGGTCCACGCTCCCTATCCCGCCGGAGAACACCGCGGTCAGGGTCGCGCTGCCACCCAGGTTGACTGCGGTTGGGTTGGCGCCAAAGCTCGTGATCGATGGCAGAGGCACCACCGTGACCGTCACCTGCGCTGCGGTTGAATCCCCGACCGAGTTGGTCACGGTCAGGGTGTAGGTCGTGGTTGCAGCGAGAGCGCCGGTACTCGTCCCGCTCCCGCTGGTCACGTCACCAATGCCCTGATCCACTATCCCTGTCCCTCCCGAGAACTCCCCTGTCAGGGTCGCGCTGCCACCAATCGAGATCACGGTTGGGCTGGCGACAAAGCTCGCGATCGATGGCGGAGGCACCACCGTCACGGTCACCTGAGCGGTTGTGGAATCCCCAGCCACATTGGTCACAGTCAGGGTATAGGTCGTGGTTGCAGCGATAGCACCGCTGCCTTTCCCGACGGCGCTGGTCAGGCTGCCAATGCCGTGATCTACTGTTCCAGTCCCGCCGGAGAACACCGCTGTCAAGGTTGCGCTGCCGCCAACGCTGATCATCGTCGGGCTGGCGTCGAAGCTCGTGATCGATGGCGCAGGCACCACCGTGACCGTCACCTGCGCCGACACCGAGCCGTTCAACGTCAGGGTGTAGGTCGTAGTCTGGCTGGGCGCGACGATCTGGGAACTATTGCCCAAGACCGAGCCAATGCCTTGGTCGATGTATAGGGTCGTCGCGCCAGTCACAGTCCAGCTAAGTGTGGTGCCTTGACCTGCCGAAATCGTTGCGGACGAGGCAGTGAAACTGATGATCGCGGGGGCCGGGCTTGTACCGCCGGTGGCGGTGGTCCCCCCGACAGTGGTCGTGCCCCCGGTGCCGGTAGTGCCCCCGGCACCCGTAGTGCCTCCGGTGCCGGTCGTGCCCCCAGTACCGGTCGTACCTCCCGTGCCGATAGCCCCGGCGGTTCCGCCTGTGCCCGTGCCCCCTGTGGCAACCGGCGCATCGTTGGCATCCGCACCGCCTTTGGTGGTCGGCGCGTCGCTGGCATCCCCGCCGCCTGTTGCCACCGGCGCGTCGTTGTCGCCCGCGTCCCCTATACCGCCAGTGCCCGATTGATCGCCGGCTAGGTCAGTGGCCGCATCGAAGCCTGGGGAGTTGGAATCAGGCGCTTGCATCTCCACACCATCAGCGGTGTTGACGTCGGGTGCTCTCCTTTCGGCAGAAACCTCGCTTGCGCTGCTCATGTCTTGCCAGCTACTGGCATCACCGCTGGCTATGCTATCTCCTGGCGCGTCCGTGGGCTCAACGTCCATCGAAGGGTTTGTCGCATCAGCTGGCCCGAGGCACGCGGCTTCAGTGGGCTTGTTGCAGCAGGCGCCTACCACGCAGCGGTACCCCGACGGGCAGCCATTGTCGTTCTGGCATTTTAGTGTATCGGGATGGACGCTGGGGTTGTACGTGCAGGCAGCTAACCCAGTCAGCAACAGTGCCGACGCGGACAGAAAGGCAGTTCCACGGTGCATGACCTAGAACCTCCCCTGCAAGACGGCGCCGCTTCCGCCCGGCGATAGCACAGGCAGGAAGCTGACGGAACCGGAAGCTGGTGCGTGATCCGCCCGGTTCCCGAGGTAGTAGAGCACCCCGCCGGCCGCGATCCCAGCGACGCCCACTCCATAGCCCACCCACTGTAGATTCGAGAACAGCTTGCCTCGTTCGTCTTTGCTTCGATCGTATCTGTGCTGGGCGTCGTCAGCCGCTACGTCGTTGGCTATGCTCCGCGCACTGATGCCAAAAATCGCGCCGATGACCAGGGCCGCGGCTCCCACGGAGCCACTCACGATTCCAGCGATGCGTAGCCCTCTTCCGTCCGTGGACGCGCGGCTCTGCGTGGTCGCGACATCGCCGCCCGTTGCCGGACTAGGGGGTGGTGGCGAGGCTGGTGGCGGAAGCGGCGGCGGGGGCGCCAGGCGTTTGTCCAACTCGGCCTGGCACTCCGTGATGTGGCCATCCACCTCGGCCTTTTCTTCAGCCGACAAGCCCTTGGCTGTACGTAAGAACTCACGGAAGCGCAGGATGGCCTCGTCAAACTTGCCGTTCTGTTCGTAACACCGGCCCTGGTTATAGATGTAGTTCGCGTTCCCGGTCTCGGCGAACATCCGGGCCAACAGATCCGCTCCGGCTTGAAAGCGGCCCGCCAGGCAATCGCTGCGCGATTGAATCTCTCTCGGATCTACCTGTTGCGCATGTGCCGGAGCGATGGCCTGCAGGAACACACAGGCAGGTGCTGCCCCCAGCAGCCCGTGTAGGCAGCGCCGCAGCCAAGCTGCCCTCGTCCTAGCGGCATAGTGAGTATGCATAGTCCACCCCGCCACAGATATTGGCGGGGCAGTCGCCACGTGTCAACCACGGACGCGGTCGCGTGTCGCGGTGGCGAAAGCAACTTGACGCGTGTGCGGGAACAACGTCAAATCAGCTCCCCCGGGGGAGAGAGCATCGTGATCGGTCTGCGCCTCAACAACTACGAGTTGGTTTCCGTTCTCGGCCAAGGTGGCATGGGCACCGTTTACCTTGCCCGCCACACGTTCACCGGGCGCAGGGCCGCCGTGAAACTGCTGCATCCCCAGTTGGCGCAGGATCAAATGCTGGTGACCCGCTTCATGAACGAGGCTCGCGCCACCACCGCCATAGGACACCCCAATATCATCGACATCATCGACGTGGGCATCCTGCCCGACGGCCTCACGCCCTACCTCATGATGGAGTTTCTCCAGGGCGAATCGCTCTCCCAGCGCTTGCAGCGCAGCCGTCCTCTGCCGATCCGCGAAGCGATCGAGATCGCGTGCCAGACCGCATCCGCGCTCTCCGCGGCGCACGCGCGCGACATCATTCATCGCGATCTGAAGCCCGATAACCTGTTCCTGGTGCTCGATCCCTCAATGTCACTCGTGGGCCTGCGGGTGAAAGTGCTGGACTTCGGTATCGCGAAGCTACGGGGTGAGCTCTCCGCCGGGTCAGTCAAGACGCGACCCGGGGCCATCATGGGGACGCCGCAATACATGTCGCCCGAGCAGTGTCGCGGCTTTGCCGAGCAGATCGATCATCGCACCGACATCTATACGCTCGGCATTATCCTCTACGAGATGGTGTGCGGCTCGCCGCCGTTTGTCAGCGAGGGATTGGGCGACATGCTCATGATTCACCTCAGCCGTCCGCCCGTACCGCCGCGCACGATGAACGCCGACATCCCTGAAGCCCTTGAAGCGGCCATCCTGCGCGCACTCGCCAAGGACGCGAACGATCGTTTTGCGTCGATGGCCGACTTTCAAGAGGCTCTGCGACCCGCGGCAAACCAATCTGCCGCCCGGGTAGACACAAAAGGGCTGGCGCCGCTCGCTGTGGCTGAAGCCCCTGGCACGACATCGCGTTCTGCTGCACCCGGCTCGGCCAGTGCAGCGACCCTGCAGGTCCCCACTCGAGTGCTCGAGCAGGAGACGGCCGCGTCTGCGGCCGCTCCGACCGGCAGTCCCCGGGACGTATCGTGGGCAAAGGCTTCCGGCACCACCCTGACCTCGACGGCGGGCCAGGTCATGGCTGCCGACATGGAACAGACGCCGCGTCGCCTGCTCGGAGCACGCCGGGCCGTCCTAGCCGGTGGTGTGCTGGTGGCCGCCGCACTTGCGGTTTACGCAGCCGCGCTACACAAAGGCCCACAGAGCCCAGCGTCGCCGAGCGCAGTGCCGACAGCCCCGACAGTTACGCCCGTTGCAGTACCCGTTCTTCCCCCTGCGCCACCCTCGCTTGCGACTGCAGGGCCACCTGATGCTGGACCCCCGCCATCTGCAGTCCATGCGCCGGTGGTGGCTGCAGAAGAGTCTTGGCCTGTCACTCCGAAGGGCAAGCGAGGCGACAAGAAGGGCGGAAAGAAGAATGCCGCAGTCCCTGCGCGGTCGCCTTCGGCTCTGCCCAAGGCATTGCCGCCAGTTACGCCGTCTCCGGTTACCTCGCCCGCGATCAAGCCCGGCGAAAGGTGGTGACAGCTGTTCGCCGCAATAATGCCGATCTGAGTTGCATGTAGTCCCCGGGGTCAGCACGGTACAGATCGATCCACTCTGCGAGGGCAGCTGACGACGCGATGTTGATGCGCGCCATCTCGGCATCGCTGATGCGGCTCGCGCCCGCCGAGTGGACTTCGGGCCAAACGGGCTTGTCCCGGTCGCTCGGGCTCTAGAAGTGCGGAGGAGAGAAGCTGCGAAGAGCGCATGGTCCGTTCCCGGGCGGCCATTCTATCGCCCCCCGCGCCGCCCCGGCCAGAAGCGCACCCTCGTGGCGGAGCTATGGCATCGACGCTATTCTCCTAGGGTGATGATGGACCAGGGGCCCGACCCCGCCGCGACCGTGTTGGGCATGGCGGTGAGTGCCCCATCGATACCGACGGTGTATTGGGAGATATTGCCTTGTCCCCCATTCGTCACGTAGGCGTACTTGCCCGAGGGATCGACGGCGAGGGCTACGGGTGACAAACCCGCCACGACCGTGGCCGTGGACATGGGTGTGAGCGCCCCACTATTCGGGTCGACGGTGAACTGAGAGACGTTGTTGCCGTTCGAGTTTGGCACGTAGGCGTACTGGCCCGAAGGATGGACCGTGATGGTGAAGGGTTGCAGCCCCGCCGTGATTGGAGCCATCGGCGTGAGTCCCCCGCTATTCGGGTCGATCGTGTACTGAGAGATGGTTCCGAGATCGTAGCACGCCACGTAGGCGTAACTGCCCGAGGGGTGCAGCGTAATCTGTCGGGGGCCCGAGCCCGCCGGGACCGAGGCTGGGGTCATCGGGGTGAGCGCCCCATTCGCGCCGATCGTGTACTGATAGACTATGTAGTCATTTCGAACGGACGTCACGTACGCGTATTTGCCCGAGGGGTGGACCGCAATAGAGGAGAGCATTTCATTCCCCACCGGGTACGGCCCGGACAGGGATGAAAGCGCCCCATTCGGGCCGATCGTGTACGACATTACGTTGCCATAGCTGGGAGCTAGCGAGTTAACCACGTAGGCGTATGTGCCCGAGGGATCGACCGCAACGGAGCTCGGCCACGGGGTCCCTGGCCCTGTCGCAACCGTGGCCGGGCTCATTGGTGTAAGCGCCCCATTCGCGCCGATTGTATACTGGGATACGGTGCCATCTTGGTTGTTCCCCACGTAGGCGTACTTGGCCGAGGGAGCGATCGCGATTGACACAGGTTCGCTGCCCGCCGGGACCGTGGCCGGGGTCATTGGGGTAAGCGCCCCATTCGGGCCGATCGTGTACTGCGAGATGTTCTGGCCCATTTGATTCGTCGTGTAGGCATAGCCCGCGCTCCATAGGGCATACAGGGTGACATTTGCCGTGCCCATCAAGAAAGTCTGCCCTGGCGCATAGGTCGTGCCGGATCCGTCAGCCTTGCTCTGCCATCCCACGAAGGAATACCCGGTGTATGCGAGGTTGCCTGTGTTTCCGAGCACCGTGACGGTCTGCCCCGCCGCGTAGTTGTTCGAGTC
>Ga0182011_10000566_pt1 | contig 32292 bp, 28 predicted proteins | sample 711E1DmetaG_FD_120481 | JGI IMG/M metagenome (GOLD analysis project Ga0182011, IMG submission 120481) | Permafrost microbial communities from Stordalen Mire, Sweden - 711E1D metaG | ecosystem: Environmental > Terrestrial > Soil > Wetlands > Permafrost | place: Sweden: Stordalen | collected...
ATCCGATCGACGACATGGAGTACTTCTCCCGCGTGCTGCTCGCCGCGGAGCAGGTGTTGTTCTGTGGCGATGCCCGCGTCTATTACCGCTCGGGTCTTCCGGGCAGTCTCAGCCAGCGGCGAACCGACGCCGCCTGGCTGGCGATCTTCCAGAGTTTCCACCTCACGATTGACCGGCTGTTGGCGCAGGAGGATTCCCCGCGCACGCGGCATGCCTGCGCGGTGACGCTGCAACGACTCATCTACGAATGCTACCCGCGCATGCCGGCTCTGCGCGCTGCGGCGGAGGCGCGTGTGGGCGCGCTCGGCGGCTGCAACCTTGCCCCCGATGCCGGTCCCTGGCGCCGCCATCTGCAATGGCTGATTGGCTGGAAAGCGACCAAGCGACTCCACCACTGGTATTATCACGCTTGAGCCCCATGCCCATGCTGAACTATTCCGACTACGCCGAGGGTTACGTTTGCACCCGCGAGCACAACGACAGGCTGTTTCACGAGTTCACAGCGGCAACGTGGGCCGATCCTCTGCTGGCCTCGCATCGCCGATACGTCGAAGAAGGGCGGCTTGGATTCGGCGATCCTGCTTTTCATTCCATGTGGCAGTCCCTGCTGGCTGCGGCCCAGGACCGTTTCGGCGGCGTCGATACGCTCGAAATCGGCGTTTTCAAAGGACAGGTGGTCTCCCTGTGGGCCTTGCTGGCCCAAACCTACGGCTGGCGGCTTCGCATCTACGCCATCACTCCATTCGAAGGTCAGCCACTGCCGGGCGCCCGCTGGTGGCGGTCGCTGAATGCCCGCATCAATCCCTGGTTTCGGCAGCGTCTCCGCAGCGGCGATTTTTATCCGGATGACGATTATGAAAAGACAGTACGGCGGCTTTTCGCGCATTTTCAGTTGGATTTCGACCGGGTGCGTTGGATCCGGGGTTACTCGCAAGCCCCGGAGGTGCTTGCCGCCGTGCGTACCGACCGCTTTCACGTGATCTATGTTGACGGCGGCCATACCTTTGAGGCGGCGGGCGCCGACATCGCCAATTTCGGTCCGAAAGTGGTAACAGGAGGATGGCTGGTGATGGACGACGCCGCGTGTGATCTTCCTGGAACTGCTTTCTGGAAAGGCCACGAGTCGGTTTCGCGGGCCTGCCGACAGCTGCCGGCACTCGGCTTCAAGAACGTCCTGAACGTGGGGCACAATCGCGTTTTCGAAAAAGCGTGAACATGGCACGACTCAGGGTTTTTCTTCTCACCTACCGCCGCCCGCACCTGTTGCGCCGGGCATTGGGCAGCCTGCTGGGACAGACCATGACCGACTGGATCTGCGAGCTGCACAACGACGCGCCTGGCGATGATTCCCCCAGGGCCATCCTGAACGAGCTGGCGCCCTTGGATCCACGGATCGAATACCGTCCGCATGATCACAACTGGGGTGCCGTCGCCACATTCAACCACGCGTTTGCCGGTGGCCCCGAACCCTATGCCAGCATCCTCGAGGATGATAATTGGTGGGAACCCCGTTTCTTGAAGCGGAGTCTGGCGGCGCTGGAATTTTATCCGTCGGCTGCGCTGGCGTGGGCGAACATGCGCCTCTGGCAGGAGAAACCCGACGGCCACTGGACCGACACCGAGCGCGATATCTGGCGATGGCCACCAGGCCTTGCTCCGCGATGCTTTGCACAGCCGGTGGCTCTACAGTCGGTTGATGCCCTGCATTCCAATGGCGCTATGGTGTACCGCGCGCAACTCTCTGCCCGGGCACTGGTGCCCCCGCAGACCCCGTTTGACATCATCGAACCCGTCCGGGAACGACTTCTGCCCGGCAGTCTTGTCTTTGTCCCCGAGGTGCTGGCAAATTTCGCTGTCGGCCACACGACGGCGCGTTCGGCCGAACCAGCCGCCTGGCTTCAAAGCCAATTGCTGGTGGCCGCCAGTTTCTTCGCCCGCGCGCGGCTTTCTCCGGACACCGCAGCCGCCCTGTGGCATCAGCGCCGCAGCCTTCGTCCACGTTCCACTGACAGTCTTCTGCTCGCTGGCCTCTGCTGCGCGGCGCCATGGTCATTGCTCCGCTGCTCCCGACCGGGAGACAGGTTGCACTTCCTGCTCCGCGCCGTGCGGCACTTCAACGTCTTGCGTCGCGGTCTGCGTTTCCGCCAAGACCACGCTGAGCTTTGGCAGACACTGCAGGCTCATTGCACCCCTGTCGTTGAGGCCGAACCGCTCGTCGCCAAGGAGCTCGCTACACCTGCGGATCAGTCTCCGATCGATCGGATGCTACTGCCCGCCAGGACTCCAGGCTGACTTCGCGCCCGTTCCGGTCTATTCCCATCGGCGCTTTCGGTTCCGTTGCTGATCTGTCCCAGATTGTCCGTTGCATCACCGTCTTGACGATTCTTGCTGAAGCCGGACAAAATGTCGATATCGGCGGTTGCCTGTTCGGCTCTGCCAGTCCCTGACCAAAACCTCCGATGACGTCGTTTGTCTCGATCATCATCCCTTGTCATAACGCTGCGCCATGGCTGGCGCAGACCTTGGAGTCTGCCCTGGCGCAGACGTGGCCGGAGAAGGAAATCTTCCTGGTCGACGACGGTTCCACCGACCGCAGTCTGGAGATCGCCCGTTCGTTTGAAGCGCGCGGTCTGCGGATCCTCAGGCAGTCCAACCGTGGTGCTGCCGCGGCTCGAAACGCCGCGCTGGCCCTTGCGCGGGGCGATTACCTCCAGTTTCTCGATGCTGACGATTTACTGACTCCGGACAAGATCGATGCCCAGGTGAATCTGCTCGAAAGCCGGGCCCCGGGGCACCTGGCCAGCTGCCGCTGGGGTCGCTTCGTTTCCGATCCATCGACTGCGCGCTTTCGTGACGACGCCGTCTTCCGCGATTTCCCGCCGATGGACTACCTCATCGTCCATACCGGAGAGAAACGCATGATGCACCTGGGCGCGTGGCTGGTGCCCCGCGCCGTGGCGGCAAGCGCCGGACCGTGGAACGAGGCACTGTCCCAGAATGATGATGACGAGTACTTCGCCCGTGTCGTGCTCGCTTCGCGGGGCATCGTTTTTTCCATGGCCGGTGCTTCACTCTGTCGTAGCAGGCTTCCCTCCAGCCCCACCCGGCGGTCGGATCGTCTTGCGATCGAGTCCCGTGTCCGGTCGGCCGAATTGATCGCTGGACATATGCGGCGGGCCGAAGATTCCCCCCGCGTCGTCCGGGCACTGGCCAACTACTGGCAGTTTCTCGAATATGAGATTTATCTTGGAGCCCCGGACCTCGGTCGACGCGCCGCCCGCGAAGTCAAAGCGCTCGGCGGATCGAATGTGCGTCCGGAGATGGGTTCGAATCAGCGGGTGCTCGCGCGCCTGATCGGATGGAGGTTGTCCCGCCGCTTTTCCCAGTGGTTCCGGCGATGAACCACCTACAATGTCATTAATATTTGCGCCCAAGGAAGCGAGACCCTGGGCCGTTCGGGTCACGACGTGACCATTCTGCCCTGGTGAAACTCAAGGGTCGGCATCGGATTCTCTTCGCCGCGTGCACCCAGCCGGTCAGCCGACCGGCTCAAAAACCGCATGAATATCAGGTATTTCGCCGGGTGCGCGCTGGAATGGCCACTGAATCGTTTGCTGCGCTCGCCCTGCTTCCCATTGCTGCGCACCTTTCACGCTAGGCAGAACTGGCTGTACGATATTTGTCGCTACGCGAATACCCGCAGGTTTCGCGTGTTGTTTGATGTCGGCGCCAACGTCGGCCAGACCGCCGTCAGCATGCACGGCTATTTTCCCGACGCCGAGATCCATGCCTTCGAACCTGTCGAAAACACCCACAGGATTCTCTGCCGGAACGTGCGCCGCTGGCCGACCGTCCGGCCGCATCGCCTGGCGATGGGCCGCATCTCCGAATCGCGTGAGATCGTGTTGCAGGACACATCAGAATTGAACAGCTTGCGTTTGTCAGCACCCCTGGATGCGACCGCCGAACGGCGGCTCGAACGGATCGAGGTGAGCACAGTCGACGAATTCTGCGACCGCCACCGGATCGACGGCATCGACGTCCTGAAGATCGACGCCCAGGGCTGCGACCTCGATGTCCTCCTTGGTGCAGAGCGGATGATCTCCGCCAAACGGGTGCCATTTGTTTTCGTGGAGGTTGGATTTCAGCTGAATGACATCATCAACTCGCCGTTTGCTCCGCTGGATGGACATCTAACCGCCCGCGGTTTTGGCCTGTGCGGCTTCTACAACCAGACTGGTTGCGGCCAGCGCAATGCGGCTCCCTATCTGTTCTTCTCTGATGCCCTCTATTCTCACCCCGATGCCCTCCTGCACCGATTTTCTGGGGCATGAATTCAAACGCACCTTTGGTCTGTTTGATTACGCCGGGCCACGTCGCCTCGACGCCGCGTCTGGTTAAAAACGCCGACGCGCTCGTGAATGCCGGTTATCGGGTGCATGTCGTGGCCGGCCGGATATTCCGACCGGCTGAAGCGCTCGACTCGCAAATCTTCTCCACTGCGCGGTGGCAGAGCACATTGGTCGATGGCCGTGCTGGCGCCGGGGTTGCCGCCCGCAAGTTGCTTCGCCGTCTGGCCCGCCAACTGATTCAATGGATCCCGTTCGCTTCACCGCGCCTGGCCGCTCGCGCCCATCACGCGGAGGTCACACGTCTTGCCGCTACTGCAGCAGCGGTGCCGGCCAGTTTCTACTTTGGACATGGTCTGGCGGGGCTCCCGGGCGCCGCCTTTGCCGCCAGGGCACGAGGAGTCAAATACGGTTTCGACGCGGAGGATTTCCATGATGCGGAGACCGAAGAAGCGCTGTCTGACCGCGCCGAATGCATCGCGCGCCACGTGCTGCAGGCCGGACTGCTTCCGGGTTGTGCCCTCTTCACGGCCGCCTCGCCTCTCATTGCCAAAGAATACGGGGAAGCCTACAAAGTGGAACCGACCACGATTCTCAACGTATTCCCACTTGCCCAGGCGCCACTTTCGCCTCCAATTCCCAGCCCGATCACTTCCCAGCGGCCTGCTTCCATCTACTGGTTCTCGCAGACCGTTGGCCCGGGACGCGGCTTGGAGTCGGTCGTGGCCATTCTCGGTCGGATGAAAACACCGGTTCAGCTATGCCTCCGGGGGTTCGTCTCCACCGACTATATCAAAAATCTGCAAGACCAGGCGACGCGGGCGGGCCACCGGCATCCGATCAAATTTCTTCCGGCAGGTCCTTCGGCGGAAATGGTGCGCCTCGCCGCCGAGGCCGATCTCGGACTGTCCACCGAGGAATCGCTTCCGTTAAATCGCGATCTCTGCCTGACGAACAAGATCTTCGTCTACCTGCTCGCCGGCCTGCCGCAGCTCATGTCCCGCACAACCGCCCAGACCGCCCTCGCCGCCGAACTGGGTGACGCGGCCCTGCTGGGGGATTTGAGCCGCTCGGATGAGACCGCGCGACTGTTGGATGTTTTTCTCCTCGATCCAGCCCGCGTCACGGCTGCCCGTCAAACCGCGTGGGATCTCGCGCACCGGCGTTTTTGCTGGGATATCGAGAAGAACATCCTGCTTGAATCTGTGCGAGCCATCATCGGCGCCCCGGCATGAGCTATCAGATATTGATCGGACGCCTGCTCATGTATGTGCGGCCCGCGCCGCTCGCCGCCGGGCTCAAGTGGATTCTGCGCTGTCGCCGTGTCGAACTGCTCACGTCCGAGGGCACGTTCTGGATCGATCCGGGCAGTGTTTTCGGCGTCGAACTGGCGCGCGGCCGGAGCTGGGAACCCCATACGCTTGCCGCCATCAAGCGCCTGGTCGGCTCCGGTGACACCTTTGTCGACATCGGGGCCAACGAGGGCTATTTCTCCGTCGTTGCATCTCGTTGCGCCGGCCCGGCTGGCCGGGTGATCGCGGTCGAGCCCCAGACGCGTCTGCAGATGGTGCTGCGTCGCAACATTTCCCTCAACCAGGGCGCCAACAGCGAGGTGGTGCCCGTGACGATTTCCGACTCAGCGCATCCCATGCAATTCCATCTCACACCCGACATGAACACCGGGGCCTCCGGCCTCACGGCGTTCACGCGCTACCGGCTGCCAACCCAAACTACGGATTGTCTTACACTTTCCGGATTGTTCGACGCCTTCCGGATCGCAGATGGCGCGGTCGTGAAAATGGACATCGAAAGCTGGGAATACGAGGCGGTCCTCGGGAGCCGGGAGCTTTTTCGCGCCGGCCGGGTGCGCGCCTTGATTCTCGAGCTTCATTCGACCCTGCTGGCGCGACGCAACCGCCGTGCCGAGGACGTGACCGATTTTCTCAATGCTTGCGCCTATGAATGCCTGCCGGATTTTCCCGGCGGGGTCTGGGTGCGGCAAAAGACGCGGATCGGGTCGCAAGAGGGGTCCTGATTTGCTCATCGACACACCGGGCCGCAGCATCGAATTGCTCCATGCCGGGGTCGCGCCGCACTCCACATGAGCGTCGTTATCTTTCACACCATGGTCGCGCCACATGTGCAACAGGCGGCGCGCACGCTCCATGAGGCGGGCCAGCTGGAACGGTTTATCACCAGTGTGCGCGACGAGCCGGAAAGCCTGCGCCAGCGTTTGTTCACGGCCGCCGGCCGGTGCTGCGGGCTGGACCTGGCCCGCGAGTTCGGCCGCCGCGCCGTCCACGACCTGCCGCTCAACCTCGTCGAATCTCATCCTTGGGGCGAACTGCTCCGCATCGCCGTCGGCCGTGTCGATCGGGACAAGCGACTGACCGATTTCGTCTGGGAGGCGACGGAAATCGGCTTCGACAAACTTGTCGCGCGGCGGCTCCATGCCGGCCTGACGGGCGTCTATGGCTTCGAGCACAGCTCGCTTGCCTCCTTCAAACGCGCCCGGGCGCTCGGTCTTCGCGTCGCCTATGAAGTGCCCGCACCCGAAACCCGTTACGTCAAGGATCTGATCGATGCAGAGACCAGGGAGTTTCCCGAGCTGCGCACCGCCTATCATGATTATACTGCCGCCCGCGAAGAGAGACGTATCGCCCGACGGCGGGCCGAATGGCGTCACGCCGACGTCGTCATCGTTGCCTCCCGTTTCACCCGCGACAGCTATCTGAGGGCCGGTCTTCCAGTCGACAAGGTGCGCGTGATCCCGCTCGGTGCACCCCCCGCCATTGAAGCCTCCACCGCCGCCGCCGGCGGCTCTCCAGCGGGTGATTTGCCCGTTTTCCTCTGCGCCGGATCCTTCAGCATTCACAAGGGCGCCCATTACCTGCTGAAAGCCTGGCGCGACGCCGATCTCGGCCGGTACGCCCGCCTGCGTGTCATTGGCGCGCTGGCACTGCCACCACGGTTCCTTGCCCCCCTTCCCGTCGGCGTGGAACTGCTCGGCTCCATCCCCCGCGCCGAGCTGATGGAACACTACGAGCGCTGCGACGCGCTGATCTTCCCGACCCTCTGTGACGGCTTCGGCATGGTCGCAACTGAAGCCTGGTCGCGCGGGCTTCCTGTCATCACGACAGACCACGCCGGCGCCTCTGACCTGCTCAAGACCGGCGAAAACGGTCTGCTCATCAAAGCCCGCGATGGCGACGCCATCAGTTCGGTCATCGAGTGGTGCCTGTCGCACCGTACGGAATTGCGCGCCATGCGTGAAGCCTCCCGCGCCACCGCCGCGCGCTGGCAATGGTCCGATTACCGCCGGGCGCTGGCCGCAGCGTTGAGCGAGGCCGGATTATTCGGCTCTTAACCGCGAAACATGTTGAATTCTCCGCTCGTAGGCCCGCGACAGCGAATCTTGATCGTCACCAACGGCCACCTGTGCCGCAACCCGCGCTCGCTCAAGGAAGCCGAGACCCTGGGTCGCGCGGGATACGACGTGACCGTGCTGACCGTGCGCAACCATGCGTCTTCCGAGCCGCATGATCGCGTGCTGCTCAATGGCGCTCCGTTCCGCCGCGAGGTTGTCGACATGATCCCGGGTTTCGGAACCGGGAGTCCGACGATCTCTCAGCGACGGCTATTCCTTTGGGCCGCGCGTCAGGCTGCCAATCGCGGTCTGACCACCATCTATGCGCTCGGTCCCATCAGATTGCTGCTGCGGAGCGCACGACGGCTGCCGGCCAACCTGACGATCGTGCACAATGAAGCGCCGCATTGGGTCGGCGTCCAACTGATGAAGCAGGGACGTCGAGTCGCCGCTGACATCGAAGACTGGCACTCCGAAGATCTGCTTCCCGAAAGCCGGCTTTGCCGACCGCTCTCCCGGATTCGTGCGATCGAGCGCGAGCTCGTGACTCGAGCTGTGTATGTCACCACCACGTCACGCGCCCTGGCCGGGGCGCTGCAGGCGAGATACGGCGGGCGCTGCCCGGAGGTGATCAGCAATTCCTTCCCGTTGCAGCCCGATCCGCACCGGGACCCCCCAGGACAACCTCCGGCCTTTTTCTGGTTTTCACAAACCGTGGGAGCCGGACGTGGTCTCGAGTTGTTTCTCGCGGCCTGGCGGCAGACCCGCCAGCCCAGCCGTTTGGTATTGCTCGGCCGGCCTACCCCTGGTTTCGACCGTCGGCTGCTCTCCCGCCTACCGGCCGGCTGGCATCCCCGGATCAGCTTCCTGCCGCTGGTTCCACCAGCAGAACTGCCCGGGGTCATCGCCCGGCACGATGTGGGGCTGGCGCTCGAACAGCCGTTTATCGTTAACCGGAATCTTACCGTCACCAACAAGATTCTCCAATATCTCAATGCCGGCCTGGCCATCGTTGCCAGCGACACCGCCGGCCAGCGCGAGGTGCTCGCACGGCAGCCGGAAGCCGGGGTGATCGTGGAATTGCACGAAACCACGCGCTTCGCCGAGACACTGGATAGTCTCCTGGCGGACCGCACTGCATTGTCCCGGCGCCAGGCGGCAGCCAGAAAGCTGGCCGAAGACGCCTATTGCTGGGAGCGGGAGGCTCCACGGCTCCTGGCGCTTGTCGCTCGCGTGCTCGCGCCAAATTACTGACCATGCGCATCTTGCTGACCGCAGATCCTGCAATCGCAGTGCCACCGCAAGGCTACGGCGGCATAGAACGCATCGTTGACGCCCTCGTGCGCCACTACCGCACGCAAAACCACACGATCGGTCTCGTGGCGCACCGCGACTCGCGGTCGCCGGCGAATGAGCACTTTCCCTGGCCGGGTAGGTCATCTACTTCCCTCCGCGACACCCTGCGCAACACCCTCGCGTTACGCCGCGCGGTGCGCGTCTTTCGGCCCGACGTGCTGCATAGCTTCTCGCGCCTGGCCTACCTGTCGCCTTTGCTGCTCACACGCTTGCCCAAGGTGATGTCTTATCAACGTCACACCGGTGGCCCGCAAATTGCGCTCGCCACCTGCCTCGGCGGTCGTTCGCTGCGCTTTACCGGTTGCAGCGAATACATCTGCCGGCTGGGCCGCGCAGCCGGTGGACTCTGGTCTGCCATTCCCAACTTTGTCGATCCGGACCGGTATACATTTGTCGGGCGCGTTGCACCCGACGCTCCGCTCGTATTCCTCAGCCGGTTCGAAACCATCAAAGGCCCTGATCTGGCCATTGCCATCGCCAAGGCCAGCGGCCGCCGACTCATCCTGGCGGGCAATCATGCGGATCGTGGCCCGGAGTTCGTATTCTGGCGGGACCGGATCGCCCCCCACATCGGGCATGACGGCATCGAGTGGGTTGGAGAGGTGAACGACCGGCAAAAAAACGATCTGCTCGGTCGGGCCGCTGCGCTCCTCGTGCCGATCCAGTGGGGCGAGCCCTTCGGCATCGTGTTCGCCGAGGCGCTGGCTTGCGGCACGCCCGTCATCTCCTGCCGCCGCGGCGCGCTGCCGGAGATCGTGGAGGAAGGGCTCACCGGCTTGTTTGTCGATTCCATCGCTGACGGCGTTGCGGCCGTTGCGCGGATTCCTGCGCTGGACCGCGCGGCGTGCCGTGCCGCAGTCGAATCGCGCTTCTCCACCCCCACATGCGCCGCCGCCTATCTTCGACTCTACAGCGATATCGGCGCGGGACCGGTTTCTTTCAACCGAATCTCGCGCGCGGGTTCCCCTTCTGTCCGCCGCCCATCAAACTCCATTGTGGGCGCGCTCTGCAGTTGGGTGGTCCCCTTGTCGCTCTGGATGACCCAGATCCCATGGGTCAAGAGGATCCTTCGACGCCTGGTTAATCGTTCGGTCAGCGTGCTCCTGCGGTTGCGCAGCCGCAACTATACGCCATCGGACAACGGGGTGACTTTGATCATCGCCCCGCATCAAGACGACGGCACCCTCGGCTGCGGCGGCCTCATGCTGCGAAAGCGCCTCGAAGGTCATCCCCTCCACATTGTTTACGTCACCGACGGCAGTGCCTCGCATCTGGGGCACCCGACCATGACACCCCAGGCGATGACAGCGGTGCGAGAACGCGAGGGCCGGGCTTCCGCCCGCCACTTGGGCATCGAAACCCCCGCGATTCATTTCCTCGGCGCCCGCGACGGAACCCTGCCCCATCTGTCGCCTGAGAACAAGGCTGCGCTTGTGGAAGACTTTCGCCGTCTGCTGGTCGCGATCCGGCCTGACGAGATCTTCCTTCCCTATCGATGCGACGGCAGCTCGGAGCATGAGGCCGCATTCCGGCTGTTCATTGAAACGCTGGCCGGGATCGAGCTGCAGCCGCGCATCTACGAATACCTGGTGTGGTCGTGGTGGAACCCGTTGCGGTTGCTCCGTGCCTGGCTCACCGCGCGCCGCGTCTGGCGCTTCAGTTTCCGCGGCTACGAGGACATCAAGATCGCCGCCCTCAAATGCTATGTCTCGCAGTTCGAACCCACTCCGCCCTGGGACAAACCCATGCTCTCGCCCGAATTTGTGCGCCTGTTTCAGCGGCCGTGTGAGTTCTATCTCGAGATATGATGATGGAAGCTAAAACCCCACATCGCCGTCTGCTGATCGTCTCGCCGCACTGGCCGCCGATCAACGCCCCGGACCTCCAGCGGGTGCGGATGAGTCTGTCGTACTACCGCGAGTCCAGCTGGGAACCGGTGGTGCTCTGCGTCGATGCCGACGATGTGGCCGGCACCCGCGAGCCCGAACTGGAGCTGACCTATCCGGCCGATATTCGCATCGTGCGTGTCCGCGCCCTTTCTCTCCGATGGACCCGTTGGTTTGGGCTGGGCAATATCGGGTGGCGGGCGTGGTGGTCACTGCAGCGGGCCGGCTCCGAACTGCTCCGCCGCGAACACTTCGATCTAGTTTTCTTTTCCACCACGCAATTCCTCGCCTTCGCGCTCGGCCCGGTCTGGCGCCGCCGCTTCCGTGTGCCCTATGTGATCGATATTCAGGATCCCTGGCGTACCGATTATTACGAGCGCCCCGGAGCGCCGCGGCCGCCCGGCGGCCGGAAGTATCTTTTGGCGCGGGCACTCGCTCGCCTCATGGAAGAACCAGTCTATCGACGTGCGGCTGGATTCATCAGTGTGTCCGAGCCCTACCTGACCGACCTCGGAAGGCGCTATCCGTGGTTCGGAGCCAAGCCGCAGGCCACGATCCGCTTTGGCGTTTCCCCCACGGATTTCGCCAGAATCCGGGACCATCCGGCGACTGGCGCCGCCCTTTACCGAGAACCGGGAAAACTGCATTTCCTCTATACTGGGGCGTCCGGACCCATCATGCCGCACGCGTTGAACCAGTTGTTCCGGGCGTTTAAGCGGTACTCCGACCAGCATCCCGACCGCGCGGCCCGTTTTCATTTCCACTTTTTTGGAACCAGCTATGTTCCGGAAGGGAAAGGCGTCCCCTCCGTGCTGCCGGTGGCCGTGGAACACGGCCTGGCGGGCCAGGTGACGGAGATTCCCCATCGCCTCGGTCACCTTGAGAGTCTGTCGTTGCTCCTGCAGGCGGATGCGCTGCTCCTGCTAGGTTCGAGTGACCGGGCCTATTCGCCGTCGAAGCTTTATCCCTATTTTCTGTCCGGCAAGCCGATCCTGAGCGTCGTTTTTCACGACAGCTACCTCGAGACCATTCTGGCCGAATTAAACTGCTCGATCATAGCGGCTTTCGACTCCGGTTTGCCGGAAGATTCCGCCCAGGGACCGATCCACCGCTTCTTCGACCTGGCACTGGCCGGGTTTCCGCCGGCGGAATTGCCCGTGCGCCGCGAGGAGCTGTTCAACCAGAGTTTTCTTGCCGAGACATTGACCCGGCGCCAATGCGCGCTGTTCGAAGAGGCAATCCGTTCACCAAACATTCCATAGGTGGCGCGCGTTGTCGCCCCCTCGACAGGCTTATAGCACTTCCATCGCCTCCGAATCCGTGCCTGACGTGGCGTTTCGCTGGACTCCTTGACGGTGAAATATGTTGCGCTCAGCCCGAGTTTTCAGACAGCGGTTCTTTCTTCCAAACAATGATCCCATTTCGTAGGTCGTCGCGTGCGCGTAGCGGACGCCACAGCGAGGCGCTCAACCCCGCCGGTTCCTTGGCGACCGAAAATCGAGTCCCTTTGCGCGCAGTAGTCTGTGCCTGCGCCTCGCTGGATGGATAGTTCCAATCACACGCCATCCCTGCAGGCATCGCAACGGTTCCACCGCTTCGGCCTCGTCGGCCTGGCCGTGGCGTGCGGTTGGCTGTACCTGCGTTCACCGCTGAAGGATCCCGTTCTGATCGGAAGTGGCATTGGGATGGTCATACTTTCCGCCTGGCCGATGTTGGAATGGGCGCGTCATCTACGACCATGGTTTCCTGTGTTCGAGATCTCAATGCTCACCATAATAAACTTTTATGCGCTGCCACTCCTGGCCGGGCACTCTGATATCCTTGCGTTCTCCGACGCCGTGACACGGCAGGCGGCCGCAGGGGTGCTGGTTTTCCAAACCGCGGCCCTGGCCGGATTCAGCCTTAACCGATGGCGACCAATCGCCCGATCTTGGCTGGCCGAACCGCTGCTGGCCGACCGCCTGCTGCGGCATGCGCAGACCGGCCTCTGGTTGACCACGCTCTATCATGTGGTCGCCAACTTCACCGATTTGCTCTCAGGGCAATTGGAGGGGACCTATCGCGCCATCTTTTTTGGCATTGGCATCGTTTCCGTATTCATTCAATTCCGCCGCTGGGGCGAAGGCTCTCTGCCCGTTGCGGACAAGATCATCGCCGCCGCCAATCTGACTGCACAGATCATTCTGGTTTTTTCCGGCCTCTATCTGATCATAGGCATCTCCATGTTCATTCTGGCGATGATCGGATATATCACGGCAAGCCGGCGTGTGCCCGTTGTAGTCCTTATCGCCGCTGTGAGCGTGACAGCAGTGCTCCACAACGGCAAGAATGCCATGCGCGCGCTCTACTGGGAGCAGAATCAACCGGCCCCCGGGTTGATCGAACTGCCCTCGTTTTTCTCCCAGTGGTTCCAACTCGGCCTGACATCGACCAAGGAAGAAGCGAGCAAGAACCGCTCGCTGACCGCAAATCTGGTCGAACGCGCGTCGCTTTTTCAAATGCTCTGCCTCGTAGTCGATCGCGTTCCCGCTTACGGCCCCTATCTCTACGGAGAGTCGTACGTTGACATCCCCGCGCTGGTGCTTCCACGTTTTGTCTGGCCTGAGAAACCATCCAGCCTCCAGGCGAATGTGCGGCTCGGGCTCTATTTCGGTCTCCTCGACGAGGACTCCGCCACTAAAGTCTCCATCGCCTTCGGCCAGTTAGCCGAATCGTATACGAACTTCGGGTTTGTCGGGCTGGCTCTTTTGGGCGCCGTGATGGGGGTTGGTTATAAATTCGTTTGCACACTTTCGATCGGCGCGCCTCAGTTGTCCACCATCGGTCTGTTTGTGATTCTGCTTACCGCCTGGTCCTTCCAGGCTGAGATGGTGGCCGCGACCTGGATCTCTTCGCTCTTCCAGGCATCCGTCGTCGCGCTGGGCATTCCCCTCGGGCTCCGGCACGTCTTCGGCGCTGCCTGAACGCATGTTCGGCAGTTCAATCCAGCGAGGCGACGCCTCAGACTAGCGGGTAGTCAACGTAGCGCGGCGCTTTAGCCCGCGCTCAGGAGGTTTCGAGTGCGGGCTAAAGCACCGCACTACGGATTTGTTATTGGCTGTTCGCCGCCGCCAGAAAACTTGACCTGATCGCAATATGTTTCGCAAGTTCAAGAACTCTAGAACGAACGCGACAGGAACACCGAGACTCGCGGTGGTGCTCTCGCACCCCACGCAATACTATAGTCCGTGGTTTCGCTGGCTGCGCTCCCATGCCGCCATCGAGTTCCGGGTTTTCTATTTGTGGGATTTTGGCGTGTCGAACCAGCGTGACCCGGAATTCGGCGTCAAGCTTGCGTGGGATGTCGACCTGCTTTCCGGTTACGACTCCGAGTTCGTGCGCAACCGTGCGGCGCACCCCGGCACCGCGCATTTCTGGGGGCTGCGGAATCCGGCGCTGCCAGCGCGCCTGGCGGCTTGGCGACCGGATGCGGTGCTCCTCTTTGGCTACAACTTCGCGACGCATCTACGCGTTATTGCCTGGTGCCGGTGGAAACACATTCCACTGATCTTTCGGGGCGATTCGCATCTGCTGGGCCAGGGGCGGCCGTCATTTTTCAAGCGTCTGGCCTTGTGGACGCTGTACCGCCAGTTTGCCGCGGTTACCTACGTCGGAGCTGCCAACCGTGCCTACTTCGAGGCCTTCGGCGTTCCGGCAGCCCGGCTGCATTTCGCGCCTCATGCCGTCGATCACGAGCATTTCGATCCGACGAATCCGGCCTACCGCGAGGTCGCACAACAATTGCGAATTGAATTGGGCCTGCCGTCGGGACGGCGCGTCGTGCTCTTCGCTGGGAAGCTGATTCCGCGAAAACAGCCACTGGCCTTGTTGGACGCCTTTCTCTCCACCTCGCGTCCCAAAACGACCCTTCTGTTCCTTGGCGACGGAGAGGAGAAAGCGGCATTGCAGACCCGCGCCGCACAAGTTCCCTTAGCCGATGTCCGCTTTCTGCCTTTTGCGAACCAGAGCGAGATGCCCGCCCGTTATCTGCTCGCCGATCTTTTCGTCCTGCCGTCACGGGGAAACTCTGAGACCTGGGGTCTGGCCGTCAACGAGGCGATGCACATGGGAGTCCCGTGCCTTGTGAGCGATCTGGTCGGCTGCCAGCGCGACCTCATCACCGATGGAGACACCGGTTGGGTTTTTCGAGCCGGCGATTCGTCTCATCTGGCAGCGAAGCTAAGCGAAGCGCTGGACACACTCGGCCGAGACCCTGCCAACATCAAGGCGGGTATGGCCCAGCGCATTGCCGGTTACACCTACGCCCAAACCACGGAAGGACTATTGCACGCGATCGGCAGCTTGCGCAGACCAGTGGTCTTGTGTCCGCAGTCGGTAGTTCTTCCATGAAGATTAACATTGCCATGGGCTTCTTCCTGCCGGTGCCTCCGGTCGCCGGCGGCGCGTCCGAGAAGAGCTGGTATGGACTCGCGCGGGAATTCGCTGCCCGTGGACACGAAGTGACCATGATTTCCCGCGATTGGCCCGGTCTGGCTCCGCTGGAAAGGACCGGGGGCGTGAATTTCGTGCGGGTGCACGGCTATGACCACACCGCTTCCCTGACGCGCAACCTCTGGCTCGACCTCCGGTGGAGCATTAACGTGTGGCGCGCTATTGGGCCGGCCGACGTCACCGTTGTCAATTGTATCGCTCTTCCGTTGTGGCTTGGCTGGTTTCCCCGATGCGGTGGACGGGTGGTCGTCATGCCCGGCCGGATGCCCAAGGGTCAGTTTCGGCTTTATCGCCGGCTGCATCGGGTAATAGCGGTCAGTTCGGTCGTGCGGACGGCCGTCCTGAAGGAAAACCCGCGCCTGGCTCCGCTCATCCGCCTCTTTGGTTATCCTATCAATTGGCAATTGCTGGCGGCACAACGTCCGGCCCAAATGGCCGCTGCACCGCTGACCATCGGCTATGTCGGCCGGTTGCATCGTGAAAAGGGCCTGGATCTGCTGGTTGATGCGGCCGTTAAGCTGGCCAAGAACGTGAGCCTGCCGGCGTGGCGCCTTCTGCTTTGCGGGCCATCGGACGTCGCCCGGGGCGGTTCCGGGCCGGAGTTTGCGGCGGCCCTCCAACGACGTCTGACAGCGGCCCTGCCGGCGGAACGATTTCGCCTGCAAGAGCCGGAGTTTTCTGAGCTGCGTCTGGCGGCGCTCTATGGGGAGATCGATGTTTTTTGCTATCCGAGTCTGGCCGTGCGCGGTGAAACATTTGGGGTGGCTGTGGCCGAAGCCATGGCCGCCGGCGCCGTGCCGGTCATTTCGCGCCTCGATAACTTCACCGACTTCGTCCGCAACGAAGAATCCGGGGTTGTGTTCGACCACGCCGCCCCGGATGCCGCCGATCAACTTTCCGACGTCCTAGCCGGCTTGATAAAAGACGCTCCGCGCCGGAAGCGCCTGGCAGCGGCAGCCCAGGCCGGTGTGCGGGCCTATGACTACCCGACTTTCGCCGCCCGCTTGTTGGCGGATTTCGCAACATTGCTGCCGCCAGCCGACCGGCAAACCTGATCCCGCCATGGCAGATCTTTCCCCATACCTCGGTCAGGGCTGCGCAACGCCCTACGCCAGACGCGAAGTGCTGCTCGCCTGGCTGTGGGCCTTGGTGCAAGCGACCTTGTTCCGCTGGAGTCCGCGGCCCTGGCATTGGTGGCGGGCCTGGCTGCTGAAGCTTTTCGGCGCCGACATTCCGTCGTCCCGTCGCGTCGTGATCTTTCCCTCGGCGCGGGTCTATTTTCCCTGGAAGCTGACGCTAGCGCCGCGGGCCATGGTTGGCCGCCACGTCAATCTCTACAACCTGGCGCGCATCTCCCTCGGCTACGGCGCCAATATCAGTCAGAACTGCCATCTCTGCGCCGGGACCCACGACTACACGCGCTGGGCAATGCCGTTGGTCGCGAAACCCATTGTGATCGGCGCAAACGCCTGGCTCGGCGCCGATGTGTTCGTGGGGCCCGGCGTGACCGTGGGGGAACTGTGCGTAGTCGGTGCGCGCTCCGTCGTCGTCAAGGATCTGCCGCCGCGCATGATCTGCGCAGGCCATCCCTGCCGGCCGATCAAGGAACGGGCGATGCCCGGGTGAGGACAACCAGACCACTGTCTTGTAGTCCCGTAGTCCTATAGTTCTGTGGTCCCATGGTCTTGTGTCCGTAGTCGCGTAGTCAGTAGTTCCGTGGTCTCGTAGTCAGTGCCCGTGTGTCATGAAGTTCTGCCAGATTGTCCCCAGCCTTGAGGAGAAACAAGGCGGACCAACCCGGTCCGTGCGTCAGCTCTCCGCTGCGCTGGCCCGGCTGGGGCATGACATCGACCTGCTCACCACCCGTCCAGAGCAGGCTATCAACCCCGTCGAAGAGGGCCATTTGCGCGTGCAGCAATTCCGGCGCGACCGGCCGGAATTCCTCTGCGTCTCGGCGGGCCTGAGGGAATTCTTGCGCCAGCATTCCTACGACTGCGTCCATCATCATGCCCTGTGGCTGCGAACCCTGCATTATGCCCACCGGGCAGGACAGACGACCGACCGGCCCCTGGTCATTTCTCCACGAGGGATGATGACCGACTGGGCGTGGCAGCACCGGCGATGGAAGAAATGGCTAGCCTCAAGCCTGGTGCATCCTGGTGCGTTGGCCGCCGCGCGCGGCTGGCATGCCACCAGCGCCGATGAAGCTGACGACATTCGGCGGCGTGGCTTCCGGCAACCCATCTGCATTGCGCCAAACGGGGTCGAGCGGCCGACCGCCGAAGAACTGGCCAGGTCCCAAGAAGGCTGGACCCGGACCTGCCCGATGTTGGCCGGACGGCGGGTCGCCTTGTTCTATTCCCGCTTTCACCGAAAGAAGCGGTTGCTTGAGCTCATCGACATCTGGACCGACACCGCGCCCAGGGAGTGGCTGCTACTGGTGGCGGGCATCCCGCAAGAGTACTCAGTGGAAGACGTCACCGCTTATGTGCGCCGGCATTCCTCCGTGGATCGCATTGTAGTCATCGATGGCAGCGACCGGCCGCCCCCGTACAGCGTGGCGTCGCTTTTCCTCCTGCCCTCCCACACTGAGAACTTCGGCTTGGTGATCGCCGAAGCGATGGCATGGGGTGTTCCTGTGTTGGTCACTGACACAACGCCGTGGGCGGAAGTCTCAGCGCAGGATGTCAGCTGGTGCGTGGCTTGGTGCGCGTATCGCGACGCGCTGCGCAAGGCTCTGGCCGAGCCGGCCGATCAGCTCGGACAGCGGGGCGCGCGAGCCCGGGATTGGGTGCTCGCCCGGTATTCGTGGACGAAGGCGGCCAGCTCGCTGGTGGAATTCTATGAGCGGCTGAGAAGGTCCTAGCCCGGATGTTTCACACCCTACTCGATAGCCTGCATGCAGACTATAAACGATCCGCGGGCCTAGCGCGCTGGCCGGCACATCCGGGCTAAGCCCGCATATCCTTTGACGTCGTTGGTAGGGCGCGACCGCTGGGCGCGCCGAGCAGAACGGACGGCCCGGCAGTCCGTCCCTACCACGAACGCGCGAATCGAAGGATCTTCTGTAAAACGGTTCGAATTTTCTCCCGCGTTTGGAAATATGCAGACCAGCGAGGCGAAGCCTCGGCCCATCCGACGTCTTGAGGCGATCGGAAACGTGAGGTTGACGAACGCTTGGGCGTGATGAGCGCCTCGCTGTGGCGTTTGCTGCGCGGACGCGTCGATCCATGAATCGAGACCGTCGTACAATAGACAACGTTTCAGTCTGAGAACTTGACCTGTTCACACCCACTTTCGGAGTTTAAGGAGTCCAGTGCGCATAGGGGAGCCGACCGCTGGCAAAACGTGGTGCTGCTCCATGTCGCGAGCCTCGTGGTTTTCACCACCTGGGATTTCGGCGGCGAGACCGACTTTGCGCGGGTGGTCATCAGTTGGTGGGGCAGCCTGGCGGTGGTGATCCTGGGGGTTGCCTGCATGCGCCGGTGGAGGCGCCACGAGGGGTTGCCTTCCGCTGTCGGCTGGCTCTGGCCGCTGGTGCTGTTTAACCTGCTGGTCGTCGTCAGCGCACAAAACCCCAGCTTCACACGCTCCATCATCGGGGGCGCTGCCGTGTTCATCGACAGCGGCGCAAAACCCGGCTGGCCTAGCTCCGCCCGCCCGATCCTCTCGATGCGAGCGTTGTGGCAGTTTGATGCGATCTTCCTGACCTGCTTCAATCTCGCGGTCGTGGTGATCCATCGGCGGATGTTGCGGTGGCTGCTGCTCGTGCTCACCGTCAACGCCTTCGCGCTAGCCGTCATGGGTACGTTCCAAAAACTGGCACATGCGTCCGGCCTCTATTTCGGCGCTGTGCACTCGCCGAACCCAGAGTTCTTCGCGAGCTTCATCTACCACAACCACTGGGGTGCATTTACCGTGCTGGCAACCTCGGCGGCGCTCGGGCTCCTGTTTCACTACGCCCGCAATCGGGAACAGAACGACCGGAGACATTCGCCCGCACTCTTCGGTCTCGTCGCCACGCTTTTCATCGCGGCTTCTGTGCCCTTGAGCACCTCGCGTTCGTGCACCATCCTGCAGCTCGTACTGCTCACGGGTTCCCTGTTCTACTGGCTGCGGCTGCACCACCACCATGCTCGGGCGACCGGCGGATCACTTTTGCTGCCGACGACCCTTTTCGTAGGAATTTTTGCCATCGTCCTTGGCGCCATATTCCTGCTGGCCCGGCCGGTCATCGAAGCCCGGCTGGACACCACGCAGCATCAAGTGGAAGACTTGCGCCGCCGCGGCGATTTCGGGGGGCGGCAGCAGCTATACACCGACACCTGGCACATGGCCCGCGACAAACTGTGGTTCGGCTGGGGCCTCGGCTCCTATGCGACGGTGTTCGGCATTTACAATTCCCAATATGCCGTCGAGCCATGGTTTGGTCAGACATTTTACGCGGAGGCGCACTCCGACTGGCTACAGTCTGTCGCCGAGGTCGGTCTGACGGGCACCGGCTTGCTGGTGCTGATGGGGCTTTTGCCGTTGACCGCCGCGTTCCGGCACCGCGCCCCTTTCGCCGAGTTGCCGCGGTGGTTGCTCTTCGGATGCGGCCTGATTGCGCTCTACGCCTGGGTCGAGTTTCCCTTTGCCAATCCCGCCGTGATGTTGCTCTTCTGGCTGTGCCTCTTCGTTGCGGTCCGATATGTTTTCCTCGGCGAGCAGGCGACGGTTTCTGATTCATCATGTCCGAAAACTGCCCCGTCTCCGTCCTGATCCCCGCGCTCAACGAGGCGTCCAATCTTTCCGCCTGCATCGGTTCGGTCGGATTCTGCGACGAAATTGTCGTCGTCGATTCCGGCAGCACCGATGGTTCCTGCGCGCTCGCCCGCGATGCTGGTGCCACTGTGGTGGATTTCCACTGGGATGGCGGATTTCCGAAGAAGAAGAACTGGGCCTTGGAGCATTTTCCGTGGCGCAACGAGTGGGTCCTGATCCTCGATGCCGATGAGCGCATCACACCGGCGCTTGCCACCGAGCTGAAAGCGGCAGTCGCGTCTCCCTCATTCGACGGCTACTACGTCAACCGGCGATTCTATTTTCTCGACGGCTGGCTCGACCATTGCGGCTATTTTCCCAGTTGGAATCTCCGTTTTTTCCGCCACCGTCTTGGGCGTTACGAAACTCCCGCCGCGCAAGCTCAGACGGGATCCGGCGACAACGAGGTGCACGAACATATCCTTCTTCGCGGACGCACCGGCTATTTCTCCGCGCCAATGGAGCACTACGCATTCCCATCGATTGCTGTCTGGGTCGAAAAACACAACCGATACAGCAATTGGGAAGCTCGTGCCATTTTGGCTCCTACAGACGCCGGTCCCAACTGCGCGATGGAACCGGGCCTCGCCCGCAAACGCCGCCTGAAGTCGATCGCGCGGGCACTGCCCTTCCGTCCCGCACTTCGGTTTCTCTACCACTATTTCTGGCGTGCCGGCATCTTCGACGGCTATCGCGGCTACGTTTTCTGCCGCCTCCTGGCGTTCTATGAGTTTCTTAGCGTCGTCAAAGTCCAGGAACTGAAGCGTCGGAAACAGGAGCGTTGAATCGTCCCGTTTGGAGTCCTTTATCCCGACCAAGTCATATGGTTTGTCTGGCGCTGGTAGTATTGCAGTGAATCCCCCCATTCCCGGTCGGCTCTTGTTCATCAACCGCTTCTACTGGCCGGATGAAGCCGCAACCGCACAGTTGCTTACCGATCTGGCGGAAGGGTTGGCCGCTCGCGGTCATCGGATCGCGGTGATCGCCAGTCATGATGGCAATCCCAAGACTCCCCGCCGGGAGATTCGTCGCGGCGTGGAGATCATCCGCGTGTCCGCCACCCGTTGGGGCCAGCGACGGATGGCGGGGAAGGCGATCGACTATGCCACGTTTGCGCTGGCGATCCGGCGCACCTTGCGGGCCGAGGCCCGTGCGGGCGACCGCATTGTCGCCATGACCGACCCGCCGGTGCTGGCGTTGATCGCCGCAGCGGCGGGTCGTCGGACGGGCGCCGGCACGATTCATTGGCTGCAGGACATTCACCCCGAGATCTCCCTCACGCTGTCACCCAGCAGACTTTTGGCCAGCCTCTGCCGGCCCTGGATTCGCCGGCGCAACGCCGCCTGGCAACGGGCGGAAGCGTGTGTGGCGATCAGCGGCGACATGGCCGCATTCGTGGAGGAGAACGGCGTCCCAGCCGGGCAGGTACGCGTGATTCCGAACTGGGCGCCCGGCGGAAACGCGTTGGTCCCGCTGGCGCATGAGCAAAACCTCCTCCGGAAACAATGGGGATTGGAAGGGAGATTTGTGGCGGCCTACTCAGGGAACCTCGGGCGCGTCCACGTCTTCGGCCCTCTGCTGGCCGCGGCGGCGGCGTTGCGGGATGATCCAGGCATCGTATTCTTGTTCATTGGCGCCGGCCCTCAACGAGAAACCCTGGAGAGACAGGCACGACTGCAGGGGCTCAACAACGTGAGATTCCAGCCGGCCCAGCCACAAGCGCGGCTTGCCGAAAGTCTGTCGGCCGCCGATGTGCATCTGGTAACGCTGCGACCGGGGTGCCAACGCCTGGTTTACCCGAGCAAGCTGTATGGGATCGCCGCCGTGGCCCGACCGTTGCTGTACGTCGGTCCCTTGAACTGTGAACTGGCCCGCACAATCCAGCAGGGTGGATTCGGCATCGCCGTTCCCGACGGCGACGCTGCGTCATTGGCCGGCGCGCTCCGCTTCTTGCAGGCCGACCCAGCCCACCGCGCCGTCATGGGAAACGCCGCTGCGCACTGGGCGCGGGCGACCGGCGGGTTGGCGGCGGCCATCACCCGATGGGAGGAATTGCTGGGCACCGCGCTATGTTAACTATCAGCTGGTCTGAATCTGCGCCTCGCTGCAGCATAGTGGTTTTCCCATGACCCGCCGTCGGTCGAACTCCCTGTTGTTGGCCGCCCTCGATCTGGCCTGCGTGATCGTCATCTTTCACGTCATCGGCTGGCTGCGTGGGTCCTCGGAATTGGGCGCTTTTGACATCCCTGACCTGCTCGGACCCTTCGCGATCCTGGTTCTCGCCATCCACCTGATTGACGGCTACTCGCGCCGGACTGACATGTTGAGCCTGGCCTACACCAGCCAACACGCGATTGCCCTCCTTGCCGCGATGCTCGCGATGCTCCTGGTCACGTTCGTTTTCATCAAGGATCCGTACTCGCTGCATTCGTCCCGCGCGGTGATCTCGCTCAGCTTCATCGCGCTGATTCCGGTGACGCTGAGCTACCGCCGCTGGCTAACCTTGCGCACGGCGAATGCGCAGAGCAAGCGCTCACTCATTTTCGTCGGCAGCCAGGCCAGCTGCGTAGCCTTCAAGGATACCTGCAAGACAAACCACCTCGACCAGCAGGTATTCTACGTGGCGACTGACGTGGCCGATCACGAAAGCGTCTCCTCGTGGGGGAGCGTCGAGATGTATGCCGTTCCCCAGTTGTTGCCGCTGGTGAACCAGCTCGGCGGCCAGGTGGAGGCGATCGTGCTCCATGAAACCAGCCGCGATCTGCCCTTCGCGGTCTCCGAGAAACTGATGGAGCTGCATTTCGCCGGCGTGTCGACCTACACGCTCGATCTGTTTCACGAAATCTACTGGCGCAAGATTCCCCTCACCGGTCTCAATCAGACCTGGTTGTTTCAAGAGGGCTTTCAGATTGCCCGGGATCCGGTTTTCGCGCGCCTGAAGCGAATCAACGACATCCTCCTGGCCTCCGTGGGCATGATCCTTTTCTCGCCGCTGCTCCTGTTGTCCGCGTTCGGCGTATGGATATGGGATCGCGGACCCGTCTTCTTCGCCCAAACGCGAATCGGAAAGAACAGGGTTCCCTTTCAGATCTACAAGTTCCGCACAATGCGGTCGGACGCAGGGACCGGCGGGGCCGCCTATACGCAGAAGAACGACCCCCGAATCACTGGTGTCGGCCGCTTGTTGCGCGCCATCCGGCTTGACGAATTGCCCCAGCTCTGGAACGTGCTCCGGGGCGACATGAGCCTGATCGGGCCGCGCGCCGAATGGGACAAGCTGGTCTCGAATTACGAGCATGAAATCCCCTGTTACCACTTCCGGCACCTGATGAAGCCGGGCATCACTGGCTGGGCCCAGGTCAACTATCCCTATGGGGCCGACCTGGAGGACACCCGCAGGAAACTCGAGTACGACCTTTATTACGTCCGCCACTTCTCGTTCACCCTTGATGCCGCCATCGTCCTCAAAACGATTCACATCATGCTCGGGGGCAAAGGACGCTAGCCTGCGTTTTCTTAGATGAGACGCTATGACTTCATTGCCATCGGGGGCGGCAGCGCGGGTTTCAACGCCGCGCGCGTCGCTGCTGCGTTGGGCAAAAAGGTCGCGATCGTCGACGGCGCGAAAGCGCTCGGCGGACTTTGCATCCTGCGGGGCTGCATGCCGTCGAAGACGCTGCTTTACAGCGCAGAGGTGCTGCATCACGCCAAACAAGGCCGTGTTTTCGGTCTGAAGATTCCGCACGCCGCGGCGGACATGAAAGCGGTCCATGCGCGGAAGAATCGCCTGATCGGCGATTTCGCCCGCTACCGGGTGCGGCAGCTCACAACCGGCAACTTCGATCTTCACCGTCACCAAGCTTGCTTCGTCGACGCACACACTCTGGAACTGTCGGACGGTACCCGTCTGCACGGAGACCTTTTCCTGATTGCGACCGGATCGAAGGTCGGCGTTCCCCCGGTGCCGGGACTCGCGGAGGCGCCCTTTTGGAGCAGTGATGATGTGCTCGATCTCGATTGCGTGCCCGAGTCCGTGATCGTCCTCGGCGGCGGCATCGTGGCCTGCGAGCTCGCGCAGTTCCTGCGGCGGATCGGCTCGCGCGTGGTCATGGTCCAACGCAGCCCGCACCTCCTGCGCGACCATTCACCCGCGGCAGCCGACGTCGTGCGACTGGCCTTTCGAGACGAGGGAATCGAAGTGTTCACGGACACGAAGATCCGGCAGGTCTCCTGCAACCGCCGCGGCTTCCGGTTAGCTTTTGAGCAGAATGGCAGGTTGGTGATCCGCCAGACCCGGCACCTGTTGAACGCCCTCGGCCGCGAACCCAACACCGCCCGCCTCGGTCTCGAGGCTGCCGGCGTGAAGCTCGCCCCGGGAGGTCGCGTGCTCGTCAACCGCTGGCAGCAATCCAGCCAGCCGCACATCTACGCGGCGGGCGACGTCTGCGGTCCGCACGACATCGTGCACCTCGCGATCGCACAGGGTGAACTGGCTGCACGCCACGCCTGCGGCATCAAAGGCATCCGTCGGGTCGACGATTCCCTTCTGCTCAACGTGGTCTTCACCGACCCCCAGTTGGCCGCCATCGGTCGGAGCGAAAGCGAGCTACAGAGCCGGGGCCAGCGCTATCTGAGCGCCTCGTATCCGTTTAACGACCACGGCAAGTCGATCCTGATGGAGGCCAACTACGGCTACGTGAAGGTAATCGCCGAACCGCGGCGCGGGCGCATCCTCGGCGCGGAAATCGTCGGTCCCGATGCGGGCGAACTCATCCACTGTTTCAGCGGCCCGCTGGCGATGCGCGCCACCGTCTTCGATCTTCTCCGCGCGCCGTGGTACCACCCCACCCTCGCGGAGATCATCACCTATCCGCTGGAGGAGATCGCTGACCGGGTGGGCTCCGCATGAATGCCTTCCTCTGCCGCGCCACCGGCCGCGTGCTGATCCGTACGCGGTTGGCCTGGCTGCCATTCAAGGTCCGCCGCGGAGTGGCGCAGGGTGCTTGGTGGTCGCTTTACCCATGGACATCCTATTGGCGCGGCACACATGAACCAGCCGTCCAGGCCGAACTGCTCGCACTTGGCGACATCCGGGGCTGGAGCTGTTGGGATTTGGGCGCGCATTACGGGTTTTACAGCGTCGGACTGGCCCGTCGGGTCGGAGCCACCGGGGAAGTCGCGGCGTTCGAGCCGAACCCGCTCAGCTTCCGCCGGCTCACCTATCATAAGAAACTCAACCGCCTGCCCCAGCTTAAACTGTTCCCCTTGGCAGTATCAGACCGGTCCCAATCCACGGAGTTATACACATACGGCGAACTTGAGAGCACGACCACCCATCTCCGCTATCAAGATGAGACGGCACAAGCCGCATGCAAACCGATCATGATCCAATCCGTCCGCCTTGACGAATTGGTCGCCGATGGCCGGCTTCGTCTGCCCGATCTGGTGAAGATCGATGTCGAAGGGCATGCCCATCGGGCTATCGAAGGCATGACGGAGTCGCTTGCCCGGAAACGCCCGGTTTTGATCGTGGCTTTTCACGGAGATCCGGAAGCTACCGCCGTTCGACAGATCCTCGCCCAGCGGGGCTACCGCTCGAGCCCGATCGGCGATACCCTGCCTGATGCCCCGGTAGGCGATTTCCTCTTTACCCCGCCAGGGTGATCAAATCGCCCAAATCCACCCGCCGTTCGTAGAGCGCCTTGCCAATGATGACGCCGTCCAGATTCGGACGGCGTTTTTTTGTCTCAACAAATCGCGCCACATCCTCGCGCCGGCTCACACCACCGGAGGCGATCACCCGGCAGTTCACCGCCGCCAACATGGCCTCTTGCGCCTCAAAGTTCGGACCGGTCAACATACCGTCCGTGCTGATGTCGGTGTGGATGATCGTGCGCACCCCGAGCGCGTCCATCCGCTGCGCCAATGCGATCGCCCCGGCCGCGGTGGTGTCGACCCACCCTTTCACGGCCACCCGTCCGTCTTTCGCGTCGATTCCCACCGCGATCTGCTCTCCGAACGTCTGCACGAGTCCGGCGACAAACTCCTCGCTCTCTGCGGCGCGCGTCCCGATCACCACGCGGCAAACGCCCAGCCCGAGCGCGCGCTCTACCGATGTCCGCGTGCGCAGGCCGCCGCCCAGCTGGACCTTGAGCCCCATCGCAACAATGGCTTGCACCGCGACGAGATTGCGTGGTTCTCCGGCAAAGGCGCCATCGAGATCAATGACATGCACCCACTCGCTGCCCGCCGCCCTAAACTGCCCCGCCACGTCGGTTGGGTCATCGGCGTACACGGTCTCCAGGTCGGCGCGTCCCTGGGTGAGCCGGACACATCGCCCTCCTTTGATGTCGATGGCTGGATAAATGGTCATGGCGAGGCGATTGGTATTCTGGAAAGGATGACCTTCGCCAAGGCAAATCCGCCCCCGTGCGCGTGATCGGGAAAACGTTGAATCATCGGGATGGGCGGCTAGATTCGGGAAATCCAGCAACCCCGTCTTAGCGCGGCTCTTCTCCCCGAACCCCGGCTCACGCCACCAACGAGCAGATAGTCCTATTTCGTTGTCAGCGGCAGAAACCACGCATTCGGCAGGGCGAAACACGCCAAATACACCCAGACTGACAGGCCTATGATGGAATACCTTTACCGCCACTTCATTCAACGACCCAATCTCCGGCGGATCGTGACCCGGCTCATCGAGGGAAATCGGGATCTCGATATTGGATTATTAGGAACCGTTATTCGCGTGAACTCGATCAAAGAACACGGATATCTGCGGGCATCCCGCAAGGCGAGGACCTCCTCCCTTTTGTCCGATGAATTGCCGGTGATCATAAACTTGGCCGCATTACTTTCAGACGGAGACACATTCATCGATATTGGAGCCAACGTTGGAATATACTCCCTCACTCTTGCCCGGATGAATCGCATGTTTCTCAATATTGTTTTTTATGCTTTTGAGGCGAATCCGGACACTTTTTCCAGGCTTGCAGTTCACACGGAATCGCTGGGAGTTCGCGCGCAGAATCTGGCGATCTCAGATCGCAACGGTTCACTAGACTTCGTTTCAGGGGCCGTTTCCCATGTGTTTACGACAGTCGAGAACGCCACCGAATGTTCTGATATGTCTGTGCGATGCACCGTTCCGTGCCGGCGGCTCGATTCGATTGATATCGAGGGAGACTCGCTGGTTCTTAAGATCGACGTCGAGGGTCAGGAGAAGAACGTTCTCGATGGCGCATTGGCGCTGTTTCGCGCCGGGCGGATCAAGGCGGTATATCTCGACGGTTACAAAGACCGTGAAATCGAGGGCTTCCTTCGCCAGCAGGAGTTCACTCTTTTTGATGGCAGAACATTGGAACCTGCCTCCCGGTGTGTCTATAGTCTCCTTGCAATAAGAGCCGCGCCTGACAGGGGAGCAGCTCGTCCATGACGCAGGTCCGGAGCAGGACCTTCGAGCACACGCGCGGGTGGGGAATAGTCCCGGCCGAGCCGCGATCGATCAGGCCGGAGGACGCGGGCGACCGGTAACGGTTCGGGCTCAAGCCATAGCGGCGCACAGAACTGTCTTGGATTCCTTTCCCGTATTCCCCTACAGTCCGCGCCCGCTGAATTGTATCCGCCCAAAAATGCATTTGATCACTGCCCGAACCCAGCTGAGCCCGAACGTCACCCGTCTCGATGTCATCGCCCCGCGCATCGCGGAGATTCGGCAACCGGGCCAGTTCGTCATCGTCCGCCGGGGCGCCGGTGCGGAGCGCATCCCGCTGACCATCGCTGACGCCGATCAGAAGGCGGGCACCATCGCTCTGGTGATTCAGTCCGTGGGCAAGAGCACGCGTGAACTGGTGGCGCTGCAGCCCGGCGCCTCGATCCAGGACATCTCCGGGCCGCTGGGCAGACCGACAGAGTTGATCGCGGCCGGGCGGGCGTTGTGCATCGGCGGCGGCGTGGGTACAGCGGTCGTTCATCCCATCGCGCAAGGTCTCCAGCGCCGCGGGGTGCAGGTGGTGAGCGTGATCGGTGGACGATCGAGGGAATGGGTGATCTTCGAGGAGGAGCTGCGCCGGCTCGGCGAGGTTCTGGTCTGCACCGATGACGGCAGTTACGGGCGCAAGGGATTTGTCACTGACGTGGCCCGCGACGTACTCGCCGCCGGGGGCGTCGATGTCGTCTATGCCGTGGGCCCCGTGCCCATGATGCGCGCGGTCGCCAGTCTGACTCGCCCGCTCAAAGTGCCCACTATCGTCTCGCTCAATCCGGTGATGGTCGACGGCACGGGCATGTGCGGCGGCTGCCGCGTCAACGTTGGCGGGGAAACGAAGTTCGCCTGCGTCGACGGTCCCGAGTTCGACGGACATCTGGTCGACTTCGACCTGTTGTGGGATCGTCTCGGTACCTACCGCGCCCATGAGCAGCGGGCGCTTTCCACCCACGAAGAAACCTGCCGGGTCGGACTGAACCATTGAACCGGCGCCCTCCCTTCCCGCCCGACCACCTCCCGCTCTGAGATTTTCCATGCCCTCCAAGCCCTCCATGAAAGAACGGCTGGCGATCCCGCGTCAGGCGATGCCTGAACAGGATGCGACCGATCGCAACCGCAACTTTCAGGAGGTGAACTTCGGGTTTACTGAGCAGATCGCCATGCTGGAGGCGCAACGATGCATCCAGTGCAAGGAGCCCAAGTGCATGGCGGGCTGCCCGGTCATGGTGAACAGCCCGCGCTTCATCCGCTTCGTCGCCAAAGGTGATCTTGCCGCCGCGGCGCAGAGCCTCCTCGGCGACAACGCGCTGCCGGCAGTGACCGGCCGAGTCTGCCCGCAGGAAACGCAATGCGAGATCAAGTGCATCCGCGGAGTGAGAGGCGCGCCGGTGGCCATCGGTCACCTCGAACGGTTTGTCGCCGATTGGGCGCGACAACAGGGCGCGTTGCCGATGGCAGGATCCTTTCCCTCGAGCGGCCGGAAGGTCGCGGTCGTGGGCGCCGGGCCGGCCGGCCTCACCGCCGCGGGCGAGCTCGTGAAATACGGCCATGACGTCACCATCTACGAGGCGCTGCATCAACCCGGCGGCGTGTTGGTCTACGGCATCCCCGAGTTTCGCCTGCCGAAGAAGATTGTCGACCAGGAGGTTGGCCGCCTGCAACAGGCAGGCGTAAAGATCGAGTGCAATGTGGTCATCGGCCGCACTTACACGCTCCCCGAACTGCGGGAACGATTCGACGCCGTGTTCATCGCCAATGGTGCGGGCCTCCCGGTGTTCATGGGGGTGCCGGGCGAGAACCTCAAGGGCGTCTACTCTGCCAACGAGTACCTGACGCGCGTCAACCTCATGGCGGCCTATGAATTTCCCCGGGCCGACACGCCGGTGCTGCTTGGAAAATGCGTCGCCGTGATCGGCGGCGGCAACGTTGCCATGGACTCCGCACGCACGGCCAAACGCCTCGGAGCCGAATCCTCGATAATCGTCTACCGTCGCACCCGCCAGGAAATGCCCGCGCGCACCGAGGAGGTGCACCACGCCGAGCAGGAATGTATCCGGTTCGAAATGCTCGCGGCGCCGGTCGAGGTGCTGGGCAACCCGCAACGCTGGGTGACCGGCCTCAAATGCATCCGCATACAACTGGGCGAACCCGACGCCTCCGGGCGCCGCAGCCCGACGCCGATTCCGGACTCCGAGTTTACCCTCGATTGCGATGTTGTCGTGGTGGCGGTCGGCACGCGGGCCAATCCCCTCCTCACGGCCACCTGTCCCGATCTGAAGCTTGATCGCCGGGGCAACATCACGGTGGATGCCGATGGCATGACCAGTTTGCCGGGAGTGTTCGCGGGCGGTGATATCGTGCGAGGGGCGGCCACGGTGATTTTGGCGATGGGCGACGGCAAACGCGCCGCCGGGGCCATCAACCGCTACCTGGCGTCCGCGCCAGTCGCGGCGCGGACGCAGCTATAAGCGGCCAGCTCCAAGCCTGCAGCAGCCTCCCCATCGCGACCTTTCCAGGCGCAACCGGCGCCCTGGTCACTTCGGGCGCGGGGATTGGGGCCTGGACCGGGCACAGGCAGGCTCGGACGACTTCCGCCAGGTGTGCCGAGTCGAAAGGTTTCTGGAGGAAGTTGATCCCCTCGTGCACGATGTCGAGGCGTTCGTTGTCCAGGCGCGGCCAAGTTGACAATCTGTCAGCAATCAGGTTATTTGCTCCCCATGGCTGTTTCCCCTGCCACCCGCCGGACGTCGACCAAGGAACGCAGTCGCGCACGGATTATTGCGGCCGCCACCCGGCTGATCGCCGAACGGGGGCTGGACTCCCTTTCCTTCGCCGACATTGCCGAGGCTGCCGGCATCAGCCGGCCCTTGATCTATTTCCATTTCAAGGACCGGGACCAGTTGTTCCACGAGACCGTGGTGCGCGCCAACAAGATGCTCCTTGCGCGGTTTGAGAAGGCGGTCGCAGCCCATACGACCGGCCTGGATCAGATCGTGGCGGTCGGGCGCGCCTACCAGGCGTTTTTCGAGGAGAATCCCCGTGAGTTCGCTCTGATCTCCTGTTATGAGGCCAAGCCCGCCAATCCCGCCAGACCCAGCGCGACGGAGGCGAAAATCATCTCCTGTCATGAAGCCATCATGAGCCTGATGAGCGCCGTGCTTACGCGAGGCATACGCGATGGCTCGCTGCGCAAGAACCTGGGCGATCCGCTGAAGACCGCGCTGTGCCTGTGGGCCTTCACCCACGGCTTGCTGCAGGTCACCGCGACCGGCGGCGCCGGCATCGAGGAGACCCACGGCGTGAAACCGGGCGCCCTGATCGATTTTGGTTTCAATCTGCTGCAATCGGTTCTGGAAAAACGCTGATTGTGGTTGACACTTTGTCAGCCGCTGACATTCCGTCAGTGGCGTGAAATATCGCGTCGCCTGGCGCCGGGCGACCGCGCCCGGCTCGTGTTCCGCGGTCCGCCCGACGTCGAGCTGGGAGCCGCGATCACGCAGATCGCGGATGCCGCCAATGCGCGCACGCTCGAGATCGAACTGGCGGTGGAAGGCGATCCACACGACCTACCGGCCGCTGCTCCACCGCTGCATGCAGCACCGGATCCCGACGCTGGTCGTGGCGGCGCTGCTGTTTGCGGGCAGCCTCGCCCTGGTGCCGGTGATCGGCTTCTCCCTTTTCCCCTACGCCGGGATCCCCCAGTTTCTCGTACAGATGGAACTGCCCGAAGGCGCCAGCCTGCCGACGACGGACGCGCTCAGCCGCCGGATCGAGGAGCGCCTGACGCGTTTCCCTTTTGTCGCATCGGTGCAGGCCAATATCGGCCGCGGCAATCCGCAGGTGTATTACAACACGGGGAAGCTGACCGCTGAGGTGGCGCGCCGTCTGCAAGGGATCGATCTGCCGTCTGGTTTCCGCTTCGCGTTTGGCGGCGAAGTTGAGAGCAGCCGGGAAAGCTTCGGCGGCATCGGTTCCGCCATCGTCGTGGCGCTCTTCGGTGTGCTGGCAGTGCTGGTGCTCGAGTTTCGGAGCTTCCGCGGCACGCTCATTGTCGCCTCGGTGATCCCGCTCGGGGTCATCGGGGGCGTGCTCGCGCTCTTCCTCGGCGGCTGCACGCTGTCGTTCGTCGCGACCGTTGGCTTCGTGGCGTTGATCGGCATCGAGATCAAGAACAGCATCCTGCTGGTCGACTTCACCAACCAGCTGCGTCTTGAGGGCGTGCCGCTGAAGGAGGCGATCGAGCGGGCCGGCGAAATCCGGTTCCTGCCGGTAGTGCTTACGACCCTGACCGCGCTCGGGGCGTTGTTCCCGGTGGCGGTCGAGGGCTCCGCAATGTTTGCGCCGATCGCGTATGTGATCATATCGGCGGGCTGATCAGTTCCTTGCTGCTTTCGCGTCTCGTGACGCCGGTGATGTACTCCCTCATTCCGCCTCCCGGCCCGGGGGCGCCCCAGGCGCCCAAATGAGCCGGCTGACGGTTCAGGAGCCTGTCGGACTTCTGTTGGAAAACAAAGCGGCCAGGCACCCCACGGCACTGGCAGGACGTCGCTGCCG
>Ga0182011_10000569_pt1 | contig 32157 bp, 27 predicted proteins | sample 711E1DmetaG_FD_120481 | JGI IMG/M metagenome (GOLD analysis project Ga0182011, IMG submission 120481) | Permafrost microbial communities from Stordalen Mire, Sweden - 711E1D metaG | ecosystem: Environmental > Terrestrial > Soil > Wetlands > Permafrost | place: Sweden: Stordalen | collected...
GGGCTCGTTTGTAGATTGAAGCGGCCCCAGGGTCGAGACTGACTTGCCTTCCGCCGCGGACCGGCTTGCCTCCCCCTTTGCGGGACCTCACGTGGGTAGCCTGTCGCATGCACTACCGCATTTTCGGCCGCACCGGCCTCAAAATTTCCGTCATCGGCGTCGGCACCTGGCAGTTTGGCGGGGAATGGGGCAAGGATTTCACCCAGGCGGAGGTCGACGCGATTTTCGGGGCGGCCGGCGACGCCGGCATCAACTTTCTCGACACAGCTGAGTGTTACGGCGACCACCTGTCGGAGCGCCTGATTGGCGCCGCGCTCGCCGGCCAACGTGACCGCTGGATCATCGCGACGAAGTTCGGGCACCATTTTCACGAACCTTTCAAACGTGCGGACTTGTTCGAGCCCGCGGCCGTGGTGAGACAACTCGACGACTCCCTACGCGCCCTGCGCACGGATCATGTCGACCTCCTGCAGTGCCATTCGGCCAAGGATGAACAGTTCCGCACCGACGACCTCTGGGAGACGCTCCTCAGGGAAAAGGCCCGGGGCAGGGTGCGCCACCTCGGCATTTCCATCAGCCCGAACACGAACGTCTACCAGACAGACCGCGCTTCGCTCGTCGGCGCCGAATCTATCCAGGTCGTCTACAACCGCCTGCAGCGCGAGCCCGATGAAAGAGTGTTCCCAATGTGCCCCCGGCAGAACCTCGGCGTGCTGGCGCGCGTGCCGCTGGCCAGTGGCTTACTCTCGGGAAAATACCAGCCCGGGGCGACTTTCCCGTCCACCGATGTTCGCGAGGCGTGGATGAAAAAGGATCGCGACGCGAAGCTGGCGGAAGTCGAACGCCTGGCCGCCGAGGTGCCGCCAGGCGTGCCGATGGCCCGCTGGGCGCTGGCGTGGTGCCTGCGCCACCCAGCGGTGACCGCCGTGATTCCCGGCTGTAAATCACCGGAGCAGGTGCGCGACAACGCCGCCGCCGCGGATCTGGTGCCCGCCGCCAGTTGATCCTCCGCTCAGTGCCCCAGCCGCGAGAGCATCGCGTAGACAATGAGCGCGAGCAGGGCGAGCCCGGTGCCGAAAAAGAGGAATCCGAAGCTCTTGGCGATCTTCTTCCGGCCCTCCCAGTCGTCTCTTACGCGGAAGTGCTCGAGCCGGCCGGTCGCCACCAGTCGGTCGTACCAGCGCTTCCGCTCGTGCAGCATCTCCGTCTTCGAGATGCGGCCGGAGAAGATCACCGTGTCCATCGGGAACTTCTCAATGCGGAAATGCGTGTTGAAGAAATGGAAGGTGAAGATGAAGCCCGCGGCGAGCAGCGCCTCGTCGGAATGCACCACCAGCGCGATGTTGATGATCCAGCCCGGCAGGAAGCCAGTGAAGAACTTCGGGAACCACATGATCAGGCCGGAGACGCCGATCGCGAAGATGCCCCAGAAAACCGCGAAGTAATCGAAGCGCTCCCAGTAGGTCCAGCGGTCGAACTGTGGGCGCGGACCCTTGCCGAAGAACCATTTCTGGTGCGCGATGAAGTCACGCCCATCCTGGAGGGACGGAACCATCGAGTCCGGTCCGAACAGCACCGACCATGCGCGACGCACCTCGAGGCGGCCAGAGGCGGGATTGCGCAGTGCCGCGCGCCGGCGCCACAACGTGGTCACGAGTTCGCCGAGGTGGAGCGCGAAGTAGGCGAACGTGACGAGCGCGCCGAAATGGTGCAGCGAGCGCGCCACCTCCGCGCCACCGAGCAGGTCGAAGATGGTCCGGGCCCAGTCGGTGTAGTAGAATTTCAGCGGCATGCCGGTGATGACCAGCAGCAGGAAGCTCGTGACGACCATGAGGTGCAGGAATCGCTCAAACGGCGTGAAGCGGGTGAACTGCTCGTCGTCCGAGTGCACCTGAGTCTTGGCCTCGCGGAACGCCTTCGAGTCGTGCAGGTAGAGATAGATGGAGCGGAACAGCCAGAAAAGCGTGTGCACGCCGAAGAACCCGAACGTGCCGACCAGCAGGGCCGTCATGAACAGGAACACCTTGTTGAGCAGCGGGTAGTGGACCTTGTCGAGCGGGTTGGCGTGCGGCTGGTAGGTGGTGAACTTGGCGCTGACGCCGGGGTGGCACTGCTGGCAGGTGCCAAGGATGTGCTCCTTGGACAGCCGCGAACGGGGGTCGCTTACCGGGAACACATCGTGGTGTCCGTGACAGTCGTAGCACCCGGCGACATCGGAGGCCACGTTCGGCCGACCGAGGGCCATGGCCTTGCCGTGATAGGTCTCCCGGTAATGCGTGAGCCGGTCCTCGTGGCAGCGGCCGCAGCGCTGGTCGCTGAGGGCCTTGAAGTGCGCGCTGGTGGGCTTCTCGATCTGGTGCGCCGTGTGGCAGTCCGAGCAGACCGGACCCCGCGGGTCGTGTTTCGCCAGCAACTGCCCGTGGACGCTCTGGTTGTAAATCTCCTCGATGCCGACGTGGCACTGCCCGCAGGTCTTGGCAATATTGGCGTGGTTGGTGCGCGAGTCCTTGTCGACGTTGCGCTTGATGTCGTGCACGCCGTGGCAGTTGTTGCAGGAGGGCGCGACGATCAACCCCATTTGCAGCAGGGCCCGGCCGTGGATGCTGTCGACATATTGCGCGGCGGCGTGGGAGTTGGTGATGCGGTACTCGTCAGTCAGGCTCTTGTTGCTGTGGCAGGTGGCGCAGGTCTGCGGAAGGTTGAGCTTGAAGACCGGTGAATCGATCTGGTTGACCGGCACAATCTCATGCGCCCCGTGACAGCTGGTGCAGGTGGCCGCGCCCGAGGCGCCCATGGCGTGGCTCATGCCGTGGATGCTCGTCGCGTATTGCTTCGCCTCCTTCTCGTGGCATGAACCGCAATCGACGGTGGTCAGCGGCTTTTTATGGGGACTGCTCTCTCCATCAAAACCCTCGTGGCAATCGGTGCAATCGAGCGTCCGGTGCACGGATTTCGCAAATGAAGCTTCATTGACGAAGAGCGGCACCATCCGGCCGGCCTTCTTCGTCTGGAGCTTCTCATCGCGGTGGCACTCGAGGCACGCGGCGCGGGAATTCGGCGCGGGGGCCGCCGCCGGAGCCGGTTTCCCCTCGACTGCCCGCAAGGACCCCGCGGCCAGCCCGACGGCGCCCAGCCATAACACTGCGCCCCACCGGAGAATGCGAATCCGGTGCGGCAGGAACGGTGCAATCACGCCTGGCGCCATGTTAACGAGGGTAAATCCGCCATCATCTTACCGGCAACCTCGGAAACCGGCACCGCATCCATTGACCGATCATGGGCATATTTTGCTGAGACCATGGGCATTTTTTGTTATGGTTAGGATTAAGGCCCGTTCATTCCTCCCAAGCGGCAGCGGGTTTGCTTTACCGCGGGTCCGGGCTGTCCGTAGCATCCGGGATGATGATGCTGTGGACGAACCCCTCGAGTAGCGGCTCCAAGTCTGGGAACCTGGCCCCGGTTCGGGCGGAGCCGGTGCTGCCTCGCCAGCGGGTCACCACGCGGATGTTCATCGTGCTTGGCTGCTTCAGCCTGAGGCTGGCCCTGGCGGCAGACGCGCCAGTGGAAAAAACCAAGGGGTCCGCCGCCAACTCCACCGCCGCCTGTCTTGAGTGCCACAGCGACGCGACGCTCAAGACGAAACAGGCCGGGCGCCTGGTGTCGCTCTTTGCCGACCAGACCCTCCTCGCCAAGTCCGCCCATCGCTCGCTGGAATGCATCGACTGTCATGAGGGTTTCGACGTCGAAAAGCTGCCGCACCAAACCCCGCAAAAACCGGTTGACTGCGCGGCCTGCCACGAAAACACGGCCCGCAAGCATAGCTTCCACCCGCGCCTGGCCCTTTCGCCAGTCCCAACCGGCGACGATACGACCTGCGCCGCCTGCCATGGCACCCATGCCGTGGCGGGCCTCACGGCGGCCGACTTCCCTTTCGCCCGTGCCCAGCAGACGGAAACCTGTGGCCGCTGCCATCGGCCGGCCCGCGACCAGTTTCTGGCCTCGGCCCACGGCCATGCGGTTGTTGCCGGGATGACCGAGGCGCCGGCCTGTCTTGACTGCCACCGTCTCCCCGTAGCCCGCCGCCCGGAAGACAAGCTGCGGATCGAACTCAAGCTGGCCCAGACCACCCTCTGTGAATCCTGCCACCTCAAACGATCCGCGGTTGGCGACCGGACGCTGCTCGGTTCGAAGTTTGTGTCCTCGTTTGACCAGAGTGTGCACGGCGCGGCCTTGCAGCGCGGCATTGTGGACGCCGCCAACTGCGTCGACTGCCACGGCAGCCACGAAATGAACCAGGCCATGGTCGCCGGTTCCCGGGTGAACAAGGCCAATCTGCCCGTGACCTGTGCGCGCTGTCACAAAACCCAGACTGCCGAGTACAATTTCAGCGTCCATGCGGTGGCGTTGCGCAAGGGTAACCTCGACTCGCCGGTCTGCACTGACTGCCATGGTGAGCACGACATTCTGGCACACACCAACCCGGATGCACCGGTGTACGCGCGCAACGTCGCCCAGGACGTGTGTGCCTCGTGCCATGCCTCAGCCCGCCTGACCAGGAAATACGGTCTGGCCGCTGATTCCTTCCAGACGTTCTCCGACAGCTATCACGGTCTGGCCGGGCGCGGCGGCGCGGCGGTGGTGGTCAACTGCGCCAGCTGCCACAGTTCCCACGCGATCAAGTCCCACCTCGATCCGACTTCGACCACTTACCGGAACAACCTCGTCGTCACCTGCGGCCAATGCCACACCGGGGTCAACCGGCGCTTCACCACCGGCCGGGTGCACGTGAGTCCCGAGCAGCGCGCCGCCAGCCCGATTCTCTACTGGATCGCGAACGTCTACGTCATCCTGATCTTCGTGGTCATCGGCGTGATGACGTTGCACAACCTGCTCGACTTCACCCGCAAGCTCCTCCGTAAGCTCGCGATGGAGAAGGGTGAAATTCCCGGGGAACCGGTGGCGCACCGCCTTTACCTGCGATTGACGGTGCATGAGCGCCTGCAGCACGCCGTGCTGGCGCTTAGCTTCATCCTGCTCGTCCTGACTGGGTTCATGCTGCGCTATCCGGAGGCGTGGTGGGTCGTGGGCATCCGCTCCGTGAGCAGCAGCGCGTTTGTCGCGCGCGGCCTTCTTCACCGGCTGGCGGGCGTGGTGCTCATCACCGCGGGTCTTTGGCACCTCGGATACCTCGGCTTCACCCTGAAGGGCCGGCGGCTGTTTCTCGACCTGCTGCCGGTCTGGCGCGATCTCACCGACCCGTGGAAGGTGTTGCGTTACAACCTGGGTTTTGCCCCGGAGAAGCCGAAATTCGACCGCTTCAGCTACATCGAGAAGGCCGAGTACTGGGCCCTCATCTGGGGCACGGTGCTGATGGGCGCGACCGGCGTGATTCTCTGGTTCGACAACACTTCAATGGGGCTTCTCACCAAGCTCGGCTTTGACATCTCCCGTACGGTCCATTTCTACGAGGCCGTCCTCGCGACCCTCGCGATTCTCGTCTGGCATTTCTACTTCGTCATCTTCAATCCCGACATCTACCCGATGAGCCTGGCTTGGCTCACCGGCCGTGTGTCTGAGCGCGAGATGATCGAGGACCACCCGCTGGAGCTTGCGCGGTTGAAACAGGGCGAGCTGGCGAGCAAACCCCCTCCGGCGCCGACTCCAGGTTCCAAACCGGACGCTTCTCCCGACAAGCCCGCCCCCTGACCGGGCGGAAAGGGCGGTTGGGCGACTCACGCGATTCGCGCTGGGAAACTCCGCGAGCCTCGATGCTTGAAGCGAACGGCTTTCGCCGCACGCTTGCCGGGATCCGCTATGACCGGCCCGCTTCCAAGCTTTTTTGATATCCCGCGCGACGAACTCACCGCCCTTGTCGCTTCGTGGGACTTCCGTTCGGTGCATGCGGCGCGTTTGTGGGCTTATGTTTACAATAGCGGCGCGGCGCGGTATGCGGACATGCCGGAGCTGCCGGCGCGGTTTCGTGCCAGGCTGGAGACAGAAATCTCGCTTGTGCTGCCCCGGGTCGCGGCGGAAACGCACAGTGCCGACGGCTTCACGCGCAAATACCTGCTGGCGCTCGGCGACGACCGCCGCATCGAAACGGTGCTCATGCGCTTCACCGGGCGGGTCACTGCCTGCATCAGCAGCCAGGCGGGCTGCGCGATGGACTGCGTGTTTTGCGCGACGGGCCAGATGGGCTTTGCCCGCCAGCTTACCCCTGGCGAGATTGTCGCCCAGGTCATTCATATCGATCGGGTCCTGCGCCCGCCGGCCGCTGGCCACCGCTCGCTTGGCGACCCGCGGAATCCCTCGCCGCACGCACGCCGCGAGCGCCTGCGCAATGTGGTCCTGATGGGCATGGGCGAGCCGCTGCACAACTACGAGGCCGTCATGCGCGCCGTGGATATCCTGCGCGACCAGAACGGCCCCGCCATCAGCGCACGGCGTATCACGTTGAGCACCGTGGGAGTGATTCCCGGCATCGTGCGCCTGGCCGATGAGGCCCGACCCATCCACCTCGCGGTCAGCCTGCACGCCGCCACCCAGGCGGAGCGCGCCGCCCTGGTGCCGGTGGCGGCCCGCTGGCCGCTCGACGCCCTGCTGGAGGCCTGTTGTTATTACGTCAAGAAACAGCAGCGCCGGATCTTCTTCGAGTGGGCGCTCATCGCCGGACGGAACGACACCCCGGAGCAGGCGCACGCCGTCGGCCGGCTGCTGCATGGTCTCTCCGCCCAGGTGAACCTCATTCCATTGAATCCGACCACTGGATACGACGGTGTGCCCTCGGACCGCGCCGCTGCGCGGCATTTTCAGGAAATCCTCGCGGAATACGACCTGCCCAGCACTGTGCGCCAGCGGCGCGGCCTCGACATCGCGGCAGGCTGCGGGCAGTTGGCAACCGCCTCGCGGTAGGGTCCAAGGTCCAACCCTCAAATCTCAATAAATTGGCGCACGGACGTGCGCCAGACGCCAAATCCCAGCCTATTCGCCAGCCCGCGCCGTCAATGACGATTGTTGAGCCCCCCTGCAGACCCGGGATCTTCTCATGTCAACTATTAGTTGACATATTACCGATGCGCCTGCCGCGGCGGGCTCCCAGGATCGGGCGTCGCGAGGATCTGCCTGCCAACTCGCGCAACGCGTCGGCCGCGATCCAGCGGGCGGAGGAGGAGTCGATCCGGCGGATTCGGCGGGCCTCGGCAATGGCCGCACGACGCAGGCGGGGGTTGCGCTTGCCGATCTGGCGGAGCGCCCAGTTGACCGCCTTCTTGACGAAGTTGCGCCCGTCGGCGGCCTCGCGCCGGATGACGGGAAGAAACTCGACAAAAACCTCGTCGGGGAGCTCCTTGCGGTGGACCGCCAGACCCGCCATCAGGACGAAGCCTCCGCGCTTCACGAATTCCGCCCGGCGTCGGCTCCACTGGTGCGCCTTTTCAATGGCAAACTCTGTGCGGTCGAACAGCACGCAGCAGCACGCATCGGTGACGCCCCAGTTGTCGCATTCGCGGGCCCATTGTTCCATTTGCGCCCGGGTGACCCGGGCCGGGTCGTCGATCAGCGCGGCGAGCACCCGCGCCTCATGGAGCCCAGCGGCCCAGAGTTCGAGCGCCAGCGCATGGTCGCGCCGGTGCCGGCGGGCAATCTCCCGCAGGACCGGCGCGCGGATGCCGAGATGTTCGCCCCTGGGGGCGATGCCGAAGCGGCGCTGGCCCTCAGCGTCTCGCGGACTGCGCAGCGTGCGCAGCTGGGCGATGATCTCCGCGGCCGTGTTCATGTCCGCGCCCGCCGCGCCCGAACGGCCCCGGCCATTTCCGCCAGCACGGGTGCGGTCTGGTCGAACGAGAGGCACGGATCCGTGATGCTCCGCCCGTAGACCAGCGGCCGGGTGCGGTAATCCTGCGCCCCGCCCAGCAGGTTGCTCTCGATCATGACCCCGCCGATCGCGCGTTCGCCCGCCGCCACCTGCGCGGCAATTTCGCGGGCCACGGCTGGCTGGCATTCGGCGTCCTTGCCGCTGTTGGCGTGGCTGCAATCGACCAGGAGAACCGGCGGCAGGTCCGCCGCCCGCAGCAGATCCGCCGCGGCGCGCACTTTCTCCGGCGCGTAATTCGGACCGCGGGTGCCGCCGCGAAGGACGAGATGGCCGCAATCATTGCCCGAGGTGCCCAGCACCGCCGGCGCCCCGTCCTTCGTCAACGAAGGAAACCAGTGCGGATGCCGCGCAGTGCGAATGGCGTCGATCGCCACCTGCACGTCTCCGTCGGTGCGGTTCTTGAAGCCGACTGGCATCGAGAGGCCCGAGGCCAGCTCGCGGTGGACCTGGCTTTCGACGGTGCGCGCGCCGATTGCACCCCAGCTGACGAGCTCCGCGTAATATTGGCCGAGGGTCGTGTCGAGAAACTCGGTTGCGACGGGCATCCGCCGGCGGGCGAGATCGATCATCAGCTTCCGCGCGAGGGCCAGCCCCCGGTTGATCTGGAAGCTGCCGTCGAGGTCGGGATCGTTGATCAGCCCCTTCCAGCCGATGACGGTGCGGGGCTTCTCAAAATAGACCCGCATGACGACGAACAAGTCCGCGGCATGCTTCACCGCCAGTTCGTGCAGGCGCCCGGCGTAATCGCCCGCCGCCGCCGGGTCGTGGATCGAGCAGGGGCCGACCACGGCCAGCAGGCGGTCGTCACGCCCCTGGATAATTTCCTCTACAGCGCGACGGCTCTGCGCCACGAAGTCGGCTCCAGCATCGTCCACCGGAAGGTCCCCGGCCATGACCGCCGGGGACAGCAGGGGCCGCGTGGCGAGAATCCGAAGGTCGGCCGTGGGGAGGCGAGGCATCGGGTGAAAACCGTCCAACAGCCATCTTACAGCGACCAGATCTGCCGGGCTTGTTCCACCACCGGCGTCGCCGCAAGGGTGGGCAGCTGGGTCGTCGGGGCAGTCCCGAGCCGCAAGCCGCGCGCATGAAGACCGAGCGCCAGCAACGAGGCTATTTCCGACTCCGCTGCCGCCGTATTCACGCGGGCCGCCAGCTCCGCCGGCACGACCATCTGGGCCGGCGGCAGGACCTGCTTTTCGACAAGGAACATTGTGAGCCCGGCGCCCAGCGCCTCGACATAATCGCGCAGCTTTGCCGGCGGGGTGTAGACGATCCCCTGGCCCGCGGGGTAGGGCATGAATTCCATGAAGGTGCGCAGCTGGGTGTGAAACTCCGCCAGCGCTTGGTCGGCGGTTGCCGGAGTCCAGCGGACCATGAAGGCCTTTCGTTCACGGAATTTCTTCACCTCCCAGAGGCGCAGGACCAGCACATACTCGGCATGTTTCTGCTGCAGCGCGCCGGTAAACACGCAATCGATCCCCCCGGCGGTTGACTCGACGAGCTGGCGGATGTGTTCCGGCGCCCATTCAAAGTTGAACAATCCATAATGCTCGCGCCGTTTGGTGGCGACGGCGGCGGACGAGCTGTAATTGACGCTGAAAAAAAGTGTTTCTGAAAGCCACAGGGGGATTCCGCGGGAAAGGCGGCCCAGTTCGTCCTCGGGCTGCTTCATGATCGCCGCGGGGGCCTTCAGTCCGAGCACCGCCAGCTGCCCAAACGCCACGCGCCGCAGTTTGCCCTCTTTGGGCGGCAGCAGACCGGGCAGGTTCTCGAGTCCATAATACCAGATAGGTTTGCTGATGCTCGCCAGTTCGATCCTCCGCGCGGCCTCAGCCTCGGCCGCATCGGCTTCGGGGGCGCCGGCTGGTGGTGCCGGGATGCCCGCGCTCTCATCCCCGAGCAACATCATGTCGGCGATTACATTGGAGAATCCCAGCAGGCGCTCCTGCAGTTCGGGCCGATCGAGCGCAAACAGCAGATCGAGCACATGCTGGGCGGACTCCGCATCGCGCACCGCCAGGTAGGCCTGCAGCAGGTTGATGCCGGTCGCCGGCCCATGGCGCCTCGCGTCGTACCGCGGCGCGACAAGATCGATGATCTCCCGGGTGTGGCCGGTTACCCCGAGATCGCCGGAAATGCTCACGAGAATGTCCGCACGGTCCCCGGCAGCGGCGAGGACCTCCTCGTAGATCGCCATGGCACCGGCACGATCCTTGAATTCGAGGGCTTCCCGGGCCTGTTTGAGCCGGGCGAGCACTGCCCCGCCTCCAGTGGCCGGCGCCGAGGCGGCGACCGGACCGATTTGAAGCGCCGGGTCCGGGGCAGGCGGGGTGGAGGGCGACGGGGAAACCGGGGCTTCCTCCGGAGCGGCGGACGTTGGCGTGATTTCGGGCGCGGCCACCGGTTCCGCCGGAACCGGGTGGACGGTGGAAGGCGGTCGGGCGGTGCTCTTTGGAAGGAACCGGTCGAGTAATCCCATGAATTGAGGAGGAAATGCACCCGTCGCCCGCACGCGACGCAAAACTTTACCCGCGGCCATTTGCCGTCAAGGCCGGCCCTTTTTCGGTTCCGGAATCGTGACCTTCGGCGGGGTCAGGGGCGCCAGACCGGCCGCGGGTCGCAGGGCGGAGGCCCTCGCAGGCACGGCGGCGGGTTTCGCCGCCGGCGACGGACCGCTGCCGGCCAGGACGAGAATCGAGACCAAGAGCACCATCAGCAGGACGAAGACCCCCGCCGGAATGAAGCGAATCCAGGCCGGGCGCGACAGCCACAATTCAATCGAGGCGATCATCCTTCTGGCCTCGGTATGACCGGGTTCCCGTTGCAGCAACAGTCGCCAGAGACGCAACGCTCGCGGGTAATCGCCCTCGCTGGTGACCAGGGCCGCCAACGCGTGCAACTCCACCGGGTTTTCCGGCAGCGTCCCCGCCGCCGCGAGGATCGTCTGCGCCGCCCGCAGCTTGCCGTGGCGGGCGAGTCGCAACGCCTTGATGAGACGGAGGCTCGCGGAGATAGGTGCCTCGACGGAGTCGTCCATATAACTCAGGTGACGATGCCGGAACCGTACCCGCGGCGCGCCTGTTCAGCGACTTTTTTCGGCAGCAGGTCCTGGAGCTGGAAGACAACGTTTTTCAGCTCGGGCAGGTTGTCGGCCGCCACGTGCCCGCGCCCCTCCTCCAGTAATCGCCCGGCCTTTGCGGGGTCGGGCATCTCTGCCTGGCTCCGGGCCAGCGTCTCGAAATAGTCCACCCAGAACGACGCCTGGCGGTAGAGAATCGATGAATACACATCGGAGATCTCGTCCAGCTTCTTTCTCAGGCGCTCCGCCTTCTTTTCCGCCACAATCGCCCGCACCTGCTCGCGCAGGGTCCGGGCGCGGGCCTGTTCCTCGTCCGTGCCGTGCTGGCCCACCAGCCGGTCGAGATCGGCGAGCCAGGTTTCGGCCTCCTTGACAGAGGCGGGCCACGCGACCTGGCCGGCGATTTCATCCAGGGCGACTTTGAATTCGATCAGCTCCCGGTCCGCCTGCAGCAGCGCATCGAAATCCGCCCCGTCGCCTGAGAACCGCCGTTCCAGGCTTCGCGCCATACTGGAGGCCTCCAGCCCGCGCAGTCGCTCGACTGCCCGCTGGTCCCCGGTTTGTTCGAGGCTCCGCTTGAGGTCGGTCAGGCGCGCCTGTTCACGATTCCACTCCTGCCGGAGCAGGCGGACGTCCGGTTGCCGGACCTTTCCACCCAGTTCGATTCTCGCGGGAAACTCCTCGTCCAGCAGGGGCACGTAGGCCACCACGGTGAGGAGCCGCGAGGCGTCCATGCGCAGGGTCACCTCGATTTCGCTCCCTGCCGGCAGGTCGCGACCGATCTTGTCGGGCGTGATTTCGAGCGTGCCGATGAGCACATTCCGGTCTGCCAGTTCGCGGTTGCCCTCCACGACGGGGATCTTGATCACGCTGCCCGACTCCCCCCGGCGCAGCTCTACGGCGGTCCGGTAGGATTTGGTGTATTTCGCCGGCAGCCCGTGTCCCTTGGTGAAGTGGATGCCGACTTTGTTATCCGACATAGCCACCCCCATGTTGTTGATGATTGGCTGCTCCTCGACCACCATCCCCACGGTGTAGGCAAACTGTTCGGGCACGGTCGGACAAGGCGTGCCGGCGACGTCCTTGAGTTCGATGCGAAAAGTGTTCTGCACCTCCTTCTCGGCCCTGACCGTAAACTGGAAGGCTCCGTTTTCCTTGAGCGTCACCTTTCCGCTCCGCCATTTTGACTGCAGGTTGACGATCTCGATTGTCCAGCCCGCCAGTGCGGTGCCGGGCGGAGCCGCGACCTTGCCGCCGACGAGCGGCTCGGGATCCGCCCCGACAGGTTTGTAGATTAATTCGAGGGGCACTACGCCGGGTTGCGCCGGCGCGTTCGGTGATTTCGGCGCCAGCCGCTGACTGCCGGCGAAGATTGCCGCCCCGCGCGCAACGACGGTGAGGGGATCGACCCCGAGTTCAAACGGGATGCGCAGGCCCTCTTTCACCAGCTCGCGAAAATCCGGGGCCAGCGTGGGGCCGCCGACAAAGATCAGTTTTTCCACGGCGGCGGCGGTGAGGCCCTTCTCGGTCAGCACCCGCTGGGCGATGTTGATCGCCTTCATCACAATGGACTCGGCCGCCCGGGAGATGTCGTGGCGGGTGATTTCCGTCTCAAATGACACGGTCTCACTGGCCACCCGGCGCAGCGTGGCCTCAAGAAAGGTTGACTCCTTGCGGGAGAGTTCGATCTTCGCCGCCTCCGCGGCCGCCTTGAGGCGCAGCAGGTCGTATTTAAACGCGGCGGAGCCGCGCGCCAGATCGCTGGGGCCAAACTCCTGTTTCACCCGGGGGATCAGCACTTGCTCGACAATCGCCCAGTCGATGTCGGAACCCCCGAGGAAATTGTCCCCGCCATGGTTCGCGACGACCATGCTGCCGTCCTCGGAGCGGATGAGCGCCGCGTCAAACGTGCCTCCGCCAAAGTCAAAGACCAGCCAGTAAGCCCGGGCCTCCACCTGTTGATAACCAAAGGCCAGCGCGGCCGCCACCGGTTCCTGCAACAGCAGCGACGTGCGGAAACCGGCCAGTTCCGCCGCCCGTTTCGTCGCGTCGCACTGGTGCAGCTCGAAGGCCGCGGGCACCGTTAGCACCGCCGCTGAAATCTCCTCGCCCTTCTTCTGCGCCACATCGCCGCGCAGCGATTTCAGAACCTCCGCCGACAACTCCTCGGGGCGCATGCGCCGCCCGCTCGCTCGAAACCCATACTCGTAGCCGGTGCCCATGCGCCGTTTGAATTCAAGGAACACATCGTCCTCGGCGCGCTCATCGGCCAGTTTCGATTTCGCGTTCTGGCCGACCCAGAGGTTGCCGCCGCGGTTGATGTAGACCGCCGATGGTGTGATGTCGGCATCGACGTTGTTCTTGACCACCTCGGTCGCGGTCCCGGCCACTACCGCGATGGCGCTATTGGTCGTCCCCAGGTCGATGCCATAGTCGATGGTTGTCCGGCTCATTGCGGCCTGTCCTCCGGGTTGACCGGGATGCCCACCACGACCTCCCCGAGTTGTAGCAGTCGTTCTTTCCAGATTACGGTCGGCCGCACCGCTTCGAGAATCGTGTCGCGCGCGAGGCCGGGCGTGGGCTGGAAGGCCAGCACCTTGACCGGCAGTCCGGCATCGTAGGGCTGGTGCACCCAGTCATTCATGGTCAGCCCGAGTTGTTTCAGCACGTCGAGCGCTCCCTCAATGTGCCGGTGGATGCGTTTCATCTCTTCCCGGGGCTCACCCGTGGCTGGATCGATGATCCGGCTTCTCGCCCGCCAGACCTGCGTGGCCAGGCCGCTGAGGGCGACTGACAACGCCTCCGGATCTTCCGCCGCGGGCGCGGGCGTCACTGGTGCTGCGAGCGCCGGCGGGGGATCGTGCAGCGTGTCATGCAGCCGGCGCAACGCGTCCAGCGCTTCATCCACCGGCACCTCCGGAAACCGCACGGTTTTTCGTGGATCGTGGGCCAGTAGCTGGGCGAGGAGGCTGGGGGTCATGATCAATCGCAAAGCAACGCTTCGATGACTCGCGTGATGATCGCGGCATTCCAGGTCTGGGCAACGTCATGGGTTTCTGATCGCCAGGGATTGTTCTTGCTGGACAGGATCAACTGCCCGCCCTCCATCTTGGTTTCGAGCATCGCGTACGGCACCAGCTCATCTCTTTTCCAGAAATCCGCCGGGGAACCCAGCAGCATCCCCTCGGGTTTCAGGGGAGTCTCGCCGAGGAAAACCTCCTCGCCGGCGCGGATGGTTCTCACCAGCCGGTCGACCAGACCCGGCACCAGGGAGGCATAAAAGGAGTCGAGAATGCTGGCAAAGTGCCCGGCGGCAGAGTCGCTCGGCGGGAACAGGTTGGTGTGGTTCAGCACGAAGACTTCTCCGGAGGTGTTGCGCCACGCGATGAGGTAAGTGGTCACCACGGCGCCGCCCTCGGTCCGCGTTTCCGTACCATGGCGCAAGGCGGCGATCTCGGCCGGGGAAGTCCACGTTCCATTGAGGCAGACGCCGTGCTGGTTGACGAGCAGGTGGCTGCCCTCGGTCTCCGCCCGCAGCCCCTCTTCCTCCCGCGCGGTAAAATCGCGCTGCAGTTTCGCCCGAGCTTTTTCCAGGCCGGCGCGCACCTCCGGGCTGCAGGGCAGCTCCAGCGCAGTGGCAAACGCGTTCGTCGCCAGCGCCATGTTGCCGGTTTCGTTGCACGCCGTGATCGCCAGTTGCTGCAGCATCCCCGCGATGCGGGAGGCGTACTCCTGCCGCGCCACCCCTCCCAGGCCGAATTTCTCCATGCCCGGAATGACTTCCGCCGCGAGCAACCGGTAGGAGCGGTCAAAATCGGAGGTGGTCTCCGTCACCGCCACCCGCGGCGCCTCCTCCACGGAGTGGTGTTTACCGGAGAGGGCATTGCGATAAACGACTTCAAACGTATCGGCCAGGCGGCGCTTCAACTCGGGCGTCGTCTCCATGCCAAGCAGGTACAGGAGCACCGGCAGGCAGCCGCAATCGTCGGCGGTTTGTCGCTGATAAGCCACTAAACAACCCAGCCCCGCGCCCGCCACGCTATGGGACACCTCGTGGTAGAACTCCGCGGTCCGCCCGCAGAGCATCTCAATCAGCCGCAGGTCCTCGTCGTTGTTGCGAATGAGCGCAATCGCCGCCGCCAGGCCGGTGGCCGCCTGCGGCCGGACGCGGTTGGTGGCCGCGCGCACCCGGTCATCGATCCGCCGGGCGATGGGAGTCGCGCACGCCTCGAGGACCCGCTGCGGCCCCACGGTATCCCCGTGGATATGGATGACCAGCGCGGCGTGCAGCGCCGCGCGATCGGCCCGCCCCTGCTCGCCGTGACTCAGCGCGAGCGCCGCGCAGATCTTCGCGAGCGCCTGCGGCAGGTTCGCGCGGATCTGCCTGACGAGTTCGCCGGTCAGCCGGGCATCAGCCATCCGATCCACGCGCGCCTGCACCCGCGTCCAGATGCCCTCGCTGCCGGCAATCCGGTCCCAATACCGGAGCGCCTTGAACCACAACTGAATCAACTCCTGTTCATCCGCCGACGTCCGGGACTCCAGCGCCAACACCTGCTGGTGATAATAGACCGCCAGATTGTGCACAGCTGCGGGCTGGCCGCTGATCGCGGCAGCTTCCCAGCACTCGACGGCCAGGGCTGTCTCGCCCTGGGCCAGGTGATTGATGGCGGCATCCGCGGACGTGTCGTCAGGGTAGTGCTCGGGCCAGAACCAGAACAGCTCATGCACCAGCCGGCCGGCCGGTTCCTTCAACGCCTGAGCCACCTCGCGGATCTGGTCGACCGTTAGCGGGATTTCTGGCGCGAACGACCAGGAAAGCGCACCCGTGTCCAGTTCGGCCGAGAGCTTCAGCTGGTCAATCCGCTTGGCCACATCACGGGGCCCCGCCAGAACCGGCAGGCCGACTTTCCGAAAAGGATTTTCCCGGTAAAGCTGGGGTGTCGCAATGTCCAGCAACACCGCACAGGAAGAAGGGCGCAACCGAAGCACGTCCGTCTCGGGAGCGCCGCGATCTTTGTGTGGTTCAGGCATAAGCGGTGGAGCGCCCGCGGCACCTGGCCATCACCCGGGCAGCACCATAGTTAGGTTGGTTGTTTCCCAATGTCCATCGGACAGATAGCGCCGGTGAACCGCCGGCGGACCGCGGGGAGCTCCGCCGGTTCCCTGGGTTCCTGGCAATGCGCGGCTCTTTTGCTGAACTGACCGCGCTGGAACAATGCAGGGTTGGCGCTCCGCAAGGCTCGAGCAACCGGTAGCGGTGCAACTGGGGGTGGAGAGGCCGGCTGGCCGCCAGCAGATTTACATTGCCTTGACACCTGATTGCGAAGACTGCCGTGGCCTGGCCCGCGGGGACCTTCAACACTTTCCCGTTTGACCTGCGAGGGCGCGCAGCTACTTAGCTCCGGTCCCAACCGGTGAACCGCGTCTACATCAAGACCTACGGGTGCCAGATGAACGAGCGCGACAGCGAGGCCGTTGCGGCGATGCTGCGCTCCCGGGGTTACCGCATCGTTGGCGACGAGGACGCGTGTGATATCTTGCTGCTCAATACCTGCAGCGTGCGCGATCTGGCCGAGCAAAAGGCCATCGGCAAGGCGGGTCATCTGGCGGCGCGGAAGCGGCGCGACCCGCGGCTCATTCTCGGCATCCTTGGCTGCATGGCGCAGAACCGCGGCGCCACATTGCTCGACCAGCTGCCCGATCTCGACCTGATCGTGGGCACGCAGAAATTCCACCAGGTTCCCGGGTATCTCGACAATCTGCGGGCCGCCCGCGAGGCCGGGGTCCCGGTGGGCGAGACCATTGTCGACATCGCGGAGGAAGCCGGTTCGCAGAATACCATCCGCGACCATGTGCTCGACGGGCTCCCTATCACCGCCTTCGTTTCCATCCAGCAGGGCTGCAACATGGATTGCACGTTTTGCATCGTGCCAAAGACCCGCGGCGATGAACGTTCGCGGCCGATGGACGAGATTGTGGCCGAGTGCCGTTCGCTGGTTGAAAACGGGGTGCGCGAAATCACGCTGCTTGGGCAGATTGTCACCAGTTACGGCCGGCAGGACCAGGCGTTGCGCGGTGGCCCGACTCCATTCGTGCAACTCCTCGATCGCGTGCATGAGATCGACGGCCTCGCCCGCATCCGCTTCACGGCGCCCCACCCGTTGGGCTTCAAGCAAGACCTCGTCGAGGCCTACGGCCGGCTGCCCAAGCTCTGCGAGTATGTTCATCTGCCGCTGCAGTCGGGCAGCAACCGCATTCTGCGCGCGATGCACCGCCCCTACAACCGTGAGCGCTACAGCGAGATTGTCGCCGCCCTGCGGCGCGTCCGGCCTGACATGTATTTCTCGACGGATGTCATCGTGGGGTTCCCGGGAGAGACTGCGGAGGATTTTGCCCAGACCCAGGAACTCTTCGAGGCGGTGAACTACGACATGGCTTACATCTTCAAATATTCCGTTCGCACCGGCACGCCCGCGTCTGAAATGCCCGGCCAGGTGCCCGAGGTGGTGAAGGAGGCGCGCAACCAGAGCCTGCTGGGCCTCCTGGAGAAGAACTCCCGGCGCCGGAACCAGGCGCTGGTGGGTAGTGTGCAGGAGGTGCTGGTCGAGGGTCCTGACAAGAAGGGTTTGCGCCAGATGGGTCGCACGCGCGGCAATCGCACGGTGCATTTTGAGGCTGCCGCTCACCTGGTCGGCAGGCTGATGCCGGTGCGGATTGAGCGCGCTACGACGTCAGCGCTTTACGGCGGGCTGATCTCCACTGGGATGCAGCCTTGACCGGCAGCTCCTGCTCCGAATTGTTGTTCCCTTCCCTGCTTTCGTGTGTTCCGTTGTTGGTCTCCGCTTTGCATGTCCCTTTTTCTCGCCACGCTCCTTCCCGGTTTCTTTCTCGTCGTTCTTGGCGTCCTGCTGCTGCTCAATCTCCCAGTGGTGATCTCAACCCTCAAGGCGCTGCCGCGTTCGCCGGCGGCTGCGCTCGGGTTGTTCGGAGGCGGGGTGCTGTGGTTTCTCGCGCGCGTGGCCACGATGGGCGAGGCCGACCGCATTCTCGGCAGTTCCAACACCCCTTGGGTGATCGGGTTCGCCGCCCTCGGCGTGCTTTCGTTCAAATACGTGCCGGATTTTCTCGCCGTGCGCGGTCTCAGCATTCTCATCCTGCTCGCCGCCACCCCGCTGCTGGGCGCCGCCTTCATGGAGTTTGGCCAGCCTCAACGCCTGTTCATGGTGACGCTGGTCTTCGTCGCGATTGTCGCCGCTATCTATCTGGCGGCGGTGCCATACCGGCTGCGTGATTTCTTTCAGTGGCTGTTTGCCACCCCGGGAAGGGCCCGGGTATTCGGAGCCGGATTGCTCATTTACGGACTTGTGCTCTCCGGGCTGGCGTTCACTTATTGAGCCAACCCCGCCCCGCCATGACCCCTCTGCCGAAGGAAGTGCACGGCTTGTTGCTGATCATCTGCGGCCCCACCGGCACCGGCAAAACGACCTTGCGCGACCGGTTGGTCGTCAACCACCGGGGAGTCGAGCCGATCATCACCTGCACGACCCGTCCCCCGCGGGGGCGCGAAAAGCATGGCGTGGACTATTTTTTCCTGAGCAACGAGGAGTTCGACGCGGCGCAGGCTCATGGTGAGTTCCTTGAGTGGGCGCAGGTGCATTCATGGCGCTACGGCACGAAGAAAAGCGCCGTCTTTTCCCGGCTTGAGCGCAACACCGACCTCGTGGTGAATGTCGACGTGCAGGGCGCGCGCGCCTATCGCCGCTCATTTGAAGAGAACGCCGACCTGCGCCGACGGCTCGTGACGGTCTTCGTCATGCCCCCGGACATGACCACCATTTATAACCGGTTGCTCAGCCGCGGACAGGATTCGAAGGAGCAGATCGACCGCCGCATGACGACGGCACTCTACGAAATCGAGCAGTGGACGCAGTTTGATTATTGCATCGTCACCGGCTCAAAGGACGATGATTACGCCCGGCTTGAAGGCATCTGGCGGGCGGAAAAATGCCGGGTTGACCGACTGCGACCGATGGAGACGCCGGCCGGTTGAATGCCCGTCGGGGGCCGGACTGCCGCGGTTTGTTGAGGATTACAGGAGGTTGGTCGGTAATTCGTCGCTGAGGGAAATTTCCTCCACCCGCCGCCGTCCGCCTGCCGCTTGCAGCCGCCGGGCAAGATCGGCGGGAACCTTGAAAACATAGCGGCGCCCCGCCTTAACCACCGTGAGCAGCTCGCGCCGCGCCAGATCAAAGAGATCGTCGCGCGCGGTTTGATGGGTCACTCCGTGGCTATGCTGGTGGCCGGCGATCAGGTAGCGCGCATCCGGCGTGCGGAGTGCATGCGCCATCACAGCCTGCTGACGGGGATTAAGCGCCGCAAATCCCCTGAACCTGGCGCCCGCCTCCCGCAGCTCACTGGTCTGGCGCGCCACTCGCCCACGCAAGATTCCCAGCGCCTCAGAAATTGCCCCCGCTTGGTGGAGAATGAAATAAGTGAGGTCGTTGTCGTCGGTTTCGACCTGCTGAACGGCGCGGGCATAGCGGGCCGGCGCCCGCAGCAAGACCGGGGAGATGGCAACAAAGGCGAATAGCGGATAACCCTGGTGCAGCACTGCCCTTTTGAAAAGCGCCCGGGCGGTGCGGCCGTTGCCGGCGGGAAAAGGACGCGCGTGAAGCATCCAGAAATGGAGGATGACCGCCCGGATCAAGGGATGCACAAAAAAGTCCGGGGTCTGCCCGTTTGCGAAGGCGCACATCGCCTCCAAGCATTGCGCCCTTCCTTCCACTGATATCGGTTGAGACCCGCCCGCATGCGCTAATCCTTCCACGGCAGAACCCTCGCCGCTGCGACGAATTCCACTCGGAGCGCTCACCGTATTCTTAATAATCAGCTTGTTGAGCGTAATGATTTCCCCGGGACTGAGCGGTTCATCACGTCTCACCCCAACCACCTCCAACGCCCGGTAAAGGTTGCCAATCGCCTGCTCGCCTCCATCTCGCGGCTTGCCTCCTGTCCGTAACATTTCCCGCGCGTTATCGTCTGGCCCAGTTACTCCCGCGAGGGCCGCCGAGGCAATTGATTCCTCCCGAAGCGCGTTCGCCACTGCACGCTCCGACAGTTCCGGGCCTACGATTGCTTCCACGCGGTCGTGATCAAGCCGGTGTAGCAGCTCTGACAGGCCCGCCGGCACGCAGAACACAAAGCTCTTACCATTCCGATCTCTGAGAGAGATCGAGCGGAGGTGCGATGAACGTGCCAATTTTAACGCAGCCCACCATGCTTCACGGCTGATTCCATCCGGTTCCGGCTTCTGCTCCAGCTCATCCCAGTGTAGGTATGGGTCCTGTGGGACTAGCTTCTCGTAGGCTTCAATAAGCGCAGCCCATTGCTGTGGAATAATATCAAGATATGATAGTGGTTTGGTCACGATGCTCAATTAATATCAAATAAAATCAGATAATAGGATTAAGCAATTTTGGTCAAATCCTAATAATCGAGATATTTGCATCAATGATCTCCTAATAAGACGCTCGATCGACCTCATTGGCCACGCCAGCTCAGGCTGATCAACGTGGTTCCTTAGCCGGAACCATGCAGTAAAGTAGCTTGAAATCACTGATATTCATTTAATTAGCATGCGGATTTCTACTGCATTGCAGTCGGATTTTGGATCACTGCTTCGCGAGATTTTCCACTCTGGCCAGCGGCCTACTGCATGGTTCCGGCTTAGTGGACCGCTCCAGTCGCCAGCGTCCGGATGTCATGAACTTCCAGAATCTTGGGACCGAGACCTTGCTTCGCCGCGTTCAGCATGGCACGCCCGAGCTCATCACTGCCGAGGACGTGCCTGGAGAAGATCCCGAGAACAATGCAGTGCAGCGGCTTTGTTAAGCTGTAGAACCAGCGGTACCACCTGGTCTTGGATTGTTCGCCGTTACGGGGTATGATCACACCCGGCCGAAACATGTAGGCCGCCCGGAAGGGCATATTCAAGAGACGGTTCTCCGTTCGGCCCTTGACCCGCGCCCACATGATGAGCCCGCGTTCACTGCTGTCAGTTCCCGCGCCAGAAACATAGACGAATACCGTTTCTCCTCCTTGCTCCAAGAGGGCCCCAGCCAATGCTACAGGAATATCGTAATTGATGCGCGCGTATTCGACCTCATCGAGTCCGGCGGCTGACGCTCCCAAGCAGAAGAAACAAGCGCTAAAATCAGCCAGTTCGCCCGCGATGGCTGAAAAGTCCCGCATATTAGCGTGCACAAGCTCACTCAACTTGGGATGTTTCACCGGCAGGGGCGTGCGCACGAGAGCGACCACCCCGGCGACCTCGCTGTCAAGAAGGCATTCCCGAAGTACCGCCTGACCGATCATTCCGCTGCCTCCGACCAGCAGGATTCTCAAGTTTGTTGTCATTTCGTCTCCGGGGTCCGTTCAGACGGGAATAGGGGAAGGGTATCGACGAACGACACTCCCCATCCATGGCTCGATCACCAAGAAACCCACGACCTATTCCCATTAGGGGCCCTTGGGCGGTGTTTCGCTCTGCCGGACTGATGCGCTGATTCTAGCCCCTTTTTCTTTGTTCTCGGGGACCATCGCCGCCGCTGATCATGGGTGGTGGGTCTGTTTGTCATTGCGAGGAGTCTCGTCATGACGGGACGACGAAGCAATCCAGCTGGATCGCCACGGTCCGCAGCCGCGGACCTCGCGATGACAAGGCAAATTGACCTACTGCCCAATCAGACCTGCGTTTGCGGCCGCGTCGGCTCTGGCCAATCGAGGTGGAAAAATTTACCCCGGGGCTGGTCGACTCGCTCGTAGGTGTGCGCACCAAAATAGTCGCGCTGTCCCTGAAGCAGGTTGGCCGGCAAGCGTGCGGCACGATAGCCGTCATAGTACGAAAGGGCGGAGCTGAACGTCGGTGCGGGGACTCCGTATTGGGCGGCGAGGGCGACGACCTTTCGCCAGTTCTCCTGCGCCTTTTTCACTGTATGATTGAAGTATGGATCCAGCAATAGATTAGCCAGCTGCGGATTGCGTCCAAACGCCTCGGTTATTTTCTGCAGGAAAACCGCGCGGATGATGCATCCACCTCGCCAGATTTGCGCGATCGATCCGAAGTTGAGGGTCCATTTATACTCCTTTTGGGCTTCGCGCATGAGCTGGAATCCTTGCGCGTATGAGCAGATCTTTGCGCAATAAAGGGCATCGTGGATAGCCTGGATTAGCGCCTTCTTCGACCCAGTGTACCTTTTCTTCTGTGGGCCCTTGAGTATCTTGGATGCGGCGACCCTCTCCTCCTTGATGGCGGAAAGACAGCGGGCGAACACCGCTTCGGAAACCGTGGGAGCAGGCACGCCCATGTCGAGTGCGTTGACACTGGTCCACTTGCCCGTCCCTTTCTGGCCAGCGGTGTCGAGAATGACATCAACCAACGCCTTCGTCTTCGTGACGGGATCCTTCTGTTGAAGGATGTCGGCGGTGATCTCGATCAGGTAGGAGTCCAACGCCCCCCGGTTCCATTCAGTAAACACCTCGCCAATCTCCCCGGCTTTCATGCCAAGGAGTCCGCGCATAAGATCGTAGGCCTCGCAGATCATCTGCATGTCCCCGTACTCAATGCCGTTATGGACCATCTTCACATAATGGCCGGCTCCGTCGGGCCCAATATAGGTGGCACAGGGCACGCCTCCACTGACCGGTCTGCCCACGGCCGCGCCGAGAAGCGGACGACCGGTTTTTGCGTCGACCTTGGCGGCGATGGCATTCCAAACCGGCTCGAGTTCCTTGTAGGCGGCCGGGTCACCTCCGGGCATCAGCGCGGGACCGAACCTGGCGCCGGTCTCTCCCCCGGAGACGCCGGAGCCGATGAATCTAAGGCCTTTTCCCCGGAGGCTCTTTTCGCGGCGGATTGTGTCCGTCCATTTGGAATTGCCTCCATCGATGATAATATCTCCTGGCTCGAGCAGCGGCACGAGGCTGTCAATAACCGCATCGGTTGATGAACCTGCCTGCACCATCATGATGACTTTGCGCGGGCGGGAGAGCGACTGGACGAACTCCGGCAGCGTCGCCGCTCCAATGAGTCCGCCGGGCGTCTGCGGGTTCTCCGCCACGAACTTGACCATTTTTTCGGTCGTGCGATTAAAAACCGAGATCTGAAATCCGTGGTCGGCAATATTGAGCGCGAGGTTCTGCCCCATTACGGCCAGACCGATAAGTCCAATGTCTGAGTGGGTTTTTGGCATAAGCAGACAGGCATTTGGCCGGATTCCCGCCCAAAACCAACCAAAATCCTCGCTGCCACCATCCCTACCGTTCGCTCTGCCTTACCAATGATCCTTCCGGCTCGGCGCGCTCGGGAAGAACGGGGCAATCACGTCGATCACCGGTGTAAGAAACCTCGGTTCGTTCCGCTGATAAACCCAGTTAAAACCCAGCACCACGACGGTCACCACAATGATCGCCATCAAGACGTACCTGTTCATTTTCCGCGCCTGCTTGATTAGCAGGATCACAACCAGCAGAACCAGAATGCCCAATCCGAGGTTGATTAGGTTTTTTCTGGGCAGATGCCGAATTTTCTCCAGAACACTGACTGCGAAAAACAGCATGCCCGCGGAATCTAACCATGCCGCGCCTGGATACGAGTTGATTTTGGCCTCGGTTAATATTTACAGATTTTCTGCCGTCCGGGGGGCCCGCCCTTTGCTGCCATCCGCCGGAGTGATCCATTCCGGCCGGCCGCTGCCATAGTGCTCTTTCTTCCAGATGGGCACGCGCGTCTTCACTTCATCGATGATGTAGTGGCAGGCGGCAAATGCCTCCGTCCGATGCTCTGCGGTCACTGCGGCCCACACCGCCAGCTCGCCGACCTTCAGGTGCCCAACCCGATGCACGCACACGGCTGAAAGCAGGGCGAATCTTTCGCAGCTTTCGGCCATGATCCGCGCGCCCTCCTTTTCTGCCAGTTCGTCGAAGGCCTCGTATTCGAGTGAACGTACGTCCCGTCCATGGTTGCGGCGTCGCACCCGGCCCTCAAACGAGACGACGGCGCCCGTATCCGTCGCGGGCAGCTCGCGCCGCAACGCGTTCGGATCAATTGGTTTTCGTGAAAGGCCGAACATGGGAAGAACCTAGCCTCCGGCAAAAGGGGGCATGAATACCACCCGGGCGCCGTCTATCAATGGCGTCTCCCACGAACTGAACTCCCCGTTGAGTGCGACCCTCAGCCGTTCCCGCGCCAGAGGGAACCCCCGCCGGCTCCTCAGCTCTTCGTAGAGCGCCGCCGGTGTGTCTGCCGCCGTCGTGATTGTCTCCTCCCCGCATCCAGCCTGCTCGCGCAGCATGGCGAAATACTGCACCTGTATGGTTTTCATCCGCGTTGGGATCGATACCTCGGAGCTCGCTTCGACCTGGCCGGGAAGTCCGTCTTTCCTCCCGTCTTCTTGAGTAGTTTGATCTCCCTGATGACCATGCCCGGTGAGACCGCTTTTGCCATGTCGTAAAGCGTGAGCGCCGCTACGCTGACCCCGGTGAGCGCCTCCATCTCCACGCCGGTTTTCGCATGAGCCCGCGCCTGGCAGCGGATCGTCGCTTCCCGCCCACCCGCCGAGAGGTCGATCCGGATCTGGCAGTCTTCCAGCGGCAACGGATGGCAGAGCGGGATGAGTTCGCTGGTCTTTTTGGCTCCCAGCACTCCCGCAAGAATGGCGGTCTGAAAGATCGGTCCCTTGGTTGTGGCAATTTCACCCGCCCTGACCCGGCTGGCGAGTTTCGCTGGCAGTGTTACGACCGCGATGGCCTCGGCGGTCCTTTTCGTCACCGTCTTTCCGCCAACGTCGACCATGGCCGGCCGGCTCTTTGCATCCAGGTGGGAGAACATGGACATTAATGTCGCTTAAAGCCCGTGTGGCGCAAAGGGAATCTCACCTCCTTGTGGGTGGTTGCTCCTCGCCCTTTCAGACCCAGGGCCAAAACCCGACCGCGGTGCCAGCGGAAACTTCATCCCGACCGGCCGGCAGTTCAACGAAGCCGTCGGTGGCCGTAAGCCCGGCGAAATCACCGGAGGTATTGAGCGGGGTCGGCTGGGCCAGTTGCTCGCCGCGTGGTCCCGGCGTAATCCGGACCGGCACGAAGCCGGTCAGGTCGTGCCGCAAGGTGACCGCGTCCATGAGTATCGCAAATCGCAACTCCGCCGGGGAGCGCCCCTCCATTTTAGTTAGGGCGGGCAGTACATAGCGGTGCAGACAAATATAGGCCGAGGCGGGGTTGCCCGGCAGGGCGAACACCGGGGTGTGTCGCGGGCTGAGTCCGAACCAGAACGGTTTTCCCGGCCGTTGCGCCACTCCCTGGAAGAGCTTCTTTACCCTGAGTTCATCAAGCACCCGGGGAAGAAAATCAAACTTCCCTTTGGACACCCCTCCAGAAATTAGCACCACGTCGTATTCCGCCACAATATGCCAGAGGAGGTGCTCGATCTCGTGCCGCATGTCGTGCAGGTGGTACCGTTCGACGCGCGGTTGCCCGGCCGCGATCAACGCGGCGCGCAGCGCAAAGTCATTGGATCGCCGGATCTGATGCGGCGCCACCGGGGAACTGACTTCCACCAGTTCGTCGCCAGTCGTCACCACCGCGATCTTCGGTTGCATCGTCACGGCCAGATGGGCGTAACCGCACGCGGCGGCGACCGCGATTTCCCGACCGGTGAGGCGCACCCCCGGAGGGACGACCATCGCACCGCCCGGATGGTCCGATCCCTGCCGGTGAATCGCCTGACCCACGGTCAGTTTCGCTGTGGATGCGATTTGAATGAATCCATTTTCGCGGGTGACATCTTCATAAGGTGCGACGCCGTCGGCGCCGACCGGCAACACGGCGCCGGTCATCACTTCAATGCAAGCATCCTCCTCTGAAAGCGAAAGCGGAATGGTGCCGGCGGCCTGGACTCCCGCCACGCGGAATCGTCGCGTGCCCGCTTGCCAGGCGCGGCAGCGCAGCGCGTAGCCGTCCATCGCCACTCGGTCGAAGGGAGGCAGATCCCGGTCCGCCATCAAGGTCTGCCGCAACACCCGGCCGTGTGCGTTGATGAGCGGACAATCTTCCGCTGGGAGTATCAGCACGGCAGCAAGCACCTGTTTTTCTGCTTCATCCACGGAAAGCATGGCCTGACTTTATCATGGCCGCAGCCAAGGGCACGGCAGAAATATCATGTTCTGTCTCCCTTCCATCCGGCTGTCGCTGGCCGCTGTTTCTTGTTGTTTGGGGACGTTTTTTGTTCGCTCCTTTGCGGTTCCGTGGATTTGCGTTTACCTCTTTTCCTCATGTCCGACCTTCGCGACCAGTATGCCCGGCCGTTGCGTGATCTGCGCATTTCGGTGACTGATCGCTGCAACTTTCGCTGTCCCTATTGCATGCCGGCGGAGGCGTTTGGCCCCAACTACGCTTTTCTCAGGGATCCGCAGATTATGTCGCTGGCCGAGCTCCGCCGGATCTTGGGTCAGTTTGTGCGCCTCGGGGTTGAAAAGGTGCGGATAACTGGCGGTGAACCGTTGCTGCGGCCCGACATCCCGGAGCTGGTCCGCCTGCTCAAGCAGGATCTGCGTGTGCCTGTGGTTGCGCTGACGACCAATGGCTGGCTGCTGTCGCGGGCCGGGCCCGCCCTGCGGGCCGCCGGCCTTGACCGGGTTAATGTCAGCCTTGACAGCCTTGATCCCAAGACATTTGCGGGATTGAGCGGAACCGGCCGGCGTTTGGGGGTCGCTCGGGTGGTGGAGGGAATCGCCACCGCGGCCGCCCTCGGCCTTCTAGTCAAGATCAACATGGTTGTGCAGCGCGGCGTGAATGATGACCAGATTCCCGCGATGGCTGCGTGGGCGCGCGACCACGGTTTCCCCTTGCGCTTCATCGAATTCATGGACGTGGGGAACCACAATGGCTGGTGTCGCGACTTGGTGGTGCCGGCTCGCGAGGTTGTGTCGAAGGTCTCAGCGTTGTGGCCGCTCGAGCCCTGCAGCCCCGCTTATCGCGGTGAAGTCGCTGCGCGCTACCGCTATCTTGATGGCCGGGGTGAAATCGGCCTGATCAGCAGCGTTACTGAGCCGTTTTGCCGCGACTGTCATCGCGCCCGTCTTTCGGCGGACGGCAAATTATACACCTGTCTGTTTGCTTCCGCCGGATGGGACCTGCTCGGCGCGGTCCGGGCGGGTGCCAGTGATGACGAACTTTTTGCCTATCTTGGCCGCGTCTGGCAGGGGCGGCTGGATCGTTACTCCGATGAACGTTCCGGGCTCCTCGCCCGCCATGAAACCCGCTGGAAGGTTGAGATGAGTTATATCGGCGGTTGATCCGGCCGCCGGGCTTACTGATAGCGCGTCGGCCGCCCAAAATAGTCGAGCATCCAGACCTCCAGCCAGACGCGAAAGCGTCCTTCGTAGGTCATTTTACCGTATTCCTCGCGCTGAAAGTGGGGGAGGAGGAAACCAAGCTCTGTATTCAGCCGCTCGAGCTCGAATTGCTGCTGGTTGAGATCCTCCAGCGGCTCCATGGTCCAGGGCCGGAGTTTCTCCCCGGACGCGGTCAGCCGCCGCTGGTGGCGGGCCACGAGCCAGGGCAGGTTGCGCCGCCAGGGTTTCCGCTCCACCAGCCAGTTCTCCGGATAAAATCCCCCAAAGGGCAGATAAAGATTGTCGGTGATGCAACGCAGTCCGTCCTCCATGCAGGAGGTAAGCGTGTAGCAGACGGAAATCGCGCCGTTGGCCTGCGGCACAAAAGTCACCTGGATGCGGGTCTTCGCCTCGCGGTCTTGATAAACGGACAGCCGGAGAAAAATACCCCCGCCGATTTCGGCTTTCAGTGATTGCACCTGGCTGTAGCGGTGGGCCCGCAGCCATTCCCGAACCTTTAAAAGCCGCGGGTGGGTTGGCCATTCCTCCCCGCTGGCATTGGCGGTATACCGCGGAAAGAGCGGCAGCGGGCTTTCGCTGAGCGCGGTGATGGCGGCCCAGTTATAGGCCGTTTCCAGGAGAAACCAGACCAGGAAGAGCGCCGTGGCCAGCACCCAGAACGGCCGCTCGCTCCAGCCCCACTCGATCACCAGGAAAGCGCCCCCGAAGGTGAACAACAGCCATCGCAACCAGCGGATAAAAATCGCGATGATGGGTGACGCCAGCCGCTGGTTGAGTGAAAACAAAACCAGCGACAGAATCGCTGCGGCCAGGAGAAGATAGACGGGGTCGAATTCCACGGAATTGCTGCGGTCTCCGCTCGTCGCCTGGTCCGAAGACCGGGCCGGCGGTGTCCCGTGCGTTAACTCAAGCGCACCGGCATGATGACGCAGATGAAGCTCTCCAATGTCTTAAACACTCCGGGACTCACTTCATCCTTCAGTTCGAAGAAGACCTCGTCCTTCGTCAACGCCCGCAGCGGATCAAGAATGAACTGCGGGTTGAAGGCCACCTGCAGATCGGGCCCGCTATAGGAGATCGCCATGGCTTCATGCGACTCGCCGAAATCAGGACTCGCGGCAGTAATCTCCAACAGATTGCTGGTGAGCTTGATCTTGACCGAGTTGGACTTTTCGCTGCACACCAGCGCCGCACGATGAACACACTGAAGAAAAAGTTCCCGCTCCAGTTTGATGCGCTGATGGGTTTCCTTCGGAATCACCTGTTGATAGTTGGGATAGTTGCCCTCAACGACCTTCGAGAAGAGGTAGATGTTCTCGACCAGCCCACTGGTATCCTTCTCCGTCGCAATCTGGAAGGCTGCCCGCCGTTCGTTGAAGGAGATCTTCATCTTTGCGCCCTTGTCCAACAGGCGCAGCAACTCGCCGACCGTCTTGGCTGGAAGAATGATGCTGCCGGAATTTGTGGCGGGAAACTCCAGCTCCTTGCTGATCAGCGCTAATCGCCGCCCGTCGGTGGCCACCAGGGAGAGCTTGCCGTCGCGGAAATTCAAATAGACGCCATTGAGGATGTACCGCGTCTCATCGGCCGACTGCGCATACGCAACACTCTTGAGCATGTTGACGAGCTCGACTTGCTCCAAGGAAAACGACTTGTCTTCTCCAAAATCCGGAAGTGGTGGAAACTCGTCCTTGCCGATGCCCATGATCCGAAACTGTGACCCGCCGGAGTTAAGCTTCACCTGATGGTTCGGTGAGGAATCGAGGGACACGTCAACGTTGGGCAGTTCCCGCACGATGGTGGCTAGGCGCTTCACGGGCAGGGTGACCGAGCCAGTCTCTTTCACTTCCGCCTTGATCTTGCATCGAATACCAAGGTCGAGATTTGTGGTCGTGAGGGAAATATTGTCCTTCTCCGCCTCAATTAGGACGTTGCTGAGGATCGGCATGGTCGCCTTGGATCCGACGACGTTGAGAACCTGCTGCAAACCGTTGCTGAAATGGTCGCGGTTGATTTTAAACTTCATGAGGGGAGCGGGGATCGAAACGTTAGGTAACTAACAAAGGATAATCAGAGATGGATTCAATAAGGAACTATTCATCGTATTATGTCCGGTGAATTTGCCTAACAACCAGTCCCAAACGACGCGGTTCGGCTCGACCGCGGGAAAACCGCGGCGCGGTGCATAAGGCACCAATAAGGGTTGGAAAGAGACGAGTTATTCACAGGCGCTGAAGTTCGCAGGGGTTATTAGACGGAACCGGCGGGTTTCTTCACCGGTTGTTTTCGTTGGAGCCGCAAGCGGGAGATTAGCTGGGCGCGGCGGAACTGGCGGATGATGCCGTAAAAGATGTAGGCAAGGAAAAGGGAGATAAACGCCACTTCCTGCTGCCAAAAGATAAGGCACCCCGCGATGATAATGATCACAAACGTCCGAAAACGCGTCTTCGTCTGCCAGTCGACATTCTTGAAGCTTGGATAACGAATCGTGCTGACCATCAGCCCGGCGATCAGCAGCAGCAAAACCGGCAGCGCCAGTGCCATCCGATGAAAAACCAGGTTGTCGTCCGAGAGATGCAACAGGAGCAGCACCAACGATACGACGGTTCCTGCCGCCGCGGGAACCGGCAGCCCGACGAAATCTTTGCTGCTGTCCTTTGGGGTGTGTAGCAACGGGTTGGTGATAACATTGAACCGAGCCAGCCGCACCGCCGCGCAGAGGAGATAGATGAAGCCAATGAACCAGCCGATCTGCCGGAACAGCGGATAACCCTGGGTCGGCGAGAGGATCAAAAAGAACACCATCAGGGCCGGCGCAACCCCAAACGAAATCACATCCGCCAATGAATCGAATTCCGCGCCAAACAGCGACTCACGGCCACCCAAGCGCGCCAGCCGGCCATCAAGTGAGTCAAAAATCACCGCCGCGAGAATGAACCAGACGGCGCGGGTGTATAATTCCGCCGGGGTGTGGGCATAGGTGCCCGGAGCGATCGCCTCAAGGCGCGCCTGAATGCACTTGATGACAGCGACAAAACCGCAGAACAAATTTCCCGCCGTCATCAGATTCGGCAGAAAATAGATGCGGCTGGCCTGGGTGACGTTGTAGGGATTCTCCCGCGACTCTAGGTCAGGCATGGGGTGAAGAGAAAAGAAAGAGGAATCGGGCGGCAGCGGAAACAATCATTTCTTGCTCGTGGTCAGGGTCTCCAGGTACTTCCAGAACTTCGAGTGCTGTTCGAACAACTGCTGCTCGGAGACTGGCATTCTCGTCCGGAAAAGGAAATCCTCCAGGGAATCCTTGTGCAGGATGTAATGCGTGTGAATCGTGTCGGCAGACACCTCGAAATAGAAGCGAAAATCGCCCGAGCGGAGGCGGTAGAGAGTTTTTCCACCCCGCGAGAAGCGGCCGAGCGGCTCGCGCGGATTGGCCAGATCTTCCGGGGTAAGACGGCTGATCGGCTCGATAACGACGAGTTGAGCGAGCTTGTCCAAACGGTTAAGCTCGCGCATGCTCTGCTCGGAAAAAGTCACTTGGTACATTGTCTCAGGCGACACGACCGGCAGCCGAGATGTTCACGGCCAGCGGCGAGTGTTGAACAGACATATCCGTTTCTCCACCTGCTCAGCAAGACCACAAATCAAGCAGGCCCGCGCCTGCCGGCCCCGCGCGCACGCGCTCCCCGGAGGACAAGGTTCCTTCGTTGCGGCTTGTCTGTCTGCAAACAGGAACGATTCAGCGGCGGCGGTAACCGGCGCACCGCGGGCAAGGAGGCTGGCCCGGGGAGGGAAAAGAGAACGTGCCACCACGCAGAATCTCCTCATGAACAGGGAGGTTTGAGAAAGTACGCGGGAAAACTCTGGTTGCTGGGCTCCTTGGTGGCGGTGACTGGGATCACGCCTGCCGCCCCCGGGGCGGCGCCGGCCGAGCTCGACATTCCCGTGCGCGCGGGCGGCTTTGGCACCGCGTTCTATGAGGAGAGCGCCCGGCGGTTCGAGGCACTACGCCCTGGGGTGAAGATCAACCTCTACGGGGATCCGCGGATCGAGGACAAGGTGAGGGTTCGCCTGATGGGGGGGGATTATCCCGATGCCGCCTTTGCACCCTACCTGCTCTGGCCTGCGCTGATCCGCGCGGGCAAAGTGAAGGACCTTACAGAAGATCTGGCGGGACCGAACTGGGAGAAAGACGCACGTTGGGGCGATACATTTCTCCCCGGAGCGCTGGATTCATGGAGGCTTGGCGGCCGGGTTTACGGGGTGCCGCTGGGGTACGCCTGCTGGACTATTTTCTACAACCAGAAGATGTGGCGCGAGCACAGTTGGACGGTGCCGCGAACCTGGGACGAGTTCTTCACCCTAGGTGATCGGATTCGCGCAGCCGGCGGGGCACCGTTGAGCCTGACCGGGGTCTACGGGAACTATCCCGACGCCTTTCTGCGCGCCGCCTACTACAACCTTGCCGGAGCCGCGGGGTGGAAGGCGCTCAACAATCTGACACCGGGGGCACGCCTGGATCCGCGATACGTCCGAAGCGCGGCGTTGCTGCAGCGGATCACCCGGGATTATACGCTGCGCGGATGGGAGGGAGCGACGCACACAGCCGCCCAGTTGGCATTTCTGCAGGGCCGCGCAGCCATGACCGTGGCAGGCTCGTGGATGATCCAGGAGATGGAGGGGAAGATTCCGGATGACTTTGAACTCGGGGTGATGAATTTCCCGGTCTTCCCGGAGGGCGTGGCTGATCCGACCACGATCCAAACTGGGGCCGACAGCTTTTTCATTTTTACAAC
>Ga0182011_10000570_pt1 | contig 32155 bp, 22 predicted proteins | sample 711E1DmetaG_FD_120481 | JGI IMG/M metagenome (GOLD analysis project Ga0182011, IMG submission 120481) | Permafrost microbial communities from Stordalen Mire, Sweden - 711E1D metaG | ecosystem: Environmental > Terrestrial > Soil > Wetlands > Permafrost | place: Sweden: Stordalen | collected...
AATCCAACTGTGTCACGGCGAGCGCCGTGGTGTATTTTGGGCCCAAATTTTATCGACGGCGGCGAAGAAAGCGCCCCACGCGGGGCACGAGAAGCGCACCTTGACCGAATTCGACGCAACCTGTAACAAGCTCTCTGAGCCCCTGCGCGGCATCGTGCAGGCTCTGCTTCTACCGGGCGAATCCCTGCGCGCCGTCTTCCAGCCCGACCTGGATGACCGGCTGAGGTATTGCGAGGGGCTGGTGGTGCTCACCGACCGCCGCCTACTTGCGCGCGAAACGCCAGGCGCCGAGCTGCGCACGTGGCCGCTCGACCAGGTGGCGCGGCTGCGGGCGCAAGACCGGGGCGGTCTGGGCACGCTGGAGGCGCTCGGCCCCACTCTGCGCCTTGCCTGCTGGCACCACACCGTGGGCCGGACGGGCGCGGCCCGCGATCTGGCGGACGCCTTCGATCGCCTGGCCTCAGGCCATGGGCCCGGCGAGCCCGGCCGCGACGACGAGCTGGCTGTGCCCGAGGGCGAGAAACCCACCGCACCGGTCAACGTGCGCTCGCTCTTCCGTCTGTTTCGCTTTGCCCGTGCCCACACCGCCGCGCTGGCGCTTGGCCTTCTGCTTACTCTGGGCGGAACCGCCGCCGGGCTGGTCCCGCCCTATCTGACCTGGCCCCTGGTCGACAAGGTGCTCGAGCCTTACCAGGACCACGTCAAAGAAGTCCGCTCCACCTCCGGGATGAGCGAGCGCCAGGCGCGCAGCATCGAGCAAGAGCGCGTCGCCGGATTCCGCCGCGTTGGCTTCTACCTTCTCGCTTTTGCCGGCGCGTCGCTGCTGGCCTGGGCGTTGGGCTGGGGCCAAGGCTGGGTGCTGGCGCGGCTCAGCGAGCGCATCAGCGCAGACTTGCGCAACACCACCTATGCCCACCTGCAGAAGCTGTCACTGGACTACTTTGGCACCAAGCGCACCGGCGATCTGGTGGCCCGAATCAGCAGCGACACCGATCGCATCTGCAGCTTCCTCTCCGACACCGTGGTCGACTTCGTCGCCGACGTGCTGATGATCGTGGGCACCGCGGTGGTGCTCATCAGCATCGACCCCATCCTGGCAGCCGCCACGCTGTGCACCTTTCCCATCATCGCGTGGTTGACCGTGCACCTGCGCGACCGGATGACCCACGGCTTTCTGCGCGGTGGCCGAGCCTGGGCCGAGATGACCAGCCTTTTGGCTGACACGATTCCGGGCATTCGCGTGGTGAAGGCCTTCGCGCAGGAGAAACGGGAAATCGAGCGCTTCCGCGCCGCCAACCTGCGCATCATCGGGGCGAACGACCGGGTCAACAGGGTATGGACCTTCTTCTGGCCCGCGGTGGCCCTGCTCACTCAGGTCGGCCTGTTGGTGGTCTGGGCGGTCGGCGCCTGGGAGGTCTTCAGCGGCCGGGTCACGGTGGGCGTGCTGGTGGCCTTCCTGGCTTACATTGGCCGTTTCTATGCGCGGCTCGAGTCCATGAGCCGCATGGTGACCAGCACGCAGAAAGCGGCGGCCAGCAGCCAGCGCTTGTTCGAAATCCTGGACCGGCCCCCTGGCGTGCCCGAGCCGGCGCATCCCGTTCATCCGGACAAGATCCGCGGTGCCATCGAGGTGCGCGGCGCCAGCTTCCGCTTCGGCAGCCGCCAGGTCATCGACGACGTCAGCCTGGACGTCAAGCCGGGCGAGATGATCGGCTTGGTGGGCACCACGGGTGCGGGCAAGAGCACTCTGGTCAATCTGATCTGCCGTTTTCACGACGTCAGCGAGGGCGCCGTGCTGGTGGATGGAACCGACATCCGGTCTTTCCCGATTGCCGAGTACCGCCGTCATATCGGCATCGTGTTGCAGGACCCTTTTCTTTTCTGGGGCACCATCGCGGAAAACATCGCGTACGGCAAACCCAACGCCACGCGGGCCGAAATCGTGGCGGCGGCGCGGGCCGCGCGGGCGCACGAATTCATCCTGCAGCTCTCCGATGGCTACGATTCCATGGTGGGCGAGCGCGGCCACACCCTGTCGGGCGGGGAGCGCCAGCGCATCTCCATCGCGCGCGCTCTGCTCATCGACCCGAGCATCCTTATCCTCGACGAAGCGACCTCGTCGGTGGACACGCAAACCGAACGCGAGATCCAGGAGGCGCTCGACAACCTGGTGCGCGGCCGCACCACCATCGCAATTGCCCACCGGCTGAGCACCCTGCACAAGGCGGACCGGCTGGTAGTGCTGGAGCAAGGCCGCATCGTCGAAATGGGACAGCACGCGGATCTCTTGGCCGCGGGCGGCCGCTACGCGCAGCTCTACCAGGCGCAAATGCAGCGCGGACAAGAGTTGGGCAGCCCCGAGCCGCCGCGGGAGCTGCCGCCAGCCCTAGCCGAGCGCGAGGGAGGTGACGCGTGAGCGACAACGCCGCGGAGCTTCCCATTCGCCTGCACCACGACGCCTTTGGCCAGCTGGTTGTGACCCTGGCCAACGGGCAAAGCCACAGTGGCGTGGTGCCGGTGCGCGCCTTCCCGTTCTCTGCGCCCGACCAGTGGATTTCCCTGTGCGACGAAAGCGGCCACGAGGTCATTTGTTTGACCGAGGTGGCCGAGCTCGACCGTGAGACGCGCGACCAGCTTGCCGCTGAGCTGGCCCGGCGCGAGTTCATCCCGCGCATCCTGCGCGTCCTGCGCGTGGTCGAGGGCGGGGTGGCCAGCCAGTGGTTCGTCAAGACCGACCGAGGCGAGACCAACTTCGAGCTGCCCAGCGGGGACAACATCCGTGCCATGGGCAACGACGGCGCCCTGCTGATCGACAGCCACGGCATTCGCTACTTGATCACCTCGGTGCCGCAATTGGATGCGCATAGCCGGCGGTTTTTGCGCCAGTATTTGTGACGGCAGCAGGAAGTGGCTATTGCCAGCGTGAACCTGGGGTATCATTCATCTCATGAGTCTGTTTCGCGTCAATGTCGTGGCCCGGAATCCGAAGGACGAGGCTCAGGTCTCCGCCCCCATCGAGGCCTTGGTTGACACAGGCTCTGAACTGACCTGGCTGCCGGCCCAACAGATGACAGCCATCGGGGTCGGGCCGCGCCGCAAGCGAACTTTCGTGACGGCCACGAAGGAGGTAGTCGAACGCGACGTCGGCTACGCGGTCTTGACTGCGGAGGGTTTCGAAACCGTTGATGAGGTGGTTTTCGCCGAGAGGAGCGATCTCTGTCTGCTTGGCGTGCGTACGCTGGAAGGCTTCGGCGTGATGGTCGACAACGTCGGTCACCGGTTTGTTGCCGTGACGACTGTGGCAGCCAAGAACAGCTTGAAGCCGACGAGTTGACAGGTAAGCATCCAGCTTGCGCCGGCGCGCCGGGCGATGCAACCTGGTGTCCTCGACGAAAAGCACCACGGAGGTTTTCATGATCGGCATCATCGGAGGCACCGGACTTGGCGACACGCTCGGCACGGTCGGCAAGGGCCAGACGCACGACATCGACACACCCTTTGGCCGTCCCTCAGCCCCTATTCTCACAACCGAGATCGGCGGCGTGGAGGTGGCCCTGCTCTCCCGTCATAGCGTGGGCCATCTGCTGAATCCTTCCACCGTGCCCTACCGGGCGAACATTTTCGCGCTCAAGCAACTGGGCGTCACCCGCATCATCGCCAGCGGCGCAGTGGGCAGCTTGCGCGAGGAGATTGCGCCGCGCGATCTGGTGCTGCCTGATCAGGCCATCGACCGCACCTATCGCCGGCCGGGCACCTTCTTCGAAGGCTTGGCGGTGCACGTAGAGATGGCCGCGCCCTTTTGCCCGGCCTTGCGCGCGGCATTGACCAGTGCGGCGGCCACCGTACCAGTCAAGGTCCACCTGCGCGGCACCTACGTGTGCATGGAGGGCCCGCAGTTCTCTTCGCGCGCGGAAAGCGAGATGCACCGCCAGTGGGGCGGCGACCTCATCGGCATGACCCTCATGCCCGAGGCGAAGCTGGCTCGCGAGGCCGAGATCTGCTACGCCTCGGTGGCTCTGTCGACCGACTATGACTGCTGGCGGGCGCACCGGACCGACGTCGATCAGATTCACCTCTTGGAGGAAATCATCGCCAACGTGCAGTCCGCGACCCAGAATGCCTTGGCCTTGATCCGCGCCGGGTTGCCTGCCATCGCGTCCCTGCCCGCTAGCGCCTGTGCTTGTCAACAAGCCTTGAAGCTGGCCATCTGGAGCGACCGGCGCCACATCCCGCGCGAGGTGCGGGATCGCTTGGCGCCCATCACGGCGAAGTACCTGGACTAGCCCAGATGAACGTCGCTGGGGTTCCATATCGTACGATCCGTCTGCACGCCGACGGCTGGTCAGTCGAGGTGATCGACCAGAGCATGCTGCCGCACGAGTTCCGGCTCGCGCGACTGCAGACTTTGGGGGACGTTGCGCGGGCCATTGCCGACATGGTGGTGCGGGGCGCGCCGCTCATCGGCGCCACAGCGGCGTATGGAATGGCGCTGGCTTTGCGGCAGGACGCCAGCGACGGGGGCCTGGCGCGCGCGTACGCCCAGCTTCTGGCCACGCGGCCCACGGCGGTCAACCTGCGCTGGGCCCTGGACGAGATGCGCGCCGCCACAGTCCAATTGCCGCCCGCCGAACGCGCCAAGACCGCCTACCGTCGCGCCGGGCAGATCTGCGACGCTGATGTGGCGCTGTGTTCCGCCATTGGCGAGTACGGCAAACGCATCATCGAAGCAATCGCCCAGCGCAAGGGATCCGATCCGGTGAACGTACTCACCCACTGCAACGCCGGCTGGCTGGCTACAGTCGACTGGGGCACCGCCCTGGCGCCAGTGTACAAGGCGCACGATGCCGGAATCCCTGTGCATGTTTGGGCGGAAGAAACCCGGCCGCGCAACCAGGGCGCCTCACTGACCGCCTGGGAGTTGGGCCAGCACGGCGTGCCCCACCGTGTGATCGTGGACAATGCCGGCGGCCACCTCATGCAACACGGCGCCGTCGACCTCTGCCTCGTCGGCACGGATCGAACCACGGCCACTGGCGACGTGTGCAACAAGATCGGCACGTATCTCAAGGCCCTGGCCGCGCGTGATTGCCAGGTGCCGTTCTATGTTTGCCTGCCCAGTCCCAGCATCGACTGGACCATCCGCGATGGTGTGGCCGAGATCCCCATAGAAGAACGCAGCGCCGATGAGGTGCGCCTGGTGCGCGGGTTGGGGCCGGACGGACGGCCCACCTCGGTGCTGGTCACCCCGCCAGACAGCCCAGTGGCCAATCCCGGCTTCGACGTCACGCCGGCGCGCTTGGTAACTGGCCTGGTCACCGAACGCGGCCTGTGCGCAGCCAGTGCCGACGGTCTGGCGCGACTGTTCCCAGAGCGGGCCAGCCACGGGTAGCGCACAGAGCGCTTTGCTGGCTCAGTACTCGTGCTGCCCGCCAGAAGAGGTTGAAGGGATCGCAAGCGTCTTGTCGGGCAGCGCGCGAGCGCAAGGCGCGAGCCACGAGGCCGCAAGGCCGAGCGGGGGAAGGGGGGACCCGGCGGGCTTTGCCCGACGGGGGAGGGGTACACCCCTCCGTAGATCGAAGCTAGTGCCGCTTTGCCTTGCGCTCCGATGCGGCCTCCTGTGTTGACGATCGGCCTAGCCCCTGCGGAACTTCTGGCGAGCGGCACTAGCGTCGGGTTCGCGACGAGGCGGTATTGACCACTGGCAGCGACGGTTTTTTCTGCGCAGAATGGACGAAATTACGGCCGGTCCAGGGACCGACGTGTGGTCTATGCTTTCCCTCGAGCTTCTCGCGCCAGCCAAAGACCTGGAATGCGGCCAGGCGGCCATCGATTGCGGCGCCGACGCGGTGTATGTGGGCGCGCCGCGCTTTGGCGCGCGCGAGGCGGCGAGCAACACCATCGCGGACATCGAGAAGCTGGCCGCGCACGCGCATCGGGTCTGGGCGCGGGTCTACGCCACGGTCAATACCCTGCTGCGCGACGACGAGCTGGCCGAGGCCGAGCGCCTGTGCTGGCAGCTTTATCAGGCGGGCGTGGATGGGCTCATCATCCAGGACGTCGGGCTGCTGGAATCCGATCTGCCACCCCTGCCTCTCATTGCCAGCACCCAGATGCACAACCACAGCGCAGAGCGTGTGGCCTTCTGGGAGAAGGTCGGTTTCTCGCGCGCTATTCTGGCGCGCGAGTTGGACCTAGACCAAATCCGCGCTATTCGCGCCGCCACCAGCCTCGAGCTGGAGGCCTTCATCCACGGCGCCCTGTGCGTGAGCATGAGCGGACAGTGCAACCTGAGCTACGCTTTCGGCGGCCGTAGCGGAAACCGCGGCCAGTGCGCCCAGCCCTGTCGTCGTTTGTATTGCTTGCAAGATGCGGCGGGCACAACCCTGGTGCACGACAAGCACCTGCTGTCGCTGCGCGATCTGAACCTGACCGCCGAGCTGCGCGAACTGGCCGAGGCCGGCGTCACCTCATTCAAGATAGAAGGACGCCTGAAGAACAAAGCGTACGTGATGAATGTCGTGGGTCATTACCGGAGCAAGCTGGACGCCGTGCTGGCTGAGGTCGACGGCCGACGCGCGTCTTCGGGCAAGACCACGCTCGGCTTCGAGCCCGATCCCGACAAGACCTTCAACCGCGGCTACACAACGTACTTTCTCCACGGCCGCGGCGCTGCCGTGGCGTCGCCTGATTCACCCAAGCACGTAGGCGAGCCCCTCGGCCGCGTGGCCCACGTGCGCCGCGACTCGTTCGCCCTGGAAACCCGCGCTTCCCTGCACCGTGGTGATGGCATCAGCTTCTTTGGCCACGACCAGGAATTGCACGGCACGGTGGTCAACCAGATCGACGGCGCGGCTGTCTTTCCCGAGAAGTTGGGCGGCATCGAGCGCGGCTTGCGCGTGTTCCGCAATCACGACCACGCCTTTGTCAGCCAGGTGGTGCGCAGCCGAAACCATCGCCGGATCTCGGTGAGCCTACGGATGACAGAGAGCGCGGCGGGATTTCGCCTGGAGGCCAGCGACGAGGACGGAGTGGTCGCTGGCTCCGAGATCGACTGCGTCCGGGTGTGGGCTGACCAGCCCGCCCAGGCTCGCTTGGTTCTCAAACGTCAACTAGCCAGGCTGGGCACAAGCGAGTTTTGTGCGTCGCGGGTGGATTTCGACTTGCCCCGCATGCCCCATGTGCCGCTGGCCACGCTCAATGGCTTGCGCCGCGCTCTGGTCGAGAAGCTGCGCCAGCAGCGCGCACGCCTGCGGCCGGCGCGCGTGGTCGCGCACACGCCCAACCACTTCCCATTTCCCGAGCGAGAATTGTCGTTTCTCGGCAACGTGCTCAATCACAAAGCCGCGTCCTTCTACCGGCGTCACGGCCTGGAGCGCATCGAGCCCGCGGCCGAGAGCGGCCTAGACATGCACGGCCGCATGGTGATGGTCAGCCGCACCTGCATCAAGTACGAGATGGGCTTCTGCCCACGCGAGCCCGGCGATCCCTCCCGTCGCTGCCCAGCCGAGCCGTGGTTCCTGGTCGACGATGAGGGCCGACGCCTGCGCCTGGATTTCCGATGTGACCAGCGCAATTGCGTGATGGAGATCGTCTACCAGGTCAGTCCGGCAGAAAGATAGCGACTCACTTCGGCGCCATCCAGATTCGGCCGTCACCTGAGCCCGAACCCGTATCCGTCCAGTACACGTTGTCGTCATCCAAGGCAATCGCGTTAAGGGTAGTCACACCACTCCAGATTGTGGTCGGAGTATTGTTGCAGCCCCCAACCGCACAGCGGCGAACCACTACTTGCTCTATCCAGTACACATTGACCCCGTCAGTTGCAATAGCCGAGGGAGCACTAGCGCCAGAAACAAGCACCAAGGGCTGATCGGCGCAACCGGTCTTTGCACATGCCAGAACCAGGCCGTTGGCGTTGGTGTTGGTCACGTATACGAAATTGTCGTCGACCGCGAGGTTGTAGATATTCACGGCGTTCCAGTCGCGAGTACCAACCATGAGCACGGTGGGCGCATTGCCGCAACCGCTGGCGGGACATTTCATGATCTGCACAGGGCCCACCGTAGCCCAGTAGACTCCACTGGAATCAACGGCAATTCCTGTCGCCATAGGCATATTTCCGGCCGACCAAAGTGCGGTTGGCGCTGATCCACAGCCCGATATGGGACAGGTGTTCACCAACGCTTCCAGCATGGTCCAGTATATGTTTGTGCCATGGACGGCAAGAGCTTCATCGCCATACGAGCCAATTGCCAACGGATTGTCGTTGCAACCGTCGACCGAGCATTTGAACAAGCCACCGTAAGGGGCGGCTGGCATCGAGGACGTAAGATCGCCCCAATACACGTTCACACTATCGGTCGCCAAGCCCATGGGCCCTATTCCCAGGGGTCCCAACGCACCCACACTCTGCACTCGATTTGAGGCGAGCACCGTGGGTGCCTGTCCGCAGCCGCTCTTTGAGCATTTCATGAGCTGCCCACCGGTGTAGGGAGTAACGCTCTTGCCCCCAAGGTTGTCCGAAACTCCGAGATTGAACCAGTAGACATTGCTTTGATCGACGGCGATCGCATTCGGATTGCTCTGGCCATCGGCGAGCAGGGTCGCTTGCGACACCCCGGTGGAAGAGGCTCCGCCTGTGCCCGATGTGCCACCTGTAGCGCCCCCGCCGCCAGTTCCAGCCGCGCCATCGCTGCCGCCGCTGCCGGCTGTGCCCGTGCAGGACCCGCCGGCGGTATCGCATTTCACCCATTGCGCACTGTTGGCGACCGCATCGATTCGGTCCTCGATGGTCGTCAACACGGCCGGCGCACATGGGTTGCCGTAGTAGTGTACGACCGTGTGAGTGGCGCCTGCGAGAGTCAATGAAGTGGTAGCCGTTGGAGCGTCCGTTTCGATTCCCAGCGCGCAGGTGTCTGGCACCGTCAAATTGAAGTAGTTCGCTTGCTCCATCTCGTTGACCAGTTCTTGCACGTCCGGCACGGGCACTTGGCTCGACGCTGTTCCAACCACTTTCACGAATTGCCGTCCCACATAGGTCACCGTTCCATCGCCGCCCATGCGTATAGAATACGACGGACACGAGCCGTAGCAGCCAGTACGATCTAGCGTTATCGTGGTATGGGCATCGACGATTGCCTCGGGGACATCACTTGCATCGAGCCCGCCGTCGCGCGCACCGGTAGCGCCTCCCGCGCCCATGCCGCCTGTTTCGACCGCGCTGCCACCGCTGCCGGCTCCGCCCGTGGCCGTGCTACCCCCGAGCGCCGGGCCCTCCCGTCCGCACGTGAGCGTGCCCGTGATGTTGATACACCGGTTCGGGGCGCAGCAGTCCGTATCGTTCGCGCAGGCATGGAAGAGCGAAAAGCAGGCCATGGCGTCACCGCCGCTGGCAGCACTGGCGTCAGCGCCGCTGCTTGCCGCCGCGCCACCACTGCCACCTGTCCCAGATGTTCCGCCCGCGCCGCTGCCCCCAGAATTGGGAGCGTCTTGTGCGGGCTGGTCGACAGTGGCGTCACGGATCTGAAGGAGTGTGTCCTTTGAACTGCAGCCCGCTACCGGCAAGAGGATTCCAGTGACAAGAGCAAGGCTACGAAGGGTCTTCATGTCATCTAGGTGTCTGAATTCGAAAAAGTGGCTCACTCGTGCAAGAAAGAAACCAGCTTCAAAGGCGAATTCCCAGACCCAGGGCAAGCGAGACCCAGAAGTTCTGCACGGAAACCGCCGTCGTACCGCCGGCCAGACCCTCGGCTCCCAGCAAGGCCACGCCGGATTCGCCGCACAAGACAAGTGCGAGTCTTCCACGGCCAGCCCAGAGCCGAAGAGACAGAGCCGGACCGCCCCATGCGCGCGACACGCTATCCCCGGCCACATTGCTGGCACCCGGATCGCCCGCGAGGTGCGCAATCCCGATGCGTCCCCCCAGGGCGAACTCGGCGAAGAGATCCCGGCCGCCGGCATGAACCCCGAAAAACCCGCCGACTGAGACCAGAACCCCGCGCAGTTGCCCAAGCACCACCGAACGGCTGCCACTGGCAGCCTCAAGATCGAGGCCCAGGCTCAGGCGTTCACCCAGCTCGCGTCCAATTCGGCCCCGGCCGCCCCAGAGAGAAAGTCCATTGTCGCCAGGAAAGCCGTGCCAAATTGCGGACGCATCCGCGCGCCAGGCCGGCGGTGCCGCGGGGTGCATGACCGGCGCGCTGGACGGCACCTCCTGCTTCGCGACTACGGCCTCTACTCGTCGGCGCACCGCCGGGCTCAACGCCGCCAGCATCTCGACGCCAGCCAGGGCCAGGGCACGCGGTACGGCGTCGGCCGGAAAATCATTCAGCCCCAGAGTCCGATTGACCTGCCAGGGACGGCCCGGGCCACGCGCTTCCAAGTGCACCAGATCCTCGCTGCACACCACGCTGAGTCGATCCGCCTCCTCGCCCCCTTCGGCCAGCAGATCTCCGATCTCCAGTCCAACCAAGCGGCGAATTGCGGGCTCGGCACCGGCGGGACAGCCCGTGATTGTAACCACCACACGGCGCTCGGCTGACGCCTCGGCAGCCCAGGCAGATCGGCCGCCCCAGACTGCTACCACGGCGAGAATCGCGGCCGCCAGCTTGCGAGCGAGCATACGCCCCTGTCTCACTTGAGCCCTGGGAGCCCTTGCAGGTGTCCCGCGCGGCGGCCATGCGGATAGCGCCGTAGATACTCCCGTGCTCGCTCGGCCGCCTTGCCGGCGTCGCCGGCCTTGTTCCAGGCTTCCGCCTCGCGCGCCAGCGCGTCCTCGGCAAAGGGACCAGCCGGAGCCAGCACGCGCACCTCGGCGAAGGCCAGCGCTGCCTCACCCGGCTGCGCCAGCTCCATCAACAAGATGCGGCCCAGGGTGAAGGCCGCCAGTGGCGCTCGGGCGTCGTCTCGGTGCTCACGCAGCAGACGGCGCAAGAGCGCGACACTTTCGCTGCGCCGCCCGGCCGAACGGGCCGTGTCCGCAGCTCCCAGCAGATCCTCGGCACTCGGTGCTGGCGAAACCGGGGTCTGGGCGGGGCTCTCGACCTGCGCGGCCGGGCTCGGCTGCCACACAGGGGCCGGGCTGGCCGCAGGAGGTTCCAGCAGCCTCGGACGAAAGTCTCTGCCTCGCGGTTCGGGCAGGTTCTGGCCCGGCTGTTCTGCTCGGAACTCTGACAGGGTTCTGAACCTCCCGCGATGGGGTTGGTCGATCGGATGCGGAGTTGCCGCTGGATCGAGCCCCTCCGGTATTCCGCGCTTAGTGTCTTGCATCCGGTCCGAACCCGCTGCCAACGGCTCGGTCCGACTTTCATCCAGTGGCGCGCGAATCTGCACCGGCGGGAACCAGCCACTTTCACCCGCATGGAGGACCTGCTCGCCGACTTGCCAATCCACCCGCACAGTCCCCCGCTCGACTGAGACGCCGATGCGATCCGCCACGCGCTCGACGGCGAAAACCGTGCCCACTACGGTCACCGTGACCTCGCCCACCTGCACCTCGAAAGGCCGCTCTGGGCGCGGCGCTACCTCAAAGCGAGCCCGTCCTCGATCGAGCGCCAGCACGACCCGGCCGGGTGAGTCTTCGCGCACCGCCAGCGCGCTGCCGGCGTCCAGTGGTGTGGCGATCGAGCCATCGCGCAGGCGCAGGGGCAACGGCCCGGCCTGCGGACGCACGACGACCGGCTGGGGAGCGGGACCCGGTGCCGTGGCCCGCAGCCCGACCAGTGTTCCTACCCCGACCAGCAGCACCCCGAGGCCGACACGCCCCACGAACCGGCGCTGCCGCTTGTGGCGTGCCCTCTCGACCAGCCAATCGATATCACGATCGGAGAGGCAGGGATCCATGCGTGCGGCCGCGCTGGCGATTCGCTCGAGAAGGGGACGGGAATCAGTCATGGTCCATCCTCTCTTCAATCACTCGCTGCGCCCGTGCAATTCTGCGCTTGGCCGTGGCGCAGGAACAGCCACACAGGCGGGCCACCGCCTCCACTGTCTCGCCCTCGACAACGTGCATGCAGAACGCGATGCGATCGTCGGCGGGAATCTCGTCGAGCACCCGGTAGACCGCGTTCAGAATCAGCCGATCCATGGGCGAGGCCGAGGGATCGACCAGATTCGTGTAGTCCGCCCCGCCATCCCGTCCCAAAAAGGCGCGCAGACGTCGGCGGCGCAGGTGGCGGCGCACCACGCGCACGGCGATGGTGGCCAACCAGCCCTTGACAGCCTCAGGTTGCGCTAGCCGGGCGATGCCACGCGTGGCTTCGAGAAACACCTCCTGCACCAGGTCCTCGACCTCGGCCTGCCGTCCTTCAAGGCGAAGAATGACCGCCGCCACATAGCGGCCGTAGCGGCGATAGACCTGCTCAAGCGGAGAAAACCGCTCGTGCAGCCTGACCACGCGCAGCGCGGTCTGATCTTGGGAATCCAATCGCACGTGCCTCTCGCTCGTAGTGTGCCAGAAACGAAAACCGGCTCACGCTAGAAGTTCTTTAGGCGTGACCGGAGCCCCGAATCTCGCTATAGACTTCCCCGCCCATGGCACGCATAGCTGCATTTCGCGCGCTCCGTTTTGACCAGGGACGGTTTGCCGATCTCGCACCGCTTCTGGCCCCCCCCTACGACGTCATCAACGAAACCCAGCGCAAGGAGTTGGAGGCACGCCACCCGCGCAACATCGTGCACCTGGATCTGCCGCGCGGCGAAGGCGACGCCCGCTACGACAACGCGCGCGTGCAGCTCGACAGGTGGCTGGCCGAGGGAACCCTGCGCCAGGACGCGCGGCCGGCCCTGTATCGCTACGAACAGCAGTTCACCTTCACAGATGCGGCTGGTCCGCGGAAATACACCCGCAAGGGGTTCATCTCGCTCATCGAGCTTTCGCCATTTTCTGCACGCGTGGTCTTGCCCCACGAGCACACCCTGTCGGGTCCCAAGATCGATCGCTTCAAGCTGATTCGCGCCACCCGCGCGCACTTTTCCCAGGTGTTTTCCCTGTATCGCGACCCAGCCGGAACTATCGAGGCGGCGCTTGATGGCGCCTGTGTGGCTGCGCCTGACGTCGACGCCACTACCCCCGATGGTTGCCGCCACCGCCTGTGGGTTCTGACCGACGAGGCGGTGATCGCTGCGGTGGCGCGCGGGCTGGCGCCCCGTAGCGTGATGATCGCGGACGGCCATCACCGCTATGAAACCATGATCGCCATCCGCGACGATCTCCGCCCCGCCACTTTGCCTCTTGGCCGCTCTTTGGCCGACTGGGGCGTGATGTTTTTTGCCCGCGCCGAGGACCCGGGCCTGCTGGTCCTGCCCACCCACCGGATGGTGCACGGCCTATCCGCCGAGGCGCTCGCCACCCTGGCCGAGCGCTGCCGTCCCTGGTTCGAGATCGTATCAGGCAGCGAGGAAGACGCGGTTGCCATCGAGGAGCGTCTGCGCCGCGAGGGCGGCAGCGCCGTGAGCTTTGGTCTGCGGCGCCCCGGCGTGCGGGGCACGACCTGGCTCAAGCTGCGGGCCGACGCGGATCTCGCGCGCCTGGGCCCGCCCACCCTCGCCCGCCTGGACGTGAGCGTGTTGCATGGCCTGGTGCTGGAACCACTGCTCGGCATCGGGTCCGAGGCCATGGCCCGGCAGTCGAACCTGAGCTACAGCCACGATCTGCGTGAAACCCTGAGCCGGGTGGCTGCCTCCGAGGTACAGGCGGCGTTTCTCATGAACGCGACCAAGGTGGCCCAGGTTCTCGACGCATGTGAGGCGGGTTTTGTGCTGCCGCAGAAGTCGACCTATTTCCAGCCCAAGCTGGCCACCGGTCTGGTGATGGCGCGCATCGATCCCGGCGAGGCGCCGGTGCTGCCAAGAGTATGACCCTCGCGGACGATGCGCGTGAGCCGGGGCCGGATGATGTCACTCACGACTCTCTCTTGCGTGGCCGGGTCAAGCTGATCCAGCCGGCTCGCGGTTTCCGATCCAGTCTGGATCCGGTGCTGCTCGCGGGTTTCATCCATGCGCCCTACCGCCACTTCCTCGACATTGGCTGCGGCACCGGCGCCCTATCCTTCTTGTTGCTGGCGCACGACCCAGCGGCAACTGGTTTGGCCGTAGAGATTCAGCCGCGGCTGGCAGGCCTGGCGGTGCGATCAGTAGAGGCGAACGGCTTCGGAGCGCGTCTTGCGGTCGTGGTAGCCGACGTGCGCGACGCGGAGAGCGTGCCGCGCGCGGCTTTCGATCTGGTGGCGAGCAACCCGCCGTTTCGGCCCCTGGGCACGGGTGTGTTGCCGCCGCAGGCCGAGCGCTCGCTGGCACATCACGAGGTGGCGCTGACCCTGGCCGAGTGGCTGGACGTTGCCCAGGCGGCCCTGCGGCCCGATGGCCGACTGGCCGCGATCTACCCGGCCGATCGCCTGGCAGAGATGCGCGCGGCCCTGGCTGCACGCGGGCTGGCCATGGCCCGACTACGCATGGTGCAGGCGCAGGAAGGAGCGCGGGCCAGCCGCTTCTGCTTTGAAGCGCGATGCTCCGCTCTGGTCGCCGAGACTAAGATGGAAGCACCTCTGGTCGTGCACGAACAGGGAAAGTACTCGGCAGAGGTTCGGATTATGCTTGGGGAAAAGTCGTGAAGTATCGGGTAGCGTACCTGCTGGCCATCTGGTTCGGTTGTGGCCGCGTGCCCAAGGCACCAGGAACTGCCGGCACACTGGGCGCGATTCCCCTCTATCTTTTGCTGGCCCACTATGGCGGCACGCCGGCAGTCGCGGTCGCAGCCGCGGTGATCACCGCTGTGGGCGTGTGGGCGTCGAATCAGGTGGTGCGCAAACTCGGCATCAAGGATCCGCAGATTGTCTGCATCGACGAGGTGGCCGGTGTGCTCATCACCTTGCTCGCGGCGCCTGCGAATTGGATCGGTCTTGTGGCCGGGGTGGTGTTGTTCCGCGTGTTCGACCAGTGGAAGCCCTGGCCCGCGCGCGCGGCGGAAAGTCTCCCCGAGGGCTGGGGTGTGATGATGGATGACGTGGCAGCCGGCGCGTGGGGCGCGCTGTTACTGCTCGGCGCACGCGCCGCCGGCTGGCTTTAGAGTCAATCAAGGTACATCGATGCCGGGTACGCGCTTGGCCGCCTGCCAAAGTCGCTCCAGCTCCTCGGGCGTAGCCGAGGCCACAGTGCGGCCCTCGGCCAGCAGCGTTTCTTCCATATGACCAAAGCGACGGGCGAATCGGTCAGTCGCTTCACGTAAGGCATTTTCCGCGTCCAGTCCCAGCTTGCGCGCCAGGTTGGTCAGGGCAAACAGGGTGTCGCCCAGCTCGTGCATCATCTGGCCGCGATCGCCGGCTTGGCAGGCGTGGTCAAGCTCGGCCAACTCCTCGTTGACCTTGTCGCGCACGCCAGCGGCGTCCGGCCAGTCAAAGCCCACCGCGCCTGCCTTTTCGCCAGCGCGCGTGGCCCGCACCAGGGCCGGGGCGCTGCGCGGGATTCCGTCGAGCGCGCCCTTGCGCCCCTTCTTCGCCTTCTCGACCGCCTTGAGCTTGGCCCAGTTGGCCAGCACAGCCGCCGAGGTCTTGGCCTGCGCTTCGCCGAACACATGGGGATGGCGGCGCACCAGCTTGTCCACGATCCCGCGCACGACATCGTCGATGCCAAAGGCGCCCTCGGCGTGGCGCAGCTCGGCCTGGAAAACAATCTGCAGGAGCAGGTCGCCCAGTTCCTCGGCATGATCGCGCACGTCGCCCGCGTGCAGGGCGTCCACCACTTCGTAGGTCTCCTCGACCAGGTAGGGCAGCAGCGATTCCAGGGTTTGTTCGCGATCCCAAGGGCAGCCGCTGGGCGCCAGCAGCCGCTGCATCAAGCCGACCAGATCGGGCAAGTTGCCGCCCGTCTGCTTGCCAGGCAGCGGGCTGAGGTCGAGCTGGGGCGGCGGTGTTTCCTGGCTCACGAGTTGCACCAGCCTAGCACTACCTTCCGGCATCATCCTGTCCATCGCACGCCGGTCTGCCATCCCGTGGACCAGGTCTCCCTCCTTTTGCTACTGACGAAATGTAACCCCCTCGAATCTAACTCATGCGCGCTGCGGTAACCTCAACCACAAACAACGCAGCAGCACGCGCCTCGCCTCGACCTGCCCGCGGTGCCACGGTTCAGAAGGAGATTGGATCATGAAAAAGCAGAGCACGCAGTTTCTTCTGGTGGCGGCACTATTGCTGTTTGCCAGTCAAAGCCCGCATGCGCAAACGGCTGAATCATATGTTTGGCAGAGCGTTGCAATTCGGGGAGGCGGATTTGTTCCCGGGCTTGTCTTCAGTACCGTCGAGCAGAACGTTCTGTATGCCCGCACCGATATGGCGGGAGCATACCGATGGGACGAAACCAAGTACGGCTGGATACCAATCATGGATTGGTTGACCAGGCCCGACATGAAGTACATCGGCGTGGAAAGTATTGCCGCTGACCCGGTCGATTCGAATGTGGTGTATATGGCCGTCGGAACCTATACTTCAGGAGGCAATGGCCAGATCATTCGATCGGCCGATCGTGGAGACACATGGACCAGGTATAGCATTGCTACGCCGATGGGAGGGAATGCCGACGGCCGATCGCTGGGCGAGCGGCTCATGGTCGATCCCAACAAGACGGGTATTCTGTACTTCGGCTCCCGGACCGCGGGGCTTTGGAAGAGCGCGGATTCTGCCGCCACCTGGGCCAAGGTTGCCAGCTTCCCGGTGACCGGCACTAACCCCTACGGCCTGAGCTTCGTGGTGTTTGACAAGACCAGCGGGACCGCGGGGAATGGCTCTTCAACTATTTACGTTGGCGTGGCAGCCACGACTGCGGGCACCAATCTCTATCATTCGATTGACGCCGGTGCAACTTGGACGTTGGTGACCGGGACAAGTCCGCCTTCGGGCATGATGCCCCATCATGGAGTGCTGGCGTCGGACGGCAATTTGTGGATTGCCTACAATAGCAGCTCTGGCCCCAACAGCATATCGAGTGGTTCGGTTTGGAAGCTGAACACGGCAACTAGTGCGTGGACCAATGTCAACCCGGCTGGCCACGGAGGCGGCATCGGCGGAATCAGCGTATCGGCATCGGACCCAAATTATGCGCTAGCCTCGACGCTGGATTGGTGGGCTCCCGATGAAATGTACCGGACCACCAACGGCGGAACCAGTTGGACGGCAATAGGCCGCGATGCCACCCACGACGTGAATGGCGCCGAATATCTTTGCTTCGGACCTCCCAACTGCACGACCCCCAGTTCGGCGGGTTGGGCAGGTGATATCGAGATCGACCCGTTCAATCAGAGCCGTGCGTTCTATGTGACGGGCCAGGGGGTTTGGTCAAGCAAGAACTCGGACGCGGCGAGCGGAATTGTCTGGAGCTTTGAAGACAAGGACTTCGAGGAAACCGTGGGCTTGGATCTGACCAGCTCGGTCAAGACGGCGATATTTGCGGTTGTTGGGGACATAGGCATCATACGCACAGCAACTGATGCGCTTGATACGCCTTCGCCAACCGGAATGGTCACCAATCCCAAGTTCGGCAATGGCAGCAGTGTCGATTTTGCCGGCCTCAATCCCAACATCGTAGCCGATTGCGGAGGAGGAAGTCCGTCGGGAGGATATTCAAACGACAATGGCGTCACCTGGAAACCTTTTGCCAGCCAGGCGGGTGGCTCAAAAGTGGCGGTGGGGGCCGATGGCTCAGTGTTTGTTTGGGACCAGAAGTACTCGACTGACAGCGGCGCCAGTTGGAACACCTGTTCAGGTTTGCCATCAGGCGCCAGGGTGGCCTCCGACCGTGTCAATCCGAAGAAGTTCTATGCATTCTCCGGCGGAACCCTTTACGCCAGTGCTGACGGCGCCGCAACCTTTACCGCGGCTACCACCGGGCTCTCTGGCAGTGGCCGCGCTGCCGCGGTTTTTGGAATGGAGGGGGAGGTTTGGGTGGCGGCGGGGAGCAACCTCTACCACTCGAAGAATTCCGGAGCAGGTGCGACCAAGGTGACCGGGCCTTCGCAAGTGTATTCGGTCGGTTTCGGCATGGCTGCGCCGGGCGGCTCGTATCCCGCTGTGTATATCATCGGCACCGTCAGCAGCGTTTCCGGAGTCTTTCGCTCGACCGACCAGGGGGCGACATGGTTGCGGGTAAACGACGATCGGCACCAGTACGGTCAAATGGACAACGTGGCTGGCGATGAGGACTACTACGGCCGCGTCTACGTCACGACCCAAGGCCGGGGCATTCCCTATGGCCAGCCGGGGACGCCTACAGGTGGCTCCACCGGGTCCACTGGAGGAACCACGGGCGCGAGCGGTGGAATGACGGCCGGTGCTGGCGGGTCCACGGGCGCGAGCGGAGGAACCACGGCGACGAGCGGCGGAACAACCACCCCTGCTGGCGGGTCCACGGGCGCGCGTGGAGGAACTACGGCCGCGAGCGGTGGGACTACCACCGCTGCGGGCGGATCTTCGGGGGCGCGTGGAGGAACTACGGCTACGAGTGGTGGAGCGACCACTGCTGCGGGCGGTTCCGCGGGTGCGAGCGGTGGAACAACCACCGCTGCGGGCGGATCCACGGGGGCGTCTGGAGGGAACCCGCCCGCAACCGGTGGGTCGGCGACGGCGAACGGCGGCGAGGTCACGACGGGTGGTAACAGTTCGTCGGACTCGGGAGGCGGGACGACGGCTGCCGTCGGCGGATCAGTAGCGTCGAACGGGGGTGGAGGCTGCTCTTGCTCCACGGTCTACCCTGGGCGTGGATCGGGTTGGACGGCTGCGTGGATGCTAGGGTTGCTGGCGGCCATCAGGCGCCGTCGGCGGCGCCGGACTGGCTCCGGTAGATAGCCAGAATCTCGAAGCTAGTGCTTCGAGCCGGGCGTGTAGAACTTCACGTCAGGAGTGATCCATCCAGAGTATTCGCTGAAGTTGTACACGTGGTACTGCTGGGGGATGCTGGGCTGGGCCGGTGGGTCATCCAAATTGCAGTCGCCATTGGAAAAGATCCAAACGCTCGACTCGTTATACACGAGGACCTCTTCTTTGCCGTCGCCGCAGAGATTGGCGTGCTGCACGTTGTCGACCAGATTGCCGCTGTGGGGGAATTGGGCGATCACATTTGGAGAATAGGTCCCGTCGGCATTCTTGGTCGCATAGCCGCTGTATAGGGTGGCCGGTGTACTGCCGCCTCGGTGATAGGACAAGATGAGGTCAGTGCCATCGCCCAACCAGTTGTTCATATTCTCCGTCACGGTGATCCAGCCGTAATCCTTCCGCGTTTCTTTCCAAATTAGCTGATCGGTTGATGACAAGAGCACGTTGGCATCGTGGCCGGTGGCGTCCCGGGGACCAAGCCGGTCGAGCAGGACCACCTCTAGACCCGGATAGTCCGAACGGTACTCGCCGATTCCCATCTGCTGGTCTTCAATCGTGTTGTTGTCCTCCCAGATCTGGCTGCCGTCCTTCCAGTGGAACATGGCGGCCACGTTGCCACCCACGACTATCTCGTATCCGTTGCTGGGATCGCCATCAACGTCAGCGGTGGCCAGGCAGTCGGCATGCATGGTGAGCTCCGGCTTCGAGGTAGTGTTTGTGGTCCACACCTGCGTGCCATCACTCTGCAAGAAGAAGTAGCCAGCCATGACCTCATCTTTGCCATCACCGTTCCAATCGTAGACCAGCGGATAGTGCCCGGTGCCGCGGTCGGACCCCGACGAATCACTGGGAAGGAACTGATGGTGCCACAGCACGGTGCCAGCCTTGGTTGGTGGGGTGGTGGTGTTGTCGTCGATGCCGACGATCGCCCAATTTTGGGAGTAGCGGGTCTTGACCAGGATGTCCTGCGGCCAGCCCTTGCCCCTAAGATCGGCAAAAGCTATGGAGTCGTTGGAACCCGCTTGTGGCAAGGGAATCGTGCGTAGCTTTGTCCCAGTGGTTCCGTCGAGCACAGTCATCTCGCTATCGCTCATGTTGGCAAAGACCTCGGACTTGCCGTCCCCGTCCATGTCGTAGACTTGGATCGGGATATCCGAGCTGGCCCCATGCGAGGTGCCAGGCGTGCCGTACTGCCAAAGCTGTTTTCCCTTGAGGTCGAACGCCGTGACGCAGACCACCTGCTGGGGAGTATAGGCGCCTGGCTGGGGCATGGGCTGACCGATGACGATCTCCATCTTGCCGTCGCCGTTGATGTCGCCCAGCCGCAGTCCTGGGGTACCGACGACCTTGCTGATATCGAAGGTGCTGATCTGAACTGGTGTACCACTGCCTGCGGTTGCCGGCTCTCCAGCATATGGCCGAGTGCCGCTGCCGGCTCCACCAGCACCGCCGGCTGGCGGCGCACCTCCGGCTGGCGTCGTACCGCCGCTTGCCACGACACCGCCTGCCCGAGAGCCGCCGCTCACCCCGACTCCGCCGCTTACCCCGACTCCGCCGCCGGCGCGAGTGCCTCCGCTCACCCCGACACCACCACTTACCACGACTCCGCCGCTCACCCCGACACCGCCGCTCACCCCGACTCCGCCGCTCACCCCGACTCCGCCGCTGGCGCGAGTGCCTCCGCTTGCCAGGGTTCCGCCATTTCCTACCGCGCCTCCGGTTGTCGCGACACCGCCGGTTGGCAGTGCTCCACCGTTCGAGGGATTTCCGCCCTGAACAGTCTGGCCACCCGTCCGTGGCACCGTGGTGCCTCCGGCGCCGCCCCCGGCTCCGCCCGAAGACTGTTCCACGCCTCCTGTCCCGGCGCTTGCGCCACCAGAACCGGTGTGTGTGCTCCCGTTGGACCCGTTGCCACACCCGAGCAGGCTCAGGCAGACGACCAGGGCGGGGGCGGCCAGCGAACTCCGACATTCGATTCCTAGGAAGTTTCGCATCGTGACTCTCCTACGACGGTGAAATCAGGGTGAAGCAAGCAATCCAAGACGGCCACAATGGACTTCGGCCTTGGATATAGCGATAGCCATGACATTTCGCCTTGACTGGTTAGTTTACTCCATCCTCCCCGACCCTGTTAACTGTGAAATGGGAGTGGTGTTCACCTGTGGTCGTTGGCTGCCTGGCTCGGCATCAACCGAACCCCAGCGCGCCTCGCGTTACCCCTTAGATATCAACGGGTTAGCTCTTCCGCTGGCACGCTGTTCAGCTTGCCGAATCCGAAAAGCGGGATTTCTTTTTCCGGCTCAGTTCGATCATTGCTCAAGATGACCAGCTTGCCCGATGCGCTTCGGTCTCCCTCGGTGAGGCGTTCTTCGAGCACCTTGACCTGGATGCGAAAGGCGTTGTCAGAAATACGCCCCTCAACCGAGGCACTGAACGGTCCCTTGGTCACGCGCGCCCCATGCACCTCGAAGCCAGACTGAGTGCTCCGAACCTCTATCGACACCGCCTTGGGCCCAGAAATCTTGAGGTTGAAGTATGGGTTGGTCGGCGAAACCTCCAGCGTGCCAGCCACTTTGCAAGAATAGGGCATGGCAATTTCCTTGAGCTGCGCCAAACCGGTTGAAATCACCAGATTGCCCGCGTGCATTCCGACCTTCTTTCCCTTGCAACGAATGCGAAACCCCTGGATCGAACCGGCCCGGTTCGACAAGAGATCGACGCTTGAATCTTCCGCAAGCGCCGAGTCTTTCAGTCTGACTGCAGCACCGTCGAGCAACTTGCCCACCACATGAACTTCCTGGGACCGTTCTTCGCCGAAAGGCATCTCGAGGGTGACCACCTGCGCATCGAAAGCCAAGTGTGGCGTCACATTCCCCACCAGCTCAATTGGGACCCTGTCAGCCAACGGATCATTTGAGTGGATCAACAAGAACTCTCGCAAAGGACCATGAAGATCCGAGCGGCAGGTCACTTCAAGTTGGCCGCTGGCGCCTGGCGCGATGGTCTTCGGATCAATGCTCGCGGAACAAAACCGGCTCGGCTCAATTGCGCTGATTTCAAGCGGAAGCGCTCCTGCGTTGGACACAGCGATCGAACGGTGCACGGCTTCATCCTGTGCCACAGGACCCAATTCATAAGGCGGCATTGCAAGCTTGAGTCGCGGACCCGCTTTGCCTGTGGCTCCGCTCGCCGCAGGTCCCTCCCCTTTTCTCGGCACCCGATGGCAGGCCCCGAAAAGGCCCAGAATGAGGAGAACGGGCAACAGCGGGAAAGGCGGTTTGATGGTCAAGTCAGCTCAAACTCACGGACAAACGGTAGGCGTGTTCAGTTGAAGGTGAACAGGCTCATGTCGAAATTGGTGTACCAGTTCGCGCCATTATTGGGAATCCATGGTGAGATGTCCATGGCAGGGATCTCTTCAGCGCATTGACCAGGGCCGTCATGTTGGTACCGCCATCGGCGCACGTTGATGAGGACATTGCGGGTGCTTTGACGTACTATCCCCAAACTGCTCATCAGGGACAGGACCCATGCTCCAGCACAGCATCCAGCTCCACAGCATCGACTACGTCTTGCTCGTCACGTACTTCCTGTTCGTGCTCGGCATAGGCTTCGTTCTCCGTCGCACGGTCAGTGGCAGCAAGGACTTCTTCGAGTCCGGACGGTCGCTGCCCGCCTGGATCTGCGCGCTTGGCTTCATCGGGGCGAACCTGGGCGCCCAGGAGGTCATGGGCATGGCGGCATCCGGCGCCAAGTACGGCATGATGACCAGCCACTTCTACTGGATCGGCGCCGTCCCGGCCATGGTGTTCGTCGCCATCTTCATGATGCCGTTCTATTACGGCTCCAAGGCGCGCTCCGTTCCCGAATATCTGAAGTTGCGCTTCGACGAGAAGACCCGGGGCTTCAACGCCCTCACTTTCGCCTGCATGACCATTATGTCATCGGGCATCTCGATGTACGCGCTGGCCAAGTTGCTCAATGCCATCCTGGGCTGGAACTTCCACGGCTGTGTCCTCGTCTCGGGGGTCATCGTGCTGGCCTACATCTTCATGGGAGGCCTGACTTCTGCCATCTACAATGAGGTGCTGCAGTTCTTCCTGATCGTCTTCGGCTTTCTGCCCCTGGTGTTGCTCGGACTCAAGGACGTGGGTAGTTGGGACGGCTTGGTTGCCAAACTGGTCAAGCCAGCCATCAGCGCGGGATTCGCCCCCGACACCTGGACCCATTCGTGGTCCCACACCGGCTCGGCCTCGACCAATCCGATGGGCGTGGAATGGTTCGGTCTGGCCATGGGGCTCGGCTTCGTTCTCTCCTTCGGCTATTGGTGCACCGACTTTCTCGTGGTGCAACGGGCGATGGCCGCCAAGGACATGGGCGCGGCCCGGCGAACACCAATTCTCGCGGCGGTGCCCAAGATGTTCTTCCCCGCGCTCGTGATCCTGCCCGGCCTCATCGCCATCGCTCTGCACAGCGCGGGCGGCAACTTTCATCTTCCGTCGAAAAACGGCGGGCTGGACTACGACATGGTGGTTCCCACCATGCTTGCCCACTACTTTCCCACCGGCATGCTCGGGCTCGGCCTGACGGCCTTGATGGCTTCGTTCATGAGCGGGATGGCCGGCAATGTGACGGCCTTCAACACGGTCTTCACCTACGACCTGTACCAGGGGTACATCAAGAAGGACGGCGACGACGCGCACTATCTGGCCGTGGGGCGCTGGACCACCGTGGTCGGCATTGTCGCTTCGATGGCCGCTGCCTATGCGGCGGCGTCCTTCAACAACATCATGGACATCCTGCAACTCGTGTTTGCGTTCGTGAACGCGCCGCTGTTCGCGACCTTCCTGCTTGGTATGTTCTGGAAGCGCACCACCGGCCACGGCGCATTCTTCGGCCTGATAGCAGGCACCGTGGCCGCCGCCATCCACCACGGACTTTCCCTGCCTCACGGCGCCAGCGCTGGCATCAAGGGCGGCTGGTTGGGCGCTGTCCACTCCTACCCGAGCGAAATGGCGCAGAACTTTTGGACCGCGATCTTCGCCTGGTCGACCTGCTTTATCGCGACCATCCTCATTTCACTCGCCACCCGCCAGAAGAAAACCGACGAGGAGCTAGGCGGGTTGGTCTATTCCCTCACCTCCAAGATCAAGGAGCGCGATGCTCGCTGGTGGCAACGCCCGGCCCTGCTCGGCAGCATCGTGCTGGCTCTCGCCGTCGTTCTCAACCTTCTTTTCTGGTAATTGCCATGCACCTCGATGTCAGAATTCCCATCGGTCTTCTCTTCGTCGTCTTTGGCGCCATCCTCGCCATCTTCGGCCTGTTCTCCGACCCGGCCATCTACCAGAGCCACTCCCTCGGTATAAATGTCAATTTTGCCTGGGGCCTGGTGCAAATCGCATTCGGCGCCGTGATGCTCTGGCTGGCCTACCGCGGGAGAAAGGCCAAAGTGCAGATTCCCGGGGGAGTGAAACGATGAAACGTCTCCAGTACATCTTTGTATTTGTTACCCTCGCTATTCCTGGTATCGCCAATTCCGCGAATCCATCAGCTTCACGTGAGCGTCTGTTGATGGATTTCGGCTGGAAGTTCCATCTTGGCAATGATTGGGGCATTGGCCAAGGTCTCTCAAAAGCCGGCGCGGGCTATGGGCCGGCTAGTATGGACTACAGCGACGCGAGCTGGCGCCAGGTCCAGCTGCCCCACGACTGGGCCATCGAACTTCCCTTCGACGCGAAGGCCGATGGCTCGCACGGATTCAAGGCGCTCGGCTCGGGCTTTCCGCAGAACAGTGTCAGTTGGTATCGGCGCACGTTCGATCTTGCAAAGGACGATGCCAATCGGCGGCTTTGGCTGGAATTCGATGGTGTGTTTCGCGACTGCACAGTTTTCGTGAACGGCTGGTTTGTTGGCCATCACGAGAGCGGATACACCAGCTTCCGCTACGACATTACTGATGTGGCGAAATTTGGTGAAAAGAACCTGGTTGCGGTTCGGGTCGATGCGACACAGACCGAGGGATGGTTCTATGAAGGCGCGGGTATCTATCGCCACGTTTGGCTGGTGAAGACCGCGCCGGTCGCGATCGCGCCCGAAGGTATCTTCGTCACGAGCCATTTCGCGAACAACACCCCGACCGGTCCGGCCAAAGTGCATGTGCAAACCGAGCTGCAAAATGCACAGCCCACGCCGGCTTCTGTAGTGGTCGGCTGGGAAATACTCGCGCCCGATGGCAAGGTGCGTGCGCGGGGCCGAAAACCCTCGCGCGTCTCTGGAGCGGCGACGACCACCGTACAGTATGAAGGCACGGTCGATAAGCCTGAACTATGGTCGCCCGAGACTCCGGACCTCTACAGGCTTGTGACCACCGTCGTCGAAGGTGGGAAGACAATAGACCGCATCGAGACCTCCTTCGGCATCCGGACAGTGGCTTTCGATGCGCAAAAGGGATTCTTGCTCAACGGCCAGCCCTACGTCATCAAGGGTACCTGCAACCATCAGGACCACGCGGGCGTGGGCGCGGCCATGCCCGACCGGCTCCAGTATTTCCGCGTCGCCCGGCTCAAAGAGATGGGCAGCAATGCCTATCGCACCTCGCACAATCCTCCGACCCCCGAACTGCTCGAAGCCTGCGATCGGCTCGGCATGTTGGTAATGGACGAGAACCGCCTGCTGGGTAGCGATGCCGCCAATACCGACCAGCTCGAAAGTCTCGTCAGGCGCGACCGCAATCACCCGAGCGTCTTCATCTGGTCAATCGCCAACGAGGAGTGGAGCACGCAGGGCACGCCCGCGGGCAAGCGCGTGGGAGCAGCCATGCAGGCCGCGATCCGTCGTCTCGATCCCACCCGACCGATCACGTACGCGGCGCCGGTGGGCAATGAATTCGCCGGTATCAACGAGGTCATCGAAGTGCGTGGCTGGAACTACCACATTGGCAAAGATGGCGACGATTACCATGCGGCCCATCCGCAGCAGCCCAACCTTGGTACCGAGCAGGGCAGCACGGTGGGCACTCGCGGCATCTACGCCAACGATCCCGTGCGTGGCTACGTCAGCGCCTACGATGACAATGCCCCGGACTGGGCGAACAGCGCGCATGACTGGTGGACCTTCTACGACGCGCGCCCCTGGCTCTCGGGCGGATTCGTATGGACGGACTTCGACTACCGGGGTGAGCCGACGCCCTACGACTGGCCCTGCATCAATTCGCACTTTGGCATCCTTGATACCTGCGGGTTCGCCAAGGACAATTTCTGGTACTACCGCTCGTGGTGGCAGGACTGGCCGGTGTTGCACCTGCTTCCGCACTGGAACTGGCCGGGCAAAGAAGGGCAGACGATCGAGGTCCGTGCGCTCAGCAATTGCGACGAGGTCGAACTCTTCCTGAACGGCCAAAGCCTTGGCAAAGAGGCGGTGCAGCGCGACTCGCAGCTCAAATGGAAAGTGAAATACGCGCCCGGCGTACTTTCCGCCAAGGGCAGCAAGGCCGGGAGGGTCGTCGTCGAGGAACGGGTTGAGACCACCGGCGCACCCGCGGCCGTGCAACTCCACCCCGACCGGCCGGCGATCGATGCCGACGGCGAGGATATCTCCATCATCACGGCAGCGGTTGTCGACGAGCAGGGCCGCGTCGTTCCCGCGGCGAACCATCCCATCAGCTTTGAGCTGGAAGGCCCTGGCCGGATTCTCGGCGTGGGCAATGGCAACCCAAGCTCCCACGAACCTGACACACTCGTTCCCACTGCAACGTCTCGTTCCCTGCCCATCAATGGCTGGCGCTACAAGAAAGGGATCAACCCCTACGACGCAAACATTCCCGAGGTCGCGGAAAAACTCGATGACTCCGGCTGGCAGACCGCTGACGTGAACCGGGAGCGGGGCCCACTCGGGCTGCACGACAGGGCGGTCTTTCGCACGCGTTTCAATATCTCCGCGAAAGATCTGGCCATGCCTGTGGTTGAACTGTGGTTCGGCAAGATCGACGGCGGCGTCGCGGTCTTCCTCAATGGCCAGAAGATCGGCAGCGCGGGCGACTCGCGCGCCGCCTCGGTCTACGACGTGAAGAAGTTACTCCGAGCCGGCGAAAACGTCCTCGCGGTCACCTTGGCGAACTACGGCCCCGCGGCCGGCCTCAACAAAGGCGTGGCCTTGCGCCTGCAGGACAACCCCGCCAAGGTGGCCTGGAGCCGCAGCGTATTTGGCGGCCTCGCCCAGATCATCGTGCAATCCTCGAAAGAGCCGGGCACGCTCAAGCTCACCGCGCGCGCCAAGGGGCTCTCGTCAGCGAGTGTCCCAATCGCGACCCGTGCGGTGGCCGTTCGGGCTGCCTTGCCTTGAATCTACAGACCTTCGCCATCCGCTTTGCATCGATAGTCTTCGACGTCGGGCAGAAGGGAATGTGCTCCATGGTTTCAAATGTGTTGGTTGGTCTTCTGACGGGCTTGATAACAAGCGCCGTCGTCTCGTGGTTCTTCTACCGTCTCGGTCGTGGCGATGCGCGCAAGATGCAGTGGGTCTCCCAGATCGACTCGATCTTGCTTCGACTCGCCTATCTCGATCCCAAGAGACGTGAGAGCATTAGGCCGGGCGATGGAGTCGACGACACGAGCCATGCGCTCTTGTGTTCGAGCGCCCTGATGGCGTCTTCGGGATTCAAGACAGGCGCGGATACCGTGCGGTCCATTGCCGCCACGATGGCCGATTGGTGCGCCACGAAGGAGCCAAAGAGCTATGATGACGGTGAGCGGATGAAGCGACAGTGGGAGGCTCAACTCACTACGCTACGCGCACCTCTACTCAAGTAGGTCTGGTATGGGCGGCTTCGGAGGTGAACGACGTCTAATTGATGGGCTGACGGTATTGTAACCCCTAAGACTGATCATTGTGGAGGCTGCCCTATGCGAACCCCTTGGATGTTGTTTCTGCCGTTGTTCTTTTCACAGGCTCTCTTTGCCGCTGATGCTGATCTCAACTGGGTGAAGAACGGCGATTTTGTTTCCAGGGAAGCCTGGACGGGCGATGCCCTGTTTGTGGAGCAAGGCCGCGACGGCGGCCGGGCCGCCGTGCTGGTGAACCAACAACCCCGGTGGTCCACCTACCGGCAATCCATCGCCCTTCCGAAACCCGCGCCTCCGGTAGTGGAAATCTCCTTCGGCATGAGGTCCCAGGATGTGAAGCCGGGTTCCAAGCCCTGGGAACTGGCCCGCATGAACGTGACCTTCTTCGATGAAAAGGCGACCCAAGTCGGTGGCTGGCCCGAAGATCCCGGCCGAGCGGTCGGCACCACCGATTGGAAGACCTATACCCATCACTACTCGGTACCCGCCGGAACGGCGACCGTGGTGATTTCGCTGGACCTCGGCAACGCCGTGGGCAAGGTCTGGTTCGACCGGGTGAAACTCTTTGTATACGATTTTGATTCAAGGCCCCTGCCCGCCGGAGCCGTCGCCACCCACCCGAAATCAAAGAGTTCCTCCAAGACCCCGACCGACAACTGGCTCCTCAACCCGGGTTTCGAGGATATCGTTTCGACCGATTGGTCCGCTTTCAGTCTGGCCACGCCGGGCCGTGAATCCATCCATTGCCTCTTCCTCGAAAACAGCAAGCCGGAATGGAACGTCTCGTCCCAGACGGTGGACTTCAAGGGGCAAAGCGCCGCCACCTTGGTGCTGTCCGGTTGGATTAAGACCGAGGACGTGAAAAAGGGCGACCAACCCTTCATGGCCGCGCGTTTCAGTGTGGACTTCCGGGACGCCAACAATCGGCAGGTGGGCGGTTGGCAGGGTGGCGTGGGAACCATCGACGGTACCGCGCCCTGGACGAGATACGAGAAGGAGTATCCGGTCCCCGCGGGGGCAGTTCGGGCCGAGGTGGGCGCAGGGCTGCCCCATTGCACGGGCCGGGCCTGGTTCGACGACCTGGCCATCTACCTGTTGGACGCTTCGGGAAGACGCCTGACGGCCAAGCTCGTCTCGGAACAAAGAAGCGACCAAAGCGATTGGCAGGCCTTTGTGCCGGGGCAAAGCGCGGACGCCACGTCTCTGGACCTTTCGTCGCTCAATGAAACCCCGGCCGGGAACCACGGGTTCACGACCGTCCAGGGGGGCCGATACGTCTTCGCCGACGGTACCCCCGTCCGTTTTTGGGGCACCGACCTGGTGGGCGGCAACGCGTTCCTTTCCCATGAAAAGGCCGACGCCGTCGCCAAACGCATGGCCCGATTGGGCATCAACCTCGTCCGCCTGCACCACATGGATGCGCCCTGGGCCACCCCCAATATGTTCGATCCCGAGGCGGAGGACACCCAGACCTTCTCCGCGGATTCCCTGGACAAGCTGGATTACCTGCTCGCCGCCCTGAAGAAGAACGGCATCTACGTGTACCCAGACCTCCTCGTACATCGCAAATTCCGGGAAGGCGACGGTGTGGCTGATTTTGCCCTGCTGGGGAATGGGGCCAAAGGCGTGGCGCACTTTTCCCGACGGGTCATCGAGTTGAACAAGAAGTACGCCAAGATGCTGTTCACGCACAAGAACCCCTATACCGGGAAGTCCCTGGCCGAGGATCCCTTCTTCATGGGCACCGAACTCGTGAACGAGTCCTCGATCTTCACCGGTTATGGGATCGAGGATTTCCCCCCGGCCTTCGAGGCCGAACTGCAGAAGCTCTACCAGGCTTGGGGCGGCAAGGGCAAAATTACCCGTTTCGCCTGGGACTGGAGCAGGCAATCCCTCAAGGCGGTTCGCAACCTGGAAAACGCGGAACAGAGCATGCGCTTTTTGGCAGCCACCACGGAAGCCACCAACGAGGAAATGCGCGCGTACCTCCGGTCTCTGGGCACAAAGTCGCTCTTCACCATGAGCAACCAGGGGCTTGCGATCCTGGCCGACCTGCGCGCCGACGCCAAGATGGACCACATCGACACCCACGCTTATTGGGACCTGATCTGGAGGGTCGACGCGAACGGGGGCACTGACTATGCGCCTTTCGACAACACTTCGCAGTTACTGAACCCGTTCAAGGATACGCTGGTTTTCCACCTTGCTTCTGGCACGGTCTTGGACAAGGCCACAGTCGTCACCGAGTGGAACGATTGCGTCCCCAATGAGTTCCGCCTGGAGGGCCCGGTCCTGATGGTTTGCTACGGCTCGCTCCAGGATTGGGGCGGCATGCTTCAGTTCGACTACTCCCCTGACCTGCCCGGATCGGTGAGGCTCTCAAGTCTCAGCATCAACACGCGTCCCGCCAACGAAGTCATGTACCAAGCGGGCGCGTACATCTTCCGGAACGGATTGTTGAAGCCGTCCGACGTGACGGTGGTGGAACCTCTGTCGGACAAGAAGGTCTTGGCTCCCGGAAGCGCCAGCTCCTGGCTGGCGGACCATCCATGGCTTGCTTACGCGGTCGCGGTCCGCAAGCAATTCACCGACAAGGTCGAAAAGCCCCTGCCCGCATTGGATCAGGTGGCCGCCCTTTTCGACGAGGCGGGCAAGAAGATCATCTCTTCCACCGGTGAATTGGCGCTGGACTACGGCAGGGGATTGCTGAAGGTGGACGCACCTTCCGTGCAGGGGTTCGTGGGGACGGTGGGCACGGGGAAAGCGTTGAAGGCTTCCGACCTGACCATGAAGCTGGACCCGAGGAACCCCTGGGCGGGCGTTTTGGCGGTCAGCCTGGACGGCAAGCCGCTCGGGCAATCCGCCCGCTTCGTGATTTTCGCGGCCGCGAAGGAGGAAAACTCCGGGCAGGTGTGGAACGCCACCCGCACTGCCTTGAAGGACCCGGGCCACGCACCGGTGATGGAGCAATGGGTGAAAGGGACAGTGACGTTGAAGGTGGAGGGGAAGGCAACCTTCACCGCGAGAACCCTGGATGCTTCGGGGAAACCGGGCAAGCCCCTGCCCACCTCGTGCAAGCACGGTGAACTGACGATCCCACTTTCGCCGAGGAATGCGAGCGGCTATTACGAAGTCATTCGTAAATAGGCATCTTTCACGGGCGGGCCTCTGAGGTCATGGAGGCGCGAGTTCGTCGCTGTGCCAGGCCAGGCATGCCTTGATTTCGTCGACATTCTTGGCCGGATCGAATGTCGCCGTGGTCGCCCCTTTGCGGTCCTGCTCCTCGGCACGAATCGATACGCGGGCGTTGTTCATCCCTTGGACGAGACTCAGTCTGACGACGTACGTGCGGCCGGGCTTCATCCTGAGCGCGAACGTCGCCGAAGCGATGGTCCCCCTCCACGCAACGTAGTCGTTTGCCATCATGAGATTGTTTGTGGTTTCAACGACATGGCACCCCGGCAATAGCTCGAACGCTCGCGCCCCCTGGTCCGTGACGTCCTTACCGTCGACGGACTTGAGAATTGCCCCTGACATGGGGGCGTTGGCGAGCGCGACAAGCCTCGCGACCTTGCTCGCGTCAAGATGGCGCTCCGGGCTGGGATACAAAGGATAGGCAGGGAGATCGGAGGGGCGTGACATGCAAGCCGAGATGGCGAGGCACAGTACGGCCTCGAGGCGAATTGGGGATTGGTGCGGCATGAGAGATCCTCGGCCGAGCAGTGCCTACTGTAGCACATTCGGGCAGGCAACTCGAAGTGGTAGGGGAAACGATACAATTCGCGCCTGCCCACGCGCCAGGGGTTGCGACCAAACCCTTTTCGTGCCATGGGCAAGAACGTAGCTCCGACGAGCATGCGCGGACTTCTCGTGGTTGACGATGGCAATACCTTTGGGCACGTAGTATTGGAAGCGGATGATTCTCGCCGCTGATCGCATATCGACCGCCAGCTTCTTCTTGAGCGCTGGCCTCGCACTCCTCGCAGGCTCCTGCCTCACCCCGCCTGCCGCCAGAGGGATCGGCAATCCTTCGGACGCACCACGAGCGACAGCGGCTGTCGCGCCAAGTTTTGGCGATTTCAGTCGCACGTCCCCTGAACTTTTCGCGAAGCTGCGCCTGGGTTGGAACCTTGGCAACAGCCTGGATGTGCCCAACGGCGAGACGGCGTGGGGCAACCCGAGGGCGACATCCGAGCTTCTTGCCACCGTGGCCAAGGCGGGGTTTGGACTGGTGCGCGTTCCCGTCACTTGGGCGCAGCATATGGGGCCGGCACCGAGCTATGTCATCGACCAAAGCTGGCTCGAGCGGGTTGAAGAGGTCGTCGGCTTCGCTCGTTCCGCTGGACTCTACTCGATTATCAATCTACACCACGACGGCGCTGACGGAATGAAGGGCGTCGGGTGGCTGTCGCTCAAGGACGCCAATGGCAAGACGACCGAGGAAAACAACGCCGCGGT
>Ga0182011_10000571_pt1 | contig 32154 bp, 29 predicted proteins | sample 711E1DmetaG_FD_120481 | JGI IMG/M metagenome (GOLD analysis project Ga0182011, IMG submission 120481) | Permafrost microbial communities from Stordalen Mire, Sweden - 711E1D metaG | ecosystem: Environmental > Terrestrial > Soil > Wetlands > Permafrost | place: Sweden: Stordalen | collected...
ATCCGGTGCCGGTGAATTCAAAGATGATTCACGAGCCGGCCCGGCTCGCTCAATCCGGTCTGAGCACGTAATGCGGGGCCGCGCTGGCGACAAAAAGTTCCGCGCAGGGGCCGCGCCGCACGCAACGGCCGTGGTCCAGCAGCAGCACCTCGTCGCACAAGGCGACGATTTCGCTCGGGTTGTGGCTGACGTAGAGCATCGGAATGCCGAATTCCTCCCGGATGGTGAGCAGGTAGGGGATGACGCGTTCCTTCAATTCTGCATCGAGGCCGGCCAGCGGCTCATCGAGCAGCAGCAGCCGTGGTGAAGCCAGCACCGCCCGGCCGAAGGTCACCCGCTGCCGTTCGCCTCCGGAAAGCGAACCCACGCGGCGTTCCGCGAGGTGGTCGATATCAAGCACGGCCACGACGTGCTCGTAGGTGATTTCCGGCCGGTGACCATCTCGATCCGCGAGGTGGCTGTAGCGGAGGTTCTCGCGCACGTTTAGATGGGGAAACAGCGCGTCGTCCTGCGGGACGTAACCGATGTGGCGCCGCTCGGGGGCGAGGAAGGCGCCCGCCGCCGCATCCGACAGCACCGCGTCATCCAGAACGATCCGCCCGCGGGCCGGCTGGCGCAGACCGGCAATGACCTCCAGCAACGAAGTCTTGCCGGCGCCGGAGGCACCGAAAACCCCGGTGATGCGGGCCCCGAGCCGGGCGTCGACCTCAAGCGGAAAGTCGGAGAGCGGCAGTTGCAGGCGTGAAATCTCGAGGTTCACGGGGTCTTTTTCCGCAACAGGGTTTCGCTGAGCCAGAGCGCCCCAAACGCCAGCGTGATCGAGATGGCCAGCAGGCCCCAGGCCTCGTCGTCGCGACTGAGCTGAACCAAATGGTAGATGGACAGCGCCAGGGTGGCCGTGCGGCCCGGAATGAATCCGGCCACCATGATCGTGGCGCCAAACTCGCCCAAAGCGCGGGCGAAGGCCAGGACGGCGCCGGCCACGAGTCCCCGCGCAGCCAGCGGCAGCGTGATCGTCCAGAACACCCGCCACGGTCCCGCGCCCAGGGTGCGCGCCACCTGTTCGAACCGCGGGTTCACGCCCTCGAGGGCGAGGCGGGCGGTGCGCACGAGCAGCGGGAAGGACATCACCGCGGTGGCGATCACGACCGCCCGCCAGGTGAACACGATCTCCACCCCGAAGAGGCTTTCGATCCAGCGGCCCAGCAGGCCCCGCCTTCCGAGCAGTTTCAGGAGCACGAGGCCCGTGGCCACCGGCGGCATCACCAGGGGCAGGGTCACGATGGTCTCCACCAAAATCTTTCCGCGCCAGTGCTTCCGTGCCAGCAGCCACCCCAGTGCGATTCCCGGCGGAAGGATCAGCAACGTGCCGGCGGCGGCAACCCACGTGGTAAACCAAGCGACCTGCCAGACTTCAAAGGACATGCCAGAAAAATTCGCTGCCGGGTTTCAAGGGTTGGTGATGAAACCATACTTGACGAACACTGATTTGCCAGCCGGCGAAGATACGAGGGCCGCGAAACGGGCCGCCCCGGATGGATTGCCGCCGCCCGCGATCGCCGCGAACGAATAAGAAATGCGGGGACCTTCGCCCGGGGGCACCGCAAACGCGATGCGCACGTGTCTGGAGATAAGCGCGTCCGTCCGGTAGACAATGCCCGCGGTCACGTTGCCGCTTTCGACCGCGGCCAGTACCGCGCGCACATTTTCGGTTGGGACGATCTTATCCGCGACCGCCGCCCACAGGTGCTGCTTCTGAAGGTATTCCCGGGCGTAGATTCCGGCGGGCACCGTCTGCGGCTCGGCCAAGGCGAGCCGGCGGACCGCGGGAGTCGCCAATTCTCGCGCCGAGGCGAAGCTCAATCCGCTGTCGGCCGGTACCACAATGACCAGCGAGTTGGAGAGGAAACTACAGCGTGTGCCAGGAACGATGCAGCCGGCCTGCGCGAGCGTGTCCATCTTGGCTTCGTCGGCGGAAAAGAACAGGTCGGCCCGAGCGCCGTCCGCGATCTGGCGGGCGAGAATGCTGGAAGCGCCGAGGTTGAGCCGCACGGTGTCACCGGTCGCTTTCTGGTGCAGGGCGGCGAGGTCGCGCAGAGCGTCGGACAGGCTGGCGGCAGCAAAGACGGTGATTTCGCCTGCAGCCAGGCGGGCGTCCCCCAGCAGGCCCGCCAGCGCCGCGGCGCCTACGGCCAGCATCCATCGAAGGCGTTTCATGCGCAGAAGCAGTGACAACGGACCGGATGATCGTTCATGGCGGCTCATGATCTAGACCACGGCGACGGGGGCGCCAGCTTTTCAGGGAGCGTGCCGGGTAGTCTCGCGAAGTCCAGAGTTCCAAGAATCAATTATCAAGAAACCACCATCCCCACCCGCTCCCGGTCGATTTCCGTTTTCCTGTCACGGGCCACGTGTCAGTTACCCCCATCAGGCGGGCCAGTCAGCACGGCATGGAGCTTCGCCTGCAGTCGTTTGTGGTCAAAGGGCTTCTGGATGAAGCCGGCCAGCCCTTTTCCGGCAAAACGGTCGATGGTGCCATTCTCGGTGAAGCCGCTCATCAGGACCACGGGCACCCGGGCATCGATCTGGCACAGCTCGCGGAAAGTCTCCTCACCGTTCATGTGCGGCATGGTGAGATCCAGGAGCACGACTCGCAGGGCGGCCGCGTGTTCGCGAAAGATCCGCACTCCGTCACAGCCATCGACGGCGGCGAGCGGCGTGAAACCGAGGCTCTCCAGCAAGCGGGCGGCCACCGCGCGCACCGTCTCCTCGTCGTCAATCACGAGCGCCAGGCCGGCTCCGCGCCAGCTGGAGGCAGAATCAGCCGGCGGCGGCTGGGTGGCGGCAGCCTTCCCAAGAGCGGGAAACAGCAGCTGGAATGTGCTGCCACGCCCGGCTTCGCTGTCCACCCTGATGGTTCCGCGGTGCGTGCGCACGATGCCGAGCACCGCGGCGAGTCCGAGGCCATGGCCGGCAAACTTGGTGGTATAGAACGGCTCGAAAATGCGGGCTTTCACCTCGGGCGGCATGCCGCAGCCGTTGTCGTTGACTTCAAGGTAGACGTAGTCGCCGGGAGCAAGGTCGGGGGACAGGAACGTCTCGTCGAGGTACAGCTGGTCGATCCGCCTCAGGCCCGTGCGCACCTGGATAAGGCCATTGCCGTCCCCAACGGCGTCGGACGCGTTGATCACCAGGTTCACGACGATCTGGCGGATCTGGGTGGGATCGGCCAGAATGGCCGGCAGCGGACGGTGGAGCTCGAGCTTCAACGCGCACTTTTTGCTGATCGAAACCTGCAGCAGCTGGGTGGTGTCTTCGACCAGCGCGTTCAGATCGAGGCGCGTCGCCACGAATTGACTGCGGCCGGAGTAGGCGAGCATTTCCTTGCAAAGCTCGGCGGCGCGGACCGCAGCTTGCTCAATCTGCTGGAGCGAATGGTGCACCGGCGAGCTGTCCGGCAGCCCGATCCGGGCGAGACTGGCATTGCCGAGCATGGCCGTGAGCAAATTGTTGAAATCGTGCGCAATACCGCCCGCGAGAACCCCAAGGCTCTCGAGTTTCTGGGCCTGGAGCATCCTGCGCTCGGTCTCCATGCGGTCGACCTCCGCCTGTTTCTGCCGCGAGATGTCGCGGATGATGGTCGACAGAAACGCCGACTGGCCGCCGGCGTCGCGATGGACCAGCAACAACTGGGAAACGGGAAACTCCCGGCCCTGCCCGTCGAGCATCGCGGTCTCGCCGTGCCAGGTGTTCTGGGCCAGGGCGGCGGGAATGGCGTCACGGAACAGCAGGCGAACGGCCCAGTCGGGGTGATAATCCGACAGCGGGCGGCCGCGGGCGGCGGCCAGATTGGGATGGCCGCGCAGGCGCAGGAGGGCGGCGTTCGCAAAAATGGTGCGTCCCTCCAGGTCCATGGTAGCGATGTAGTCGGTGGTGGCCTCGATGATCTCGAGCAGGCGGAGCCGCTCGGCCTCGGCGCGCTTGCGGTCGGTGAGATCGATGTGCGTGCCGGAGATCCGGAGGGGGCGTCCGTCCCGGTCCCGCTCGACGACGGACCCGCGGGTGAGCACCCATTTCCAGCCGCCGTCCTTGGTGCGCAGCCGGTGCTCGATCTCGTAAAATGGCGCCTGCCCCTGCAGATGGGCATTCAGCGCCTCGGTCACCCGGGCCAGATCCTCGGGATGGATCAGCCTCTGCCAGGAACGCTCGTGGGGTTCGATCTCCTCGATCTGGTAGCCCAGCATTTCCGCCCAGCGGCGGTTGAAGGTGAGGTACCCCGAAGCAACGTCGCGGTCCCACAAGCCGAGATGGGCGCCTGCGATGACCCGGTCCAGCCGGGCTTCGCTAGCGGCGAGATTGGCCTCGGCCCGGGCACGGCGGGTCACCGTGGAACCGAGCCCCAGCCCGACCACCACTGCAGCCAAGTCGAAGAACAGGAAATCCGTGAGTGTGTGCGCCGGCGCGTGCGAGAAATGCAGCATGAGCAATCCGCTGACGGTCAGGCCGGAGGTGGCCAGCGTGGCCCCCGGCAGTCCGTGTTTGAGGCAGATCCAGATCAGCGGGAGAAAACACAGGTAGAACCCGTGGTAATCCGACAGCAACCCGGAGCCGAAGATCAGCCACAGGCAGACCGGCAGGATGATGACCTGGCTGGCGATCTCCCCCCAGTGGCGCCAACTGGAATGCTGGAACCGGGGCCCGGGTTGGCCGTGGATCCAGGGGGCCGCAAAGACCATGATGGGGGGAATGACCGTGAGGATGCCGCTTTCATCGCCCAGCCACCATTGCCCCATGAACGACAGCAACTGACCGGGAGCCACGAGATGGTTGGTTTGCAGCAGCCAGCCGCAGGCCACCGCGGCGCCCACCGGCGCCGCGATCGTCGCTACCATCAAAATCACCGTTTCCCGGAAGTCCCGCAGCACTGGCGCCGGCCCGATGAGCCGCCGGATGCCCCAGGCCATCCCGGCGTAATTGGCGGTGACAACCACCGGAACCAGCACTTGCAGCCACCAGAAGGGCAGCGCGGAGATCGTGAAGGCTGTCAACAAATTGGCCGCCAGCACCACCGGGAAAAAGCGGGGCCCGAGGAGCGTCAGCAACGCGAGCGCCAGCCCGCTCGGCGGATACCAGATGGAGACATGGGGCGTGATCTCGAAGGTGAACGCGGCGGAATCCGCCGCCACCTGCAGGACGCCATAGGCAGCGCACGCGAGGGTAATCCGAACCGCGGGGGCAAGCTTCATACCGAGGACTTTATGCTTGCAGCCTCGGGACTCGGCCGCCCGAGCACAAGGCGTAACCGCCCCACCGGAGGGATTAACCGCCCCCGCTTATCATCTTTAGTATTTTTTCGCATAAGTGCGTGCAACGATGCCTCGATTCGCTGTTGCGCACGGCCATCATATAGGCGGCGGGTTCGCCGACGAGAAACACCTTCTTCTTTCCGCGGGTCAGGGCGGTGTAGAGCAAATTGCGCTGCAGCATGATGAAGTGCCCCTTGAGCAGCGGAATCACCACGATCGGGTACTCGCTGCCCTGGCTCTTGTGGATGCTGATGCAATAGGCGAGGGCGACATCGCCGAAATCGCCGCGCTCGAAGCGGTGGCGGTCACCATCAAACTCGGCGATCAGCGCACCCGCCGTGGAATCGACGGAAACAACCGAGCCAATGTCCCCGTTGAACAGGCCCTTGTCGTAATTGTTGCGGAGCTGGATGAGCTTGTCCCCGGGGCGGAACTCGCCGCCCACGGTCCGGAGCACCGCGCGGGATTTTGGCGGGAAGGTCGCAGGCGACCGGGGTTGGCTGTCGCCCGCGGGCGGGGCTTCGGCGGGATTGAGGGCGTTCTGGAGCTGCTGGTTGAGATTGGCCACGCCGGCTACGCCCTTGTGCATGGGCGCCAGCACCTGCACGTCGTTCACCGGGTGCAGCCAGCGAAAGTGCTTCGGGATGAACTCGGTGCAGAGCGCCAGGATCTTTTGCAGACAATCCTCCGCGGAGTCGGCGGCGAGGAAGGTGAGGTCGTTGCGCGCCGACACGGCCGCAAGGTCGTGCGCGACCGGTGGGGGTCGCGGCTCGCCGGCGTTGATGGCATGCGCGGTGGTGACGATGAGGCTCTGACCCTCCTGGCGGTAGATGACGGTGAGGCGCGTGACGGGGACTGGTGCGCCACCCCGCTCGCCGGCGGCGATGAGATCCTTGAGCACATTGCCGGCTCCAACCGAGGGCAGCTGGTCAATGTCACCCACGAGCAGGAGATGGGCGCGCGACGGCACCGCCGCGAACAGCGCGGCGGCGAGGCGGACGTCCAACATCGAGGCCTCGTCCACAATCAGAAAATCGGTCGCCAGCGGGCTCGATTCGTTGACGGTGAAACCGCCCTTGGCGGCGTCATACTTCAGCAACCGGTGAATCGTGGAGGCAAACCCGCCGGTGGTGTCGGCGAGCCGCTGGGCGGCGCGGCCGGTGGGCGCGGCGAGGTGCACGCGCACCCGCTTGGCCTTCAGGATGTCGACGAGTGTGCGGAGAATGGTGGTCTTCCCCGTGCCCGGTCCGCCGGTGAGGATGCTGAGCTTGTGCGTGAGCGCACGGCGCACGGCCGTGGCCTGCAGTTCGTGAAACGCGAAGCCGGCGCGCTTCTGCGCCCAGTCGAGCGCCGCGTCGACCTTGATCGGCGGCAACCCCGAGGCCACCCGGGTGAGTCGTGCCACCACGGCCGCGATCTTCTGCTCCGCGCGATCGTTCGCGGGCAACTGGAGGAAGGCGGAGCCGGGCAGCGGGGTCGTGGCTGGCGCGGCCACCTCGGGCTGGTGGCGGACGAGTTGTTTCGCCTCCACCAGTGCGTCGATCCGCCCGGAGATGCGCTCGCCCGGGGTTTGCAGGAGCTCCGCCGCATAATCGCGCAGATCGGCCTCGCGGGCCGCGGTATGCCCATCCTCCTGCAGGGTTTCCAGCGCGTAGAGAATGCCGGCGTCGAGCCGCGGCGGGGAATCGTTGGCGAATCCGAGATTGATCGCGATCCGGTCGGCGGTCTTGAAACCAATCCCCTCGATCTCGCGCGCCACGCGGTAAGGCTCGGCCAGCAGCACGGACCGGGCCTGCGCGCCATACCGGTCCACGAGCTTGATACACTGGGAAGTGGTGACGCCGTAGGTCTGAAGAAAAATATGGATTTCGCGTAGGGCGCGCTGCTCATCCCAGGCCCGCTTGATGGCGGCGGCGCGCTTCGGGCCGATGCCGGCCACCCGGCGCAGTCGGGCGGATTCCTCGCTCAGCACGCGAAAAGTGTTGGTGGCAAACGCGTCGACAATCTTGTTGGCGTACACCTTGCCGATGCCGGGCACGAGGCCGCTGCCGAGGTATTTGCGGATGCCGTAGACGGAGGAGGGGAGCTCGGAGGTGAACGACGCGATCTTGAACTGGTCGCCGTGCTGGCTGTGGCGGGTCCACTCGCCGCGGAGGTGGAGCGTCTCGCCGCACTGCACGCCCGGGAGGGCGCCGACAATCGTGACCTTCCCGTCGGTGTCCTCGCGGCGGAATTCGGCGATGGTGTAGTGATTCTCCTCGTTAAGGAAGATGATGCGCTCGAGGACGCCGGCGAGCGACTCGGAACCGGGGGAAGGAGGATCAGCCACGGATTCCACGGATAAACACCGCTGGAATAAATGAAAGCGCGGAAGCGCCGCCGGCGACGGGAGTCAAAAGCGAGCGGGACCAGGCGGCCCACGGCCCCGCCGCGCGCCGTTCGTACCGACCGGGCGACTTGATTCGAATCCTATCCGGTGAGAAATTGCCTGACAGGCGCGGGAACCGCGCCTCATTGTTCTAACCGACCAAGGCGAAAGGACCCGGAATGCTCAACTGCGCTCGTTGTGGTGGAAAAGGCTCGATCAGCTGCCCGAAATGCGAGGGTCGCGGAGTGGTGGAACAAGATCAGCTTGAATCCGTCCTGCTTACGGGTGATCCTCCCGGCTCCCCCGAGTGCCCCGAATGCCACGGCGCGGGCACGATTTCCTGCCCCGATTGCAGCGGATCCGGCGAAGTGGATGATGATGATGATTGAGCTCGGGAGCCGACGGCTCTGATGCGGGCAACCCGCGCCCACCGGCGGTCTTCCCACCACCAAATCACGGATGGCAGCGAGAGGACCGGCAGCACCGGGTGACGCCCCCATCCGGGCAACTTGTAACGCAATGCCTTACAAAACGGTTGGGGCTGGACCGCTGAGTTCGGTCGCGAACACGGCGCGGGCCAAAGTGGCAAGATCGGGGTAAATATGGCCGGCCCCGGCGGCACGAAGTTCGTCGGCGGAGTGCGTGCCGGTCGTGACGAGAAAAGCAGGAAGCCCGCCCTGACGCGCGGTTTCGGCGTCGAACGGCGAGTCGCCGACGAGGCAGGCGGTCGCCGGATCGGCGCCGAGCGTGGCGAACACGTGGGCCGTTAGCCGCGGATCGGGTTTCAGCCAGGGCGTGTCGAGGGCGCCAAATACCCCCCGGAGCAGTGGAGTGATGCCCAGGTGTTCGCAAACCCGGCGCGACGAAGGTCCGTGCTTGTTGGTGAGCACGGCGAGCGTGCAGCCCCGGGCGTGCAGGATGCGCAGCAATTCCCCGGCACCGGGCATCAGCTCAACGCCGTCAAGCATGGTCCGGTCCCAGTAGGCGCGATAGATCGCCAAGGCCCGGGCCAGCTCGGCCTCGGGCACGAAGCGGCGCATGGCGTCTTCCAGCCCGCCACCGATCGCTCGCCGGACCTGTTCGCGCGTGGGCGCGGGCCGCCCCAGTTGCGGCAGGGTATAAGCGTAGCTGCGGTGGATGGCCGGCAGGTGGTCGAGCAGGGTGCCATCGAGGTCGAACAAAGCGGTCTGGTAGCGCATGCAGTTGAGAGAAGACCACGAAGGACACGCAAAGCGGGGAAAGAATCAAGCGTGGGGCGTGGCGGTTCGGCCGGACGGCCGTGAAAAAACTCTGGTGAAGTGGCTGCGAACGGGTGAAAATGACGAGGATGACTGCGGTGCCAACCCACGCTCGAGCTGAGGCCGTCCCCGCGGGGGACGCTCTGGTCGTCAACCTCGGCGGCGTCTGGCGCATCACCCAGCCGCTGCCGGTCTGGCGGAAGGTGCTGGGCGACCGCCGCCCGCACGCGGTGCGGCTCGGCGTGGACGGACTGGAGCGGTGGGACAGCTCCTTGGTGCGGTTTGTTCGGGAAGTGGAGGGGTGGTGCCGTGCGGCGGGCGTGTCTTGCGATGCGACCGCGCTGCCGGAGACGGTACGAAGGCTTGCGGACCAGCTGGCGCAAGCGCAGGAAAAGCGCCGGCCCGCCAGCCAGGCGCCGAATGTTCTGGCGGGCGTGGGTCTGGCGGCCACCGGCCTGTGGTGGCAGACGCGCGAGTTCGCGGACTTTGTCGGCGAGTGCACGCTGAGCGCCAGCGGGCTGCTGCGGCACCCGGGCCGGTTTCGCTGGCGGGACTGCCTGTCCGAAATGCAGCAGTGCGGCGCGATGGCGGTGCCCATTGTCAGCCTGAGCAGTTTTCTGGTGGGCCTGACGCTGGCCTACACCGGGGCGATCATCCTGCGGCAGTTTGGCGGTGATATCTGGGTGGCCGATATCGTCAGCCTGAGCACGTTGCGCGAGATGGGTGCGGTGATGACCGGCGTGGTGCTCGCGGGCCGCACGGGCGCGGCGTTCGCGGCGCAGCTCGGCAACATGAAGGCGGGCGAGGAGATCGACGCGCTCGAGACGCTGGGAATCGCACCGGTGGAATTTCTCGTCCTGCCGCGCCTGCTGGCGCTGACACTGATGACCCCGCTGCTGGTCATGTACGCGAACTGCCTGGGCATCTTCGGCGGCATGGTCGTGTCGGCCGGCGTGCTCGACATTCCGCCCAATGCCTACTGGATCGAGACGCAGACGAGCATCGGCCTCTCCGACCTCAGCGTCAGCTTGATCAAGAGCGTCGTCTTCGGCATGTTGGTCGCCGTCGCCGGCTGCTTGCGCGGGTTGCAGGCCGACCGCAGCGCGGCGGGCGTGGGCCGGGCCGCGACCTCCGCCGTGGTCACGAGCATCCTGCTGATCATCGTCGCGGACGCCGTCTTTGCGGTGCTCTTCAACGCCCTGGGCATATGAACGGGATCCCCGAAACCTCGGTGGTGACTCCTGACCCCGGCTCCGCTCCGCCGGCGATCGGCGTCGAGGGCCTCGAATGCCGCTACGGCGACACGGTGGTGCTGAGCGAGATCACGTTTGCCGTGCAGGCGGGCGAGCTGTTCTTCGTCATCGGCGGCAGCGGCTGTGGCAAGAGCACCCTGCTGCGCCATCTCGTGGGTCTGATGAAGCCGGCGCGGGGCACGGTGCGCTATTCCGGCGAGGATTTTACCGCGGCCGGCGTGATGGCGCGGCGCAACCTCCTCAAGACGTTCGGCGTGCTCTACCAGAGCGGCGCGCTCTGGAGTTCCATGACGCTGCGCGAGAACGTCGCGCTGCCCCTCGAACAGTACACCACGCTCAACCGGCGCGAACGCGGCGAAATCGTGGCCCTCAAGCTGGCGCAGGTGGGGCTGGCCGGCTTCGAGGACTATTTCCCGGCGGAACTCAGCGGCGGCATGCGCAAACGCGCCGGCCTGGCCCGGGCGCTGGCACTCGATCCCCGCATCGTTTTCTTCGACGAGCCCTCGGCCGGCCTGGACCCGGTGACCTCGCGAAAACTCGACGAACTCATCCTGCAGATCCGCGAAACGTTTGGCACCACGATGGTCATTGTTTCACACGAACTCGCGAGCATCTACGCCCTGGCCGACCGCGTGGTCATGCTCGACCACGAGGCGCAGGGCATCATCGCCGAGGGCCGGCCCCGCGAACTGGCGGCCACCGCCGCCGACCCGCGCGTCCGGGAATTTCTGACCCGCGGTGAGGAGAAAGCTTAGACAGTCGCCATGAAATGAACACACTGGCCTCAGGCCGGACGGATATATCGCTCGCAAACATTATCATGACTATAAAATATCCGGGCTAGGAATCCCTTGTCGTGAAAACCAAGATCAGTCCCGCGGTGGTCGGTTTGTTTGTGCTCGGCGCGCTGCTGCTCATCATTCTCGCGCTGCTGTCGTTCGGCGGGGTGAATTTCTTTTCCAAGCCGCAGCGGTTCATCGTTTACTTCGACGAATCAATCCATGGCCTCGACCTGGGCTCGCCGGTGAAGCTGCGCGGCGTCCGGGTCGGCCGCGTGGCCGACCTCAACGTCCAGTACAATGCGGCGACCAACAAGTCCGTAGTCGCGGTCGTGTGCGAGTTCAGCCGCAACATGATCGTGGACGATCGGGACCAGCCCATTGATGTCTCCGACCGGTCCCGGCTCCAGGCGCTGGTCGATCATGGCCTGCGCGCGCAACTCGGCGTGATCGGCCTCGCCACTGGCCTGCTCTTCGTCGAGCTCGATTTCTATGATCCGCACCAGTATCCGGCCGGGACTGCAACCGAGGACGCGCGGCACATCGTCATGCCCGCCGTCCCCTCAACCATTTCGGAGTATCAGGCCAGCCTGACCGAAATCCTCTCGGACTTGCGGCGGGTGGATTTCTCCGGGCTGTCGCGCAATCTCAACGCGGTGCTCACCACGGCCAATCAAAAGCTGCAGGCGGTGGACACGGCGCAACTGAGCGAGCATTGGGTCAAGACCGCCGACGCCCTGGAGGCGATGGCGAAGGACCCGGAGATCAAGAAGACGTTTGCCAACCTGAACGCCGCCGGCAACGATCTGCGGACGCTGATCGCCCGGTTAGACTCGCAGGTTCAACCGACGAGCGACAAGCTGGCCCAAACACTCGACGATGCCCGCAAGGCCCTGGCCGCGTTCAACGCGGCCGCCGTGACCACCCAGCGTTTCATTGCGGCGCAAAACGGTCTGGGTGAGGACGCAGGCCGGACGCTGCAGGAGTTCCGCGAGGCGGCGGCGGCGGTGCAACGCCTGGCTGATTTCCTCGAGCGCAACCCCAATGCGATCATCACCGGTCGCAAACCGGAGTAGTGATCCAACCGCGGAGACACAGAGGACACCATGAAGTCGAATGTCGACAGACGAGGGACGAAACACGGGCACGCTGATTCCGCTTCAAAACACGAGGCATCTCACATCTGGCATCCGCTTTCCGGTGTCTGCCTGCTGGCCGCCGCGCTCTGGTTGCTGACGGCCTGCAACCTGCCGCTGCCCAGGGCGCAATCCGACCAGACGCGCTACTATCTGCTCACCCCGGCCGAGATCCGCCCGGAGACGGACGCGACGGCGGCCGTGAAACGCTGGGTGGTGGGCCTACGCGCGGTGGATGTAGCGGCCTATCTCCGGACCAAATCGTTTGCCGTCCGCTCCCATGCCAACGAGGTGGCGTTTCTCGATTTCGCCCGCTGGGGGGAACCGCTCGACCTGGGCATGGCGCGCGTGCTGGCCGAGAATCTGCGGGCAGCCAAGAACGTGACGCGGGTCTCCCTGCAACCGTTTCGGGCCGACGATCAGCGGGATTTTGAGGTCGTCGTGAATATCAACGCCTGTGAAGGCACGGCGGACGGCGATGTGCGCTTCGCCGCCACCTGGCGGATTCCAGTTCCGGGCGGCTCGACGGCCACCACGGCGGAAGGGAACTACGCTGCCACCGGCCTGCGCTGGGATGGCCATGACTGCGGACAACTGGCGGCGCGACTGAGCGAGGCGCTGGCCGGCCTGAGCCGGGAGATTGCCGCGGCCCTGCCGGAAGAGCCGGCCAAGTAACTCCGGCCGGCAGGCAGGTCGGGCGGAAACTGGCGATCTACTTCAATACGGTGCCGATGCGCTCGAGCGCAGCGGTGACGTTCTCGCGACTGTTGAAGGCGCTGATGCGCACGTGGCCTTGGCCGCACCGGCCGAAACCGGCGCCGGGCGTGCAGACCACGCCGGCCTTTGTCAGCAGCAGGTCGAAAAAGGCCCACGAGTCGTGTCCGACATTGGCCCAGATATACGGGGCATTTTCGCCGCCGATGCAGGGGATGCCAAAGCGCCTCAGAGCGTCGCGGATCAACCGGGCGTTGCCGAGGTAGAAGTCAGCCAGGGCGCGCGTCTGCTGCCGGCCCTCGTCAGTATAAATTGCGGCGGCGGCGCGCTGGACGGGGTAGGAGACGCCGTTGAACTTGGTCGACTGCCGGCGGTACCAGAGTGGATGCAGCGGCTGGGCATGGCCGGCCGCGTCGGAAGCCACGAGCGTCTTGGGCACGACCGTGTAGGCGCAGCGCGTGCCGGTGAATCCGGCGGTCTTGGAAAAGCTGCGCAGCTCGATGGCGACATCGCGCGCGCCGGCGATCTCGTAAATCGAGTGGGGAATCTGCGGATCGCGGATGAACGTCTCGTAGGCGGAGTCGAAGAGGATGACCGCCCGGTGGCGTTTCGCGTAATCGACCCAGGCCGCGAGCTGGGCGCGGGTGGCGACGGCACCCGTGGGATTGTTGGGAAAGCAGAGGTAGATGAGGTCGACGGGCTGCGAGGGCAGGGCGGGCACGTAGCCGTTCGCCGGCGTGGAGTCGAGGTAGACAATGCCCTCGTAGCGACCGTCGCGATCGTAGCCGGTGCGGCCAGCCATGACGTTGGTGTCAAGGTAGACCGGATAGACAGGATCGGGGATGGCGACCCGGGTGTCCGCGGCAAAGATCTCCTGGATGTTGCCGCAGTCGCACTTGGCGCCGTCGGAGACAAAGATCTCGTCGGGTTCGATCGCGCAGCCGCGCGCCTGGTAGTCGTGCCGGGCGATGGCGTCGCGCAGGAAGGCATAACCCTGGTCCGGGCCATAACCCTTGAAGGTCTCACGCCGGGCCATCTCGTCGGCGGCGGCATGGAGCGCCGCGACGCACACCGGGGGCAGCGGCTCGGTGACGTCGCCGATGCCCAAGCGGATGATGGACCGCGCGGGGTTGGCCTTCTGGAACTCGGCGACCCGGCGGGTAATGTCCGCGAAGAGGTACGACGCCTTGAGCTTGATGTAGTGTTCGTTGATGCGGATCATCGTGGTGAAGGCGGGCGGAGGAGGAGAGGCGAGGGGGACGGCGCGGAGGCCGCGCCGCGCGTACCGCGGCAAAGGACTTGATTAAAGTTGGTCCCACCGGGATAGTTCAAGTCCGGTCTTTATTGTGCGGCACCCCTTCGGGTACATCGCACCGCCTTCCGCCATGCAAGTGATCGCCTCAATTTTCGACATGCAGTCCACCGCGGAGAACCTGCGGTCCAAGGATCGATTGATCGGCCTCGTGCCGACGATGGGTGCGCTCCACGAGGGGCATCTCAGCCTCATCCGGCTGGCCAAGGAGCGCGCCGACACGGTGATTGTGTCGGTCTTTGTCAACCCCACGCAATTTGGACCGAGCGAGGATTACACCAATTATCCCCGCGATCTGGGCCGGGATCTTGACCTGTGCGAAAAGGCCGGCGCCGACCTGGTGTTCACGCCCGCCGTGGAGGAGATGTATCCCAAGGGTTTTTCGACCTATGTCAGCGAGGAGCTGATCTCAAAGCCCCTGTGCGGCATCTCGCGGCCGGCCCATTTTCGGGGCGTGACTACGGTTGTGGCCAAGCTTTTCAACATCGTACGCCCCGATCTCGCCGTCTTCGGCCAGAAGGACGCGCAGCAGATTGCGGTGATCAAGAAGATGGTCAACGACCTCCACTTCTGCGTCGACATCGTGACGGCCCCGACCGTGCGCGAGCCGGACGGTCTGGCCATGAGCTCGCGCAACCGGTACCTCACCGCGACCCAGCGGGGAGAGGCGCTTGTGATTTCCCAGGCGCTGCACAAGGCAAAAGAAATGGTGGAGAGCGGTGTCCACAATACCGACCGGCTCATCGCCGAGGCCACCCACCTCATGGGCAACCGACGCCGCGTGCGCGTGATCTACGCGTCGATTGTGGACCGCTGCACCATGGAGGCTGTGCGCGAGGTCCTGCCTGGCAAGGCGATGATGGCCATTGCGGCCTGGGTCGATGAGGTGCGGTTAATCGACAACATCCTGCTCTGAGCCAGGAGCAGCAAGACCTCGTTGCGGCCTTTCCGTGGGCACTATTCCTGCCTACCGGCAGAACCCGTCGCCGGCCCGCCTCGGCAGCGCGCACGATTCCACTGTGAGAAAACACCAGTTCCGCTCTGAAAACCGCCTCTGAAAAATCCTGTGAATAACTTGTCAGCAAGGACCGTTGCAGAGAAAAACGCCCTGTCCCGGCGCGGCGGATCCCTGCGACAGCTAGGCTTCACAGGCATTACTTGATCCGGAGTCGGAATGCCGGCCTGCCGGGAGGCGGGAGGGCACGTTTGAATCAAGAATCCAACCCAGCGAGCCTGAGCAGGGTTCCGAAGGCATCAAGATGTGCCTTTCCGCATAAGGTGTTTGGACGTAATACACGGGTAACAATAAACATGCGCCTGTTTTTACCAAATGATGATTCTGACCATAAGCTCCTTCAGGAACTGCAATCCACCGTGGCTGCTTTCGGTCAAAAGGCGGGGAGCGAACCGACCGTCGGATCGGTTAATAAATGTCCGCCCGTCGAGCCAGCGGATGGACAATTTTCTCCGAAAATCCCCTAATTGCGTATGTTACGGAGAGGTGAACGGAGTTTGTGAAGAAGTTGGGACCCGATTGGCGGACCACCTGCGCAGGACCCGCTAAATCGTGTCTTCATGACTGACGATTTGACGACCCGCCCCGGCTGGCTATCGCGCCGCGGCTGCCGTGGCCGCCGGGGGAGCGACCACCACGTCGATTCCCTTGGCGCGAAGGGCGTTCACGAGCGGTTCCGGCGCCTGGGCGTCGGTCACCACTGCATCGATCGGTTCGAAATCGGAAAGGAAGAAGGTCGACCGGCGGTTGAACTTCATGTGGTCGAGACAAAAGATCACCTTCGCCGCACCGGCCATCATCGCACGCTGAATATCCACGAGCAGTGCGTGCGAGTTGTAGACGCCCTCTTCGCAAATGCCGCTGCCGCTCAAGATGGCCACATCGGCATGCACGCGGGAGAACGTCTCCACTGCGTGGGGCCCAACCAGCACACCCAGCCGCGGATAGATAATTCCTCCGGACACCAGCACCTCCTGTCGGCTTGACCCCGAAAAGAGATTGGCGACGGGCAGCGAGTTTGTGATCACTTGGGCGGCCCGGTCGCCAAGATTTCGAGCGACATGGTAACAGGTGGTTCCACTGTCGATGATGATATTCTGCCCGGGCTGGATCAGCTCCGCGCAGGCCGCGCCGATGGTCTCCTTCTCATCAACCTGGCGGCTGTCGCGAACATTGAACACGAACTCGTCCGTCCTTGGCTGAAGCGTCCGTGCTCCACCATGGGTGCGCCTCGCTTTCCCGGCCCGCTCAAGTTGAGAAAGATCGCGCCTGACGGTCGACACCGATGTTCCGACCCGCCGCGCAAGCTCATCGAGCGACGCGAATTCAGCCTCCTGTAGATAGGCTTCAATTCTCGACTGGCGCTCCTCGGACTGCATCTTGATGGAAGAGGTTGAAAGATTTTGGGAGATATTGCAACTTTTTCTTTGACTAATTGAGACATTTCTATCAGAAATTGATCTTAACTTACCATTTTCTCTTATGCTTTCGCCTTCTATCTTACCCCACCGCGCCCAGGTCGAGCACTTGGTGCGCCGCGCTCTTTACGAGCGGCTGGGGCGGAGGCCACCACGCGAGGCGCTCGCGCCCAATCCGCTCGTGGTGAATGTAAGCGCGCGCCATGGCCACCTGACCCCGCAGGCGGTCGAGACGCTGTTTGGCCAGGGGCGCACGCTCACGCCGATAAAATGGCTGTATCAGAAGGGTCAGTACGCGGCGCAGGAGTCGGTCACCCTGATCGGCCCGCGCAGCCGGGTGATTTCCAACCTCCGCATCCTCGGCCCCTGCCGTGACCTCAACCAGGTCGAGCTCGCTCTCACCGACGCCATCGCGCTGGGCTTCGAGGTTCCGATCCGCCAGTCGGGCAGCATCGCCGGCACCCCCGGCTGCATGCTCATGGGACCGAACGGATTTCTCGAGCTGCCGGAGGGCGTCATTCGCGCCGCCCCTCACGTGCACATGAGCCCCGATGATGCGGCGTTCTACGGCGTGAAGCCGGGCGATTACCTGAGACTTCGCGTCGGCGGCCCCTGCGGCACCACTTTCGACCGCCTGCTGGTGCGCGTGCATGCCGACTTCCGGCTGGAGGTGCACATCGACACCGACGAAGGCAACGCCTGCGCGCTCCAGTCCGACACGCCCGTCGAACTTCTGAAGTAATCCGTCCCCGAATTTCATGATAACCTCAACCCTCATCCATCCATCAATATGAGTGATTCCATCGGCATGATAGAAACCCGTGGCTATGTTGGCTCCGTCGAAGCCAGCGACGCCATGGTCAAGGCGGCGAGTGTCTCGCTCGTCCGCCAGATCCAGATCGGCGGCGGTTTTGTGACCGTCGTCGTCAAAGGCGACGTTGGCAGCGTCAAGGCCGCTGTCGAGGCTGGCGCTGAAGCCGCCAAACGCGTCGGCGAGCTGGTCTGCTCGCACGTCATCCCGCGTCCGCATCCGGAGCTGCTCAAGCAGATCGGCATGTGATCGGGCGCCCACCTCAACTTCAAATCCACTTTTTCTCATGACACAGGAAGCATTAGGCATGATTGAAACGAAGGGACTCTGCGCGCTGCTCGAAGCCGCGGACTCCGCCCTCAAGGCCGCCAACGTCACCATGACCGGCTACGAAGCGGTTGGCAGCGGCTATGTGGCCGCGTTTTTCCGCGGCGACGTCGCCGCCGTGAAGGCCGCGGTCGACGCGGGCGCCGAGGCCGCCGGCTCGGTTGGCGAAGTCGTCAGTGTGCAGGTCATTCCCCGTCCGCACGAGGAACTTGCGCTGCTCGGTCGCTGGATCTCCGGCACCGCGGTCTGAAGATTCGCGGTCCGGCGCGGGCGCCGGCCCTCTGCGGGGCGGCCGCGTGCAGCCGGCCGCTTGTCACCGTCCATGAACATCCTTGTCGCCAATCTCGGCTCGACCTCCTTCAAGTTCCGTCTCTTCCGCTTTGACGAAGCGGGAGCGGCGCTGCTGGCCAGGGGCGGCTATGAACGGGTGACCGATCACGGCCGGGCCATCGACGACTGCCTCGCGGAGCTCAAGGCCGCAGGCCACGTCCAGTCCGCGTCGGATCTGCACGGCGTCGGCTTCAAGACGGTGCTGGGCCGCAATCTCACCGGCTGTGTGCCCGCCGATGAGCGGGTGATCGCCGCGCTCGAGGGATTCAAGGACATCGCCCCGGCGCACAATCCGCCTTACGCCGCGGGCATCCGACGGTTCCAGGAGAAACTGCCCGGCGTGCCGCTGGTGGCGCTCTTCGAAACCGCTTTCTACCAGTGGATGCCCGAGGCCGCGACCCGTTATGCCGTGCCCGAAACCTGGTATCAGGCCGGCGTGCGGCGCCACGGCTTCCATGGCGCGAGCCACAAATTCATTGCCGAACGATCCGCCGAACTGCTCGGCCGCGACGACATCGCCCGGCGCGTCAGCGGGCTATACCAGGACGGTCCCGGCCCAGAATCCGGCCCGCCGCTGCGAGTGATTTCCTGCCACCTCGGCGGCAGCAGCTCCATCACCGGCATTCGCAACGGGCTGGCCGTCGGCACCAGCATGGGGCTCAGTCCGCAGTCCGGCCTGCCGCAGAACAATCGTGTCGGGGACCTCGATTCCGCGGCGGTGCCCTACATGCTCAAGACGCTCGGCCTGCCGCTGGCCGAGATTGAGCGCCAGTTGGTGCAGGAGAGCGGACTGCTCGGCCTTTCCGGGGTGGGCAACGACCTGCGCGACCTCCGCGCGGCCGCCGCCCAGGGCAACGCCCGGGCCCGGCTGGCCCTCGAGGTGTTCACCCATTCCGCCCGGCACTGGATCGGCGCGTTCCATTTTGAACTCGGCGGGTGCGAGGCGATCGTTTTCACCGCCGGGATCGGCGAAAACAACCCCGATCTCCGCGCGGCCATCCTCCGCGACCTCGGGCAGCTCGGCCTCGTGCTCGATCCGGCGAAGAACGAGGCGCTGCGGGGCGCCGAGGGCGAGATCTCCGCGCCGGCTTCGCGCGTCCGGGTTTTCGTCATCCCCGCCAACGAGGAACTCGTGGTCGCGCGCGAGACGCTCCGTTGCATTGCGGCGCGCAATTGAATTTCACAGCAACCCACAAACTCCAACTCCCATCATCCTATGTCCAAAGCCATCGGACTCCTCGAAACCCGGGGCCTTACCGCCCTCGTCACCGGCACTGACGCCATGCTCAAGTCGGCCAACGTCACGCTCGTCGGTCCCATGAAACAGGTCGGCAACGCGCTCGTGACCGCGGTCGTGACCGGCGACGTCGCCGCCGTCAAGGCGGCCACGGACGCCGGCGCCCAGGCCGCGCGCACCGTCGGCGAAGTCGTCAGCGTGCAGGTCATCCCGCGCCCGCACGACGACGTCCAGATCGTGCTGCCCAAGGCCGCCGCCCCCAAGAAATAACCTCTGTCGTGCGCAAGCCCGGCCGGCTTCCGGATTGCCCGGGTGCCGCGTCTGGTCGCGCCCCCGCCACCATGTTTCTCGCACGTGTCATCGGTCAGGTTGTCGCCACCAAGAAGGACGAGACGATGAAGGGGCGCAAGATGCTGCTGCTGCGGCCCCTGTTGGTCGACGAAGCCAATCCCGGCCAGTTCCGTCCGGGCGCCAACACCGTCGTCGCCATCGACACACTCGGCGCCGGCATGGACGAACTGGTCCTGTTCTGCCAGGGCAGTTCCGCCCGCCAGGCCACCGGCATGAAGTCGCTGCCGGTCGATGCGGTGGTCACCGGCATCGTCGATACCGTCGATGTCCTCAACCAGAAGATCTATCCCGCGAAAAAGTAGCCTCTGTAGAAGCCTGCTTGCGGGCGAATTATTCCTATGGCCAACATCCAACTTGACGAGAAGACCCTCCGCGCGGTGGTCGAAGACGTGTTGCGCAGAATCGAGCAGCCCGCCGCGGGCGGAACCAAGTCGGCTGCTCCGGTGCCGGTGTCCACCGCGATGCACCCGGCATCCGCCCGGACCGGCGCGCACCGCGGTCCGCATTTCGGCGTTTTTGAGGATGCCAAGGAGGCCTGTGCCGCCGCGCAGGATGCTTTCCTGCAACTGAAGGAAAAGGGAATCGCAGGCCGCTCCAAGGTCGTCGAAATCATCAAGGAGCTCGTGACAGCCAAGGCGGTGGAATGGGGCAAGTTCGAATTCGAGGAGACCAAGATCGGCCGTCTGGAACACAAGATCGAGAAGCTCCAGATCGTGAAACTCGTGCCGGGCGTCGAGTGGCTGAAGCCCTACGCGCTCAGTGGCGACCACGGCATTACGCTGGAAGAATTCACGCCGTACGGCGTCGTTGCCGCCATCCTCCCGGTGACGCATTCCGTGCCCACGCTCAGCGGCAACATCATCAACATCATCGCGGCCGGCAACTCGGTCGTGTTCAACCCGCACCCCGGCGGGGCGCGCTCGGCCACCCTCGCAGTGCGCGCCTACAACGAGGCCATCCACGCCGCGCTCGGCATCGAGAATCTGATCTGCACCATCGAAAAGCCTTCGCTGGAATCATTCGACGCGCTGACGAAGAACGAATTGGTTCGGTTGATCTGCGTCACCGGCGGCCCCGCGGTCGTCGCGGCCGCCATGAAGTCCGGCAAGCGCGCCATCTGCGCCGGTCCGGGCAATCCGCCAGTGCTGGTCGATGACACGGTGGATCCCGACAAGGCCGCGCGCGACGTCATCCAGGGCGGCGCCTACGACAACAACCTCCTCTGCGTTGGTGAAAAGCAGGTCTTCGTCCTCGACCACATGGCCGGTGCGTTCATGCGCGGCCTCGAGAAGGCCGGCGCTGTGCAGCTCAACCGCTCGCAGCTGGAAAAGTTATCGGCCGCCGCATTCACTATGTCGAAGGACGCCGGCGGCTGCTCGCACTCGGTCCTCAACCGCGCCCTGATCGGCCGGGACGCCGCTGTCCTCGCGCGGGAGGCCGGCGCCACGGTGCCCGCCAATACACCGATGCTTTTTGCCGAAACCGGGCTCGAGCATCCGTTTGTGATGGAAGAGCAGATGATGCCCATGCTGCCCGTCGTGCGGGTGAAGAGCGTCGAGGAGGGAATCGACTACGCATTCCGTTCCGAGCACGGCTACAAGCATTCCGCCATCATCCACTCGCTGAACGTCGACCGCATGACGCGGATGGCCCGCACGCTTGACACCACGTTGTTCGTCAAGAACGGCCCGAGCGTCGCCGGCTTGGGCCTGGGCGGCGAGGGTTATCTCAGCTACTCGATCGCCACCACGACCGGCGAAGGCATCACCAACCCGAAGACGTTCACCCGGACGCGCCGCTGCGTGATGGTCGACAATCTTCGCATCTACTGACCCGCCATGATTCTCGCCCGAGTCGATGGAGTCGTCACCGCGACTGTCAGTCATCCGAGCATGCACGGTTGCCGCACGATCGTCTGCCAGCCCCTCGATGACCAGGGTCGCGAAGAGGGCATGCCGATCCTGGCGATCGATCCCCACAGCGCGGGCATGCACCAACGCGTCATTCTTTCGACCGACGGCTCCGCGGCCCGCGAATTCGTGAAGGACCAGAAATCGCCGCTCCGCAACATCATCATCGCCATCGCCGACAGCGCGCCGGAGGCGGCGCAGTGAGAGTGAAAGTGAAGGTGAAAGTGCCCGAACCATCCCTCCAACTTCCTTCGCCTCCTTTTTCCCTCTCTTCCATTCCCTTTTACCCTCCCTTCTCCTTTCACTTTCCCTCTCACTTTCACTTCCCATGCGCCTCGGCTACGTCATCGGCAGAGTCACCCTCGCGAAGCAGGATCCCGGCTACAAAGGCGGCCGTTTCCTGGTCGTGCAGCCGCTGTCGAAGGATCAGTTCAGGGGCGCCGCGATGACTCCGCTCGCCAAGGGCAACAGCTTGGTCATCTATGACAACCTCGGCGCGGGCATCGGACAGATCGTGGGTTTTACCGAGGGATCCGAGGCGGCCGTGCCGTTCGACCGACCCACACCGGTCGACGCCTACAATGCTGCCCTGATCGACCGGATTTTCTACACCCCACCTAAGTGACCGGCGAGACCACTACCATGAAACCCGCCCAAGCTCGCGGACAAAAATACCGTCCGATGGTCGGTGTAGGAGCCTGCTCGCAGGCGATTCCTCCCGCGGAATCGCGAGCAAGCTCGCTCCTGCAATTCGCATAGATACAGCCAAACCAGTTTACCATGCGCAAAGTCATCACGGCCAGGGAAGCCGAGGAACTCCTTCGCAAAGGCGAGTCCGCCCCTGCTGACGCCATTCTCACGCCCTCCGCGCGCGATCTGCTCACGGGCCGCGTCAAGCTCACCGGCCAACCCGGTCCCCGGCTGGCGGCCGCGCCGGCGGCGGGGAAAAAGGAGCCGATCGTGCCCGACTACGAATTCAAGTGGACGCCCGGCGCCGACCCGAAGACGCCGGCCGAAATCGAGCGTTTTTTCAACTCCCCGCCGATCCAGGCGCTCAAGCAGCGCATCTGCGACATGGGTCGCCGCATCTGGGCGAAGAACTACGTCGACGGAAACGGTGGCAACGTCACCCTCCGCGTGGGCGACAATCTCGTGCTGTGCACCCCGACCTTGATTTCAAAGGGGTTCATGACCGCCGACGACATCTGCCTGATCGATCTCGACGCCAACCAGCTCGCCGGCACGCGCAAGCGCACCAGCGAAGCCAAGACGCATCTGGCCATCATGAAGGCCCAGCCCAAGGCCAAGGCATGCGTCCACGCCCATCCGCCGCACGCCACCGCGTTCGCCGTGGCCGGCGTCGTTCCGCCGACCTGCATGATCCCGGAGGCCGAGGTCTTCCTCGGCGAAATCGGCTACGCCAAATACGAGACGCCCGGCACGCCGGCCGTCGCCGAGGAGGTCGCCCGTGTCGCCGTCGATCACTATTCGGTCCTCATGGAGAACCATGGTGTCATCGTCTGGGGCAAGGACGTCGAGGATGCCTACTGGAAGATGGAGAACACCGATTCCTATTGCCAGGTGATCTGGATCGCCTCGCAGCTCAACGGCGGCAGCCTCCGTTCCATCGGTGGCGACAAGCTCAAGGATCTCATCGGTCTGCGTAAGAGCCTCGGCATGCAGGACCGGCGTGAGGGCCTGAAGGAATGCGAGCTGTGTGACAACAGCGATTTCCGTCCGGGTGTCATCTGCGCGGTCCCGGCCCGCGCGGAAGGTGAGAGCGCGGGCGGCGGCGAGAAGCCGGACCCGCAGGTCGAGGCCCTGGTCCAGCAGCTCACCGACCAGATTCTCAAACAACTCGCGGCGAAGTAGGATCGCCGCTCAGCCCGTCCTCCATCGGCTTGGCGACGGCGGACCGGCGGACCGCCTATTGGAGCCGCGGCGCTCACGCCGCGGATTTGCCCTCTACCGAAGGAAGCGGCTACAGTGTGGCAGCGAATGACGAAAGCTCCGCCACCGGGGCCACATCAAACGCGGGAAGATCTTGGCCCGCGGCCGATGCACAACCATGTTCAACCTTGAACATCGTTGTGCACGCCGGTCATCTAGGATGCGCTTGCGACGGCTGGGTGAGCGAATCGCCTCGCCAGGTGCAGGCCGACCCCTGGAGGACTGGATTCCCGCCCCGTGGAATCGGGGTGATGTCAGTCCGGTGCCACGGGTTTTGCTTCAAACTGGACAAAGGATGCGACTCCTGATCACGCAAATTCATGCCAACGGTGAATGCACAACCATGTTCAACCTTGAACATCGTTGTGCAGGCCGAGGTTGCGAACGGCGGCGAAACCGCGGACCCGCAGGTCGAGGCTCTGGTCCAGCAGCTCACCGATCAGATTCTCAAGCAGCTCGCGGCGAAGTAGGGTGCGACGAGATCGTGCCCCTACAAATGCCCCGCAGGATCGCGGTTGTCCGACTTTTCGGACAGCTTCTGGTGTCATGTCGCCGAAGTTCGTTTCATATTGCAGGAGCCTGCTTGCCCGTTCGACAAGCTCAGGGTCCCGAACGGGGTCGAGGGACAGGCGATTTCTGCCCATGACACGGACTCCATCCCGAATCGCCGGCAAGCAGGCTCCCCCATTTGTGACTCGTTCGCAGGATCATCGCGGGAACTTCTGTGACACCACACGAGAACCGCGGGCCCACGCCGCCCGCCCGGGGAGAAGCCACTGCCGGCTTCGGGATTGAATCGGCGGACGGGACCCGGCAATCTGCGCCCGTGTCGAGCGAAGACCACACGGGGTCGGAGCCTACCCATACCCTTTGCCAGAACTGCGGCGCAACGTTGCAGGGGCCGTTTTGCCACGCCTGCGGGCAGCACAACTTCGAGTTCCACCAGTCGTTTCACCATGTCGTCCACGAAGCGCTGGAAACCTGGTTTCACATCGATCGTTCCTTCTTGCGCGGTTTCTACGAGCTGGTGTTCCGTCCGGGTCGGATGACCCGCGAGTTCAACGCCGGGCAGCGGGCGCGCCATGTGCCGCCGCTGCGGTTCTATCTCGTGATCAGCCTGCTGTTCTTCCTGACGGTCAGCCCGACCTCCCTGCGGCTGACGTATGTCGGCGTCACGGTCGGCGGCGTGAGCGTTGCCGGAAGACCAGAGGAAATGCGGCCTCAGGCGCCGGCGGGCACCTTCCAACGCCGCGTCGAGGAGCAACTCATCGCGAGCCTGAGGCAGCCGGAAGAGCTGCTGGAGCGTTTTGTGCACCGGCTGCCCAAGGCCATGGCGGTGTGCGTGCCGCTTTTCGCTTTGCTCAGTCGCGCGCTCTTCTGGCGCGGGCCCTGGCGTTATCTCCAGCACCTGATCCTGGCGGTGCATCTCCACACCTTTTTCTTTCTCTGGGTCCTGGTGGTGAGCGGATACGCCCAGCTCGCCGGGCTGGCCTGGCCGGGCCTGGGCAGCGTGTTCGGCTGGGCCGGGGCCGGCTACGCCGTCTACTATTTCTTCGCCGCGCTGCGGCATGCGCTGGGAACGACCCGTTGGACGGCCTTTTGGAAGGGCGCGGTGCTCGCCGCGGGCTATGGCTTCGTGCTGGTCGCCGCGGTCGCCTCGACCATCGTGGTTTCGCTCCTGTGGGCCTGAAGAGATTCGATCCGGAGTGATGGCAAGGGTTGGGGCGGGGGAAAAAGGAGTCGTGCAGGGCCTTCCATTTTCGTGCTCCAGTAGGACGGGCAAGCGATGACGCTCGTGCGATGCCTCAGCTGTCCCCGCCGCCACCCGCGGCTGTTCTGGAGTTCTATGTTCGGCAGTTACCCGGCTTGTCGGCCGTAGCCTCGCGCGAAGGCTGATTGATCCGGTGGTAGATCGCACCGGGGAACCATGGGAGAAGAGACGGCTAAAGAGTGGCGAAGATTTCCTCGCGCGTCACACCCTTGGCGGTGGCCATTTCACGCAAGATCGCGTTGAGCGTGCCGATCCGGAGCGGCTTTTGATCGGGCACGGATAGGCGTTGGGCGGCGTGCACCCCAAACCCCATCGCCAGATCCCGCTCGCTTGGTCCTCCCCAGAATTGCACCGTCACGACGATCCGCAGGGTGTTGCGGTTTGACCTCGGCCACGAGATTGACGCGCCCGGTCAGCACCGCCAGCCTCCACCGTTGTGCGCCCCGGCCGAAACGGCCTTGCCGCCATCGTGCTCCCCTCTCCCCCTAGACCCCATTCCCGCCTCCCCGAGGCGGCGCGGCTCCAGTTTCCGTTCGGGAACCAGCAATTCCCGCGGCGCTAGGCATGCCATAGCAGTTCAATCCACCCACGAGAGCTATGTCACCCCACCGCCCGGAGATTTTCGTCAGCGCCACGAGCCAAGACCTGCGCACCTGCCGGCAGTTGATCAAGGAGGCGCTGCTCACCCTCGGCTGCGTGCCGATCGAGCAGACCAACTTCCCGCCCGATGCGCGCACGGTGCGGGAGATGCTCCGCGTGAAGATCACCGCCTGCGACGCCGTCGTCCATGTTGCGGGCGAGGTTTACGGCGCGGAACCGAGTGCGCGCGATCCCGGCGAACCCCGGCGCAGCTACACCCAGCTCGAATATGAACTCGCCACGGAGCTCGGCAAACCCGTCTACGTCTTTGTTTGCGGCGCCGGCTTTCCTTACGATGAGCATCCGCCCGAGGACACGGAACGCCAGACCCTCCAGCAGCAGCACCGCACCCGCCTGCAGAAAAGCGATCACATCTACGCGCCGGTCGGCTCCCGCGATGAACTTGCCCTGCGCGTCCACGCCCTGCAAACACGGGTTGAAGCCCTCAGCGGCGAACTGAACAAAACCCGGTCGTGGCTCGGCCGTGGCATCGCGATTGGCATCGTTGCGCTCACCCTCCTGGGCGGCGGGCTCTGGTGGTTGAACCATCGCGTGGGCAAAACGGAAAGCAAAGTCACGAAGCTCGAGACCGAATTGGACAAACAGCGCCGCTACCTCAAATCCGTGGCCGACGCGTTCACCGCCCAGCAAGCCCAGCTCCGGCAACTGAAACTGACAGACGACGAGATTTTCAACCGCGCCGTCGCCAATGTGGCCGCCAAGGAAAAGGTCCCCGAGACCGAACTGCGCAGCGGGATTGATCTCTTCGTGGTAGCGATTCGGGCTGACGCCAAGGCCGATTTCTACGACCGTGCGCTGGCAGAATTCGCACAGAAGAATTTCGCTGCCGCCGCCCAAAGTGCCGGCGCGGCGGGCAACGCCGCGCGCGACCAATATCTCGCCGCCGACAAACTTGTCGCCCAAGTGGCCGCCCAAGGAGATGAAGCACGCACGCACGCCCGAGAAGCGTTCAGTCTCCAGGGGCAGTCGCTCTACGCCGAACGGAAGTTCGGCGAGGCGGTCACCGCCTTGGAAGCCGCCCTTGAGGCGGCCCCGCGCGCCAAGGTGCCCCCAAGCTGGGCCGAACTGCAGGTTATCCTCGGCATGATGCTAAATGATTGGGCCGCGGTCGTCACGGGTTCAGCCATCGCCGAACACCGCGTGAAAGCCGTCGCCGCCTATCGCGCCGCCCTCGAGGTCTACACCCGCGAAGCGCGGCCCCTGGATTGGGCCAGGACCCAGAACAATCTCGCCATTGCCCTGGGTGACCAGGCCGCCGCTTCCGCCGGACCCGCCGGAGTCCGGTTCCTCGCCGAGGCCGTCGCGGCTTATCGCGCCGCGCTCGAGGTCTTCACCCGCGAAACGCTGCCCCTGGATTGGGCCACAACTCAGGTCAATCTCGCCAGTGCCCTCTCAATCCAAGCCGCCGCTTCCGCCGGACCCGAAAGCATCCGGCTCCTCGCCGAGGCCGTCGCGGCTTATCGCGCCGCGCTCGAAGTCTTCACCCGCACTGCGGCGCCCCAGGATTGGGCCAGGACTCAAAACAATCTCGCCAGTGCCCTCTCTCGGCAGGCCGCCGCTTCCGCCGGACCCGACGGCGTCCGGCTCCTCGACCAGGCCGCCGCGGCTTATCGCGCCGCGCTCGAAGTCTATAACCGCGAAGCCCTGCCCCAGGAATGGGCCGCGACGCAGAATAATCTCGCCGGTGCCCTTTGTGACCAAGCCGCCTCCTCCGCCGGACCCGAAGGCGCCCGGCTGCTCGCCGAGGCGGTCGCCGCCTATCGCGCCGCGCTCGAGGTCTTCACCCGCAATGCGGCGCCCCAGGATTGGGCCATGACGCAGAACAATCTCGCCGCTGCCCTCCGCGACCAAGCCGCCGCTTCCGCCGGGCCCGAAGGCGCCCGGCTGCTCGCCGAGGCGGTCGCCGCCTATCGCGCCGCGCTCGAAGTCCGCACCCCAAAGCGCTGCCCCAGGATTGGGCCACAACTCAGAGCAACCTTGCCGTGGCCCTCTGTAACCAAGCCGCGGCCTCCGCGGGCCCCGAAAGCGCCCAACTGCTCGCCGAGGCCGTCGCCGCCTATCGCGCCACCCTCGAGGTCTACACCCGCGAAGCGCTGCCCCAGGATTGGGCCCGGACCCAGAATAATCTCGCCGGCGCCCTCTGTAACCAAGCCGCTGCTTCGGATGGGCCCGACAGCGCCCGGCTGCTTGCCGAGGCCGTCGCCGCCTATCGCGCTGCGCTCGAAGTCCGCACCCGCGAAGCGCTGCCTCAGGAATGGGCCAGGACCCAAAGCAATCTCGCCAATGCCCTCTGTAACCAAGCCGCTGCTTCGGATGGGCCCGACAGCGCCCGGCTCCTCGCCGAGGCCATCGCCGCGAAGCGCGCGGCGCTGGAGATCCTTACCGCCGACGTCGATCCAGAGTGGCATCGACAACAGCTTGAGTGGATTGCCGAAGCCGAAGCCGTACTCAAGAAACTCTGACAGATTCCCTCACACTCACTGAGTCGCCATGATCTCCCGCGCGATGGTTCCCACGGTTCTCGTCTGCTTATCAAGCGCCCTCTCCGCCCAGCGGCAGGCAACTTCATTGGACGCCGACTGGCGGTTCATCCGGAGCGATGTGGGCCTCGGGGCGACCGTGGACTCAAGATGGCAGGCGGTAGCGCTGCCCCATACCTGGAACAACCTCGACGGTCAAAACGGCACCGCCGCCGATCCGGGCCTGGTTGATGGTTACTATCGCGGCGCCGCCTGGTACGAGCGGCAGTTCCAGCTTCCCAAGGAAGCCGCCGGCCGGCGCGTTTTCGTGCGGTTCGAAGCGGTATCGATTGTTTCCGACGTTTACGTCAACGACCGGCACGTCGGCCAGCACCGCGGCGCATTCGCAGCGTTCTGTTTCGAGCTCACTTCGTTCTTGCGCAGCGACGCTGCGAATGTGATTCGTGTCCGGGCCGACAATTCGCATTTTCAGGACGTGCCTCCGCTCTCGGCCGATTTCACGATGGGCGGCGGCATTTATCGACCGGCTAGCTTGATCACGACTGATGCCGTTTGCATCAGTCCGCTGGATTCCGCATCGAGCGGCGTTTATCTGACCATCAAACAGCTCGCCGCCGAATCGGCCGCGATCGAGGTGCGCACGGTCGTATCCAATGGACTCACGACCGCTGCCAACGCGCAGGTCGAAGTCGAAATCACCGATGGCGGCGGCCAGATTGTCGCGACGGGCAAGAGAGAGCTTCCGGTCGCGGCCGGTCAGACCGCGACGGTTGATCAACCCGTCCGCATCGCTCATCCGCACCTCTGGCAGGGGCGGAAAGACCCCTACCTCTACACCGCGACCGTGCGGCTGCATCGCGAGGGGCGGGTGGTCGATGCCGTGACGCAGCCGCTCGGCCTGCGGACCATCCAGATCGCGCCGGACCGGGGGGTCCTGCTCAACGACGAACCGTATCCGGTGCACGGTGTGAACCGCCATCAGGACCGCCTGAACAAGGGCTGGGCCCTGACACCTGAGGATCATGGGGAGGACATCCGCCAGATTCTCGATCTTGGCTGCACCGGACTGCGGCTGGCGCACTACCAGCAGAGCGGAGTGGTTCACGATCTCTGCGATCGCGGCGGGCTGCTGGTGTGGCAGGAAATCCCCCTGGTCAACAGCATCTCCGGCCTGCCGGAGTTCGCCGCGAACGCGAAGCAGCAGCTCACCGAGATGATCAAGCAGGGATACAATCATCCCTCGCTCTGCTTCTGGGGTCTGTTCAATGAGCTCAACGCCACCTGGGCCGAGCCGCTCGGCCCGGCGCCGGACCAGTTGATCACGGAATTGCGCAAACTGGCGCACCAGCTGGATGCCACGCGGCCGACCGTCGCCGCATCGTGGATGCGCGAGCCATCCTCACTCCACGAATTGCCCGACCGGATCTCGTTCAATGTTTATCCGGGATGGTACTGGGGATCGCCGGACGATTATGAAAAGCTTCTTCCCCATCTCAGTGAGATGATGGGCGGGCGACGGGTCGGGATCAGCGAATATGGCGCGGGCGCCAGCATTTTGCACCACCAGGAAGGAGTGCTGACGCCGCCGAAAAGCACGGGCACGCGGTTCCATCCCGAGGAATGGCAGGCCATCGTCCACGAGCGGGCCTGGGCGTGCGCGCAGAACAATCCGCACCTCTGGGGCACCTTTGTCTGGGTAATGTTCGATTTCGCCTCGGACAAGCGCGACGAGGGCGACGCTCCCGGACGCAACGACAAGGGACTGGTCACCGCCGACCGCCAAGTGCGGAAGGATGCCTTCTTTTTCTACCAGGCCAACTGGACCGGGGAGCCAATGGTCTATCTCGCTTCACGCCGGATGACGCCGCGGCACCTCGCCACCACCGAGGTCAAAGTCTACTCCAACTGCGCGGACGTTGAACTCATGGTTAACGGAGCATCGCTAGGCGTCGTCCATCCCGATGCGGTGAAGATCTGCCGCTGGCCCGCGGTCGTGCTCGCGCCGGGAGTGAACCGGATCGAGACCGTCGGGCGGCGCGATGGGAAGGAAGTCCGGGACCAGTGCGCATGGACTCTGGAAGCGGCTCCGGCTGGCTCCCCGCCGTGAAATCATTTCGCAAAGAACTTTGGTTCGAGGTGCCGGCGCGGCGCGCCTTCCTTAACATCACGCCGCAGGTCGAGGAAGCCCTGCGCGAGAGCGGCATCGCGGAAGGCCTCGTGCTCGTCAATGCGATGCACATTTCCGCCTCGGTCTTCATCAATGATGACGAGTCGGGCTTACACGCCGATTTTGAGCGGTGGCTGGAGAAGCTCGCGCCGGAGAAACCCCACTCGCAATACGCGCACAATCGCGGGGAGGACAACGCGGACGCGCACCTCAAGCGCACCGTCATGGGCCGTGAAGTCGTGGTGGCGGTGACGAAAGGGGTCCTGGATTTCGGGCCGTGGGAGCAGATCTTTTACGGTGAGTTCGACGGTATGCGGCGGAAGCGCGTCCTCGTGAAAATCATCGGCGAATAGGGTCAGTTGCGGAGGGGGCCGCAGCCAGACAAGGGCGGATCGGGTCACAGAGAGCACACAGAGTCCACGGAGACAGCTTCAGCGAACTCTGTGTCCAGAGAACCGGTGCGCGTTTCCTCGAACGAAATCACTCCGCCCGCAAGGCCACGACCGGATCAACCCGTGCCGCGCGGTGGGCGGGCAGCCAGGCGGCCAGGCCCGCAATGAGCAGGAGCACCAAGGCGGCGGCGACCAAGGTAGGTGGATCAATGGACCCGACGCCGTAGAGGTTCGCGCGAATCAGTTGGGTCGCTCCGAGCGAACTAAGCCCGCCCGCGACCACGCCGGCGAGTGCCAGCCGGCCAGCCTCGCGGAGGATTCCCCGCGCGATCACGGGGCCCGTTGCCCCCAGGGTCAGGCGGATCCCGATCTCATAGCGTCGCTGGGCCACGCTGAACGCCAGCAGGCCATAGATGCCCGCCGCCGCCAACGTCAAGGCCAGCAAGGAAAAGGTCATCAGGAATAGGGTCTGGGCTCTTTCCGAGACGGTGGCGTTGGCGATGACGTCCTCCATCGTGCGCGGGCCCGACAGCGGTATCCGCGGATCCATCTTCTGTAGCAAAGTGCGCAGCGACGGCACGATCGCCTGCGGATCGCCGGCGGTGCGGATCGCGAGACGCATGGTGGACCAGGCCTGCTGCGCATGGGCCCGGTAGAACGTGCCGCGCGAGCCTGCGTCTTCGCGCAGGCCGCTTTGTTTGACGTCAGCCACCACGCCCACCACCTCCCAAGTCACATCGGCCGCCTGGTCGATCACCACTCGTTTACCCAGAGGATCGCGATCCGCGAAGAGGGACTTCGCGAGTTGCCGGCTGACGACCACTACGCGGCGCGACCCGGCTAAATCCGTCGGCTGGATATCCCGTCCGGCCCAAAGCGGAATGCCCATGGCCCGAAAATAGCCGGGCAGCACGACTCGTTGGTAGCCATCGCCGCCATCCGAGGGTTTCACCGGCGGCGCATCAGCCGCGTAGATGCCGACGTTGTTGTAGGGGTCACGCAGCGGCACTTGGCTGACGACAGCCGCCGACTCCACCCCGGGCAGCGACCTCACGCTGTCCAGGAGTGTGGAGAAGAAGACCAGGCGTTTCGGGTCGGGATAATCGCCCGGAGGCAACGGCACCTCCGCGGTCAGCAGGTTCCGGGGATTGAATCCCGGGTCGACTCGATTGAGCGCGGTGAGGCTGCGAACAAGGAGCCCGGCAATCACAAGCAGGACAAAGGAAACC
>Ga0182011_10000573_pt1 | contig 32145 bp, 26 predicted proteins | sample 711E1DmetaG_FD_120481 | JGI IMG/M metagenome (GOLD analysis project Ga0182011, IMG submission 120481) | Permafrost microbial communities from Stordalen Mire, Sweden - 711E1D metaG | ecosystem: Environmental > Terrestrial > Soil > Wetlands > Permafrost | place: Sweden: Stordalen | collected...
ACTTGAATAGCTGAAAATACCAATGAAGAAGGATTATACTAAATACACTATTAATTAAACTTATTAGATAGTCTTAATTCTTAAAAAGAGCTCTGAAACGTCCGTTTTTCGAGTTTAAAACCGCAAGCTTTATAAGTGATTATTTAGTGATAGTTGATTAAGTCCTGAAAGATTCACGAAATAACTCTTTTGAATCTCTCGGACATGGAGGCGGTATAATTAAGTATAAATGGATAATGCCAATGCTGATACTATTTAGTATAGCATTGTTATTAAATGTCAGTGGTGTTTCTGCGGCTACAGGTAATAATTCCACGATAAGTCCACAGAAAACCGTAAATAATACAACTGGAACAAATATATCTTCTAATGTTACATATACCCCCAGTCAAATTAACACAGCAGCAACCAAAGTAACAAATTTTTATAACACTAATCAAAGATTACCAAACTATGTGACCATTAATAACCATCAAGTCACCATGCCCCATTCCTATGGCTTCTAGCTTATGAAACATGGCAAATAAACAATGGAACAAACAACTCAATCACCTTTAAAAATGTAACATCACCAAAGAATGCTACAGAAACTGTTAAAGCTGGTACTTTAACTAAGACAGAATACCTTAACCTTGCACAAATTATAAAATCAAATATAAGCAGCACAGGTAAGGCACCAAATAATGTAAACAGTTCACTGGGAAAAATAAGGTTTGAAACACTAATCTACACATACTCCAAGATCTTGAACTTCTACGTTACTAATCATAGACTACCCAACACTGTGTCAGTAAATCCATGGAGTAATATTGTTACTCCAATTACACCAGCAGGAGTAGTTCAAACAGTTGATAATATAATGATAGGTGCTTCGAAATACAGGTATATCAGTGGAATCAGTAATGCAGCAGGATTAATGGCTAATGGAGGCGGTGACTGCTGGGCTATGAGTGACTATCTCTACCAAAAACTTACTGCAGCACACGTGCATGCTAGAATTATCCAGTATGCCACAGCATATGCAAGCAATCACAGATCTGTACAGTGCTACTATAACGGCGCATGGGTTAATGTTCCTTACAGACAATATTTCAGCACAGATCTCTTCAATGACGTGGCAAACTCCAATTACTCATTAGTAGCAGACAATAAGCTTTAAGACAAAATTCAAATAGAATATTTTGAATAACAGTTGAAAACTCTTAAAAATATTCAACTGTTCACATCCATTTTTTTTAAAAAAATAAATGAAAATTAATAAAATAAATAATTTCTTAATTTTAAAGTCTCGTATATTCAAATATTGAAGGTAATTCCATCAATTAAGCATTAAAATAAGGCTATTCTTTAATATTATTCTATTTTAGTTAACCACAATATTTTTATATCCTCGCCATAAAAGACAGATATAGATAACTGCATACTCTTTTGGAGGGATAATTATGAAGGAAATTACTCGGACACCCATTGTAATTCTAAATTTTAAAACCTACCTTGAATCTACCGGAGAAAAAGCTTTAAAACTTGCTAAAATTTCAGAAGAAGTTGTTAATGAGACGGGAGTAAATATTGCAGTAGTTCCCCAATACACGGACTTGCTGCGTATATCCAATGAAGTAAAAATTCCAGTACTTGCTCAACACGTAGATGCAGTAGATGCGGGTGGACACACTGGAAGCATTCTTTTAGAGTCGGTGAAGATGGTCGGAGCTACGGGAACGCTTTTAAACCATTCTGAACATCGCATGAAACTAGCAAATATTCAAAAGATGGTGAAAAGAGTGGCTGACCAAGAAATGGTGAGTGTGATATGCACCAATAATATTGAAACTAGTGTCGCGGCAGCCACTCTACAACCTAACTTCGTGGCTATAGAACCACCTGAACTCATAGGATCTGGTATTCCTGTATCTCAGGCTGAACCAGAAGTAGTAGAGGGAACAGTAGATGCCATACATAAAATAAATACAAAAATAGGTGTTTTATGTGGTGCAGGCATTTCCACTGCAGATGATATGCAAGCAGCTTTGGATCTGGGTAGTGATGGAGTTTTATTGGCTTCTGGGATCATACTGGCGGAAGATCCTAAAAAAGCACTTTATAATCTGGTAAGTAAAATTTGAATTCAGGAAAATAACTTAAATAGATTCTTACCCATTAAACAATAGATTAATATTGCAAAATGGTAATCATTAGTAGAATTTAATTGGAATTTTTATTAATATAAAATTTATAAGAGTAGAAAAAGTGTGAATGGTGGAATAATATGTCCCTGGACTTTAATACATTAGATGATTTTAATATGGAGGGCAAAACAGTTATTCTTAGAGTGGATATAAACTCTCCTGTTGATCCTAACACTGGTTATATATTAGACGACACCAGAATCAGAATGCACGCAGAAACAATTAGAGAAATTTCAGATAAGAATTCTAAAATAGTTATACTTGCCCATCAAAGCAGACCAGGTAAACAAGATTTCACTACATTAGAGCAACATGCCAAATCACTCTCTCAGATATTGAAAAAACCGGTAAATTATGTCGATGATATATTCGGAAGTAATGCACGTGGAATTATATCCAGGATGAAAAACGGAGACATTATCATATTAGAGAATGTTCGATTCTACTCAGAGGAGATCCTTAAGAGAAATCCGGAATTACAAGCGGAAACTCATCTTGTAAAAAAGCTCTCACCATTGGCTGATTATTATGTTAACGATGCATTTGCAGCAGCTCACAGATCACAACCATCTTTGGTAGGATTTGCAGTTAAATTACCATCCGCAGCGGGGAGAGTTATGGAACGTGAACTCAAAGCATTATATAGTGCAATGGATAAAGCTGAAAAGCCTTGCGTATACGTGTTAGGTGGAGTGAAAGTGGATGACTCTATTATGGTTGCAGAAAATGTTCTCCGCAATGATAATGCAGATTTTATACTAACCACGGGATTGGTGGCTAATGTCTTCTTGTGGGGAGCTGGAGTTAATATAAGGAATGAAAATAAGAAATTTATAGAAAACAAAGGCTACTGTGAATGGGTTAAAAAATCTAAAAAACTTTTAAAGCAATTTAAAGGTAAAATAATTATACCACAAGATGTTGCAGTTTGTATTAATGATGAACGAGTTGAATTTCCAGTGAAAAAGACTCCTAATAAACGTATATATGATATAGGTACTGAAACTATAAAAAATTATGCTAGAATTATCAGAGAGGCACGTACCTTATTTGCAAACGGTCCTGCAGGAGTGTTTGAAAAAAATGGTTTTAATATAGGTACTGAAGATATTTTAAATGCCATTTCATCTTCGTCTGGATTTTCCATAATTGGCGGTGGTCACCTGGCAGCAGCAGCCAATGGAATGGGTCTTTCAGGAATCAGTCACATTAGTAGTGGTGGAGGAGCATCTATCAACTTACTGGCTGGGGAGAAACTTCCCGTAGTGGAGGTTTTAAGACGGGCTAAAAATATTCATCAAATTTGATTTGAATTATAATAATTAGGTAATAATAACTGAATAAGAACCGATTAACGATTATCTAATTTAAGTAGGTTTATTATAAATTTGAGCTATAAAATCTTACTACACATCTATACCAAAAAGTATTTAAGCCAACATTCCCTATACCTAATATGCCTCGGTAGCTCAGTCTGGTGGAGCGCGAGACTTGTAATCTCGTGGTCGCGGGTTCAATTCCCGTCCGGGGCTCTAAACTGGGAGAAAATATGTTTTAAAATTTTTAGGGACCATAGGGTAGCTTGGTCGATCCTTTGGGCTTTGGGAGCCTGAGACTCCGGTTCAAATCCGGGTGGTCCCATCAACGTCCCGCCTTAGCTCAATTTGGCAGAGCATCGGACTGTAGATCCGAGGGTTGCTGGTTCAAGTCCGGCAGGCGGGATTCTGATTAACTGTGGAGAATTAGTATTATTTACTATGCATCATTCATATTTCATTCTCTATTGTAGTAATGCATAAAGTTTATATGCTATAATTGAATAAAGAAAAGTATTTAAGCAAGAATAGTTATACACCTTTTTACTCTCATTCTTAAGAGCTGCCCTGGTGGTGTAGGGGCTATCATGCGGGCCTGTCGAGCCCGCGACTCGGGTTCAAATCCCGGCCAGGGCGTTGTAAGAGGGCCCGTAGCTCAGTCTGGTAGAGCGCTCGGCTTTTAACCGAGTGGCCGCGGGTTCAATTCCCGTCGGGCCCGTCCTTGATTTTTAAACTGGAGGATAAATTGTGAAGAAAGATATTTTAAAACACAAATTAGTTCCAGATCATACTATTTTGTCAAAAACAGAAGCGAATAAGGTATTAAAACAGCTTAACATCCGTCAAGAGCAGCTTCCCAAGATAAAATCTGATGACCCGGTTGTTAAAGAAATAGATGCAAAACCGGGAGATATTTTGAAAATTACACGGAAGAGTCATACTGCTGGAAAATTTGCCACTTATCGTCTGGTATTGGAATGAATTTTAATTTGTACGTTACAGCTTATAATATTAATATTAAATCAGATGAAGTGCAAATATTAATTAGTAACGTATTAATTTGATATTTTCACACTCATAAGTGTAATAAATTTTTTATTTAGAATACCCGAGAAGCCATGATTAGTAATGATTTATTTTTTGGAGGAATTTAATGGTAAAAAATGCATGGGAACTGGTTGATGCATTTTTTGATGAATACAACCTGGTAGATCACCACATCAAATCTTACAACGACTTTGTAGACCACAGAATACAAGACATAATAGATATTACAGAACCTATTGTTCTCGAACAAGGAGAATACTCCATACAAACTGGAAAAGTAGTGATCAAAAAACCTTTCATTAAAGAAGCGGATGGATCCAAGAGTAAAGTTTATCCCACTCAAGCTAGACTCAGAAATCTAACTTATTCGGCGCACATGTATCTGGAAATGGCTCTGACTAAAGGAGAGGATGAGCAGGAAATGGAAGAAGTATACATCGGTGAATTGCCAGTAATGTTGAAATCAAGCATTTGTCATCTAAACGGACTTAATGATGCCGAAGTTGAAGATAGTGGAGAAGATCCACAGGATCCTGGTGGTTATTTTATAGTTAATGGTTCAGAAAGAGCTATTGTAACTATGGAGGAAATAGCACCAAATAAAATCATCTTAGAGCGTGTTGGTGAAAAAGAGGATAGACGTGCCAAAGCTATTGTAACTTCTATAAAAAGCGGATTCAGAGCAAGAATAAATTTAGAATACAGAAAACCTCGTAAAAAAGGAGTTTTCCTCCGTATATCATTCCCTTATGTTCCTGGAGAAATACCATTAGTGGTTCTGTTGAGAGCTTTAGGATTGGAAACTGATAAAGATTTGGTTAGCAGTATTTCTGATGAAAATGACATACAATTCTTGCTTATAGATGATATACAAACTTCTGAGATAACTAATACTTACGATGCTGTTAAGTATATTGGTAATAGGGTAGCTAAAGGAATGACTGAGGAATACAGAATAAAAAGGGCGGAAGATGTTATAGATCGTTATTTATTACCTCATATCGGTGTTGATTCAGATAAAAGGGCAGAAAAGGCTACTTATCTTGCGGAAATGGCTGAAATGCTCTTACAGGTCATATTCGAAAAAAGAGATCCTCATGATAAAGATCATTATGCTAACAAGAGGCTGCGTGTATCTGGAGATTTAATGGAAGATCTATTCCGGGTTGCTTTCACTAGTTTAACTCGAGATATGACTTATCAACTGGAGAGAAGTTTAGCTAGAGGAAAAGAACCTTCAGTTAAGCAGGCAGTACGTTCAGATGTATTAACTGAGAATATCAAGCATGCCATAGCCACTGGTAATTGGGTTGGTGGACGTGCTGGTGTAAGCCAACTTTTAGATAGAACTAGTTACATGGGAACGTTATCCCATCTCAAGAGAGTTGTATCACCTTTATCAAGAAGTCAACCTCACTTTGAGGCCCGTGATTTGCATCCAACGCAGTTTGGAAAAATATGTCCCAACGAGACTCCGGAAGGACCTAACTGTGGATTAGTGAAAAATTTGGCCATTTTGGCAAAAATATCTGAAGGATCAGATCCGCATGATTTGGAAGAAGTTATTAAGAAAATGAAGATTGTAAATCCAATAAAAATCTAGAATTTGCTTTTTCATTATTATATTACAAAAAATGAAGGTTTAAAATTTAGCCAAAGTTTATTTTTATAAAAAATTCTTAATTATTAAGATTAAAAAAAATCCTAAATCCTGATATTGGGGGAAAATCGTGAAGAAATCCAAAATTTATGTAAATGGTAAACTCATTGGAACCTGTGATGATCCAGAAGAGTTTCTTAGTACTATGCGAGAGAAACGGAGATCTGGCGAGGTTTCCCATGAAATGAATATAACTTATTATCCGGACACTAACGAGATATATTTATTCAACGATCCAGGCAGAACCAGAAGACCTGTTATAGTAGTTGAAGATGGAGAATCAGCTTTAAAAGAAGAGCATACTGAAAAATTAGCTCAAGGAGAGCTTAAATGGAATGATTTAATTAATGATGGGATAGTGGAATACTTGGACGCTGAAGAGGAAGAAAATACTTACATAGCTATGTTCGAGGATGATGTCACTAAAGATCACACTCACCTAGAGATAGATCCATCCACCATGTTGGGCATATGTGCAGGTATTATTCCCTATGCTAACCATAATTCATCACCCAGAAATACCATGGAAGCGGGAATGACCAAACAGGCTTTGGGGTTATACGTTTCTAATTACGGACTCCGAACAGATACTAGAGCCCATCTTTTGCATCATCCTCAGGTGCCAATTGTTAAAACTAAAAGTATAGACGCTACTCAATATGATAAAAGACCTTCTGGACAGAATTTTGTTGTAGCTGTAATGTCCTATGAAGGTTATAATATGGAAGATGCACTTATTCTAAATAAAGCCTCTATAGAGCGGGGACTGGCAAGATCATCATTTTTCAGATCATATGAGGCATCAGAACGAAGATACCCTGGTGGACAGGAAGATAAATTTGAGATCCCTGAAAACATAGTAAGGGGATATAGGTCTGATGAAGTTTACAGGCATCTGGATGAAGACGGAATAGTAAACCCCGAGGTAACCGTAAAATCGGGGGATGTTTTAATTGGAAAAACTTCACCACCTAGATTCTTAGAGGAAATAGATGAATTTGGAACCGTTGCTGAAAGGAGAAGAGAAACTTCGGTCACAGTTCGTCATGGTGAACACGGTACCGTAGATGCAGTTATGCTCACAGAAACCGTAGAAGGAAGTAAATTAGCCAAAATAAGAGTTCGAGATCAAAGACAGCCTGAATTTGGTGATAAATTTGCTTCAAGACACGGACAAAAAGGTGTGGTAGGACTTATCGTATCCCAAGAGAATATGCCATTCACAGAAGATGGTGTAACAGCAGATCTCATAATCAATCCTCATGCAATACCCTCTAGGATGTCGGTGGGTCAAGTTCTAGAGATGCTGGCAGGTAAAGCCGGAGCATTGGAAGGAATACGTATGGATGGTACACCATTCAGTGGAAATCATGAATTAGAGATAATGGAACTTTTAAAAGCCAATGGATTTGAAACTGCTGGAAGAGAGTCTCTTTACAATGGAATAACTGGTGAAAGAATAGAAGCGGAAATATTCATTGGAGTAGCTTTCTACCAGAAATTGCATCACATGACCTCAGATAAAGTTTACGCCAGATCCAGAGGCCCAATACAAGTATTGACGCGACAACCCACAGAAGGAAGAGCCAGAGAGGGTGGTTTAAGATTTGGAGAGATGGAAAGGGATTGTTTAATTGCTCATGGAGCTGCCCTAGCCTTAAAAGAGAGACTTCTAGATGAATCAGATAAATATGAGGCTATAGTATGTGAATGTGGTATGATAGCCATCCACGATCGTATAAGGGATAAAAAATATTGTTCTCTCTGTGGAGATGTTGATACATTCCCAGTAGAAATTTCATACGCATTTAAACTTTTACTAGATGAACTCAAGAGTTTATGCATATTCCCTAAACTAGTACTGAAGGATAAAGCTTAAATCGTTCTGAAAATCTTTAATATTATTTAAATTAAGTGCTAGGAATAAATAGCGGATAAAACTTCGAAAAAAATCATTAGATCAGGATAATTAAATAAAAGAGTATAATATAAGGAGAGAATAGCTTGAAAGGAATTTTAAAGAAAATTTCGCAGATTAATTTCGGTCTACTGTCCCCCGAAGACATAAGGAAAATGTCTGTTACCAAGATCGTCACTCCAGATACCTATGACGAGGACGGATATCCGATAGAAGCAGGACTTATGGATCCAAGACTTGGTGTAATCGATCCGGGATTACGATGCAGATCATGTGGTTCCAAGGGTGGGGACTGTCAGGGACACTTTGGCCATATCAATTTGGCGAGACCAGTTATACATGTAGGGTTTGCTGATACAATCCATAAAATATTAAGATCAACCTGCACTAAATGTGGAAGGGTTCTTTTAACCGAAAGTGAAATAATTGACTTCAAAGAAAAAATAGAGTTCAAGTTGCAAAACGATGAAAGTCTAACTGGCGTAATAAAAGAAATTTACACTGTTGCCCGCAGAGACAAATGTCCTCACTGTGATGAAGATAAGGAAGAAATTAAGATAGATAAACCCATATCTATAGTAGAAGGGAACTATAAGCTTACTTCTTCTGAAGTTAGGGAAAGATTAGAGAGAATTCAGGAACAAGATTATCTACTAGTTGGAGTAAATCCTGCTGTAGCAAAACCTGAATGGATGGTATTAACAGTATTACCAGTTCCTCCAGTCACTGTAAGACCATCTATCACTTTAGAGACGGGAGAACGTTCTGAAGATGATCTGACTCATAAATTAGTTGATATTCTTAGGATAAATCAAAGATTAAAAGAGAATATGGAGGCAGGAGCCCCCCAATTAATAGTAGAAGATCTATGGGAACTTCTCCAATACCATGTCACCACTTACTTTGATAATGAGGCTTCTGGAGTGCCACCGGCCAGACATAGATCAGGAAGGCCACTTAAAACATTAGCGCAGCGTTTAAAAGGTAAAGAAGGGAGATTCAGAAGTAACCTATCTGGTAAAAGGGTTAATTTCTCTGCAAGGACAGTTATATCTCCAGATCCTAATATAAGTATTAATGAAGTAGGTGTTCCTGAAATGATAGCTACAGAAGTCACAGTACCAGTTTACGTGACAAAATGGAACATTGAACAACTGAAAGAGCATATTCAAACCGGTCCTAAAGTACATCCTGGTGCCAATTATGTTATACGACCCGATCAGAGGAAGATCAGAGTCTATGACGAGACTAAAGAAGCAATTATTGAGAAGTTAGAGCCAGGTTTTATTGTAGAAAGACATTTAAAAGATGGAGATATTGTATTATTCAATCGGCAGCCATCTCTGCATAGAATGTCCATGATGGCTCATGAAGTAAAAGTTTTACCACATAAAACATTCCGATTGAATTTATGTGTATGCCCACCGTACAATGCTGATTTTGATGGTGATGAGATGAACATGCACATCTTCCAAACTGAAGAATCACGTGCAGAGGCGAAATCCCTCATGAGGGTGCAGGAACACATCCTTTCCCCTAGATTCGGAGGACCTATCATTGGGGGCATCCATGATCATATATCAGGTGCTTATCTCCTTACTAGATTAGGGTCTGTTTTTAGGGAAGAAGATGTTTATCAAATGCTTATAAAATCTAATATACCCTTACCAAAAAGAAAAGGTACTACTTGGACTGGTAAAGAAATTTTCAGTCTTCTATTGCCTGAAGATCTTAATATGGTTTACAAGGCAGAAATTTGCAGGAAATGTGATGAATGTCTGCGTCAAGAATGTAAGAATGATGCATATGTTATTATAGAAAATGGGCAGCTTAAAACAGGTGCAATGGATGAAAGAGCTTATGGAGCATTTTCTGGAAAAATTTTAGATTCTATAGTTAAGGATTACGGCACCGATATGGCTCGTGAATTCCTGGATTCGGCGACCAAACTAGCCATATCGGGTATAATGAAAAGAGGGTTCACAACCAGCACTGCTGATGAAGAAATTCCTCGTGAAGCTAAGGAACGTATTGAAGAGCTTTTAAGTAAAGCTGAGTCCAGAGTAGAACAACTCATCGATGCTTACCATAATGATGAATTGGAATCATTACCCGGCAGAAGTCTCCGTGAAACCTTGGAGATGAAGATTATGCAGGTTCTGGGGGAAGCTAGGGATAAATCAGGTGAAATAGCTGAAAGTTACTTCGGAATGGATAATCATGCAGTCATAATGGCTCTTACTGGTGCTCGAGGATCTATGCTTAACTTAACCCAGATTGCAGCATGTGTTGGTCAACAATCTGTTAGAGGTGGAAGGATAGAGCGAGGTTATAGTAATAGAACCTTACCTCATTTTAAGGAAGGTGAACTGGGAGCTAAAGCCAGTGGATTTGTACATTCCAGTTATAAACGAGGATTAGATCCTTTAGAGTTCTTTTTCCATGCGATGGGAGGAAGAGAAGGATTAGTAGATACGGCTATACGTACAGCGCAAAGTGGTTACATGCAGCGAAGACTGGTTAATGCATTGCAGGATTTAAGTGTACAGCCAGATGGAACTGTAAGGGATAATCGTGGAATAGTAATCCAAACCAAATATGGTGAAGATGGAGTAGACCCTGCTAAGAGTGATTATGGAAAAGTAGCAGATATAGATAGATTAATAGAAGAGATGAGGATAAAATCCAAGGCAGGTAAATAGATTCTAGTTAACTGAGGATAAAATTTTAATAACTTCATTTTTTTCCTCATCTTTAAATCATTTAATAAAATACTTATAAATTTAATCTAATTTCTGATAACTATAATAAAATAAGAAAGGTTTTGGGTGGTTTTGTGGATATTAAAAAGGTAACGAGTGTTTTGAAGAAGAAAAAAGCAGACTTTCCAGAAAGTCTTATAGAAGAGATAGTAGAAGCATCAGAAAGACATGATCTGAAGGTTAAAGAACTAGAAAAATTAGTTGATGAGATAAAAAAAGCTTATGATCGCGCTGAAGTAGAGAAGGGCGAGGCAGTAGGCACAGTGGCAGCCCAATCAGTAGGGGAACCCGGTACTCAGATGACCATGCGTACGTTTCATTATGCAGGAGTGGCTGAATTAAACGTTACACTGGGTCTTCCAAGACTTATTGAGATTGTAGACGCTCGTAAAAAAATATCAACTCCCACCATGGCCATATACTTTGAAGAGGAATATGGAACCAACGAGGAATTCGTGCGTAAAATTGCCAATCGTATCGGTAAAATTGTATTAAATGACATTATAAAAGATTTTAATGTTAACTATGCTACCATGAGTATGACGGTAGAGATTGATGAGGATAAAATTACCAATAAAAGATTAGAGTATGATGAAATTATAGCCAAGATAGAAAAAGCTTTTAAAAGGGTAGAAATAAATAAAAACCTACTGAGTTTTGAACCTACAATTTCTGAATCTAAACATGCTATAAGAGAACTTAGACTTTTAGCTGATAAGGTTCGCGATCTTCAGATAAGCGGTGTTAAAAACATCGGAAAGGTCGTGATAAGCAAAGAAGGTTCAGAATGGGTAATACATACTGAAGGTTCAAACCTTGGCGCCGTCCTTAAGATGGAGGGTGTAAATAAAACCAGAACCACCACTAATGATATTCATGAAGTAGAGAAGGTCCTAGGGATAGAAGCAGGTAGAAATGCTATTATTCACGAAGCCCAGACCACAATGGAAGAACAAGGTCTAACCGTGGACGTAAGACACATCATGCTAGTAGCTGATATGATGACCGCTGATGGGTCGGTGAAATCCATAGGAAGACATGGTATAAGTGGTGAAAAAGCCAGTGTCCTGGCGAGAGCATCCTTTGAGGAGACAGGCAAACACCTTTTAAGAGCCAGCATCAGAGGGGAGATTGATCATCTAACTGGCATAATTGAAAATATTATTATAGGACAGCCAATACCATTAGGAACAGGATCTGTTGGCGTTTTTATGAAAGATAAAGAATAGGAGGCAGTAGATGGATTTAGATAGAGGAATTAGAGTTGCCGTAGACACAGGAAATGTTACGTTGGGTTCAGATAAATCAGTCCAGGGACTTAAACTTGGAAAAGGTAAAATAGTTATCATATCCCAAAATTGTCCTGATGATATAAGGGAAGATGTAGTATATTACTCCAAATTATCAAACATTCCGGTTCATGTTTATGAAGGTACAAGCTTAGAACTTGGATCAGTATGTGGTAAGCCATTTACCGTGGCTACTCTTATAATAAAAGATCCAGGGGACTCCAACATATTGGAGATCATGGGGTAGTTTTCAGTGACGATAAAATTTGCAACCAACGAAATAAGATACATAGCACTATTTGAAAGCATGACCGGTGCAACGGTTAAAGATTGCTTGGTAGATGATGAAAACGGTAAATTAACCTTCCTAGTAAAAAAGGGAGATATGGGATTAGCTATTGGAAAAAGAGGAAGTACTGTGGCTAAAGTTCAGAAAACCGTAGATAAAGGTGTAGAGGTCATAGAACATTCCGATGACCAAGTGGAATTCTTATCTAACATCATGGCACCTGCAAAAATCAGAAGTATAAGAGTACTCCAAAAGGAGAATGGGGAGAAAATAGCCACTTTAGAAACAGACCCCCGGAATAAAAGGACAGCCATTGGAAAAGGCGGTCAAAATATAGAAAGAGCTAGAATATTAGCTAAAAGACAGCATAACATCAATAATATCATTATAAAATAATATTAAAAAAAATTTAATTCTAGAATCATATTAATTCTCACTAATATCGATAATTAATAAATTCAATTGAGTTATAAAAGAATAGAAGTAGGATTCGTAATTTTAATACAATTAATATTGATTAGGAGGAATTTTATTGCCAGGACTCTTCGCAGCAAAAAAGCTTAAAAAAAACAGACAAAACTTCAGGTGGAAAGACACTCATTACAAGAGAAAAGAATTAAGATTAGATGTTAAAGCAGACCCTTTAGAGGGTGCACCTCAAGCCAGAGGCATAGTGATTGAAAAAGTAGGTATAGAGGCAAAACAGCCTAACTCTGCCATTAGAAAATGCGTTCGAGTGCAGCTTATAAAAAATGGTAAACAATTAACTGCATTCACCCCTGGAGACGGTGCTATCGGATTTATTGATGAGCACGACGAAGTCATGATCGAAGGAATAGGCGGACCATCAGGAAGGTCCATGGGAGATATTCCCGGAGTACGATGGAAAGTGACTAAGGTTAACAACGTCGCCCTTGAGGAAATGGTTAAAGGTAAAATAGAAAAACCAGTAAGATAAAAACCACAAAAGAAAAAGAGGTAATTTTTATGAGTTTCAAAGTCTTCGATAAATGGGATTTAGAAGAAGTTAAAGTGGAGGACATGGGTTTGGTGAATTATATTTGCCTAGAAGAAATATTAGTCCCTCACACCCTAGGAAGACATGTTAAAAGACAGTTTGCAAAATCTAGAGTTTCCATAGTGGAAAGACTCATGAATAAGATCATGAGAACCCAAAGAAACTCCGGTAAGAAGAACAAAGCTTACAACATAGTCAAGGGTTCCTTAAATATTATAAACCAGAGATCTAAACAGAATCCCCTACAAGTATTAGTGAAAGCAGTAGAAAACACTGCTCCCCGTGAAGAAACCACCAGGATAAAATATGGTGGAATCGGATATCAAGTAGCGGTAGACATCGCACCACAAAGAAGAGTGGATTTATCTCTAGGTTTTTTAACTAGAGGAACCATGCAATCATCATTCAAAAGGAAAAGATCAATGGAAGAATGTCTGGCAGATGAACTGCTCTATGCAGCAGAAGCAGACTCTAGAAGCTTCGCCATTCAAAAGAAAGAAGAAAAAGAGAGAGTTGCTAGATCTGCACATTAATCATATAAACAATTGCTAGGAATTATTATTCAAATAAAATAAAATTTGAATAGATCAACATATAATCAAGCAAATCCAATTTTTTCATAGTTATTTTCAGGTGGTTTTAGTGAGTAGACGTACTAAAATGATTAATAAAATTAAAGAACTGATGTATGATCCAAAACACATCAGAAATATTGGTATAGTGGCCCATATAGACCATGGGAAAACCACATTATCTGACAATCTATTGGCCGGTGCAGGGATGATATCTTCTGAACTTGCAGGAGACCAACTATACCTGGACTTCGACGAACAGGAACAAGCCAGGGGTATAACAATAGACGCCGCCAATGTATCAATGGTTCATAAATACAAGGACCATGAATATCTTATAAATCTTATAGACACTCCTGGGCACGTGGACTTCGGTGGAGATGTAACACGTGCTATGAGAGCAGTCGATGGAGCCGTAGTAGTGGTTTGCGCAGTGGAAGGTATCATGCCTCAAACTGAAACCGTGCTAAGACAGGCCCTCAAAGAAAATGTAAGACCAGTCCTATTCATAAATAAAGTGGATCGTTTATTAAACGAGCTTAAACTTGATGCGAATGAACTCCAGCAACGTTTCATCAAAATCATAGCCAGCGCTAACAAACTAATAGCTTCAATGGCTCCCGATGAGTTCAAAAAAGACTGGCAAGCACGAGTGGAAGATGGAAGCGTTGCATTTGGATCAGCCTACCACAACTGGGCCATAAACGTGGATATTATGCAGAAAACTGGTATAACATTCACAGACATTTACGATTACTGTAAAGCAGATAATCAAAAAGAATTAGCTGAGAAAGTTCCATTACACAAAGTACTACTCGGAATGGTAGTAGAACACTTGCCCAGCCCCGACATAGCTCAAAGATACAGAGTCCCTAACATATGGTCAGGAGACATAGAAAGTGAAGAAGGACAAGGTATGATAAACACCAGACCCGATTCACCTCTAGCAGTAATGGTAACTAACGTTAGTATAGACAAGCATGCAGGAGAAATAGCCACTGGAAGAGTTTACGGTGGAACCCTAGAAAAAGGTAAAGAAATCTACTTTGTAGGATCAATGGGTAAAGCCCGAACCCAACAAGTAGGAGTTTACATGGGTCCTGAGCGAGTTAATACAGATAAAGTTCCTGCCGGAAATATAGTAGCTATAACCGGTGCCAGAAACGCGGTTGCTGGTGAAACCGTCACTAGTTACGGTAATAAAATCAATCCTTTCGAGAGCATAGAACACATCTCCGAACCTGTAGTTACCGTTGCAGTGGAAGCTAAAAACACTAAAGACCTACCTAAACTTATAGAAGTTCTAAGACAAGTTGGTAAGGAAGATCCTACTGTAAGAGTAGAAATCAATGAAGAGACGGGTGAACACCTTATATCTGGTATGGGTGAACTCCATCTGGAAATTATAACTTACCGTATTGACGAGAAGGGTGTAGAAATAGAGACCTCCGAGCCTATCGTAGTATACCGAGAGACTATTGCAGGTAAAGCAGGTCCAGTTGAAGGTAAATCACCGAATAAACATAACAAATTCTATATTGAAATAGAACCACTGGAAGACTCCATATACCAAGCCATTCAAGAAGGAGATATCAAAGAAGGCAGAGTTAAAGGTAAAGAACTTGCCAGTAAATTCACGGAATTAGGACTCACCAAAGAGGAATCTAAAAAAGTTTGGGACGTTTATAAAAGGTCTCTCTTCATAAATATGACGCGTGGTATCCAATATTTGGATGAGATAAAAGAATTACTACTAGAAGGATTTGAGAGTGCCATGGATGATGGACCAATTGCCCGAGAAAAAGTTATGGGAATCAAAATCTCCCTTAAGGATGCAAAAATTCACGAGGACGCAGTACACCGAGGACCAGCTCAAGTTCTTCCCGCCATAAGAAAGGCAGTTTACGGTTCAATCATGTTGGCTAACCCCACTTTACTAGAACCTATTCAGAAAGTATTCATTAATGTGCCTCAAGATTATATGGGTGCAGCAACCAGGGAAATACAGAATAGAAGAGGACAAATAGTTGACATGTCACAGGAAGGAGATATGGCTACAATACAATCTAAAGTACCTGTAGCTGAAATGTTTGGATTTGCTGGAGACATCCGATCTGCTGCTGAAGGCAGATGCCTATGGTCCACGGAAAGCGCTGGCTTTGAAAGATTACCTAAAGAATTGCAAAAAACTATAATAAAAGAGATAAGAGAAAGGAAAGGATTAAGTCCCGAACCTTATGGTCCAGATCATTACTTGGGATGAATCTATTTAGAGGATAATCATAATATTAAATTAAACTTGAAGTTTAAGTTAGCTTTAAATATCTAAATCAGCTAACTTAAATAAAATCAAGAAAAAATCAAACTGCTAAAAAAATAAATAGAATTGAATGGAGGTATATTAAATGGCAAAACAAAAAGAACATATGAATTTAGCATTTATTGGACATGTTGACCATGGTAAATCCACACTTGTCGGTCATCTGCTACTTCAATCCGGAGTTATAGCAGAACAACAGCTATCGAAAGGAGAAAACAAGTTCAGGTTTGTTATGGACAAACTCCAAGAAGAAAGAGAAAGAGGAGTTACTATAGATTTAGCTCACGCGAAATTTGACACCCCAAAATATCAATTCACCATTGTGGATTGTCCGGGACACAGGGATTTCGTTAAAAACATGATTACTGGAGCATCCCAAGCAGATGCAGCAGTATTAGTTGTAGCTATAGATGATGGTGTAATGCCTCAAACTAAAGAGCACGCTTTCCTGGCAAGAACATTGGGAATTAGTCAGTTAATTATCGCTATAAATAAAATGGACCTAGTGAAATATGATGAGGAAAAATTCAATGCACTCAAAAAGGATGTATCTGACCTCATAAAAACTGTGGCTTATAAACCAAAAGATATAGATTTCATACCCATCTCTGCCTTTGAAGGAGATAATATAACTAAAGCCAGTGAAAACACCAAATGGTATAAAGGCCCTAGCCTGGTAGAAGCACTGCAAAAACTTTCAGCACCTGAAAAACCGACTAAATTACCTCTAAGAGTACCAGTACAGGATGTTTACTCCATAACTGGTGTAGGAACCGTACCTGTAGGTCGAGTGGAAACCGGTGTAATGAAGAGAGGAGACAACATCATATTTGAACCTCCAGGTTCAAGCGGTGAAGTAAAATCCATAGAAATGCATCACGAGATGCTGGAACAGGCAGAACCAGGAGATAACGTAGGTTTCAACGTACGTGGTGTGGGTAAAAATGATATCCGGAGAGGAGATGTTGCAGGACATACTACTAATCCACCATCAGTGGCTAAAGAATTCACTGCACAAATCGTGGTTTTACAGCATCCGGGAGTTATCACTGTAGGTTACACTCCAGTATTCCATTGTCACACAGCTCAGGTAGCATGTACATTCATGGAACTCCAGAAAAAACTGGACCCAGCCACAGGACAAACTAAAGAAGAAAATCCTGACTATCTCAAGACCGGTGATGCTGCATTCGTGGTAGTGAAACCAACTAAACCTATGGTAATTGAGAAGATCAAGGATATTCCACACATGGGTCGATTCGCTATACGTGATATGGGCCAGACTGTAGCAGCTGGAATGTGCATTGACTTGGTACCAGCAAAATAGAATAATGTATTATAATTAGGAGGTAAAGTAGAATTCCATATAATTTCTACTAACCTACCTTTTATTTTCTTAATGGAGGATCTAAATGAACAAAGCCAGAATAAAACTAACAGGCACTGACCCAGAGAAACTCGCTTATGTATGTGATCAGCTCAAAAGAATAGCAGAAAGAACAGGCGTAGACCTATCAGGGCCTATACCACTACCTACTAAAAAACTAGTGGTACCAACCCGTAAATCACCCGATGGAGAAGGAAAAGCCACCTGGGAAAAATGGGAACTTCGAATCCATAAACGATTAGTCGGAATCGAAGCTGATGAACGAGCCATGCGTCAAGTCATGAAAGTCAACGTCCCCGATAACGTAAGCATAGAAATCGAACTTAAAAGCTAAACCATCTCAACTCTTTTTTTAACATGAGAGTAACACTCACTACTTTTATTATTGCCGGGATAGCCTAGCCAGGGAAGGCGCAGGACTTGAGATCCTGTGGAGCTTTGCTCCACCTGGGTTCAAATCCCAGTCCCGGCGTAACTTTCCTAGAAAATAAAAAAAAGGAATAATAATTTTAGTTACTTTTTTTTGAAACTCCTACAAATAAATTCTATAATTTTTTGAATTCACTTAAATCCTTCTCTCAATTTTCATATGGACGTATTAGATTTCATTCATCCTATTTTATTAGCTTTCCTTCTAGTCATCATTCTATCAAATGAGAGGTAAACTTTGAAGATTGGAGGCATAGCTTTAGTTAAAATACCTTCCATATCATTAGAAACATCATCTAGAAGTTCCATTATCGGCAGTTCTTGTGGGCAGTGTTCCTCGCATTTTCCACATTTCCTACATTTGGAGGCATAAGCAGGTTCACCATCATGAATAATTCCAAAACCTAATGCATACATTAATTAATTTCTTTGAGCATGTCTTCTTTAGTATAAAGGTATAAGTGATTTATAAGTTCTTCTTTGGTTTTAAAGTAGTGAAAAAGAGTTCTATTGACTATTCCTGTGGGTTTAGCGATTTTGCTGTGGATGTACCATGGAATCCTTTTTTAACAAAGAGTTTTTAAGGGATGTATCCAGTATTTTTTGTTCTTTTTCTTTCAAATAAATGACACCTTGGATTTTAAATTGTTATGTTCATTAAAATTATTATAGATTGATTAGTCAATTTGATATTTAACTGTTTATGATCACAGACAAAAACTTTATATATAATTTAGTTCGTATAATAACATACAGTTCGAGATAGAACGAACCAAATAATAATCTAAAATTCATGAGATTAAAAAAAAAGAAAGGAGATAATCCAAATGAAACCCGAAGATATGGCCCAAAAATGTCCTGAATGTGACTCCCGTGATAAAAGGATATCCAGAAGAAGAAATTCTAAAAGTAGTACAGATGCATTCTACATACCACATATACCCCAAGGTGATATCGGAATTATCCGCTGCACCGAATGTGGATACATATTCGAATACTGCCCGCATCGCAAACCACCATTAGAGGTAAAGAAACTTCTTGTTTAAATTTATTTTATTTATTTTAAATTGATTAACAAAAAAAAATTCGTTTAAAAATTTGATGTTATTATTTATATTTTTTCTCAGATTAACACTCATCTTATAATTAGACTAAATAAATTAGACATGAAATAAACTGTTAAAAATTTTTTTAAAAACTATTCCATCTTCAAACTTCCAAAATACTCGCTTTTTTTAGGAAGATTCTTAACGGCTGGTTCATCAAAGAAAATTGTAACTTTCTTACCAAAATGTTCCGCAGCAACTTTCAGATGATAAATAGCAATACCCACATCTATAGGGATGTACTTTTTAATCATAAGTGATTTAATGAAACCAGGTTTAACACCATAAACATGCAATATTTTATCATCACCTGTGAAAAACCATGGTTGGCTGTTGGTTGCAGATGGAGCCAGACGAGCAGGTTCCAGTAAATCATCAGCATCTTTAATGTCAGTTATCTCTTTAAGAGATTTTCTCTTGAACTGGGAAACATCGGTTCTATGCAGTTTTTCACTAGGCTTTCCGAAGGCTAAAAATATTACAAACTCTAAATTTGAACTATTCAACAATTCTTTAGTGGGTTGGGGAATACCCTGCCAGCAACAGCCAATGCCACGCTCTGAGAAAAACAAATCCATTTGCTGCAGCATAAATCCCACGTTCGTTAAATAACCGTCCTTTGATTCTGATAACACGGCTATATAATGCGGTGCTTTTTTCATTATTCTTCTTTTAACCATATACAGTGATACAATCCTTAATTCAATTTTAATATCCTCGTATATAGGCTTTAAAGTCTGCAGGTGATTTGAAATCTCCTTAAGTGTATTCTCATCGAGCGAAGTCAAATCATAGTTTCTAATCGATTTTCGCTTAAATATTATGGGATAAAGATCAGTTTCAACCATTTTTTTTTACACCTCTTAAATTCAACAAACTATTATTGGAAGACTATATCCATTAAGTAATAAATATAAATTAGAATTATTTAGATTCACAATGCCGGGATAGTCTAGTCAGGTAAGGCGCAGGATTCGAAATCCTGTTGAGCATACGCTCGCCCTGGGTTCAAATCCCAGTCCCGGCGTTTTTATTTAAAGAATTTAAGTTTTATTTTACCATTATAGATTTCTATATAACTGTTCTGATACTCCGTGGATGGTAATTCATCAACCCAGGAACCTGTGTTAATCACACTTTTATCCTTATTGATGAAAGGACGATGAGTATGTCCGAATACTAGCTTTTCATCTGGTTTAATACCTAATATTGGATATCTTCTCGGTGATATGGCTAATTCATAGACTTTACATATTTTTCTCCTGTTCTGGGGGGTTTTCTTCATTTCATCCGTTACCTGAATTACACGTCTGCGGCTAATTTGTAAACAATCCCATAGAAAGCCAGCTACTCCACCTACAATGTTTTCAGTGAAACACATTTTTTGACTGAACTTTTCATATAGATCAATAGTTAATGGATCAAGAGTGGAGAGGACTTCTAATTCATAACCATGCATGAAGTAGAATAATTCACCATTATCCTCTAACCTCAGATCTTTAGAGACTTCGAAAGGATAATTTTGTCCTAATCTTTCCTTTAAGTTGAGAACGTCATAGTCATGATTTCCGGCTATATAATGAATTTTATTTGCTAGATTCGATAATTTTGATAATATTTCCTCATTCTCAGTTACGACTTTCTTACTTTTACACCTCCAAAAATCAAGAATATCTCCGAGAAGTATTAAATGATCAATTTCAACATTCTCATATTCGTTTAAAAAGTTTACGAAATCTTCTTGATTGCTTTTTTTATATCCCAAATGTAAATCCGATACTACTAATATCATAACCCACCTCTATGAATAGAATTATATTCAAGGGATATAATCCTGATGGAGGGTGAATAATATTAATAAATAATAAAGAACCCATATTACTAAAATGATTAAATACCCAATAATTACGACTAGAGGAGGATTTTCTAAACCAGAATTTCACATAACACCTGAAATAGAAGTGTTTGACTATAACTTCATTTTAGTTAAATAATTGAACAATCCAATAATAACAATTTTTTACGAAAAAAAAATAATATTATAATGTTATGGCAGACTATGAATCATCTTCTATTTTGATAGGAACACTTTGTGGGAATAATCTTTTCAATAGTCGCTGCTTTATCAGGCTTTCCCGGTCCTGGAATTTTAACCTCTAATTTCATCGCAGGATTTACCGCTTCATATTCAGACCAGGAAAAAAAGGATTACATTCTAAATGGAGGTATAAGTGGGATTTTGTCTAGTGTGGGAATGATAGTTATAGGTCTTCTATTTAATGGAACACCCGTAGGTTTTAGCAACTGGAACACCTTAGGTTTAGTTTCTTTAGGATTATCAATAGTTGGTGCAGGTTTTTTTTATTGGAGTAATTGGTGGATATGTTGCAATTCATTCTAAATAATAAAATCCATATTTTTTATATTAATTACCTCAAAATCTAATATTATTTCCGTAAAAAACACAGAAAATAATTTTTTTCTAAATTCATTCAAGACTGGATACTCGTTCAGCTTCGATCTTAAGATAGTTAAGTCCATCGTTCATAGATTTTTGCACCATATTTTGGGTTCGACCCGGAGTTAAATGTGTCAAAGGCCCTTCCCATGACTCTTCTGTTCTGACTACGGTTTCAGCATTTTCAGGTTCTAGTTTCCAGATGTGAACGGCTTTAATGCCCATGGTCTTGCCAGTCCAGCCAATGAATCGAGGCCTATCAACCTCTTGTAAGACTGAACTAATGGTCACTGACCCGGACTTCCACTTGAATTTTGAGCCTTTAATCATTTCTCCCTCAAGAGAAGCATTCTTCACGTCAGGGTTCCAGCTGGGCCAACTTTTAATGTCAGCTATCACGTCCCATATAATTTCAGGACTTGCATGGATTTCAATCATACCCTTGGCAATAACCGCTGCATTTTCATTAATCTTAATAATATTCACCCCTATTTTTATTTATGATTAATATGAATGATAATTTTTTCTACAATAATTTATATTAAGTGTGAAAAAATAGATTTGAATTTCCATTCCTTTAAGATGCAGAAAATCATATTAAAGAGTGTTAATAAAAATATGATACATGGATCAGGCTATTGATGTTCAGAAAGCGGAAGAAATTGAAATTTCAGATTTAATGAGCCAATTATCATCTACTCCAAGTGGTCTTTCATCAAATGAGGCGCTAAAACGACTTACTGAATATGGTTTTAATGAAATCACTGAGGAAAAAGTTAGTTCAATCAGAAAATTTCTGAATTTTTTCTGGGGTCCCATCCCTTGGATGATTGAAATTGCCCTAATTTTATCACTTATAATTCAACATTGGCAGGAATTCACAATTATATTCATTTTATTAATGATAAATGGTCTTGTTGGTTTTTATCAAGAATTTACTGCCGATAACACTATTGACCTATTGAAAGAAAAGTTATCATACCAAGCCGATGTTCTTCGAGATGATAAATGGACTGAATTAACATCAAGAGAAATCGTGCCCGGTGATGTGGTGAGAGTGCATTTAGGGGATATAATACCAGCAGATGTCAAACTTATTAACGGCTGCTACATCACAGTGGATGAATCGGCCTTAACTGGAGAATCATTACCGGTGGATAAAAAGGTAGGAGATGTAGCTTATTCTGGTTCTATTATCCAGAGAGGTGATATGCAGGGATTGGTTCTGGTTACGGGTTCATACACCTATTTTGGTAAAGCTGCTAAACTAGTTACTCAGGTTAAAAGTAAAAGCCATTTGGAAGAAGCAGTTGTAAAAATAGGAGATTACCTTATTACATTAGATATTCTAATGGTTTCATTCATTTTTATTGCAGGATTATTTCGCAATCAAAGTTTTTTCGACATTTTAGGGTTCTCTTTAGTTTTGACAATTGCTTCCATACCAGTGGCACAGCCCGCAGTACTTTCAGTTACCATGACCGTGGGAGCAATGGCTCTAGCCACTAAAAAAGCTATAGTAAGTAAATTAGCAGCCATAGAGGAAATGGCTGGTATGGATGTATTATTCTCAGATAAAACGGGTACTTTGACTAAAAATAAAATCACCATTGCCAAAATAGCCCCGTATGATAAATTTACTCAAAAGGATGTAGTATTCTACGCTGCACTTGCATCATTAAAAAAAGATCATGACCCCATAGATCAGGCAATATTCAACATGATTGAAGAGTCTGAAACTCTCTCAAAAAAAATTGAAAATTATAAAACACTTAAATTCAACCCCTTCGACCCGGTGTGTAAAAGTACGGAGGCTGAAGTAGAATATGATGAAAAATATTCTTTTAAATCATCAAAAGGAGCTCCTCAAGTTATAACAGCTCTTATAAATAAAAATAAAGATCTTATAGAAAAGGTTAATAAAGACGTGGATATCTTTGCTGAAAAGGGTTACCGGGCCTTAGGAGTAGCAAAAACTAATAAAGATGGTGAATGGGTGTTTGTAGGTTTAATAACATTATATGATGCTCCTAGAAGAACATCTAAAAAAACCATCGCCACAGCTAATTCCATGGGAATTGATGTTAAAATGGTAACTGGAGATCATATTGCAATAGCCAAGCAAACTGCTAAAGATATTGGTTTAGGAACAAATATCATGCTACCATCATCATTCTTAAATAAAAATGATAGAACAGCAGCAAAATTAGTGGAAGAGGCTAGTGGATTTGCAGAAGTGTTTCCAGAGCATAAATATCACATCGTTGAACTATTACAGATGAAGGGGAAAATTGTAGGAATGACCGGAGATGGAGTTAACGATGCCCCTGCACTTAAGAAAGCCGATGTAGGAATAGCAGTAGCTAATGCAGTTGACGCGGCTAAATCTGCTGCTGACATAGTATTCACTAAACCAGGGCTTTCTGTAATAATAAATGCCATTAGAGAAAGCTATAAAATATTCCATAGAATGAGGAGTTACTCCATTTATCGTGTAGCTGAAACCATAAGAATACTTATCTTCACGGCAATGGTTATTTTAATCTTCAATGTTTATCCTGTTACTGCTTTGATGCTGGTTCTCATAGCTCTTTTAGATGATATTCCCGTGATGACAATTGCATATGACAATACTGAGAAAGTAACTAACCCTCAAAGATGGGATATGTTCCAAGTCTTGGGTATGAGCACCTTCCTGGGTGTACTCGGGGTTTTATCATCTTTTATTCTATTCTATATTGGATTAGATGTATTAAAACTCAGCGGACCTATGTTACAATCGCTTATATTTTTAAAACTAGTCGTAGCTGGGCATTTAACCATGTTTGTAACCCGTAATAGTGGTCACTTCTGGTCAGTACGTCCAAGTGGTATTTTCTTCTGGTCAGTTATCTTAACCGATGTATTTGCAACATTATTAGTAGTGTATGGAGTACTATTAACACCTATTGGATGGACACTAGCAGCACTGGTATTGGGATACTCATTAGCAGCCTTCCTGATAGAAGATCAACTCAAAATCTATTTCTATAAAGTGCTAAATAATAGTAATATAAAATATTTCCCAAGACATAGATCATAAAAATCTATTTAATAGTCTATGTTTAACGTGTTATATCCAAGCTATAAAGGTCAGGGGGATGTTTAAAAATAATAAAAGAGAAGTTCAACATAAACACCGAATAAGATGAAGTGTTTAGACCCTATTTTTGATATACAAACTAGAATATGTGTATTAATTAATATAAGATAATATTTTTTATTAACTTAAATACTTGGTATTATTATATTATAACTCCACTTTAATCGCATTTTTGACATACTTTTAGAGATAAGGGTATTATTCCATTTAGCTATTTTTATATCTAAGATCATCATAAAAAAGGATTATTTTTTTGAAAATTAAATAATATTTTTTAACAAAATTATTTAGTAAAATTTAATAATAACAAAAATTAATAAACAATCAATTTTTTTGGTTATCTAATAACTAACTTAATTTAAGGGGGGGATAATTTCTTTTTAAATAATTTAAAAGGAATTTCACAACTCCAATCCATTTCTCGAAGCAGAGTAATTCTAATTACTTTAATGCTTATTATTCTGGCTATGATATTTTCTTTTGGCACAGGCCACGCTGCAGCCACAACTTGGAATGTAAATAATAAAACTTCTAATTCTATTGGGAATGCTATAAGCAACGCCCACGCAGGTGATACCCTGAACTTATCGGAGGGGACGTATCATGAACACAGCTTGATAGTAAATAAGAATTTAACTATTACCGGACCCACATACACCGGAACACCCACGGCGGTAATAGATGCCAAACAAATAGGAAGAGTGTTCAACATAACATCAGGAGCAAATGTAACCCTCAAAAACCTGTTAATACAAAACGAGATGAGTTATAATGATTATTATTACCAAGCAATGTGTGGTGGTGCTATATACAATGATGGTACTTTGAAAATAAACAGTTCTATTTTGACCGGCAACACAGCATATTACTCCGGTAGTGGAGGTGCAATCTACAACGATGGTTCTTTGACCGTTAATAACAGTACTTTCACAAATAACACTGCAGGTATTCAAGGTGGCGGAGGTGCAATCGCAAATTGTAAAGGTAATTTAACTGTAACGGACAGCATCTTTACCAACAACTCTGGAATATTGGGTGGTGGTGCAATCAGCAGCAGTGGTACTTTGAATATAACCCACAGCACATTTATAGGTTGTAATTCAAATGCTAGTGGTTCTGCAATACTTAACGGTGGTAATTCGACTGTGAAAGACAGCACTTTCAAGAATCAAACCTCAAAATTTGGTGGTGCAATTAGTAACTCTGGTAATTTAAATTTAAGCAATAGTATTTTAAAAGGTAATACCTCACCTAGAGCTGCTGCAATCGATAATGGGGGTAATTTAAATATATACAATACTATTTTTACAGGTAACACTGTAACAGATTCAGATGGTGCAATCTATAATGGGAAAGGTAATTTGAATGTGACCAACTGTACTTTCAATAATAACACCGCAATTAATAATCTTGGTGGTGCAATCAGCAACGATGGTACTTTGAATATAAAAAGCACTATTTTCACTGGCAACACAGCAGATTATGGGGGTGCAATCAATAATTATAACATTGGTACTTTGAATATAAATAGCACTATTTTCACCGGCAATACCGCAACAGGTATGTATGGTGATGGTGGTGCAATCTTCAACAGGGGTTCCTTAAAAGTAACTGACAGTAATTTCACTAATAATAATGCAAAAGGTATTGGTGGTGCTATCGAAAATTATTATGGTATTGCAAATTTAACCAGGAGCATTTTCACAACAAATACAGCATATCATGGAGGTGCAATTGATAACAACATAAATAGTACTTTGAACGTGACCAGCAATATTTTCAAAAACAACACAGCAGCAGATTATGGTGCTACAATTTACAACTCTGCTACTGCCAGTATACGTTTTAATCAGTTAATTTCAAATGAATATTACGAAATTTATAATGATGTTGGTTATATGGATGCAATGTATAATTGGTGGGGTACGAATTTTGCAGGAACCAGCCCATTAACTGCGGGTAGAATAAATAACATAAATGCTAGTTCCTGGATTGTATTAAGTATAAATACACCATACACTATATTGCCTAATGTAAATTCAACCGTCACAGCGGATTTGAGGCACGATTCAAATGGAATTTATCACACTCCAGCAAACGGTTATATTCTAAATGGAATAAAAGTCAATTTTTTAACTACATTAGGAAGTATAATTGCCAAATCATACACTATTAATGGAAGTGCACAATCCACTTTAAATGGTGGATTAAATTTGGGTGTTGCTATTGTTTCGGCCATAATTGATAGTCAAACTGTAAATAATTCAGTTTTCGTTGATAATCCACCTACAGTAAAGATTATTGATCCTGCTAAAAATGCGATGATTAATCATACGAGTAAGGTTATTACAATTACTTTTAGTGAACCGATAAAACAAGGTAGTGCTTATAACAATATTAGAGTGACTAACAGTGGAGGAATTAAAGTATCCATCCTCGGAAATATCAAAGGCAACATCTTAACCTTAACCCGCAGCAGCGGCTCATACGTCGACGGAACCATATACATTATAACCATACCCATTAACGCAGTGATAGACAATACTGGAATCGGTTTACCAGTAATTTACACGAGTAAATTCACCATCGACACCTTATCACCTAAGGTTACCAAGATTGACCCAGCAAACAATAGTATGATTAATAACACTAGTAAAATAATAACAATCACCTTCAGCGAACCAATAAAGACAGGCAGTACTTATAACAATATTAGAGTAACTAACAGTGGAGGAATTAAAGTATCCATCCTCGGAAATATCAAAGGCAACATCTTAACCTTAACCCGCAGCAGCGGCTCATACGTCGACGGAACCACATACATTATAACCATGCCTACAAACGCAGTAACAGACATAGCCGGAAACGGACTAGCTACAACATACACCAGCAAATTCACCATCGACACCACACCACCCACAGTTAAAATTATTAACCCTACAAAAAATGCAGTTAATATTCCAGTAAATCAATTGATTAATGTTTACTTCAGTGAATCCATTAAAACTGGGAATGGTTTAATTGAATTTAAAACTAGCGACGGAACTGCGATACCGTTTACTAAAAGTATCACGGGTAACATGTTAACCATAAAACCCACAGCTCTACTCCCCAAAGGAACCAAATACACGTTAATACTACACACCGGCAGTGTAACAGACTTAACAGGCAACCCACTGGCATTTTATACCAGCAACTTCACCACCAGAACCACATAAAACAAATTCAACAGTTTTTCTTTTTTTGGAAAAAATGTTTGTACTTGGTATCGTTATATTTATAACTCCACTTTAGAGTCATTTTGGATATACCTTTACTAAAAAAAGTATTATTATTCATTCACCAAATTTATTATAATAAGAACTAATAATAACATTTTCTTTTAATCTCAAACCCTAAACTGATTTAATTATAATTGAATAATCATTCGAAACACAAAAAACGCTTTAAATTTGTAGATTATGATAAGATTGGTGAAACTACGATGTGCTTATTCAATACCGAACTAAATAAGGAAAAAGAGATTATAATTCCAAGAAATCCTGCAAGCGAGCCCGCAAGCATGCATGTTTCATTTTTAAGTTGCTTGAAAGTGGTATAAATCGATGAGTTGCCCTATATAAAATGCGTTATATTCATAGACTTTAATAATTAATTCAATAGGTTAGGTAATGTTTTTTCTATGTTTAAATTATAATTCATACTCTCATATAGGTTGGAAATTTATAAAATATAACAAAATTATTTCCAAGTATAAAATAAAAAAAGAAAAAAATAGGTTTTTATAATGTTTTGAATTTAAACGTGTATGCAGTTGTTAAGTTGTTGCCTGCCAGGTCTTTCACTGCTCCTGCAGGTATGTAAACCTGATAAGTGTCATTACTCAAGTGATTGTAGGTTGTTGTGATAGTTAAAGTGTTATCCTTAATAATTTCAGATGATAATGAAACAATATTACCAGTGGTAAGGTTTTTGATGTAGATTCCTGTGAATTTAGTTCCGGCTGTGATGTTTTCGTTGAAGTTTATTGTTACTGGGGTGGTTAGTGAAACATTTGTAGCGTTTGGTTTAGGGTTGGTGGTTATTATGGTGGGTGTGTTATTCATGGTGAAGCTGGTGGTGGTTAGTGTGAGTGGGTTTCCTGCGAGGTCGGTGATGCTGCCGGTTTGTAGCGTGAGTGTGTATTTATTTGTGTAAGTTATGATGTTGGTTATTGCACTTGCAAAATTGGATAATCCGTAACGGAATGAGGCAATTCCGTTTGCGTTGGCTTTAACGTCATTTATTTGAGTTAATACGCTGCTTGCAGTTAAGGGTATGGGGTTATTATCGGATTGGTAGCTTTGTAATGCTATCCAGAGTTTTCCGGGTGCTTCTTTTTGCATGTAAGCTGCTGCTGATTTCATGGTTGCATCGGATAGATTAAAATATCCTTTATAGAGCATTGGTACTATTGCATCTACTTGTTGGGCTAGTAGATTGTAATTCTCGCCATAAATTGCTCCTGAATCAACGTCGGGGGCATCAGGATCTACTGCTACTGTGAATATTCGTCCAATGCAAGCCGCTCGCATGTTAGCCACGAAATTTGTTACGTATTCTGTACTGGGTAAATAACCAAATTCGAGGTCTAGGTGAATATTTATTCCCATCGCTGATATTTTTGCTACTTGTTGTGTGGTGAAATCCGGGAATATCCATGCGTGTAAGGTTATACCTGCTGCTGTAAAAAGGGGCTTTATTTGTGGGAGGTATGTTGCGTAATAGTTGCTTTTCCCGGGGGTGGGGCTGACTAGCATGAATACATCTGTGATTCCAGCTTTTTTCATGGCATTTAAGTCATAGGAAGGTGTGTCGGTGGGGTTCACATAGTATATGTAATGATATGAAAGTTTAGGTGTTAAGGTTAAGATATTACCATTGATGCTGGTATTGAATGGTACAGTAGATCCGTTACTATTTTTTAGTTGGATTTGCATGTTCCCGGTTTGGATGGGTTCATTGAAGGTTATGGTGATATTAGTGAGTGTGCCATTAGGGGGGTTGATAGTGGTTACTGTGGGTGTAGGGCCGGTGGAGAAGTTGGTGGTGATGAGTGTGAGTGGGTTTCCTGCTGGGTCGGTGAGGCTTCCAGTGTGTAGTATGAGTGTGTATTTAGTATCGTTAGTTAACAGTATTAGAGGTTTTATGGTTAAAATATTACCAGTGATATTGGTGGTGAGTGGTGTAACAGTTCCATTACGGTTTTCTAATTGTATGGACATGTTCCCGGCTTTGATGGGTTCATTGAAGGTTATGGTGATTACTTCGTTAGTGGGTACGTTTACCGTGTTATCAGTGGGGTTAATATTATTTATGTTTAAGGGAGTAGTAAGCCAATTGGTGATGATTACATTGCCAGAAACTCTTCCGGATGGATTAGCATTTGAACCCCACCAATTATATTTTGCATTCACTGTTCCAGAGTCACTGTCAATTGCACTGCCTGTTGAGGCGGTGTTTCCAATGATTTGACTGAATTCTATGGATGTAGTATCATAATTGAAGATGGCTCCTCCATAACTTGCAGTGTTTTTTTGGAGTGTACTGTACATTATAGTTAATTTTCCGTAATTACTGATGGCCCCACCTCCCCATGAAAGTGCGGTGTTATTTTGGAGTGTACTGTTAGTTATGGTTAATGTTCCATCGTTGTAAATGGCTCCGCCATTATCATTTGCAAGATTATCATTTAGTATACTATTCTCTATGGTTAATGTTCCTGCGTTTAAGATGGCTCCTCCATGGCCTCCATCGATAATAGATTTAGTTGCAGTGTTTTTTTGGAGTGTACAGTTAATTATAGTTAATGTTCCCCAATTGTAGATGCCTCCTGCGACATATATTGCGGTGTTGTTTTGGAGTGTACTGTTGGTTAGTGTTAAGGTTCCATAGTTGGTGATGGCTCCACCCATGCCAGAAGTATAAACAGAGATTTTGCCCTGTGTTAGTGTTAATTTAGAGATTGTGGCTTTTACTCCGGGTGTTATGGTGAATATTGTTCCACTGTTAGTTCCGTTGATTATGGTATTCTGTTGGTTTGCACCTAATATTGTCATGTTTTTGGTGATTTGAATATTATTTTCGTTGTATATCCCACTGGCTATGTAAACTGTTCCGCCATTTGATACAATGCCTGTGGCATTGGTAATTGTAGCTTTAGGCCCGTTTCCACTTGTAATATTATAATTAGCTGATAATCCATTCCAACTATTGTTTCCTTGGTTGCTAACGTAAATAGTTGAGTTGTTAACTGAAGCTGCAGAAGCGGCTCCTGATAATATAATGGAAACTATGAATATGAATCCTAAAAATAAAACAAATTTTAAACTTATGTTTTTAGTTAAATTAGTTTTCAAAATCCTTCAATCCCCCAAAAAAAATATTATTTAATATTTAATCTTAATGATAAGATAATAATTCATAATTAATATTACTTGCTGTTGTATCCCAATGGAAAAACTTTTAAGTAAATATGGCATTTTTGTGAAAAATATCACATAAAACATCAGAATAAGAAATCATGGAAAAAAGCTGGCAAGTAAAAGAGCGATCGAGCAAAACGTTAAGTGATTTCGAAAATTTTTTATTATATAGATACGGGTAGCGATAAAATCAACTGAAAGTGCACGCTTGCTTCCTTTCGAACCATCCTTGCTGTTATCATCCTCTATCACTTACTAATTTCCTATTGTCCAAACTATTACCCTAATGAATAATAAAATATTTATATAACGTAATACTACGCTTATATGTGAAGGTGAATGATTATGAAAATAGTAAATAAAAACGCGGAAATAGAAATTAACATAAGTAAAGATGGAACTGTGGAATTTTGGAATCCTTACAATCGTGAATGGGTCGACAAACCCTGAGATGTCATCAGTTGCTGTGGATACCGTGATGAGGATAAAATAGAACCGATAAGTGAAATAATTTATTTCCTAGAAACACAGAATAAATTATGGAAAATCTAAAATTCTTTTTTACTCTTTTTTTGGTGAATTAATAAAATAAAATTTAAATCGAAAAAATAAGAATATGCTTTAATATAGTTAAAAAAAGTGAATTATTTTAATAATCGAGGTGTAATTATGAAAATAATGGTTATAACCAGTAGTCCTAATAAAGAAGGTTTAACTGAAAGTTGTGGTGCAGCTGCAAAAAAAGGGGATTGAAAAAGGAAACGGCGAAGCAATAATGGTTC
>Ga0182011_10000574_pt1 | contig 32144 bp, 28 predicted proteins | sample 711E1DmetaG_FD_120481 | JGI IMG/M metagenome (GOLD analysis project Ga0182011, IMG submission 120481) | Permafrost microbial communities from Stordalen Mire, Sweden - 711E1D metaG | ecosystem: Environmental > Terrestrial > Soil > Wetlands > Permafrost | place: Sweden: Stordalen | collected...
GGGATTTACCCCCTTTTCATTCCCCCCAAGGGGGGAAAAATCCGCTACTTTCTAGTGTGATTCAACTAAATATCAGATAATTATCTCCCCCCTGGGGGAGAAGCCATCCGCCAGCTGGCGGATGGCAGAGGGGTTTTATGCTAAAATTGTTAATAACCTGTAAATAATTGACAAAAAAGAATCATAACATCATGTTTTATCAACCAAATTAAAAGTTTAGAAGTACCGGAGAACTGATTGAATAAAGTTATAAGAAAATAAAGTCAAAATATGAACTTTAAATAAACCTTAAAAACTTTACTTTTACTATTTTATCAGTATCAACAAACATATCTTAACAGTTGTTAATTAATTTACTAATCAGCTGATAGTCAAAAATGGTATGTTTTTTGAACTGTTGAAAAGATGTTGGTACACTGGTAATGATGAGAAATACAATAAATATCTAAAATTAATATTAACACTATTAACAGGATATCATCATCATCATAAATAAATTTATTATTAAAATATAAGAATATTATAATGTTAATTAATGTTTGGAAACTGCAACAGGTGAATTTCGATATTGCAATAATGATTAAGTTTATACTCTGATTAAAGTGATTTTTTTACTACTAAAAATGCAATCAACAGAACAAAATATATTGGAAATAAAAAGACTGAAAGCAGAAAAAAATGCAATTATTCTTGCTCACTATTATCAGACCGGAGATATTCAGGATATTGCTGATTTTGTCGGAGACAGTCTTGCTCTTTCTCAAAAAGCTGCTTCAAATTCAGCTGATATTATCCTGTTTGCAGGAGTTAAGTTTATGGCAGAAACTGCAAAAATTCTTGCTCCCGGAAAGAAAGTACTTCTTCCTGATATGAATGCTGGTTGTTCTCTTGCCGACTCATGCAAAGCAGTGGATTTTGAGAATTTTTTGAATGAAAACCCTGGAAGAACAGTAATTTCATATGTAAATACGACTGCAGAAATAAAGGCATTGTCTGATATAATATGTACATCATCAAATGCTGTTCAGATTGTTGAGTCACTTCCAAATGAAGAAAAGATAATATTTGCACCGGACCGGAACCTTGGAAACTATATTTTGAATAAAACCGGACGGGATATGGTAATATGGAATGGATCATGCCATGTTCATGAAGAATTTTCTCTCGAAGCAATTATTAAACTAAAAAAAGAAAATCCTGATGCAAAAATTATCGTTCATCCTGAATGTGAATTGCCTGTCAGACTAGTTGCAGATTTTATTGGTTCCACCTCAGCATTATTGCAATTCACTAAGAAAGACAAAGGAAATTGCTATATTGTAGCAACTGAAGTGGGTATAATATATCAGATGAAAAAGGAAAACCCGGGAAAAACATATATTCCTGCTCCTCCAAGAGATTCGACTTGCGGATGTAGTGAATGCAGTTTTATGAAACTTATAACCATTGAAAAAATACTGAGTTGTCTTAAAAATGAAAAGCCCGAAATTATTATTGACGAAAAAACACTTGTAAGAGCTCAAAAACCTATAATAAGAATGATGGAAATATCAGAAAAACTTGGTCTTTAAATCATGAAAAGAATTGTTATTTTAATATTTTTTGTTTTAATCTGTAAAATAAGTTCTTCACAGGAAAATGATAATTTAAAGGATGGTTATCAGGTATTTAAATACCCGAACGGAGCTGTCTCAAGTGAAGGCTTGATCAAAAACGGAAAACCTGAAGGATTCTGGAAAAGTTACTATGTTACCGGTATTAAAAAATCTGAAGGAAAGCGAACAAATTTTCTTCTTGATAGTATCTGGCTGTTTTATGATCAGGCCGGAGACACCACAGAAAAAATAAATTGGCTCTATGGTAAAAAGAACGGATGGTATTATAAATATAAGAAGGATGCCTCCCGGGGAGTTTATATCTGGTCAAAGGAACTTTTTGCTGCTGACAGAAAAGAGGGTACTGCATATAACTATTATCCTGATGGAAAGATACTGCAGACATTTACCTATAATGCCGGTAAAAAGGAAGGTTTATCAAAAGAGTATGACCAGGATGGAAATATAATTACCCTGCTTGAATACACTAATGATTTTCTTGTAAGCAGGGAAAAGATAAACAGAAGCGAAAAGAATGGTTTAAAGCAAGGAGACTGGAAAGAATTCTATCCAAACGGAGGAATTAAAACTGAAAAAACATATAAAGATGATCTTGTTCATGGGTATTATAAAGAGTATGATACCCATGGAAAACTTGTTCTTACCATGCTTTATGAAAATGGAGCAATCGTGAAATCAAGAGTTGAGGATGAACCTGACATTGAAATAGTAAATAAGCATGATGAAAATGGTAAACTGATCTATAGTGGTCCATACCGGAACAAAATTCCGGTAGGTGTTCACAGGGAATATGGAATAGACGGAAAAGTTGCCGATGCTTATATTTACAACGATAACGGTCTGCTCCTCTCCGAGGGTATTGTTGACGAAGCCGGAAACCGAAACGGTAAATGGAAAGATCTCTATTCCAATGGAAAAGTACAGGCTGAAGGTCAGTTCACCGATAACCGCCGTACTGGCCAGTGGAAATTTTATAACATCTCAGAAAAAGTGGAACAGACGGGCTCTTATAATAATGGTCGTCCCGACGGGTTATGGAACTGGTATTATGATAACGGTACGCTGAGGAAAGAGGAAGAGTACTTCCAGGGACAGCGTGACGGACGTTCAACCGAATACTCAGAGACGGGAGATATTATTGCGCAGGGCCAGTATTCTGACGGAGAGAAAAACGGGTTATGGAAATATAAAACCGGCGAACTGACAGAGGAAGGAAAATATATTACCGGACTAAAAGATGGATTATGGAAAACCTCTTATAACAGCGGAAAGCCAAAATTCAAGGGAAACTTTGTACAGGGCAATCCCGACGGGCAACAAACTTTCTATTACGAGAACGGTAAAATTAAAGAAGAACAATATTTCCAGATGGGCATCAGACAAAAAACCTGGAAAAAATTTAATGAAGATGGAGCTCCTTTTCTTGTTATTTCTTATAAGGATGATGTTGAGGTAAGTATTAACGGTGTTAGAATTAAGCTTCCGGAAAGTGATACAAAACTGATTAAATAGTTACTTTGCTTTATGGAAGAGAATATTAACATCAGAAAAGAGATTATCGCAACAACCGACAAGGAGTTTGAGAAACAGCTTAGACCATTAAGTTTCAGCGATTTTAAAGGACAAAAACAGGTAATTGAAAATCTGGTTGTATTTGTTACTGCTGCTAAACAGAGAGGAGAATCGCTAGATCATGTCCTTTTACACGGTCCTCCGGGATTGGGTAAAACAACGCTTGCCACTATAATAGCTAATGAGTTACAGGTTAACCTCAGGGTTACATCCGGGCCTGTGCTGGATAAACCCGGAGATCTGGCAGGATTACTCACAAACCTCCAGGAAGGAGATGTACTTTTTATTGATGAAATTCATCGCCTGAGTCCGGTTGTAGAAGAATATCTTTATTCTGCAATGGAAGATTTCCAGATCGATATAATGATTGACAAAGGACCAAGCGCAAGAAGTGTCCAATTAACACTTAATAGTTTTACACTAATTGGCGCAACAACCCGTTCAGGCCTTCTTACCAGTCCTTTAAGAGCACGGTTCGGAATTAAATTCCATCTTGAATATTATGATCATGAGATACTTAAGGGAATTGTTAAAAGATCGGCAGGAATACTTAATGTAAGAATTGCTGAGGAGGCGGCAATAGAAATTGCCAGAAGAAGCAGAGGTACCCCGAGAATTGCCAACGCCCTTCTCAGGCGTATCAGGGATTTTGCCCAGGTTAAAGGCTCAGGCGAAATTGATATAGATATAACACGATATGGTCTTAAGGCTCTGAATATTGATCAACATGGTCTTGATGAAATGGATAACAAAATTCTTTCAGTAATAATTGACAAATTCAGTGGCGGACCTGTTGGATTAAATACTATCTCTACCGCAGTAGGTGAGGAAAGCGGGACAATTGAAGAGGTGTATGAACCCTTTCTTATAAAGGAAGGTTATCTTAAACGAACTCCGAGAGGCCGTGAAGCTACAGAGCATGCTTATAAACATCTCGGAAAACAATTCGGTCATGATATGCCGGGGACATTGTTTTAAATCGAGCTTATTACCTTAGTGTTACTTTGTGTATTACTTTGTGACTTTTAGTGGTAAAAAAAATTAACCACGAAGGAACACTAAGGATTTCACAAAGGATCACAAAGGCTTTAGCTGATTAGTATTGGGAGAATTTTAATACAACTAGTTAAAAACATTACTGATTTTTTCCAGCCCCTTTGTATTTAAGATCTTAATTTTTCTTCCGTTTAATTCAACAAGTTTGTCCGACTTAAACTCTGATAATAACCTGATAACTGATTCTGTTGCAGTTCCTACAATATTTGCCAGCTCTTCCCGGGTAAGAGAGATATTGAGAAATTGCTCATCATCAAGGCCGAAATCATGGACCAGAAGAAGAAGGATCTCTGCCAATCTCTCCCTAACAGTTTTCTGAGCTATATCTGTTATAAAAGAATTAGCTTCACCTAACTCATGGCAGGCAAGTTTAAGCAGCTCCAGAGCGTAGGCAGGATTGGATTTGATAAAAGATATGAGAATTTCTGAAGGGATGAAACAAACCTGACAATCTTCGATAACTTTTGCAGAAGTACATGCAAGCTCATTGCTCAAAACACTTCGGTATGCAATAATATCTCCTTTTTTTGCAAATCTGATTATCTGTTCTTTTCCATCAAAGCCCGTTTTAAATACTTTAATGATGCCACTGTTTATACAGAAGAATCCGCTTATCCGGTTGCCCTCCTGATAAAGAATGTCGCCACGTTTATACTGCCTGAAATCCTTTTCAAAGTTAAGAGCCTCAACTTCGTCAGGAGTAAGATACTTAAAAATCGACCCCGATTCAAGCGAACAACTGTCACACAGCGGTACATGAATTTCTTGCTGTTTCATTTTATCTCCTAAATTATAATGCAGATATTAACACTATCGTTATTTAAATGTTCAAACTAGTTAATATGCGCTCTTGAATTGATCTAAAAATCTGAGATCGTTTTCAAAATACAAACGCAGATCATTAACTCCATATTTAAGCATAGCTGCCCGTTCAATACCCATTCCAAAAGCAAAACCGGTGTATTTTTTACTGTCAATATTGCAGGCTTCGAGAACATTGGGATGTACCATACCACAACCTAAAATTTCGAGCCAGCCGGTATGTTTACAAACATTGCAGCCTTTTCCCCCGCAAATCCTGCAACTAACATCCATTTCTGCAGAAGGCTCGGTGAAAGGGAAATATGATGGTCTAAGCCTGATTTCAGTCTCTTTTCCAAACATCTCTCTTGCAAAGAAAAGTAAAGTCTGTCTAAGATCAGCAAATGAAACATTTTCATCAATATACAGACCTTCAACCTGATGAAAGATACAATGAGCCCTGGCAGAGATAGCCTCATTGCGGAACACTCTGCCCGGTGAAATGGTGCGGATAGGCGGTTTTTGATTCTGCATGACCCTTACCTGTACCGAAGATGTGTGAGTACGGAGTAAAATATCCTCCGGACTCGAATCTTCAGAAGAAATCCTGGAAATATAAAAAGTATCCTGCATATCTCTTGCCGGATGTTCCGGAGCAAAATTTAGTTTTGTGAAGACATGATCGTCATCTTCTATCTCGGGACCTTCCGAAACAGTAAAACCTATACGGGTGAATATGTCTATTAATTCATTTCTTACAATAGAAATAGGATGACGCGACCCTAAAGAATATGGAAATGAAGGCCTTGTTAAATCGGAACTGTCCACTTTTTCTTCCAGGGTTAGAAGCTCACTTTTAAGAGAATTATATTTTTCAAGCGCATTCTGCTTTAAAAGATTGAGTTTTTGTCCAATCTCTTTCTTTTCTGTAGCGGGTACATTTTTAAAATCTTCGAAGAGATCAGAAAGTAATCCCTTTTTACTAAGGTATTTCAGACGGAATAGCTCAAGTTCCGCAGTGTTTTTTACAGCGAAGGAGGAAACCTCACTTAACAGATTTGTAATTTTTTGAAGCATTAAAAGAGTGTTTTAAATCAAAATCAGTTTTTAACAATTTTTATTTTAATGATTTTTATATCAGTTAATGGTTTATCATTGCTATCAGTCTGAACATCAGCGATTTTATCAAGTATGTCCAAACCTTCAGTTACTTCACCAAATACAGTGTAGGTTCCATCAAGACGGGGAGTACCACCGATAGTTTTATAAACATTTCGCTGTTCCTCAGAAATCCTGTATTCTTTGTAGGTTGTAAGATATTGAAACATCTTAACAGAGGCGATATCCTGGATTTCAGCATCTGTCAGAGTTTTGCCTGCTAATCTCACACTATCAGATGTTTCCTTAAGCAAACGGGAAAAACAATTTTGCTTCATGTTACTGTTGATTTTTTGTTCAGCGAGATTAAGTTCATCATCACTTAATTTAACTCCCTGTACAATATAAAACTGGGTTCCGGAAGATCTCATTGCTGGATTTACATCATTCCCCTGGCGGGCAGCAGCGAGAGCTCCTTTTTTATGAAAATATTTATTATTAAATTCGGCAGGAATAGTATAGGTCTTTAGAGAGTCAGAAATATTCTTTAATGAACCGGATTTAGTAAGGGGATCCCCGGCTTGAATCATAAAATTTTTAATAATACGATGGAAAGAGATTCCATCATAAAAGCCAGAATTTATCAGCCTGATAAAGTTATCGCGATGATGGGGTGTTTCGTCATATAACTTTATCCTGATATCCCCCAATGTGGTTTTAATGGAAACAGTTGTATTCTCATTCCCTCCAGGTGCGCTGCAGGATAACGTGCAAAGAAAAGAAAAAACAAACAATGACTTATTAAAATTGAGATTCATGAATAATGGAAATTGGTTAATAAAGTTCTGTAATTGTGAATGCAAAGATATTTAACTTTGGACGATACAAGAAAATATTGGTTTTCAAATTACATTATTTTTACCAAACAAAATTTAAAAAATATTGATAAAGTCATTAGCTGTATATTTGTTATGAAATTTAGGGAATATTTTTTGGTAATTAAAAATGAGAATTAAAGTAATAAACAAGTCAAAACATCAGTTACCTGAATACTCAACTGTCAGATGATTATTAATAAACAAGAGAAAGCTGAATGGGCGAGCGTTGATATTTTATTGGATTCTGATCGATGAGTAGGAGGGTTTGGTTACACAGGTAAAAAATAATTATGAAATCATACAGGATTGGTTACTTTTTTTTAGCGGTTATAGTTATAAGTTTTTCTTTTTGTTCTAAAAGTTTGAGTCCTTCAGGTAAAATTCAAAAATCAAAAGGCAGTTTTGATGCTGCTGCATTTAATGAGGTTTATGTAGAAGCGCTCAAACAAAAACTGTTGGGAAATGGTGGTGATGCGCTTAAATATCTGGAACAATGTATTAAAATTAACCCTGAAAGTGACGCTTCATATTATCAAATGGCGCAGATAGTAATCGCAAACGGGGATATTAAAAACGGAAAGAAATATCTGAATAGGGCATTATCAATAAATCAGGAAAATATATGGTATCTGACAATGCTCGCAGGAGTATACTATCAGGAGAAGAATCTTGACAGTACTATAGTTTCTTATGAAAAAGCAGTAAAATATTTTCCTGATAAAGAGGATCTCCAACTGACTCTTGGAAACCTTTATGCTGAGAATAAGAAATTTGAGAAAGCAAATTTTATATTTGAATCTTTTGATAAGAAATACGGAGTAAATGAATCTTCTACTTTATCATCAGTCAAAAGCCTCATTTCGGAAGGTAAATATGATGATGCAATGGTTAAAGCCGAGGCGCTTCTTAAAGAATATCCGGAGGAAGTAGAGTACAATGGTGTCCTTGCAGATATATACAGGGGAAAGGGCGAAAATCAAAAAGCTCTTGATGTGTATAAAAATTTATTGGATCGAAATCCTGAAGATGCAAGTGTTCAGCTTACACTTTGTGATTTTCTTTTAACGGAAAAAAGTTATAATGATTTGTTTATTCTGTTGAATACGGTTCTTCTTAATAATAAGGTTGATAAGGAAAGCAAAATAGCACTTATGGCTAAAATTATTGAAATTCCTGAGCTGGATAAAGAATTTGAGCAAAAGGAAATTATTTCGTTAATGATTTTAGAAGCAAATTATAAAGATGATAATATTATTCCGCTCCTTCGTCCTGAATTGCTGTTAAAGGAAAATAAGTTGGTTGAAGCGACAGAAAGACTCGAGGAGATAATTTTAACAAACCCTGAAAATTACTACGCCTGGGAAAAGCTACTTATAGGCTACCTTCAATTAAAAAATTATAATAAGCTATATACAGTAGGAGAAGATTGTGCGACGAAGTTTAACACATCGCTTCCTGCTAAGTTACTATATGCTAACGGTGCATTGGAAACAGGGAATTATTCAATTGCGCTTGAAGAGTTGAAAAAAGCTGAAATATTGGCGGGTGATAATAAAGACCTTATACTTCAAGTACTTACGACTAGAGCAGATGTTTATTACCGCATGAAAGACTATTCAAAAGCATTTGAGACATTCGAGGAAGCACTGAAAAACAATAATGATGACCTTACAGTTATAAATAATTATGCGTATTACCTGGCTGAGCAGAATAAGAATCTTAAAGAGGCTGAAGTGATGGCGAAAAAAGTTATCGAAAAAGATAAAGGAAATACAACCTTTCTGGATACCTATGGATGGGTTCTTTATAAAAGAGGAAAGTTAAAAGAAGCTGCCAAAGTTATGGAATCGGTAATTAGCAAAGGAGAAAAGTCTGATGCTGTTTGGTATGAGCATTATGGATATATTTTGAAAAAACAAAATAAGTGTAAGGAAGCTGTTTATAACTGGAGTATTTCACTGAAAATTGATAGTACAAAAACAGAATTGATAAAAGAAATTAGAAATTGCGAAAAATAGCTGTCATATTAATTCTGGGTACATTACTGGGTGGTTGTTCAATAAGCAAAAAATTAGACAATACTAAATCGGAATATTTAACTAAACAGTTGACAGGTAATATATTAGAAGATGTAAAAGGAGAGAATATAACAAATTTGAGTTTTTATATAGAGAAAGCAGAAATTGAAGTCGTAACAGAAAAAGGGACGGAGAAATATACCGGCAATATAAAATTTGAAAAGCCCGACAAATACCTTATCAGTTTAAAAAGCAGATCAGGAATTGAAGGAGCCAGAATTTATATTTCGAATGACAGCATACTGGTGAATGACAGGATAAACAGAAAATTGTATTATGCTAATTCCTTTTATTTAAATAAGAAATACGGATTTAACCTTAGTTGTTTGCCTTTAATTTTCGGAGACATAGTGCTGGAAAAAGGTTATGAGGAAAATAGGAAAAAATGTTTAGAAAACAGATTTAAAATAGATTGTCTTGTTAAAGGAATAAGTTTGAATTATGAAATTGATTGTAAAAAGAGAAAGATATCGTCTGTTAATGACATCAACAATTATGTTCAACAAAATGTAAGATTCAAATATGAAGGTTTCTTAAGCATTGCAGATATTTTAATCCCTAAAATAATTGAATTTGATGTAAATCAATACAATACTCACATGAGGATAAAAATTAAGAAAGTTGTATGCCCATGGAGTGGAAGTATAAAATTTATTCCCGGAAGAGGATATGAATTAATAGAGCTTGTATGAAATATTTGATTCTTACAGTTTTTTTATTATGGGTTATTAATAGCTGTTTGTTTGCTCAATCAAAAGCTGAACTCGAGGAGAAAAGAAATGCAACTCTGAATGAGATTAACTATGTCGATAACATGCTGAAATCTACTTCGAAGAAAAAGGAGGAAAGCATGAATGCAGTGAAAATAATTGGGAATAAACTTAATTTAAGAGAATCAATAATCAGGGGAATGCGTTCCGAAATAAATTTACTTACGGATAGAATAGAATTAAACACTATCGCAATTGATATGATGGAAAGTGATCTGGTTGATTTGAGAAAGGATTATGCACGCGCCGTAGTTAATTCGTATAAATCACAAAAACAAAATCCTGAGCTTGTTTATATTTTATCAGCAAAGGATTTTAATCAGGGCTATAAACGATTGAAATACTTGCAGCAGGTGACTAAATTCAGAAGAAAAGAGTCTGAAATAATAATGGAGTTGAAAGACGAGATAATGACTACAAAGGAAAGATTACAAAACGATCTTTCAAGAATATCGGATTTAAAAACAAGGGAAGAGGTGCAAAAAAGTCTTTTACAGACGGAGCAGGAAAGAAAGCAGGAAATTGTAAAATCTTTAAGTAAAAAGGAACGGCAATTAAAAAAGGAACTTGAAGAAAAACAACGAATTGCAGAGAAAATTGAAAAGGAGATTTCAAAAATGATGGAGGCTGAAAGAAAAAAGACAGTAAAATCTGACAGTACCCCTGAGCAAAAATTAATAGGAGAAAATTTTGCTGAAAATAAGGGAAGGTTACCATGGCCTGTTGAAAGAGGAATAATAACAAGTCAGTTTGGTATACAAAAACATCCGATATTAAAATATGTAACAGAGAATAATATAGGAATTGAGATTACCAGTTTAGGAAAAACAAGTGTAAGAAGCATTTTTAAAGGTGAAGTTGCACGGGTATTTTCAGTACAAGGCGCCAACATGATCGTAATTATTAGGCATGGAAAATACCTGTCAGTTTATCAAAATATAGTAGATTTGAAAGTTAAAACCGGAGATAAAGTTGAAACGAAAGAGGAAATAGGTAGTGTTTATTGTGATACGGACAATGGAAATAAATCAATTTTGAAGTTTATGATATGTGAAGAGAAAGATTATCTTAATCCTGAAGCATGGATTGCAAAAAATTAATTGCTTTGTGTAACAAATGTGCAAAAATTTAGTATAACGTACGGCATTAAAACAGTTATGAATAAAAAAATCAGGATAGAATCAGAAGTAGAAAATTTAAGAGTTGTAGAAAATGCAATTGATGAAACTACGGCAGTAATTGGAATTTCACAGGATAATTATGGTAAAATTCTGGTCTGTGCGATGGAAGCAGTAAATAATGCAATTTTACATGGTAACCATTCGAATCCTGAAAAAATGGTGAATATAGAGATTACTTATAAAAGTAAGGAACTTAATATAACAGTTACAGATGAAGGTCCGGGCTTCAGACCGGAAGCGGTTCCCGATCCGACAACTCCGGAAAACATAGAAGCTCTTAATGGTCGAGGGATTTATCTTATGTCACATCTTGCCGATAAAATTGAATACAGCAAAAAGGGAAATTCAGTTAAAATGACATTTAAGAACATTTTATCTTGAGCATCAGAATATTTTATGATGATACAAAATTCAGGCTTAAGGGATGGAGAAAAGCCGTAAAAATTGTTAAAGAGGTCATCGGGAAAGAAGAAATGATTTCAGGGGACCTTAATTTTATAATCACTAACGATAAAAATCTAATAGAAATTAATCTGGAGTTTCTTGAACACGATTACTTTACTGATGTTATTACATTTAATTATAATGAGGATAATGTAATAAACGGGGAAATTTATATTAGCCTGGATAGAGTTAAAGAAAATGCTATAAACTACAAAGTTAGTTTAGAAAAGGAGTTATTGAGGGTACTGATTCATGGAGTTTTGCATCTGGTTGGATTTGATGATTCAAATGAATCCGGCAGGGATGAAATGAGAAAGATGGAAGATTTCTGGTTAAGCAAAGGTATAGATTAGGAATATGGATTTTGAATATGATATAATTGTAGTTGGGGGTGGGCATGCAGGATGTGAAGCTGCATTTACTGCTGCAATGATGGGAGCCAGAACATTACTTATTACAATGGATATGACAAAACTTGCTCAGATGTCATGTAATCCTGCAATAGGTGGAATCGCAAAAGGACAAATAGTAAGGGAAATTGATGCAATGGGAGGAATGACAGGAATTGTGACTGACAGAAGTATGATTCAATTCAGGATGCTTAACCTGTCAAAAGGCCCGGCAATGTGGAGCCCGAGAGCGCAGTGTGATCGACAGCGATTTACAATAGAATGGAGAAAAATTCTTGAGAAGACTGATAACCTTTCTATCTGGCAGGAGCAGGCAACTTCATTGATACTTAATGGAATGAATGTTGCAGGTGTGGAAACATCTTTTGGTACAAGGTTCTTTTCTAAAGGAGTAATACTCACAAATGGAACTTTCTTAAATGGTTTGATGCATATAGGATTCAATAAAATGAAAGGCGGAAGATCAGGAGAGCAATCATCGACAGGTTTAAGTGAACAACTTGAAGAGTTTGGATTTTCTGTTGAAAGAATGAAAACAGGAACAAGCGCAAGGATTGATGGTAGGTCAATTGATTTTAGTGCTATGACGGAACAGAAAGGAGATGATGATAGAAGAACTTTTTCTTACCTTATAGAGAACAAAAACTTATTGAGTCAAAAAAGTTGTTTCGTAACTCATACAAATGAAGATGTTCATGAGGAACTAAGAAAAGGATTTAAATTCAGTCCCTTATTTACAGGTAGAATTAAGGGACGGGGACCGCGATACTGTCCGAGTATAGAAGATAAGGTTGTTACTTTTAAAGAAAGAAATTCACATCAACTATTTATAGAACCAGAAGGAGAAGATACTATTGAATATTATGTGAATGGCTTTTCCAGCAGCTTGCCTTTGGAAGTTCAGTTGAAAGCACTGAGGAAAGTAAAAGGACTGGAAAAAGTCGAAATGTTCAGACCAGGATATGCTATTGAGTACGATTTTTTTCAGCCAACTCAACTGTCGCATACATTAGAAACGAAAGCTATAAAAAATTTGTATTTCGCCGGGCAAATTAATGGAACAACAGGTTATGAAGAAGCTGCTGCCCAGGGTTTAATTGCGGGAATAAATTCTGTACTAAAAATTAGAAAAGATAATCCTTTTATTTTAGGAAGGGAAGAATCATATATAGGGGTTTTGATTGATGATCTTGTAACAAAGGGGGTTGATGAGCCTTACAGGATGTTTACATCGAGAGCTGAATACAGAATACTTTTACGGCAGGATAATGCAGATGAAAGACTTACCAGGAAAGCTTTTGATTTAGGAACTGCAAAAATTAACAGAGTAAATATTCTGGAAGAGAAGGAGAATATGATGAAAGAGATAATTGATTTTCTTGCGGAAAGTAGCGTTGGTCCGGAAGATATTAACGAATTTCTTGAAGAAGTAAAGACAAATAAAATTACACAGAAAGTTAAAGCCATTACAATTGCCAGCAGACCGCAGGTTGAAGTAAAGAAACTTCTTAAAGTAATAAAAGGTGGAGAGAAACTTAAATTCGTAAATTCGGATAGGTTTAAAGAAATATGTGAATCGGCGGAGATTAAGATTAAATATGAAGGATATATACAGCGCGAAAAGATCATAGCTGATAAAATAAAAAGACTTGAAAGTTTAAGAATTCCTGAGGATATAGACTTTAATGAATTAGTTTCTATTTCAACAGAAGGGAGACAAAAACTAAGCAGGATTAAGCCGGGAAGTATTGGTCAGGCAGGAAGAATCAGCGGAGTTTCTCCTTCTGATATTAATATATTATTAATGTATCTGGGAAGATAATATGTTCCACGTGGAACATATTATTTATTAAATAAAAATTATTTTTATGAAAGTCTCTGGTAAGTTGGTAGATATTCATACAGGGGATATTTATCAGGCTTGTATAAGCATAAAGGACGGAAAGATTGAAAATATTGAAAAAGTGAATTCTGCTCCGAATGTGTTTATAATGCCAGGTCTGATCGACTCTCATATACATATTGAAAGTTCAATGGTTACTCCCGGTGCATTTGCTATGGCTGCAGTGAAACACGGTACATGTGGAGTTGTATCAGATCCACACGAGATTGCAAATGTTCTGGGGATCAAGGGTGTTGAATTTATGATTAATGATGCAAAGAAGGTACCTCTTAATTTTTTCTTCGGAGCACCATCATGTGTCCCGGCAACGATATATGAGAGCAATGGTGCAAATCTGGATCATACAGAAGTAAGAAGACTACTGAAAATGCATGAAATAAAATACCTGTCTGAAATGATGAATTTTCCAGGTGTTATACATGATGACACGGAGGTAATAAAAAAGCTGAATTATGCAAAAGAATTGGGTAAGCCAATTGATGGACATGCACCGGGGTTGACAGGGAAATCTTTACAAAAATATATAAAAGCGGGGATATCTACCGATCACGAATGCAGCAGCCTTAAGGAAGCAAGGGAAAAGATTTCTCTTGGGATGAAAATTTTAATCAGAGAAGGAAGTGCAGCAAAGAATCTTAATTCATTGAAAGCATTATTCAATACGAACCCTGATATGGTTATGTTGTGCAGTGATGATTTGCATCCTGAAATGCTGCAAAAAAGGCATATCAATAAATTAATTGCAGGGCTTATTGCAGATAGATTTAATGAATTCGATGTTATCAGGAGTGCCACTGTTAATCCATCAGAGCATTATACTCTGGATGCCGGACTTCTTCGTCCCGGTGATTCTGCAGATTTCATTGTAGTGGATAGTCTGGACAAAATGAATGTTCAGGAAACATGGATCAGAGGGAAAAAAGTATTTTCCAACGGGAAGGTTTTGTTTAAATATCAGGAGGGAAGACCTATAAATAAATTTAATTGCAGTAAGGTAAATGAATCTGATATTAAGGTTAAAAATAAATATAGTGATTTAAGAATTATTGTCGCAGAGGAGGGAGAGCTTGTAACAGCTGAGATCCATGGGTCTTCAGGGGGATCGGAATATGTAACTCCTGATATTGGCAGCGATGTTTTGAAAATAGTTGTTAAAGACAGATATAAAGATTTTCCTCCTTCTGTTGGATTTATTAAAGGATTCGGATTAAAACAGGGAGCATTTGCCAGTTCAATAGCCCATGACAGTCATAATATAATATCAGTTGGAACAAATGATCGTGACATTGTAAATTCAATAAATGAAATTGTCAGAATGAAAGGTGGCCTTGCTGTGTCCTCAGGAAAAACCAGAGAATCACTTAAACTGAATATTGGTGGTATAATGACCACCCGTTCAGTAGATGAGATAGCTCATGATTATGATAAACTTAATCTGCTGGTGAATTCCTTCGGAAGTGAAATGAAAGCGCCTTTTATGACGTTGTCATTTATGGCATTACTGGTTATACCTGATCTGAAGATTGGCGATCAGGGATTATTTGATGTTAAGAAATTCGAACAGGTATCGTTGTTTGTTGAATAGGAATCTGATTACATTCTTAAAACCCCTCTGCCTTACGCCAGTTGCTGGCGGAAGGCTTCTCCCCACTTGGTGGTAGTGTCCACCGCCTGAAGAGTGAGGGTGTGCACCAAATGCAGACAAACATTATCTTTACCACAAATTTATTCAACACCTATGTCAGCCGAGGCAAAATTTAAATCAATCCTGTCTCTGATTCCCGATAATCCTGGAGTCTATCAGTTTATTGATTCTGCCGGAGTAGTAATATATGTAGGTAAAGCTAAAAACCTGAAAAAGAGGGTAACCTCATACTTTTCGAAAAATCAGTCAGGAAAAACAGTAGCTCTTCTGAGAAAGACATCTGATATTAAGCATATTGTTGTTGATAATGAATCAGATGCTCTTTTACTTGAGAACAACCTGATCAAAAAGCACCAGCCCAGATATAATATACTACTCAAAGATGATAAAACCTTTCCCTGGATATGTGTAAAAAATGAACCATTTCCAAGAGTCTTCAGCACGCGAAATCCTGTAAGGGACGGATCAGCTTATTTTGGTCCCTATACATCCGCACTTATGGTTAAAACACTTATAAGCTTTATTAAGCAATTATATAAGTTAAGGACATGTACCCACAACCTGACAAAATCCAATATTGAAGCTGGAAAATTTAAGGTATGTCTCGAATACCATCTTGGAAATTGTAAGGCACCATGCGTGGGTAAACAGTCGGAAAGTGATTACCTTGAGAGTATAGATCAGATAAGAGATATTCTAAAAGGGAATATTTCATCTGTAATAGACCATCTGAAAAGGACAATGGTAAAATATTCGGAAGAGCTTCGCTTTGAAGAGGCCCAGTCTGTGAAGGAAAAGATTGATGTACTTTCAAGATTCAGAAGCAGGTCAATAGTTGTAAGCAACACGATCAGGAATGTAGATGTATTCGCCTTTACGCAGGAGTCAGACAACGCTTATGTAAACTACTTAAAAGTAGTACAAGGAGCTGTTATACAAGCGCTTACAGTCGAACTTAAGATAAGGATCAATGAAGAAAAAGAATCTATTCTTGGATTTGCCATCACAGAAATCAGACAAAGACTTTTAAGCGATTCACCTGAAATAATATTGCCCTTCAAACCTGATCTTCTTCTGGAAAAGGTTAAATATACTGTGCCTAAAGCAGGTGAAAAACAGAAACTTCTGGAACTGGCTGAACGTAATGCTATCTACTATAAACTGGAACAAAAGAAGAAAAGAATGGAACACTCCCCACAGGTTCGTACGGGGAAAAACCTGGAAAAATTAAAAAATGATCTTCATATGCCTGTTTTGCCGGTTCACATTGAATGTTTCGACAATTCAAATATAATGGGTACAAATCCAGTGGCAGCTTGTGTTGTATTCAGGAACGCCAGACCGAGTAAAAATGAATACCGCCATTTTAATATTAAAACGGTAACCGGTCCTGATGATTTCTCTTCGATGGAGGAAATCATCTACAGGCGTTATTCGAGAATGACTTCGGAGAACCAAAAGCTGCCTCAACTTGTTATTATTGATGGGGGAAAGGGACAGCTGTCGTCAGCAATGAAAAGCATTGACAAACTAGGATTACGGGAGAAAATTACTGTGATCGGGATTGCAAAAAAACTTGAGGAAATTTATTTTCCGGGAGATAGTGTCCCAATCTATCTTGACAAAAATTCGATAAGCCTTAAGATCATACAACAATTAAGAAATGAAGCGCACAGGTTCGGTATAAATTTTCATCGCAACAAACGCTCCTCAGAAATGATAAAATCTGATCTTGATCAGATAAAAGGAATCGGACCAAAGACAAAAGAGATTTTGCTTAAACATTTTGAATCGGTTGACAAAATGAAAAGTGCTTCAACAGAAGAACTTGAAAATCTTGTTGGCTCTGCAAAAAGCGCTATTTTATCCGGATATTTCAGGAAATAGCTACAGTTTCCACGTGGAACAATTTTCATAGTAATTACATTATGTAATTCATATTGTGATGATTAAGGCTGATTGTTTAATCACTTAAGTCAGCGAGAATTGAATATTTTCGTCGACCTGGACGATTGGGCGTAGTTTTTACAGGCAGAATCAGCTATTACGATAAACGCCTCGCCCTCCGGGCACTCCCCCCTTGGGGAGGAAATTCTCTTCATCTTAGAATAATTTTAGAAAAGTCTTAAAAGTCCCCCTTGGGGGATTTAGGGGTGAATGCCTCAAAGCGGCAGAAGTGAATTAGTACCCAGACGAAAGTTTCAATGCCTTTTCAATCTCTTTAGAAATTTCAAGCGATCCATGCGTAACAATTCCAGTCATACCTAATTTTTCTGCTGTCTTAACATTTATTTCAGTATCATCAATGAAAAGACATTCTTCAGGTACAAGAGAATATTTCTCAAAGAGAGTTCTGTAGATCCCAATATCCGGTTTTGAGAATTTTGCTTCTGCGGAAATTAATCCACCATCGAAATGCTTAAAAAAGTAATATCCCGATTTTATCTCATCAAAAATATCAAGTGGAAAATTAGAGAGATAATATAGTCTGAAACCTCGTTTTTTTAGCCCTGGAAGAATCCTGACGTTCTGGTCGAGGGGAAACATCAAATCGGTACGTAAATTGAAAATATGGTCTATTTCTTCCTTATTAAGAGATGATCTTTTGGCAATCGCATCTATTGCTTCCGGCGTTGTGATTTCTCCGTTATCAAGCATAAGCCATTCCTTACTGCCGAAAATATCCGAAAGAATTGTAGCCTTGATAGCCTCAGGATAATTATTCTTTTCAAAATATTCCGAAGGTTTAAAACTGATCAGTACATTTCCAAGGTCAAAAATAATGTTCTTTACCATATCAGGGATTTTTCATGCTTATTGGTTGGCCGGTTGCCTCAAGGACATTCCACCACAATTCACCTTCAACATCAATTTTTTTTCGTTTGGCAACCACAATTTCTATCGGCATCAGGGTGAATTGGTTGTTCCAGAAACCGATTACAAAATCCGTTTTCCCCGAAAGGGCGGCATGAACTGCGTTCTGGGCCAGCAGATTGCAGAATTTACTGTCGTTTGCATTGGCCGGAGCACTTCTGATAATATAGCTTGGATCGATATATTTAATTGAACAAGGAAAGCCTTTATTTTCAAACTCTTCTGAGATTTTATCTTTCAGGTAGATACCAATGTCTTTATATTTTTTATTTCCCGAAACATCTTTATTTTCATCTGAACATTCGAAGAACTCCTGACCGGCACCTTCTGCAACTACGATAACAGAATGGTGTCTTTCTTCAAGCCGTTTTCTAAGGACATGGAGAAATCCACGCTGACCATACAAATCAAAAGTAATTTCAGGAATCAGAACAAAGTTCACTTCCTGGATCGCTAACGCGGCATTGGCTGCGATAAATCCCGAATCCCTACCCATCAGTTTAACAAGGGCAATCCCGTTGAATGCACCGGATGCCTCGTTGTGTGCATTCCGGATAATATCATTAGCAATAGAAAATGCAGTTTCAAAACCAAAAGATTTCTGAATCAGATCAATATCATTGTCAATTGTTTTAGGAATGCCTGCAATACATATTTTCAATTTCCGTTTTTCTATTTCTTTATGTATTGCATGAGCTCCCCGTAGTGTACCATCTCCACCTATGCAAAAGAGCACATTGATATTCATAATCTCAAGAGTATCAACCATCTTTTCAACATCCTGAATGCCTCTTGAAGATCCCAGAAAAGTTCCACCGGTGAGGTGAATATAACTGATCATAGGTGCTGTTAATTCAATAACAGGATGGTTATATGACGGGATTAATCCTTCAAATCCGTATTGTATTCCAAATATCCGGCTGATGCCATACCTGTAATATAGCTCATTAACGAGGCTGCGTATTACATTATTTAATCCCGGGCACAAACCTCCGCACGTGACAATTCCAACTTTCGTTTTGGCAGGTTCGAAAAAGATATTTTCTCTCGGGCCGGCTTTCTCGAAAGAAACTGGAAGCTCTCCGGTCTCTCTGCATTTGTTGAAATAATCAAGAGAAACATCATATAAAATTCTTTCGCTGTCATCTACAAATTTATAGACAGGATTTTCCACACGGCGAGTATGTTTTAGTGGGGATACCACGTTTCCTTTACCGAGTGAACTGACAAGAAAATCTTCATATTTCATCTTATCCTGATTAGTACAATTATCAAAATAGTAATCCTTGAAAACAATTTGTTTTCAAGGAGGTCAAATTTAGATAATTTTTTGATTGATGGGAAAATATGCAGAATCAGATTATCTGTTTTATTCTTCCTACAAGACCATTCTCAAGCATAACTTTTATACCGTGAGGATGATTCGGAGAAGTAGTAATGACTTCCTTTACTTTACCTTCTGTAAGCCGTCCGGTCCGCTTATCTTCAGTCAGTTCTACCTTAACGTCTATACCTGGCTTAATATCAGCTCTACGGGTTCCTTCCATAAACTCCAGTTTTTTAAACATACATCAGAAAAAAATCAGGTTCAGAAAATTTTAGATCAGATTACAATTATAGATAATATTATTGCAGGAAAACGTTAAAATGATAAATGTTTTGACCAGAATATAAAATCGAAGGATTAATAGGCTCCTTTTATCTTTGTTCGTATTCTGTAAAGGCTTTTACTGGCAGTTATAAATAGGCTTTTCATATCTTTTCCTCCAAAACAGACATTAGCGGTCCAGGTTTCAGGTATTGTAATATTCCCGACATTTACACCGTCTTTATCGAAGATGGTTACTCCTTTGCCGGTCAGGTATATATTCCCCATTACATCAATGGTCATACCATCAGAACCCATTTCACAAAACAGCTTTTTATTACCAATTATTCCATCTTTAAAAATTGAATATTTCCAGGTTTTTTTCCCGGAAATATCAGCAATAAAAAGAGTTTTACCGTCAGGAGTACCTACAATACCATTTGGCTGGACGAGGTCATCTATTATCCTGGTAATTGTTTTATGGTCAGGGGCAAGATAATAAACCGCCTGACAAACCTGTGGCATGGTGTCGTGATCCCACCATGTACGTTTATAGTACGGATCTGTAAAATAAACACCTCCATCAGCGTCGTTCCAAAGATCATTCGGACCATTTAATGGTTTATCCTGGTATTTCGAGGGAATAACTGTGACTTTCTTGTCGGGTGTGATGCACCATAATTCATTTTTCTGGTCAGCACAGGCCCACAAATTACCATCCCTATCAAAAGAAAGACCATTTGAATGGCCGCAGGGCTGCATGAAAGTAGATAGTTTGCCTGAAAGGCTCCAGATCATGATCCTGTCATTGGGCTGATCGGTGAAATAGACATTCCCTTTTGCATCGGCAGCAGGACCTTCGGTAAACAAAAATCCGTCTGCCAGTTTTTCAACTTTAGCTCCCGGCTGAATTATATCATCCAAAGATTTTATTTGACCAAAAGCCAAACCAAAACATAATAAAGGTAATGTAATAAGGAATTTAGTAAGTTTCATAAGTTTCATTAGTTAATTATTTAAAAAAAATTTATTATACACATAGGTCACAAAGAATCTATTTGCCTCCCAACCCCCCCTTCACTTCGTTCATGGCAGGCTCTAAAGGGGGCCTAATACTCTGCATTCAAGTATAATTCGTCTGGGTAACACAGATTTAGTCCACCTTTAGGGGGATGGCCGCTCCGCGGTCAGGGGGCTCATCATAAAAGTACTCTTCTTACTCTTCCAATGTAATTATCGATCTGTTCCGGCAATTCAAATCCCACAATTATCATATCAACAGTTCCCAGCCCAAGAACATATTTAAGTGATGCATCTATTTTTTCAGAGTTATTTTTGAAGTTGCCGTTACCAATCAGTTTCATACCAATAATGCCTTTTCCTTCTTTATGAAGCTTTGCGATTACAGGAATTACATTAGCCGGATCACTTTTATCCATAACTTCTCCAAATGGATTTATCCGGACATGAACAACATCTACCCAGGGGTTCCCAACACAAGTCTCCATTGCATCGAGCGAATGAACTGATACCCCAAGCGCCCTGATTATCTTCTTAACCTTCATATTTTCAAGAATATCCATTTGCTTTTTCTGATTGTCAGTCCAATGGGCATCTGTCATACAATGGATCTGCAACAGGTCGAGATAGTCTGTCTTAAGTTCTTTCCGGAAGCGATCAATAACCACATCAGCATCAGGACGTTCAGTTTCGGGAATACCTCCCGGAGCAACCCAGATTTTGGAGCTCAAAGTGTAGGATTCCCTGGGAACACCTTTAAGCGCAGCCGCAGTAAAAGGATGTGTTCCATAACTATCAGCACAATCAAAAAAACGAATTCCTTTTTCATATGCCTGACGTATTATTGATTCAGCGACACCGGCTCTTGTGATATTTGACGACCTGTTATATCCGCTGAATCCGGTCCCCATTCCAAGAAGCGTTGATTTCAGACCCGACTTACCCAGAGTTACAACCTGGAAGGGATCAGCAAACGAATCTTTTGATTCTGCCGGAAGACCCAGACCAGTTTTCCCAAGTAAAACCGAGCCCGCTCCTATTGTTAGTGTTGTAGTGACGAATTGTCTGCGGGTCAGATTTCTGGCTGCCATAATAAAAGATTATAATATAAAAGACTGAACAGCAATAATAAGAAACAATTGTAAATATAAAAAGTTATTGTAAAATGTTGACTATTATACTGGAAGAATAACTGGCATCATGATAGATCCTCTGGGTTGCTTTTTGAAAATCGCTATCTGAACAGGTGTAAATATCAACATATTTTTGAGGATTTCTGTCGACCAGCGGGAACCATGAATTTTGAATCTGAACCATAATCCGATGTCCTTTTTTAAAAGTATGGGCAATGTCAGGCATCCCGTATTTCACTTCAGTCACTTTCCCCGGTATAAAAGGCTCCGGTTTTTCAAAGCTGTTTCGATATTTTCCCCTGAATACTTCCCCGCGGACAAGCATCTGATATCCTCCCAGGGTAACTTTAACATCTGTTGGTATATCAGCTTTGGTATCAGGGGGAAAAACATCAATTAATTTTACAATATAATCAGCATCTGTTCCGGTAGTCGAGACAAACAAATCAGCAGTCAGCGGGCCGGTTAATGTTATATCATCCTGGAGAATATCAGTCTGGTATACCATTACATCAGGCCGGCGTGAGGCAAACCTCTGATCATCTGTCATATATTCGGCGGTCCGATTGACATGAACAGCTTCAGCATAAGGAACAGGCTTCATCGGATCCGAAACATATTCGTCAAAATTGTTTGTTGATTCAGGAGCAGAAAATGAAATAGCTCCTGAAGTCTGTAAATAAAGACTTTTTTCAACGACATTTTTAGGCGGCCAGGTGTCAAAGCTTCTCCATTCGTTGGATCCGGTAACAAATATTGTGGCTTCATCCATTTTGTCCTTGCCTTCTCCTTTCAGATAAAAGTCAAAGAATTTTTTTTCAAGAGTCTGGAATTTATTATTAGCATCAAATCCCCAGTAAATATTTCCCAGGTTATTCCCTTTGCCAAAAGCCCATTGTCCATGCGACCATGGACCCATCACAAGAAAATTCTTTACTGCAGGAGAATTCTGTTTTTCAATTGCTTCATAAGTATGCAGAGTGCCATAAAGATCCTCAGCATCGAACCATCCGCCTACTGTCATAACAGCCGGAGTAACATTTTTCAGAAATGGACGGGGATCTCTTGCTTTCCAGAAATCGTCATAATCGGGATGTGCAAAAGCATCGTTCCAGAATTTGATACTGTCACCCAGAAATTCAGGAACAATGTTTTTGTCGGCTCCAACGGAAAGGAAAAACTCGTAGTTGTCGGGGACTGGCCATTTAAATGATGGATACCCTTTCCGGGTTGGAGCCCGGTGGGGTTGTCCGTTGCTATAGTAAAAGCTGAAACAATCAAGAAGGAAAAAAGCCCCGTTATGATGAAAATCATCGCCCATAAACCATGCTGTTACCGGAGCCTGGGGTGATACTGCCTTAACTGCGGGATGTGCATTTATGAGTCCCATTGTAGAATAAAAACCCGGATAGGAGATTCCAAATATTCCAACATTCCCGTTATTATTCTTTATGTTTTTTACAAGCCAATCCACTGTATCCCAGGTATCAGTCGATTCATCAATATCCTTATCACTCTTTTTTACCGGGATTACAGGACGAATATCTTCGAAAGCTCCTTCACTCATATACTTTCCCCTTACATCCTGAAAAACCATAATGTATTCATCGTCTGTAAATCTGCTGTAAAGTTGCATGAAGAAATTAAAGCTGCCCGGGCCTCCGGGTTCTATATCGTAAGGAGTGCGGTTTAAAAGAACAGGATGAGCAACCGATTTATTTTTAGGTGTATAGATTGAAGTAAACAACCTTATTCCATCACGCATCGTTATGTACACTTCCTCTTTATTATACTTCTGCTTTAATCCATCAGGTGATTGTGAATAGGAAGGGAAACAAAAGGCCATCATCAGAACAAGGAAGGCCAGATTGATAGGGAAAAATGATTTTGATTTCATTTCATGGATTTATAAGGCAGGAGTCATATTTCCAAGCCAAGTTTAAAAATCAGGTTTCCGGGAGGAACCGGTTTTCCTTTTTTCGTTGCCACTCCCGTTACTTTTGATTTTACGATTAGCTTTAAATCGGGGAGCCTGTATATGTCCTGGATGAAAAGTATCCTGGCATTTCCTTCTCTCTGGATGTTCACTGTAACAAAGAATTCATCACGACTCTTAAGCGGATATTTATACTCAATTTCCACCTTTGTGATAATAAGATCTGTTCCCTCATCATGAAGCTCAACAAAACTGACTCCTTTGGAGATAAGAAATTCATTCCTCGCGTGTTCAAGATAGTGCTGATAATTAGCGTTATTAACAACACCCTGAAGATCACATTCATAATCCCTGACAACAAATCTAAGATTGTATGGAACTTTTTCTTCTGTCATTATTTTGGAAAACTGCCAAAAAACTTTTTAAGACTTTTATGAAACTTATGGATACTGTGAGGTTTGAAGTGCATGAGTATGCATTGTCCGGTAATAACATTTATTCCTGAGTCTTTAAGTTCTTCGAGAGCCTCTTTGCTGTCTGACATCTGTTGTATCCAGATCTGTTTAATCCCTTTTTCTTTGGCATCACGTATCACTGATGCAGTCTGATCCTTTTTTGTGAAGATAATTATGCTCTGCACTTCAGGTGGAAGCATTTTTACATTGGGATAAGATTTCTCACCCATTATTTCATCAGCCTGTGGGTTTACAGGAATAATTTTCATTCCCTTTTCTTTAAGTTCTTTGAAAGCAGAATACCCAAATTTTTTGGGATTGCGCGACGCTCCAACCAAAGCAATGGGCTGTGAATCAAGAAATTCATTAATTTGTTTTAAAGTTGTCATATCCTTCGATAATAATTTTGTTGAATATTGAAAGATAGTAAGTATAAAGACTTAAAAATACAACAAAAAATCAAACTGACATTTATTTTTATTTACTTGGGATTGAGGTTTAACAAATTTAAAGTCAGAATGAAAAAGACAGAAGACCGCACGGGGTATTTGTTCTCAAGGAGGTACTCCAATTATGTTTTTATGCTGTTGTTCCTTTTGTATATGTTTGATTATCTCGACAGAACAATTGTCACATCTATGTTTACATCAATAGAAAAAGACTATGGCATTTCTCATATGCAAAGCGGGTTGTTGGTATCAGCTGTTTATTGGATGATTGTGATTCTGACCTTTCCGGTTTCGATTTTAGTTGATCGTTGGAGCAGGACAAAAACTATAGGAGTAATGGCAATGATGTGGAGCATCGCCACAGCTCTCTGTGCTTTAACCGGAAATTTTGTACAGCTTTTTATGGCCCGCATGTTAATAGGCGTAGGGGAAGCAGGCTACGCACCAGGAGGAAGCGCTATGATATCGGGGTTGTATCCGATTGACAGAAGAGCCCGAATGATGGGAATCTGGAATGCTTCAATTCCGCTAGGCTCTGCAATAGGTGTTCTTCTGGGTGGGGTCATTGCCGTAGAACTCGGGTGGAAACATGCATTTGGCATTGTTGCAATACCCGGAATGATTATTGCAATTCTCTTTTTGTTCGTGAAAGATTATAAAACTGTCGACCTGTCATTTTTTGACAAGAACAGTAACAGGATCAAGATGGAAAAGAAAGATATGATCAAAGAGTTTATTTCAAAACCATCTGTTCTTTACACTTATTTCGGAATGGCTGCTGTCGTTTTTGTAACGACCTCAATGCTCACATGGTTACCGACATATTTTGAAAAAATGAGGAATGTTCCACAGGAAACAGCCGGTAAAATGGCAAGTTCGGTTATGGTGCTTGCCCTGGTAGGAGCTCCTCTGGGTGGGTATCTCACTGACAGATGGAGAAAAACAAAAGAGAATGCACGACTCATGTTCCCAGCCCTCTCAACATTACTAACCTCAATTGTTCTTTTTATGGCATTGACTCTTCTCAAAGGGACTATACAGTATATAGCTTTTCTGACTTTTGGAGTTCTTATTATGAGTTTTATTTCAGGCGCTGCATCAGTTACTCAGGATGTCATTCACCCGGGGCTAAGGGCCACATCTTATGCAATCGCAGTAGTAGTTCAGAATCTTCTTGGAGCATCGACTGCCCCAGTTGTGATGGGTAAAATTTATGATCTGACTAATATCCAGACGGCGTTGTCAATTCTGCCAGTTATCCTATTTATCGGAGCTTTGCTTTTCTGGCTTGGGTCAAGACATTATGTTAAAGATCTTGGACAGGTTGTACAGATTCACCTTGAAGCAGAATGATGCTATTTTTTCCTTGATGTTGTATAATGAACGAATTCCCTGAGAGATTCTTTAACTTCCGACTCGGGATAAGAATCCAGGATAGCCAGAGCTTTATCACGGTACTGATTCATTTTAAGTTCGGCATATTCAAGGCCTCCATAATCCATCACAAAACTTATAACTTCACCTATTTCAGCCCTTGTTTTTTTCCTGTTTTTAACAATATTAATGATATGCCTCTTTTTAGAGTTTGCAGATTGTTCCAGCGCGTGTATTAAAGGAAGAGTTATCTTTTTTTCCTTTATATCATTTCCCACCGTTTTGCCTGTTAACCCAGTTCCTTCATAATCAAGAATATCGTCCCTTATCTGAAAAGCAATTCCAATATTCTCTCCAAAGTCTTTCATTAACTGGATTGTCTCTGTGTCTTCTGATACCGATCTTGCTCCACATGCAGTACAGGCAGAAAGTAAGGCGGCTGTTTTACTTATTATAATCTTATAATAGTCTTCTTCTTTAATGTTTAATTTTCTTGCTTTTTGAAGTTGTAAAAGCTCTCCTTCAGCCATTGACTTAACTGCTTCGGAAATTATTTCAAGCATGTCATAGCGTGATTTTTCAACACAGATATGCATACCCGTTGACAGCAGGTAATCACCAAGAAGAACAGCTATTTTTGAATTCCAAAGGGCATTTATAGAAAGAGATCCACGTCTTTCATGAGCATCATCAACTACATCATCATGAACAAGTGAAGCAGTATGAAGAAGTTCAATACAGGTTGCTGCAATATAAGTAGATTCAACTATGTCGCCATTTAGTCTTGCAGTAAGAAAAACAAGCAACGGTCTCATCTGTTTGCCTTTACGCCGAAGAACATAGTTCAGAATGATATTCAGCAAAGGAATATCACTGCGCATAGTCCTGCTGAAATAGACCTCAAATTCATCCATCTCAATTTCAACAGGTTTCTTTATCCCGGTAAGAGCAGACATAAATATTTATTTCGATCAAATATAATAAAATCAGGGGCTCAAGATAGCATTTTGGTCAATTGTTATTTTATTCACGATAATTTTCTGCCTCAAAAAGAGCAACATTCATCATATTCACATATTTATATATATTTGCAGAAGAAATTATAAAACGATGGAATTTAAAGAACTGAATCCGGAAAGTCTTGAAAGAGCAGCCGGAATGCTTAAAGCAATTGCTCACCCGGTACGAATAAAAATTGTGGGATGTCTTGAAGACGGAAGAAAAAGAACCGTAACCGAAATTTATAAGCAGCTTGGAATAGAACAATCAACCGCATCACATCATCTGGGAATACTTAAAGACAAGGGAGTACTGGCTTCAAAAAGGGATGGGAAAAATACATGGTACTTTCTGAAACACGAGAATCTGAAAACAATTTTAAATTGTGTCAGCGGGTGTTGCCAGTAACAATAACCGGATTTTCAATTTTGACAGGTTCAGGACAAATTCCGGAACATTTTCTTTTGAAATAAAACTATTGAAATAACTCCACAGGTTATCGACGAATCTGCAATATTAAAAACAGGTCTGAAGAAAACTAATGATTCGCCAGGCCTGAATGGCGACCACAGCGGCCAGTGAGTATTAATTATCGGAAAGTAAAACATATCAACCACTCTTCCATGAAGGAAAGAAGAATAGCCTCCTCCATGTGGGAAAAGTACCGCGTGTTGTCCAAAACTCTCACTGAAGATCATGCCATAGAAAGCGCTGTCTATTATATTCCCGATTGCTCCGGCCATTATGGCGCTTACCGCAAGAATTAGTCCCAGATTTGCCTTTTTACTTACAAGGGAAGACAAAAACCAGCCAATCCCAAAGATTGCAACAACTCTGAAGACGCTTAAAATCAGTTTACCCGGCTTCCCTCCCATCTCCATCCCGAAAGCCATTCCATTATTTTCTATGAAATGCAGTATCCCCCAATTACCAAAAAGGTGTATTTCCTGTCCGATCTCCATATGTGTTTTAACCCATATTTTCAGAATCTGATCACATAGCAGGATCAGAAGTATAAATAAAATAGATTTTTTCCCTGTCGACATTATTAATCTGTTAAAATTGAGGAACGCAAAATAGTAAAAATTTTGATTAGAATATTCAGAATGATTAATTCATTACCTTAGTGAGTATTAGTGTCTTCCTTTATGTGACTTCATGGTTAATTCTTTTTACCACAAAGGGATAGAACATATTATCCGGATAGAGGGAAAATCCGGGTTAGTGGATAAATGCAAATAATCTAATTCTCATAGTTTCATTAAATAGAAAATCCCGGAATTCCCGGGATTTTCTATTTAATTATTTGTCAATTATTGACATACCGTATTGACTTTATTGGCATCCCAACAATACCAGTTGCTATCTCCCAGATAATCAAGCGATTTCACATGGCCATTATGAGTGGTTGTACTCCATTCAATATTAACATCTGAAAACTTCACTCCATTATAGTAATGAATTGTATAGTAGGCATTTAAAACATTAGAATTCAATCCATATTGAATAAAACTTGTATTAAAAGAGTCTCCTGCTTTGACAAAAGTATATTCTACGGTTCCGATCGTTGTTCCGGGTTTTGTCCAGTCAATCTGAAGAAATGCCACAGGTGACGCTGCACTTTGATAGATGATCCATTGTCCACTGGTACCATCAAGTTTTGAAGTGCCTTCAAACCATAGAAATTCTGCAAAAACATCTGTACTCTGGCCAGTAATATACATTTTCCACTGAACATTGCTAGCCCCTATCAGTCCAGTAAGTCTTGCTTTATAAGTACCACCCGGTAAAGTAACCGTGTAGCTCCATTGCCAGTTTTTTGTTGAAATATACACCGGTACCTGGTTAACTGCTGTTTTAAATGCAGCTACAGGGACCGCCAGAGTTGTATTTATAATCAAATTCCAGGTCCCGGCTGTAACTGCCGCAAATTCCCAGTTGCTGTTAGCTGTACCTTTTTGTCCTGGTATAATGATCTCAGATTTTTTTGTAGAGATAAAATTGGAGAAATCAATAGTCATAGATTCCTGAGGTGGTAAGACAGGGGGTTCTCCTTTATCCTTCTTGCAACCGGTAAAAAAACCTGCGAAAAGAATTAGTATAAACAAAAGGGAAAAGATCTTTTTCATAGTGTAGCAAGTTAATTAAAAAATCAAATGATATTGGTCGATACAAATTTCAGTGAATTAGCAAAGATATAAAGACGGAATTTAAAAATCGTACAATATTTAGTTTTTTATTATAACTGAATTGAAGGCAAATTATTTCAATTTCCAATTTGGGAAGAGGAAATAATTATTCGATTGAATTTAATAAAAACCTGTCCGGGATAAGATTATATCAATCATTTTTATATTTTTGATTTTGTTGAATACAGGAGAGGAGAGTTGAATCCCCGCGAGCGCATTGGCTTCGCCGAACTCGTAAACTCGGTTCTCCGTTGCTTGCTGCGGAGTCAGCGAGCATTAAGAATTTACCTCAGGGGATCGAAGATTCTTCGTAGCTTGCTGCGAAGAGCTTCAATTAGTTCTGATAGATAGTATTAAATACTCTATAATTTTCTATAATGAGTAAGCATTCTCCCGCATCAAAAATTAAATATTTACTCACTGCTATATTAATATCGTTTTTTTTTGCGCCGGCTTACTCCAATCTATTTGAGTCATCAGATACAATTAAAGTTCAGGCTAAAGACATAACCAGACAACTGGGACCAGATTCAGTCCTCTATACTCATAGAACATTTAAAGCAGAGGAACTAATAAGGGGGGAACGGCTTTTCTATGGGTTGGTATACCTTAAAAATGAATCAGTTAATTGTGCAGGTTGTCACAATACACGAGTAACTGACACACTGAACTGGAACCCCGATGCACTGGAAATTTCAAAAAAATATCTATATAAAAATGCATATGATTTAAGCAGGGTCCTGCTAAAACCCATTGGACAGAAAATGTCTCAGGTACACAAGGCGATTCACCTGACACCCGAAGACATCGTATTAATTAAAGCCTATATGGATAAATTTGTAGATCTGGGGCTCAGACAAAACAAACCCGTAATAATAAATCTTTTCTTATTCATCGTCGCTTCAATATTATTTCTCTTTTCAATTATTGATATTACAATCAGCAAAAAATTAAAAAGGAGGTGGATCAATTATATTATTCTGCTCCTGGCCGGTATTTTTATAACCAACACACTCGTGGGCAATGCCCTGACTCTTGGTCGTTCCAGGGATTATTCACCAATCCAGCCGGTTAAGTTCTCACATGCAGTACATGCCGGACAGAATGGAACAGATTGTATTTACTGTCACAGCTCTGCCCAATACAGTAAAACTGCAGGTATTCCGCCGGTTAATGTTTGCATGAACTGTCATCTTCTGGTACGAAATGGAACTCGTTCAGGCGTATTTGAGATATCGAAGATAATCAGCTCATATGAGAATCAAAAACCTATTGAATGGATAAAGGTTCACAATCTTCCCGACCATGTATTCTTCAGTCATGCGCAACATGTAAGTGCAGGAGGAGTAGAATGTACAGAATGTCATGGCGATGTGAAGGGAATGAATGTAATTAAGCAGGTATCCGACCTCTCCATGGGATGGTGTATAAATTGTCACCGGACTAAAAAAATAGATTTTCACAACAATCATTTTTATTCACAATACAGAGATCTGACTGAAAAACTGAAGAAAGGAGAACCCGACAGTGTTACTGTGACTATGGTAGGAGGCAGGGAATGTATGAGATGCCATTATTAATATAGAATTTTGGAAAGTTGCTGATATATGAAAAAGGACGGAAAGTATCCAGAGGAAATTAGAAGCATCACTCCCGGGCAGGATGAGAATAGCACAGAGATCAATAACAACCTGGTTTTGGACTTATTTGAGGGGACTTTTGTAAAGAGGAGCACCTCCAGAAGGGATTTTTTGAAAGTTCTCGGATTCAGTTTTGCTTCGGCTGCCGTTATTGAGAGTTGCAAGAGGCCGGTTCAGAAAGCCTTGCCATATATTATTCAACCTCCTGAAGTTACTCCGGGGAAATCTTTATATTATGCATCGAGCTACTATGACGGACATGAATATTCCGGAATTCTTGTGAAAACAAGAGATGGCCGCCCGATAAAAATTGAAGGCAATAGTCTTTCATCCTTTAACGGAGAAGGGACTACTGCACGGGTGCAAGCCTCCGTATTAAGCCTCTATGATGATGCCCGTCTGAAATATCCCACAGTACTTAGTAAACAGGACTCCTGGGAAGATATTGATGAGCAGATAATAAGAGAACTTGGGAGAATAAACTCCGGAGGAGGCGAAATTGTGCTGCTTACCTCAAGCATTATTTCCCCTTCAACCATAAAATTAATTAATGAATTAGGAGCAACTTTCAAGAGTTTTAAATGGGTGCAGTATGATGCTGTTTCATATTCTGCTATTCTGGAAGCTAATTCAATATGCTTCGGAAAATCAGCGATTCCGGATTATCATTTCCGTAATATCTCTCTTGTAGTTTCAATAAATGCCGATTTTCTTGGTACCTGGATAGCTCCGGTTCATTTTATTCCCGGCTATACATCGCGGAGAAAATTGGACAGTGGTGAGAATGACATGTTGCGACACATTCATTTCGAATCAGGTATGACACTTACCGGGGCCAATGCCGATTTAAGAAAGAAGATAAAACCCTCTGAAGAAATGATCCTGCTTATCGATTTGTACAATAAGATAGCAGATAGGACAAACGGAGCCAAAACCGGTAGTGTCAGTTTTAAAGAAGACCTTTCAGATCTTGCAGATGAGCTGGTTAAATCGAAAGGCAGGTCTGTCGTGATTTCAGGAACAAACAATGTTGAA
>Ga0182011_10000575_pt1 | contig 32125 bp, 33 predicted proteins | sample 711E1DmetaG_FD_120481 | JGI IMG/M metagenome (GOLD analysis project Ga0182011, IMG submission 120481) | Permafrost microbial communities from Stordalen Mire, Sweden - 711E1D metaG | ecosystem: Environmental > Terrestrial > Soil > Wetlands > Permafrost | place: Sweden: Stordalen | collected...
AACCTTGCTAAGCACATTGGAATCAGTTCTCCGGTTCAGCCAAACTCCTCCACGATTCGCCCATTGTCGCGCTCGTACAAAAACTCTTCACTCAATTGCCCTTCGCGAATAAAGCGGGTTAGGCTCTAATCCTTCCGTCGCGTTGCATGTAAAGACGAAGATCGTCTGTGGCGGACAGGCGGTAGCATCTAGTTTGCTGAGGAAGTGTAGCTGCGCCGCGTTACTCATTCTGTCTGCCTCATCCACCAGGACTAGATGGAATCCGGCTGATCGCGGTACGTACCAGCATTGCCGAATTACGTCTTCGACTGCCGAGACATTGCATTGCTGTGATGGGATGTGATGTAACTCTGCACCGAGCATTTCAGCCAGCGCGAGCGCCATACTAGTTTTGCCGATTCCCGACGACCCCACGAAAAGCCAAGCGGAAGGGTAGGGATTCGCCGCGAACTTGCCGAGGATTCGCTTCGGTTTTTCGAGTCCGACGAAATCGTGGATTGCACGGGTACGGTACTTCTCGGCCAATGGTTGAGGGAAAGCGAAACTGGGGGTGCTCATTGCACACTCCCATCCGGGTCGTCTGCTGTTTGCTCTGCGACAATATCGTTGGCTAGTTCTGCGAAGTCGTTAGGTGAAAGCGGTGCCATTCCGGCTCGCTCAAAGAGGAATGCATCGGCCACCATTGCCCGGAGTGCTTCGCTGGGGATGGCGTAGTGATCGGCCCACAATTCCAACGCGCATTGCAGATCGAGGAGCACGCCGTGGCAGGCTTGCGTCATGCAGAGACCGTCAATCGGCTCTTGCGGTGTGGCGCTCATTGCGAACCGCCGGAGATTACGTCGGTCTGGGAGATATGAAAGACAGTTGTGAACCAGGGGCGGCGATAACTTTCCTTGACTTGGCCCGTTTCCCTGTCCTTCTTTTCGCAGTCAATGAAGGTGAGCACCTTGACGCCATGCTCACCACGGCGCACCTGGCGACCCAGTTCGCGCCATGCGTTGTAAGTGAAAACATTTTCACGAGGCTTGATCTCGGACTCTGGAATGCCTTTTTCCATGAATCCGCGGTAGATTGCCGGATAGTTGCTGAGACTCTGGCCGGTTCTTGCGCGTGCTAGTGCTTCTTCTTTTGTGCAGAAACGACGTGCTAGACTTGCTTGAGCTTGCATGGGAGTCATACCTCTCATGTTGAGTTAGGGTTTGTCGGCTGCTAGTAACAGTCGGCAGACCCGTTTTTTATTTACCCAAATTATTCAGACCCCCTCGCGCGCGAGATGTCGGCGATGTTTAGGCTTAGCACCAAGATGGGACCCATCAGCAACCGAGTTGGGTCCCCCGCCACGGATTACAAAATTCGGAAAATCTCATGCATCGGAAGTGTCCAAGAGAGCTCGTTCAAGGCGGCAAGGGAGGCAAGTCACTGTGCTAGGAAAAACTCCAGGATAGGTTTCTATCCGTCTGGTGATCTCCTGGACTCGTCAATCCTTTTTTGGCAGGGTTTGCTCTTGATGGATGAAAAAACCGTCCAGACCAATGAATAGGAGGCTAGAACAGCGACCATGAACGACGAATACTTTTTGGGATATTGAGTTTGAATCGGTCGGACTATCCCCATCCTTCTCAACAAGGCCAGTTTGTGCGGCGATTACATAGTAGGCTACCTGCTCTTGCCGATGACCGAATACTTCCCGTGCTTGTTCCGAGTCAGCGACAAGTTCGAATCTTAGTTCGGAGTCTCCACATGACTCTGACTCGAAGGTGACGAGATAATCTCCTTCCTGTTTTTTAATGTCTTTCAATTCCCCAAAAACCAATATTGGACGGTTATTTGCTCTGCTGAAGACGTGCTGCAAATCCGCGGTGAAAATCTGGGCTGAATACCCCTGACTACAGAGTTGCTCATGCCAGTCTTCAACTGCAAGGCTTGACGCTACGAAGGACTTAATCTGCTTGCGAACTAATTCCAGGTGTATTTCCTCTCGACGCTTTTCAGCTCGCTCCTGTCGATACTCAACTAGTTTGTCGCTCACGTATCTGACGACGAACCACCCAGGAACTCCAATGAAAACGGCCAAGAAAGCTAGACCGAGCAACGCTAGCCAAGGATTCCTCTTGGTTTGGGTAGATGTTTGCGACATCGCTAGCTAGAGCTTACCTGGAACTCGATGATACTCATAGTCCGTGGACGTATCAACGGTGAGGCTGCCAAATATGAAGCATCGTGAGTCCGCAAGATGTCAGAATCCGCTTTGGCACGGCTATCCGCAATCGGCGGCAGAGACTTGGGGTGTCCCAGGAAGAATTTGCTGACATTTGCGGGCTGGATCGAACTTACATCGGCGGCATCGAGCGCGGAGAGCGAAATGTCGCGCTTGTGAACATCGAGAAGATTGCTAAGGGGCTAAGGATTTCCGTTTCAGAGCTTTTTCGCGGTGTCTAGGTAGGTACAGCTCCCTCCAACAAGAATTCTCCTGGCTACGGAAAGTTAGGACAATACCGCTTCCTGCAATTCGGAGTGAAATTTCTTCATCAGCTTCCGAAACCGAAACTTGCGGGGATTTCTTGGTCCGCGCCAGAAGGACTCGAACGCGACGTGTTGATTCAAACGATAAAAGAAATTGGAAACGTCAACCGCACGCGGGCCACTACCCCTTCTTAGTTTGAAGAATTCCATCAGACCTCGGTAGACCTGGTCCGTCGCAGCATGAAGTGGGGCTGGCCATCGATTCCACTCGCATGATGTTCTGAAGTGATCGGCGATCGCCTTACTCCGAAGCAAGGGACCCACATGACGCCAGAGGAAATGCATCGCATACCATTTTGCATACGCTCGGTCAGGGTAGCCTGCGCCTTCGTATTTCACGATTCTGCCCAGCCAATACATCGACAGGTACTCGCGAATTGCGCGACCGTCGAAGATACGGTCGTAATATGGCTGTTTGAACAGCCCCTCCTTTCCGCTCCGAACAACGACCGGATCGAACTCGCATGCGGCCACTAATTGCGCCAGCTCATCCTTCTTAATCCAGAACCAATGCTGATGTCCTAGGAGTCGTTTTGCTTCCTTCTTCGTTTGCCGCTTGCGCAAGTACTGATACTTCAGCTTTGCCAGTTCTCGCTGCAGGTAGACTTGTCGTGCATCGTTCGCCCGAAGGTCGGATGCGAGAATCGCATTTTGCCAGTTCGTCGCTGCGACAATGTTAGAGACGAGTTGTTCGAATCGACTTTGGCTGTTGCCACCGCTGCGCGGAACGCTGATCACGCGAACGATTATCGCGGCCTCTTTAGCCTCAGAGGTAGGAACACTGAACAGGACTCTCGTCGTTTGCTGACCATTGATGACCTGTGGATTGGTGACCCGGAGCACTGCTTGTCCCCGCTCTGCAGTTTTGCGGGCCGAATCACAGACCAAGGTGACGCCGTTGTTGAAGTACCAAAAATGATCAGCTTCGCGCGCAAGAGTTGTCTGCATCCCCTCGTTGATCGCAGTGTCACCGAGGAAACCGCGAATGTTGCGAGCGAATAAACGATCGCCCGCCCTGTCGTAGAGACTCGCCAAGTCTTTGCCTGACATGCTCAATATCCAGGACTCGATCCCGCTTCCTTGGTCGTACCGTTGGATAACACCGTCAGACCCCACAATCCCTCGTGAATCAATGGGCAGGTCAAGGAAAGGAACCGGTGGGGCTGCCCCACCTAGATAATCGATTAGCAGGGAGAGGATGTCCGAGCGGTCCATCACGCTGATCGAAGCAATGGCACTCGCTTGCGCTACCTCCGACTCCGCCTCTGACTTCAGCGGCGCACTACAGCGTCCGGTCGTTACGTAATAAAGGCGCACCTCGAAATTCCGCCGCTGGATTCGGTTACGCGCCTCGGTCATTAGCTTGCCGATGCTTGGATCGATGCCCGATAGATACGAATCGAATTCGTGTTTCGGTCCAGTTAGCTTGCGAGCTAATTGAGCGAAGGAAATCACATCCGGACGAGATTCCAGCGGTGGCTTTGGACCTTGACGGAACTTGCCCTGCAACACGAATACCTGTCCGAGGGACTCATCGATGTATACGCCGTCAACCCCCTTATCGTGGCTGACCCCGGTAACGGATCGCGCTGCCATTTCTGGATCGGACACAAGAAAGGCTTGCAGGAACCAGTGAACGAAGGCATTGTCTTGAGTCCAAGTCGGATATTGCTCGTGGACTTCCCTGACTTCTCTGATAAGAGTGGCGATGTCGATTTTGGCGGGCATGTCTAAAGACTCCGACGCTCCGAAAGAGTTGAGGGTCTAGCACTTAACAGGCAAGCCATTGCAGGTATGGCCGACACTGTAGCGGTTTCTGTGTTTCTTTACAATCGGTTTCCACTGCTATGAGGGAAATCCTGGCGTATCGTCGGCTACTCAGAACTTATCGTCGGACCACGCAGCTAACTCCAATGAACGAGTTCATCGGGCATTCCACTAGGTCGATTCGCTGGAGCTGGTCCTACCAGCGCAAGCAGGCCATTCATGGATACTTCCAAGCCTTGCGAAGTTGCCTAACCAATTGGAAACGCACGGCGAAGGGAGTTTAAGGCCTGGTCCCGCGTGGCTTTGCCGCTAACTGTGCGTGGCTGTGCGTCACACCTCGGAAATGCCCGAAATCACGCGTAAGTTATTGAGAACACGAGGAGTCCGTAGTATCCCAGAGGTATCCGTGCAACTCGCAAAAGCCCCTGCATTCGCTCGCACTCAGCACATTTGACCGCCCCATGTCGGATTACCTTGCGCCAGGGAGGGATGCGGCTTGTTGACGGCCTGTCCACCGGGTTGTGAGTCGGCGTGCACATTGCCCGGATTTCTCGCCATCGCATCCGTCTAGGGCCGCGAAGCCCAGCTTGCTCCCCTCCCTGGCCCAATTTCCGCCGCTAGGCGAAAACCCTTCTGTCCTAAAAAGTTGGCCTTTGGGCGTCTCGAAACACACAAGTCCCGCGGATTCCGGGGGACTCCCCCCGGCTCAGCCCTACCCTAATAAAAAGCAGAGCCCCTGGTAGTCGCGGGACAAGACTAAGGGGCCGCTTTCCAGTGACTGATTAGCTTCCAACTCCCGTACCCCCCTGGTCCGGGAATACACTCAACCGCCCCCAGTACTTTCAAGTCTTCCAAAGCACGATTTACGGTTGCGTGGGGCAGCCCAGTCACCTTCTCGATTTCGCTTGGGCCGACTGGCGAGTGGTGAGGACGCAGAGCATTCAAGACCGCCATTCGATTCGGGGGAAGGCAATCCTCGGCAACTCGGACAACTGTGTCGAAGTCCAGTTGGTCCGGCTCCGGCTTGCCGCGAACGGCAGCCAAGGCGAGCAGTAACTTGCCCAGTTCCTTCCCCAGCCGAGTCCCGACTTCCGGTCTCGGGATGTATTGGATGGTTCCGTTTCGGTCGCGTGGGACGTGCGACCGAGTTCTCGCAGTAAAATCAGATAGGTCAGCCAGCGGTTCACGAAGGGTCTGCGGAATTTTCTCCTTACTTGTAGCTCGCTGCCGAGCCAGAAACTGAGAGATTGCTCCCTCAATATCCTGCCTCATGGGGCCGTCTTCACCGATGTTGGAAATGGCCTTGCGGACCTTGTCCTTGTCTCGGTTTCCTCTTGCTCGGAATTTTATGAACCGCTCACCGAGTTCTTGCTCGACTGAGTCAGTCCGTTCAATTGCGAGCGTGGATGCGGCCAGGAGCGTGAATCGAGCTTCGTAGCTGATTCTCCCCAAGTTTCCACGTCCTTGGTCTGTGAAACCATCGTAGGCGTCGCGGAGGCTGGCGATAACGGCGCCTCTCGTCTCTGCCCGCATTCCCAGCAGCGGAGCGAGGTCTTTGATGATGAGCACCTTATCGTCTAGCTCGCGGAGCAGGCTCGGGTCCTTCAGGGGATTCTTCGGATCACGGTAGCCACTAACAAGCGACTTTTCCGTCAAACTCGAAAGAAAGTACGCCTTCGGCTGAGTTCGGAGCGTCCGAAGTAGCCTACTGCGCATTCTTCGGATTGCCCGATCCCAATATTTCCGAGGTACCGGAGCTGGACTCCGACGAACTAACTGCCATTCGCAAACGCGAAGCGAAGCGAGCCGCAGAGAAGGCAGAGCAGACCAAACGTGAGCGGGCAGAAGCTCTCGTCCGTCAACAAGAACTAATCATCAAATGGCGGGCTGGGCAGTACTCCGGTTGTTTCTACGACGTTCCCGCGATGCTGCGCATCATCGGCGATGAAGTGCAGACCTCCCGGGGTGTTCGTTTCCCCATTTCCCACGCGAAGCGAGGCCTGGCTTTCGTCCGCAAGGTCCGCGAGTCGGGGCAAGCCTACGTCCGCAATGGACACACCATCCACCTCGGCCCGTATGCCATCGACCGCATTGAGCCAGACGGCACAGTCAAGGCTGGCTGCCATGTCGTCTCTTGGAAAGAGATACAGCGCATCGCACCAGCTTTCGATTCCGTTCCCGTTTCCGCGACCGCAATGGACACCACCTTGGAGGTGCAATCGTGAGAATGACCAAACGCAATAAGCAACTGCTTCGACTGTATCGACGCGAGCGGGCCAGAGGTTTTCAGGCCGAGTGGGCCCTGTCCAATGCCCGCACGCGCCTCGAATGGGAGAAACACGAAGTAGCCGAGCATTCCAGCGGAGAGCCGATCGACCCAAAGCGTGGCAACGTCCGGCTCCGCGTGGTGCCCGACGATACGTGTTCCCTCGAAGACCTGGAAGGCGACTGCTTCAACCCCAAAGCTAACCCTGACATCCCTGCCTCACACCTGCAACGCGATCGCGAGGAATTCATCGCGAAAGCGAATCGGGAAGGGGTGTGGGGAATCATCGGCGAGTATTTTGACGGAGAGGTCTGGCAACACGCGGACTCCTGCTTTGGATTCGTCGGCGACGATTGGAAACACTCCGGCTACGACACCGACATCATGCAAAGCACTCTTGACCATGCTCACGCCATCCGTGTTTGCCGTGCGTGTGGTAGACCGCGAATACAGCGGCAAGACGGGGAGGTGCGAGCCTGACAGCGACGCCTAGAGACAGCGGTCGCATAGCAGACCGCGCGTTGGAGGGAGCGCAAAAGCCCGCAGGGAACGCAGCGGAGCAGCCTTACCACAAATTTCGGGGTGTAAGCGGATCAGTCCCGCCAGCTCCGAATTCACAACAGGGCCCGCACCAACACCGCGGGAGAAATGAGGACACCATGAGCACAGCCGAATCAGTTGGAAATCAGTTCGGGTATCTCTGTCCAAAATGCAAACAAGGAGACGATCTGTCCGTTGTCGTGCAGGTTTGGGCAAAGCTTTTCCCGGATGGCACGGACGCAGACGGAGATCACGAATTTGATGGCCCTAGTTCCGCGAAATGTGCCTGCGGATGGAATGGCAAGGTATCTCAATTATTACTTGCAGACGATTTCGAGGACTAACAATCCCGCATCGCGGGAGAAAAAGAGGAGCTATGGCAGACATCAATGAAGTATTTGACCAATTGGTTTTGCACTACAACACGGACACGCTTCTCGGGAATCTTGCCCAAGCCCTGAAAAGGCAAGCCGAACGAGACAATGACAAACGGCGCAAGAATGTCATTCGAGCCGAAGCGAAAGTTGTCGAGGAGCTCGCTGACCAGATCACGGCGGGGGAAATCCCTTGGCCGGGAGAAAGCGATTCAAGCGTATACGCTCGCGTGGCTTCAACAGCAGTCAGACACGCCCGAGAGTCTCAACCGAAGCAGTTCATCGAAACCATTGCCCGGCTGAAGACAGAAGAGGACTTTGGTGACAACGCTCCTCCGACCGAAGACTGGATCAGCACGCTTAACGAATTGATCGGCCAAGCACGCGAGATCGTGAAGGCCGGCAAAAGCGCACAACGCCGATTCGATTTTCAGGACCCCGGCCTGTGATCCGGGGAGAAAAGTGGACATTTTCCTCCTCGGACTTCCCGCGAAGTATTGCTCATTGATTCCCTAGTTTGCCCGAACCGTGGTCTCGATACCGAGTGGTGTCTCAGCACGAACAACTTACACAGAGAAGGAGATATGCAATGAACTCGAAACAAAAGCAACTGAAGAAGGCGGAGCGCGCGTGGTACGGAGCCAAGGCGCGCGCCGAGCAAGCAGTGGATCGCCTATCGGACTGCGAAAGCAAGGTCGCGCGGCTCAGAGAAGAGCTGAACTGCGCGGATGTCCCAGACCGCATGCCCTCAGGGCCTAGAAGGCAAAACACAGAGAACGCCTCGAATCGGAGACTTAAGAAAACGGCGAAGAAACTGGATGGCATTCTCATCGAGGTGAATGGTGGTGTTGTTTCCTATGTGCAGTTCAACGGCAAGCCGGTAGCGGCCTACCACCTTTTCGATTGGGATGAACTGCTCGGTGATGGCGACACCCGCAAAGCATGGGAAGGCTTGAGTCCCGAGGAACAGCAGTTTATCCATGGCCGTTATCCCGTTGAGTTCAAGGCAATCCAAAGAAGGCTAGAAGACGAGAGAACAGACGAACTCTAATCACGAAGCGCGAAAAGGGAGGTGCATGAAATGCAAGAGACATCGATCCGCAAATCGTTGACCGCGACGCAATGGGACCGCATCTTCTACGGCTGTCCCGGAGCTTGGGCGGGCAATAAGCCGGAGCCGAACCAAGCCGGCACCGTTGTCATAGACGGCGGGAACATTCTCGCCGCGGCCCAATACCTGAATCGTCAGCGACTCCGCGTTCTGTACGCCAAGGCTCCGCTTCCGGGCATTTGGTGTTCAGACGACGGGATCATTCTCGGAATCGGTCTTCGCCGCTAATCGCAGAACCGTGGCGATCACGAAAACACCAAAAGGAGGAAAGTGAAATGTTTGCAATCAAACCGGATGGCAAGAAGAAGATAACCCTCACAGACCTGCTTATCTGTGGAGTGCTGGGAGCGGCGTGGTTGCCGTTGGGCATCGTAGCTGCTGCCGGTATTGGTGGTTATAAGTATTGGCAGAGCCAGACTGAGAAGTGGACGGAGGAGCACAGGAGAAATCATCCCGAGGAGGTGAAGGAACTAAAGGTCTAGTGAGTCCTGGGTATCCGCATTGTTCTAGCTAAACTTCCTATTCAACCTCTTCCCCTGCCTTTCTTTCCGCGTTGTGAATCCATACAGCAGTGCACATCGGCCGCAGCGTCTGACGCTAGCGAACCGGTCTGCCAGCATTCCAGAAGCAATCCACTCGAGCAATTCCCCCAATTAAGTCCGTTTGTCGAAGCCATTCCGTCGAACGAAATCCAAACAAAAAGGAGCAAGACGCTAATGCCGACTCCATACGAAGTCGTTACTGAATCCATCATCAAGCAACTGGAATCCGGTGTAGCGCCATGGCGCAAGCCCTGGCGCACGGAGATGCCCGCAAACCTTGCCAGCAAGAAGGAATACCGGGGCATAAACGTTTTCCTTCTCGCTTCGCTGGGTTACGGTTCGCGGTACTGGTTGACCTATCGCCAAGCCCAAACGCTGGGCGGAAGCGTTAGGAAAGGAGAGCACGGCTCCAAAGTCGTGTTCTGGAAGATCGACGAATACCGAAAGGAGGACAAGGAGACAGGTGAAACGGAGAATCGCAAATCCATCCTGCTGCGCTACTACACCGTCTTTAACCTGGAGCAATGCGAGGGAATCAAGTCCCCCGAGCCAACCCGGATCATTGCTCCCCTCGGACAGTGCGAAACCATCGTCAACTCCATGCCGAATCCGCCGAGCTTCGAGCAGGATTCACGGGCCTTCTACCGGCCATCTACCGATACGTTGGGTGTGCCGGCGCGATCGGCGTTCGATTCTGCCGAGGAGTTTTACTCCACTCTCTTCCACGAATTGACGCACTCGACCGGACATCCTTCGCGCGTGGGCCGCGAAGGAATCATGGAACACAACCCATTCGGCAGCGAGGATTACTCGAAAGAGGAATTGGTTGCTGAGATGGGAGCAGCCATGCTCTGCGGTGTTGCCGGCATCCAGTCGCGAACACTCGATAACTCTGCGTCCTACCTGCAGTCCTGGATCAACCGACTGCGGTCCGATTCCCGCTTGATTGTTTCTGCGGCATCGCAGGCACAAAAGGCGGCTGACTACATTCTCGGCAAGACCGCAGCAGAAATCGATACGAAAGGAGAAGACCACCGCGAGACGCTTTAACTGACGATCACCGCTAGGCGATTCCCCTCCGCAGTTGCACCACCCTGCAGTTCAAATCCCTAAAACCAAAGGAAGGAACTTATGGCAAATCCAGCCGTAATCCCTATTTCTATTTCCAAAGGCCGTCCCATCCGACCGAAGCGTGGTCGCATGACCATTCTGACGCCGCAGGAAACGCTGGCCCTGTTGAAGGCGGCAAAGAGTCGCTCGACGCGGGATTGGGCAATGATCCTGCTGGCCTATAGGCACGGCCTCAGAGCGTCGGAAGTCTGTGGGCTCAAGTTGGCAGACATGGATCTGAAGGCTGGATCCATTTCGATTCGGCGGCTCAAGGGCTCGCTCCACACGATTCAACCTCTTTACCAGCACCGCGGGCAGCCGTTGCTTGACGAGACGGCTGCCCTCCGGGCATGGCTGCGCAAGCGGCCGGCGGACGGCTCGGACTTTCTGTTCACCAGCCAGAAAGGAGGAAAGCTCGGCCGGACGCAGTTCTTTCGCAACTTTCAGACGGTTGCCGAGAGCGCTGGCCTGCCGGTCGAGAAGCGCCACCCGCATGTTCTGAAGCACTCCCTGGCCTCGCACCTGGTCGCCGGGAATTGCAACCTGGCGCTGATTCGCCAGGCCTTGGGCCATCGGTCCATCTCCAGCACCATGCAATATATAGGTACGAGCGATAGCCAGGCAGCAGAGGCGCTGCAGAGGGCGCTAATGGGCCTGTTTTGATGGACTTACCTGAGGGAACAAAACACCGGTTCTGTTGCGTTTTGGCCTCGGGGCCAGACGTATTCAAAGGACTTAGCTCGGGCGGGTTTGACTCCGAGGTCGATGGTAATGTTGCATTTCGGCCTCTTGAGTAGTCATTTTGGACTTCGGCAAGTGTGCCGGGAACGACTAGGTGCCACAGCTGAATCTCCGGATGGAGGGTTCGAAGGCGGTAGGCTGGGTCCTGCTAGATCTTCTGCATAGGAGGATGATGTGAAATACGGTCTCGATCTCAAGTTGGATTCGGGAAGAGTGATCCATCTTTACCAATTATTCCAATCTCCTACATACGCTGGTCTGCTCGAAGGGCAGCCTTCGGCCAGTCTCAACAAAGAAATCATTGAGGAGGCGATGCGGCATGTCGGGGAAAAACTATGGAATGCTGGAACTCCTTACTTAATTGAGCCGGTTATCCAGGTACGCGCTGGGTATTCTACGCCTTCTCTTCCCCCGGCTGTTTGCTTGGCCAATTTTGAGTGTTTCCAGGGAGTGTCAGGTACCGACGACGGTTATATGTCATCCCTCAGTCTTGTGTGGTTCCAAGACGACTTCGCACTTCCCATAGATCCGCTGATCTTGGACATGATCAAAGCTGTCGATTGGGAAAGTCTTGCGCGGGACTGGGAGTGTTGAGATGGAGTGCGTGCAGCTTCCGCAAATCGTGCACTTGGCGGCGGCACATGAGGTAATTCTTGAGAAAAAGTACTTGCGTTCTATTTGCCGGATTCGGAGTCGATTACATTCTTGATTCAAATGCCTTCACCCGCGACAAGTGCTCCCGTTTCCGGGTCTGGAGGGTAAACAAATGGGATTTGATACCAACGAGGATTTAGACCGCGCACGTAGCTGGATTCAGGCTGCGGACTCCATTGCTGTTCTCACGGGAGCGGGTATCTCAGCAGAAAGTGGTGTGCCAACCTTCCGGGATGCCGACGGACTGTGGCGCAGTTTCCGGTTCGAAGAACTTGCCACACTGGAAGCTTTCGAGCGCGACCCCAAACTCGTATGGGATTGATACAACTTCCGTCGCGAACGAATAGCAAAAGCCCAGCCTAACCCAGGCCATATGGCGCTGGTTGAGCTCGAAACACGCAAGCCCGAGTTCACACTCATTACACAGAATGTGGATGGACTTCATGAACTTGCGGGCAGCAAGAATGTTCTTAAGCTGCACGGCGACATTTGGCAGGTTCGTTGTACCCAGTGCGGAGCTGCGTGGGTCGACCGCCGCCCTTCGTTGCCGGAGATTCCGCCGCACTGCCTGTGCGGTGCATTGGCACGGCCCGGGGTGGTTTGGTTCGGCGAGCCCCTGCCAAAGAGAATAATTGGTGAGGCCACGCAAGCGGTCAAATCGTCAGCGATCTTGCTGGTTATCGGAACCTCGGCAGTCGTGTACCCCGCAGCCGGCTTGATTCCGCTGGCGAAAGCGCATGGCCGCACGGTGATCGAAATCAACCCTGACGAGACTCCGTGTTCAGATATGGCCGATTGCTCTCTGCATGGGCCAGCGGGCGAGATCTTGCCTTGCTTGGTAGGATCGGATTCACATCGACCTAAAGAAAGCGACGCCCGAAGTGGGGCACGGATGAAAACATTCGCTGAAATGTCCGCGCCGGAAATCACAGCGATGGCATCGTGGCTGCGTAGCAAATTGCAGGGCCGGGCCAACCCTCTTGTCTTGTCACAGTTGTCGGACGAGGAATTGGTGAGGCGATATCTGCGGGGCAAGGAGGAGGGAATCAACCACGGGACGCGGAAGCAAGAGGAAAGGTAGGAGTGGAGGAAACTAGGGCACGTTAGTTGCTGTGGCAATCATGAAGGGCGTTCTTCTGCGTCTCGCTGGGCTTACCCGCAACTTCCGCTTAAACCTCGCGCGAATCGATCGGCAGCTGGTCAAAACAATGCTGCCCGTTGGGCTTTCAGAACGGCTCTTGGGTAGACCGGTTGAAGACCGATCTACTAGTATAGAAAACAGTCGGCCGGGGTCACGGCAATCAACTTCCAAGCGATCCCTTTTCCTGCTCCGGAAGGTTCATAGTTTCAAAGCCAACTCGGTTCTTGACCGAACCTTGCCGGGGCGGGGATAGAGTGCAACCCTTCCCCAAACGGGATCGACCTTTCTCGCGGATGCTAGGCTGCAACCTCCTGTGGCAACCCATCGACTCGAGAGCCCTCATCAGGAATTTCCGGGGCTTGTCTAGTGGCTAGGCCTCCTGGGTCCACCACCGCCAGTTTATCGGTTCCTGGCGGCTGGGGAGGCATCTGAGTCGAGGGTCGAACGAGATTAGCGAGCGATGCTGGATTCGCCTGGACATTCCGTTTCTTCCTGGCCATGACTAGTTTGACTGCCAACTTGGCTTGCTTCCGATCCTGGGGGTCGAACACCAGGACGGATTCGCATTCGCCCTGTTGCTTCGGTAAAAACCCTGCCTTGAGTGCGGCTTTCTTGCGGCTCAATAGCAAACGGGCCCGCGAGGGGCCAGAGGAACTATCCTCCAGAACCATTCCGAATTGCCCATGACCGTGATCAAACAAATGCCCCAGCTTGCCGGGAATGATTTCCTCTCCGCACTTGTCTTTTGTCAATTTAAGCCGGTAGAGCTTACAGAATTCTTGGATCGTCATCGTTCGCTGCGACGAAGTGTTCATATCTTCCTCTCATGATCCTGTGGCGCTAGCTTGTGTCCAGCCATTTCTACTTCTCCCGAGTCGTCAATTTGAGATGGTCATAGCGAACGCAATGCTGCGTCTCGCACTTGTGGACGACCCGTTTTCCCCGAGGAATCTTGCCCTTGAAGAGTTTGTATGCGGCGACATGTGCGTGTTCCAATCCGTTCTTCCCCGGCCAGTTCACCGCGAGGTATCCGTTACCGAGAGGAACCCCGCCCTGATAGAGCCAGCAGAAACTATCGACATGCGGAGAGCAATGCGTTGCTATGACATTCGTCCGAAGATCATGCCGGAGTCTCCACAGCACAATCTGGGGCTTCCTCTCTTTCTTAGCCTTCTTTGCCATCACCTTGCCTCTCTAGATTTGTCATCTCGGCCAGCATCGTTTGGCTCTCCGTTACCTGCGTCCACCAGCCTTATTCCGCTCCGACATATGGATACATCTGGACAACGGCTGGCAGACGCACCTGTACCTAACCGCGGTACGGGCGCTAATGGATGACTCGTTGTATCCGTGTGGTCGCCGTGAGGCGATAGCCCGATCTCTATACTGTCGGAAGGGTCTGAGCTCGCGCGTGGTCCCTGGGACTGCAATCAGAACCGACACGATTGAACTGGAGGAGATCAGCTGTATTGTTCGCGTCGCCTCTTGAATTCCTTCTCAGTGTTTCACTCGGCGGGTTCGCCCCGGCGTGCTGAGTGCTGACGTGCTTAGGTTCAATCGCTAACCTCTGATGCCTCTCCGTCCCGCTGGAACGGACAGACTCACATCCCTCTCTTCTGGTTAGTATTCCCAGGAATGGCCTCCCTGGAAAGACACTGAAAACACAGGACTTAGTATGTGTATATCGCAATGCAATTATATATGAATAGTAAACAGTGCCCAGACGTCTCCATATGAGGCCTAGGGCAACGAAGGTACAGCGGCAGGGCATTCATCTCGGGCCGGACTAGGCGTGGGCATTCGACACGCGGCAAGTCACGCTACCCGGAACATGGCGCACGATGAACTCCGGCGCAATCCCTTCCTTCTTTGCCATGAAGCACGAGGCCGGTTAGGGAAAATGTGGTCCTACGGAGCTCTGCTCGTTCAGTGATCTCCTCGAACGCCGTTTCTGGGCCGTTTCCGTGTTGCGGGCAGCTCGCTTCGGTCAATGAGTGTAATCGCGATTTAACGTCAGTCGACGATGGCAACGTTCGGGCCTCAGTGACTGCGCTCACTGACCTCCTGCCAGAACATGTGAGATAAAGGCCGGTCACTCCTTCTTGTTTAGCAACGTTGCCCCGTTCTAGGGGCGCACCAAGCGCTGGATTGGACAATCTATTTGTCTCGGAGGGCTCAGATGAACAAGGTGGTTCTGCTTCTTCTTGGTGTTTGCCTATTTCCAAGACCACAAGCTGTCGCACAAGCGCCGCAGGCACCGCTTGGGTTCTGGGCACCTCTAAACGCACCCCTAGTACATTACAGGATCGAAGGACGCATCCAGAGCACATCAACGCTCGATGCGGAATTCAGCGAAACCGTCGATTTCACGAACACCACTGGCCGAATAATCCAACAATTGGCTCTCAACGGAGTGTCAGAGTGCGAACGTGAACCGGAAATCACCGCCAAGGGCTACGTTATAGAAACCGTATCCCGCGATGAACTAAGCAAGATACTTTCTCCGGTGTCGCTGATCCTTACTCCGCCCCTGGTTGCAAACGCCGCGCTTCATCTCGATATAAAAGCCACTTGTCGGATGGACGACAGTGTTCCAGGGGAAGATATATTTCAGCACTGGTACCCGCAAATATGGTGGGGATATTCGACGGGCGATGACTATGACGTAAAGATTACTGTCCCGGAAGGCTACGTCTTGGTCACCAGCGGACGGCCGGATCCGAAGACAGGTTGGAACCATCAAGAGCGCGTGAGAGATTTCGGGATGTTCCTCGCCAAGAATGTTCAGGTGAAGGAGGCTGAGGCGGGCGATGTGCTGGTTCGTGTTGTTTTCCGGCCAAAAGGCGCGGAGTGCGCGGATCTGCTGAGTGCAACCGCTGTGAACGTGATTAATTTCTACCGGAAGCGCTTTGGCTTTTACCCCTATCGCAGTTTGACGATTATTCCGGGCGGCGCCGATCCAGTCGGAGGATATCCGGTGTCAACGGCGATCGTCGCGATTCATGGCGAAGAGACGTATGATTCCAAGGCCGACAACACGCACTGGCGGTGGATCACAGCTCACGAAGCCGCACACGAATACTGGTCGGAATATGTGCCCTCGGCGGACGGTGGGTGGGGATGGCTGATGATCGGGTTGGGGCTTTATGCCGACCGTGAATACTCGCGTTCTCACGGCATGGGCCACCAACATCGCGACATGATGAACGGCTACATCGACGGGGTTCGTCAGGGTTATGACACGACCGCAGGACGAACGCCGGAACAAGAAGATGCGCTCGAATGGGACTACGGCAATATTGTGGTTCACGACAAAGGCCTGAGCATCATCAGCGCACTGGCCACAGTGATGGGGCCGGCGGCTTTTGACCGAGCCTACGTCCGCGCTTTGCGAGAATTCGCGGGACGGCCGATGACCTCCGACGACTTTGCGAAGATCTGCGAGCAAGAGAGCCAGCAGGATCTCGGCTGGTTCTTCGATCAGTGGGTGCGTTCCGACCGCTTTCTCTCGTACCAGATTGCTTCCCAACACTGCCAGGAAGAGGCGGGAATCGATCAATGCCAAGTGAAGGTGAAATGCCTCGGCACACTAAAGATGCCAGTCCCCGTCACGGCAGAGTTCGAGGACGGTACGCATCAAACGCAATCCACCGATCGATGGGCTGATGTCAGTGTCTTGAAGTTCAGAAGTAATTCCCCCATGAAGTCAGCGCGGCTCGATCCTGACGATGACTTGGCAATGGTCGTCCCGCCCCCGGCCATGACCAGGGCCAAACTGTCGGAGGCAATTGGCCAGTTGGGAGGAACAGGGTCTGAAGCACAGGCACTTGACCTCTTCCGACAAGCAAAAGAGATGGCTGGCGTCAGCCAGTTCGACTGGCTGAATCTCGGCTTGGCTCTCTACCAAGGAACCCACTATTCCGAGGCCCTGGAAGCCCTGACGCGAGGAGAACAGACTGCGAACGGTGGGCCCGGCCTGTGGAAATTCGCCTGCATAGCTTGGCAGGGCGCGATCATGGATTTACAGAATCGGCGTAGCGAAGCCTTGGAGCGTTACCAACTTTCCCTTGAGTTGCTGAAACCGTACCCCTGGCTCAAGGTTAAGATCGACAAATATGGAGTCCTGATCGATCGCCCCTGGATCCAGGACAGACTAAAAACTCCGTTCCAACACAAATAGAGCTCAGGCGATCTGGCGTTACGATGCTCGTTGCGGCCATGGATGACGAAACCAGGCGATTACACTCACAACCCGGACCGGATACCTTGAACGATCCAGAAGTCCGATTCGAGGAAGCGTTGTGGTGCTGAATGTCGTTCGCGCTCTGATCTCCTCGAACGCCGTTTCCGGGACAAAGGTAAAGCGTAAAGCACAAAGAGGCGCCCGGATTACTCCCGCATTGCCGACCGGAAGCCAGGGTGGTTTCAGTCCATGGACTCGGACATTCCGTCAACTGTAAGCTGACTGCATGGCAGCCTCACATGCAGGATTCATCGAGGCAGTCAGAGGCGTTCATCTCTATCTTAGGACGGCAGTCTTTTTCGGCTTAATGTCCCCGACGCGCGCACTGAGAGATCACTTCTTCGCGGCGAACGCGCATGGCCCTGGGAGTCGGTTCAGCATGTTCCGGCACACCCCAATTAGCGCGTCGCCTTGGCTCGCCATCGGATCCTCATTGCGACCGACGAGGTAGTAGCTGCCCCTGGCAACCTGTATCTCGGTTGGGGTGACGCTGGCGAGGCAACCACTGCTGAGTTCCTTCTCCGCGTTTGGGCGCCGGCCACTTTGGTAAACGCGCGACGCGCCCGAGGCGTTCTTCATCTCGTAGAGTTCCAAGATAAAGCTCTCGTTGCCGCGGCCGTACCGCCGGACATAGAGCCTGGAGAGGCCTTGGTTCACGTAGAAGTCCGCTCCGCCATCCATGTATGTATAGAGTGTCGCGGGCGTATAGCTCTCCGGTTGTTCGATGTCTGCAAGACCGCCGAGCGCCGCGCCGGAAGGCAAAGGACCGGCCCCGCGGCTGCATGCCCAAAGGCCGAGCGCTAGCGCGCACGTTGCGGCGATGCGAATGCGTCTCACGCGCGGATCTCCACGACCTTGACGGCGTCCAGGTCCGCTTTGCCCAAACCGAGAGATGCCGCGTGCTTGAGCTGCGGGGCTATCATGTCGATGGTGAACGTGTCGTCGCGCTGGGCCATGAGGCGAGCGCAATAGGAATCCACCGCCACCATGTCGCCACTGAGGATGATCTTGTTGACGCCCTTAACGACTTCGGCGCCTGCGCCCAATGCCGGACCATTGCGCGCCAGGATCGCGCGGGCATCCACGACGTTGAGCTGCGGCCTGACCGCATCGGCAAAATGCACCAGGCGCTGGTGCATCAGCCCAGACTGGCACTCGTTGTCCTTCGCGTGAACGAGCATCCGGTCTGCCATGGCGACCGAGCCGAAATGCATCTTAAGAGCGCAAGTGAACTTCGGGCCCGCGTGACGCTTCACGACCGGCAGGCTGACGACTATGGGCGCCTCGTGCAGAAGGCGGCTAACAGCCACCGGCTTTGCAATCGGCCAAGCGGGATTCTGCACAAAGACGAACTCGTTCGGGTCCGCAAAATCCCGCGCCAGAACCGGCACGCCGCCCTGCGTGAGTTTGTCCAGGACGCCCAGGCGCCGCAGGATGTGTTCCGGCAGTATGCCCGCGCCCAGTCGAGTCCCATGGCTATCAAAAAGGCTGGTCTTGCTGAGGCCGGCGCGCTTCAACTCGGCGGCCACCGCCAGCACGAACTCCGGGGCTGTCGTGACTGGATAGGGCTGCGACGCAACGTAATTGCCGCGAAAGATCGCTTCGCGCCCCAGCTTCGCCAGCGGCTCCAGCCCGCCCAAGGCTTCGATCCCTTTGCGCAGCATGGCGCCCATATCTTCGCCTTCCACAACAACGAGCAGAGGTTTGCCAGCGGCGACAAACGGATTGGGCGGTACCACCTTGCACGCGCGCGTTGTGAGGTTACACCCCCACTGGAACGCTGCCGATGCCGTCGCCAGCACGCCGGCACCCAGGCGAAGAAAGCCCCTGCGATCAAGCAACCTTGAATCGGAAGAAGTGCTCATGACATCTCTCCTGCCGCGCGAGTGGCATCCAGCCAGCGGCCGACGATCGCGGCGCCAGCCATCAAAAGCAATCCAAAGCCGACTGCGCCGCCGAGCAAGATCTGGGCCGACAATCGCGGATCGTTCAGTTTCATTGCGATTAGCAAGGTGGCCAGCATGCCCGCCACGAAGCCGGCGGAGCCCAAAAACGGTGCGCCGACGATGAACGCGATCCTGGCGCGACGCCGGCGAAACGCGAAAGCTCCCACCACGCCGATGACCAGGGCAGCCACCGGCCATGCAAGCAATGGCGAGAAGTAGGACTCACCAATCCGGACTGCAGCCAAGCTGACGATTGCCGCGCTCACCGCAGCCAAGAGTGCCGCGCGCGGCTGGCGATTCAACCAGCCCAGGGCGATCGCCGTGGCTCCCACTGCACAGGCCGTGCGTGGAGCCCACGAGCCCAGGAATCCGCCCGCGATCCAGCCTAGAGCCGAGAAGCCGAGACCAGCAAGCGGCCAGAGCAGCAGCGGATACCGCCGCTGCTGCGTTCCGCCGTCGGAGACTTTAGCAGGAAAGAGGAAAGCCCATAGAGGTGCCAAAAATGCTTGCACGACTCTCTTCATACATCCCCCTATCGTCGCGCTAACACATCCACCCCATCAGATAATACGTCCGCCCGCATGTGAAAGTTACCTCCAAGTCCGATTGCGGGCAACTCTGAAATCATTGGCTAAGGCAGATTCCCAACGACTCGGGCCAGAAGTCCCGTTCGAGGAAGCGACCTGTAATCGAAGGTCGCTTGAGTTCTCATCTCCGCGAACGCCGTATCTGGACCAGATGGGCGTGTGCGCCCTATATCCGCGCGTGACCGGATAACCGTCAGCCCGCTTGCCACAGGAACGTGCCACCCGGCTCACGAAGGGGTCTGAGCTAAAAAGCCCGCTCAAAAGGCACCAGCTTGCACCTCTATATCACAATACTTAGCAGCGGCAGTTTTGACGGGCGGAAAACCGTAGATTTGCGCTCATCTTAGACACAGCGGGTAGTTCGGGTGCCCACGCTCTAGTCCGTTTTGGCGACTTAGCCCAACCTACGGTGGGAAGTTCATGCGGCGCAAGAGACCCTGAAAGCGCGGGTCGGAGCGAACGGATCCCAAGCACGGCTTGCTTTCAACTGCACCATGCGCCAATCGTGCTGCTGGTGGGCTTTTTCCAGCCAGGCGACTGCCTGGGCGACGTTGCCAAGTCGGGCGTAAGTCTCCGCGATCTCAAAGGGGTCATTTGCTTGTTGTGCTTCGGACAGTTGCCATTTCCAGTAACCCTCAGGGCCCGATTGCTGGTAAGCGCGTTCCAGGCCAGCTAGTTGTTCAGGACGTGCTCCTCGTAAAGTCTTGGCCACTCGCAGTTCTCTGATGGCGTCCTCGTACATCCCTTTTGTTTCATAGACGCTGTACAGGAAAACGTGCGATCTGAAATCGTTGTGATCCAGTTCGACAGTGTGGCGCAACTGCACAATGGCCTGATCGTCCTGATGGGCCCAAAAGTAGATGTTGCCCAAGGCGAGATTGGCGGTGACAGAAAGAGGGTCGCGGTCAACTGCGCTCCGCGCTTCTGTAAGCGCCTCAGAATGGCGGCCCATGGAGGACAAGAACCAGGCATACTCGAAACGGGCCTCGACCATGTTGGGGTCAATCGCAAGGGCGCGTTGAAATTCCCGATCCGCTTCCCCCCAATCCCAGCGGTAGTAGAACGCGCTTGCAGCCAGGGCGTAGCGCACCTCGGGATCTGTGTCATCGATGGCCAGCGCCGTTTTCAGTGCTGCGTTGAATTGCGGAAGCGCTTCCTGAGCGGGCACACCGCCCTCAATCCAGAGCCATCCGTAGGAGGTAGCAAGCCCTGCATAGGCCGGAGCCCAATCAGAGTCGATCTCGATCGCCTTCTGGAAGTACTCAATGGCCTTTCGGAAATCCTCGGGTGTCCACTTGTAATAGTGATAGCGGCCTTTCAGGTAAAACTCGTAGGCCTCGGGTTTAACCGTGTGCACCGTGGCCAAGCGGGCAGCCTCTGCCGGAGAGAGGGCAACTTTAATTTGCCGTGCTACTGCCTGGGCTACCTCGTCCTGCAGCGAAATTACATCACGGGAACTACGCTCGTAGGTCGCCGCCCATAAATGGCGATCTGTGCTCGCGTGCAGCAAGTTCACCGTGACTCGCACCTGGTCGCCCGAGCGCAACACTGTGCCTTCCACCAGGGCATCCACGTTCAACTCCTTGGCAATCTCCGGCAGCGGCTTTTTCGTGCCTTTATAGCGCATCACGGAAGTTCGCGAAATCACACGCAATGCTGCGATGTTCCCCAGGTTGGTGATCAACTCCTCTGTCATGCCGTCGGCGAAATATTCCTGCTCCGGGTCGTGAGAGAGATTTTCAAGTGGCAGCACAGCGATGGATGAGATTTTCGGAAACGGCGCAGTACGAAGTAGCAAGCGGTCGCGCAGGCTGAAAGCATTCAACCCGACCAGTATGGCCATTACTGCGATTGCGAGGCCGACCATTGCTCCTGCGATCCATCGCTTTGGCAGGTGCGAACGGCGGGCCTCCGCCTCTCCATTTTCCTTTGAGATGTGATTGTGGGAGAGAGTCTCTACGGGAGCGATAAAGCGATAGCCGTGCCGGGGCAGCGTTTCGATGAAGCGGGGCGTCGCGGCGTCGTCCCCCAGGGCCTCACGCAGTCTTTTGATGGAACTGTTGACGCTGTGTTCGAAATCGATGAAGGTATCTTGCGGCCAGAGCTTCTCCCGGATCTCTTCGCGGGACACCAGTTCGCCTGGACGTTCCAACAGCATGGCCAGGACCTGGAAGGGCTGACCGTGCAGCTTAACCTTCAGTCCCTGCTTGCGCAGTTCTCCAGCGCGAAGGTCAACTTCAAAGACACTGAAATGTACCCGGCGGGACCGGCCGTCATTATCGCTCATGGGGGTGTTTACCCCCTCGTCATGCGAAGTCTACCACTCCACGAATTCTCCTGAAAGACAAACCTCGAATGTACTTTAGAGGGAAAGTTATGTCTGCTCAGCAGGTTGGCTTTGTACAAACATTTCACCTCGCTGCTATTCCCTGTGCATTGACGTTCACAGGAGACTTGAGCAGTGTGACCTACAAAAGGCGATGCACGTTGGGTGAGGTTATGTCCCCGGAACCGCACTTCGGCCAATGACAAAAACGTAACGCTCATGGGGCCTCACCCAACCTGTCCCGATAACGCGCACTCGCCGTGCAGGCTGCGCCTTTACCTTGGGAAAACAGAAGCCACGGATCCCAAAGGGAAGTTTGCGCGATGCACGCTTGATTCTTGGAGGTGTATCTATGCGTAGATTATTCACGATTGTGTTTTCGGCAGCGCTGCTGCTGGCACTAGGCAGCGCACAGGGAACCTGGGCTCAAAATAACAAAGTCTGGGAACTAGGTACCTACCCCGGCGGCACCTGGGTTACCACATGGCACATCAATGACCTCAACGTGATCGCTGGTCTAGGCGACGTAGATGGTTCAGGCTACACTCACACGCTGGCCGTGCCTTTGTTCGGGCCGACTGCCGGGGAATGGACCGACCTTGGCACATTGCCTGGCGAGCAGTCCATCGGGTGTGAAGAGCCGATTGACGGGATCTCGGACACCGGACTGGTGGTCAGTGGCTCCATCGCATCGGACGGGCACATGCGCGCTGTGGCCTGGACCAAGGAAACCGGCATGGTTGACTTGGGGACTCTTGCGGATACCGGCGACCCGCGGTACGCAAGCCATAACTCCAGCTATGCAATCAGCACAAATAAACTCGGAACACTGATCGTGGGCGGGAGCGGCGTGGACCAGGATACCAATTCGGGGTTCGCCGCGCCCGTTGTCTGGACGCCATCGAATGTTTGGACGAACGGAAAGTTCGTCAAGAAGTGGAAAATTCACGCGCTCGACACCGCAGCGTTTCCCGACTTTAAGTGGATGGTCTGGGGTGTGAACGACTATGGGCAGATCATTGCCAATGGAAATAACAGCACCGACACGACTGTGGTTGGTGCGCTGTGGAACCCACGCCCTGACGGAAAAGATTGGAGGAAACTCATCTCCCTCCCCCCGTCCAAGGCGTATCCATTCGCTGTCCCGTTTGGCATCAACGATAACGGGGAGATCGCAGGCATGGTCACTTCAAATGACTGGAGCATTTGGCTTCCTGCGTTCTGGAAGCCGCTCGACATGACAAGAACAATTTACTCGAAGGTGACAATGCTTCGCCTGCCCCAAGGGTCCCAAGCTGTCTTCACAAACGCCGAAGCCGTGGGCATCAACGATTTAGGCGACATAGTCGGCGATAGCTGGAACGACGACGGCTCGGTGGACTTGGCTGTGCGCTGGACTACGAAGGACCTGACCTTTTCTGAGCTTCTCAACTTCCCGGCCAACTGGAGTTTCTCCTGGGGAGTAAACAACAACCGAATTGCCTCGGTCACCTATACTGGCGGCGAGAAATGCTCAGCAGGCGTACCGTGGACCAACACATGCGGAGGGGCAATCCAGCTCCACTCGAAGTGAGGTTCGTTAAGCTGTTGTTTTCATCCTGTGTTACCCGATAACCCAAGTGGGGATGTCGTAGGGTAGTCACAAGGCCGGACGGTTCGTTCCTTGCCTATCTGCTCAGCAGGCAACTTTCCCGCTGGGCCAGAAGATAGGAATGACGCGAGCAGCGCGGCACTTATCTGACTGCCCGGCTCATACCTGGGGAAAACCAATGCAACAGATTTCACTGCAAGTGTGGGCCACATACTCTTGATCGTTTAGGAGTAACTCTATGCATAGATTATTCACGATTGTGTTTTCGGTAGTGCTGCTGCTTCTTGGCAGCGCACAAGGAACCTGGGCTCAAAAAGGCAAAGTCTATGACCTCGGCCATTACTCTGGCGGAACCTGGGCCGAGTTGCACAGCGTAAACAATCTCGGAGTTGCCATGGGCTGGGGTGATGTCGCGGAGGGGGATGTCCGGATGGTCGGGGTACCGGTCTTTGGTCCCAGCGCTGGCAACTGGTTCAAGTGCGGAAAGACAAGCGGAGTTTCAACCAATGATGACTGGGTGGACGAAGTCGGGGGAATTTCCGATACCGGTCTACTTGTCGGCAGTGTCAAGGGAAGTAATGGGTGTGCACAGGCGTATGCGTGGACCCCGAACCACACCGGAATCAGCCTGGGCGCTCTTTCGGGTGATTGCGGCAGCGCCGCCATGACAGTTAACCACACCGGGACGCTTATCGTCGGGTTGAGCTACCGGTGGTCAGACGAATCGACTGGCCCCAGTGCGTGGGTGACTCCCGTTGCCTGGACGCCGGAGACGGAGTGGCGTGACGGCCGATCAATGGCAACGTGGAAGATCCATAAACTTCCCACGGCTGGCTTGGAACAATTGGGGGCCGTATGGCCGGGGGTTACGCTGAACTGGTGGGGTGGCTATGGCGTCAACGACCTGGGCCAGATCGTTGGAGACGCCTGGAGCGACAACTATGACGAAATTGCCGTGGTCTGGAATCCCATTCAAATCGGCAAGGACTGGGAAGTCCAGCAGCTTCCTCATCGATCCAGCTTCCCCAACGTTTACAACCATAAGTACACCGAGGCTCTGTCCATCAACAATCGCGGGGAGATTACTGGAGACGCGAATGTAGGCGACGGCTGGTGTGTGGATGATGTGTGCACCACCCTTCCGGCCCTATGGAAGTTGGACTCGCCAAGTGCTCATACGTGGAAGCTTATTGAACTGACCCCGCTTTCCGGAACGCGCACGGGTTGGGACATAGCCTGGGGCATCAATGATTTCGGTGACATCGTGGGCGTCAGCAATGATGCCGAAGGAAATTCGCTGGCCACGCGCTGGACAACCTCGAACCCAACCAAGCCGAAGGTCCTTGGTTTTCCTGGTGACTGGAGCCAGGCATTCCAAGTGAACAACTTCGGAATCGCCGTGGGTGAGTACGGCGTCGGCGATGGCCCGCAGCAAGCGGCCGCTGTTGCGATCCACTGAGTTCCGATTTGTCCAAGAAAGTGCAAGGGGCTGGCGTGGGGCGTTTCGACTGCCACAAACAGCAATCCTCCATGCCGGCCCCGAGCAGGCGTCGCTATCAACGCGCAGCCTGTAAAACGAATTTGTTGCGCATAAACATCGAGTGCAGTCTTTTGCCTGCGGGAAGGGAGGAAAGGATGCCACATCATTCCTCACGTCGGCCCCTTTTGAGAGTCATCCAGGGGACCCTGGCACTTGCTTTGGGACTTACCTTGGCGGCAAGCCTGCTCCTTGCACAAGAGCCTTCACGAAACTACACGTTTCTTGTCGCTTCCGGATTTTTGTGTGCTCCGGACCATGCTGAAGCCTGCCCCGCCGTCGCCAAGGACGCCAGTGGCAACACGTTCGAGATGAGCGGCGCGGGAACCTTCTCCCCGCGTGACAAGTCCGTCACGGCAGCCGGTACATTTACACGCAAATCTCCCTCAGGTATGGTGCTCGACACCGGCGTTTGGCTCGCTAGCGCGCTCGTGAGTTTTGATTCCTACGGCCTCGCTCCGGGGGCGCTGCAATCTGCCAACCGTGCATTGAAATCCATGCAAGCACACCCGATGATGAGAATGCGGACGCTGATAGGTCCCACGGCGGCCGGTGGCCTCGCCGTCTTCCGCATCCGGCTACTCCCTCTAACTGGAGCGCCGCAGAACGGTCTCCTGCAAGTGAACTGTGCCTTGGGAAACGTGCCCAGCGAACGTTCGGAGGAAGGAATTCGACTCACTTTGGAAAGGAATGGCACGGAATTTTCCGAGGAAGTCAGCGGGCGCGTGATGTTCCTCTCGATGCGGACGGAAGCCGGCCCGCCTGCCAAGACACCAGATCAGAGAACAGCGCCTGGATCCGCCGATCCTCAAACTACTCCGGAACAAAATCCGTGAGGATGTTGTGTCTCTGATTTTCGGTGAAGCGAAAACGAGGAAGAGGCGGCGGGAGCCGGGGGAGATTGCCTTGGGCCTGGCTTATGACTGACGAAAGAGGTTGGGTGTGCTACAAGTTGTGCGCGGCCTTCTGGTGAGATTTAACGAACACCTGGGCCCAGGGAGGTACATTGTGATGATGGGACCCTCCTCGTTGTACTCCGCTGTTCTGGTTTCCCTCCTTCTAGTTCACGCGCCAGGCAGCTCTTGTTTACAGGAGGGCGGGAAAACGGCTGCGACGGCCACACCGTCGCAAACGACTCCGCGCACCGTGAAAGATTCGTTCGACACAATCGAAGTCGACCTTTTCGAGAACCAGAAGGATTCGCAATTTCCAGGGGAGTATCTGGCTCCGTTGCAGAAGGAAATCGTCAAGCAGCTGGTGAATGCCAAAGCATTTCGAGAAGTAGTGATGGCGGGGCAGGCCCCGACGACACCGAATGCCCGCGTTTTGCGGCTGACCGGCCTAATCACCAATTACAAACCTGGCAGCCGCGCGGTGCGTTATATGGGGCTGGGCGGTGTCGGTGCTGCGGAGATTGATTCGAAGGTGAGTTTCGTGGATTCGTCCACGACAGAGGCGCTCATGTCGGAGGATTTGCGTGCGCTGCTTACGGGTGGGGCCTTCGGTGGTAAGTCTGAAGACGCAGTGAAGGACTACGCGCGGCAAGTTGTGATCAAAGTGAGACTGATGCAAAACTTGCGCCTGCCGGAGCCGGGCGAAGTGCGGGCTCCGATCGTGGCCAGCAGCGATAGCCAGGTGGCGTCCTCAGCGCCGCTTCAGACGACCGTGCCCCTTACTGACAAGGACTGGGTGGGCTCCGAGCAGAAACTGAATCAGGAGGCGCGAGATGGCTACCGCCTGACCGGGCTTACGATTACGGGGACGCACACGGCGCAAGCGGCGATGGTCCGAACGAATGCGATCGCCGACGCGTTTGAATACAAGCTGCTGCGGACGCTTTTGTCCAGCAACTTGCAAAAGGACATCAGCAAGCTGGCTGCGGAAGGCTTCCGGGTGTCGCCGGATACGCTGGTGGTTGTGGGCAACAATCCAGTGGTGGTCATGGAAAAATCCACGCCGGCGTTCAAATCCAACTATGCGTACATGTTGAAGGAAACGATGCGTGTGTCGAGCGGGCAGAAGGAGGCGGAAAAAATCCAGGGCGAAGGGTACACACTCATCGGGGAGACCGAGCACGGAGGAATGCACATTCTGCTGTTTGAGAAAATATCACCGGCTTCGTAGAGCGCGTTGTCTAGTTGGATCGCGGAAGCAATTGTCGGACCCGATCGGGCAGGTTGTTCGTTGCCAACTCCCGATCAGTCCGGTTGGAGGAAATGCCGGCGATTCAGAGTGTTGTTCGCACTTCGATCTCCTCGAATGCCGTTTCCGAGCGCTAACCAGAAGTTGTGGGCGGCCCAATGCTCCCAAACATTGCGATTGCCTTCTCAACGAAGGACTCCCCCGCTACGCTCCCTAACTGTTCTCCTTCAGTTGATTTTCCCCCGCTCGCGTTCTACGCTTCCCTCAACGACGGCGCTCGGGAAAGTACTTTCCCATGCCAGGCCAGGACTCATCACAGGACTCGGTCATCGGTCTAGAATTCGGCCACTACCACATCCTCGACAAGATTGGCAGCGGCGGCATGGGTGTCGTTTATCTGGCCCGCGATTCCCACCTCGACCGCGACGTTGCTCTTAAGCTTCTCCATCCTGGCACCATCTCTGATGAATCTGCTCGGCATCGTTTCCATAATGAGGCCCGCGCGCTTTCAAAACTCAATCATCCCAACATCGCTACCATTCACGACTTCGATACTCACCGCGGCACCGATTTCCTGGTGATGGAATACATTTCCGGCAGGCCCCTCAGCGCCAAGCTGGCCTCCGGTCCTCTCCCTGAATCCGAACTCGTCGATCTCGCCCTTCAACTTGTCGCGGGACTCATCGCTGCCCACGATCACTCTGTCATTCATCGCGATTTAAAGCCTGCCAATCTCCTCATCACCGACGACAGTCGCCTCAAGATTTTGGATTTCGGTCTCGCCAAGCTGCGCCTGCCTCTCACCGAATCGGCCACGCAGTCTCAACTCGAATCGCACTCCATAGCCGGTACGTTTCCCTACATGGCTCCCGAACAGCTTCTGGGCGGGGAACTCGATGGTCGCACTGATCTTTACGCCACCGGCCTCATTCTCTATGAAATGGCTACGGGCCAACGCCCGTTCGCCGAACTCCCCAGTGGTCTGTTACTCGACGCCATACTCCATCGCCTTCCCATTCCGCCGCGCCAGCTCAATCCAAACCTCTCCTTCGAACTCGAACGTATTATCTCCAAGTGTCTCGAAAAGAATCCCGCGGAGCGCTATCAGTCCGCCAGGGAACTGGCCGTTGACCTTCGGCACCTGCAGCGCGGTTCCTCTGCCGACAGCATTCCGTTCTGCCCCCCGGCTCCAGAGCCGGCCCGCTCTTTCGTCCGAAACAAATCTTTTCTCGCCACGCTCGCGGCCATTCTCCTGCTCTCCTCGTTTGCTGCGATCTTCTTCACTCTCAACTCACGCAACATCCTGCCCCACCTCTTTACCCGTTCTCCCCGGGTGCAATCCATCGCCGTTCTCCCGCTCGCAAATCTTTCTGGTGATCCCGAACGCGAATTCTTTGCAGACGGAGTTACCGAAGAACTCATCACGCAGCTTGGCAAAAGCACCGGCCTCCGCGTCATCTCGCGCCAGTCCGTCATGCAGTTCAAGCACACTTCACTCCCCTTGAGCGAAATCGCCCGCAAACTTGACGTCGATGCTGTCGTTGAGGGTTCTGTCCTGCAGTCTGGCAATCGCGTTCGCGTGACCGCGCGCCTCGTACCCGCTGCCAGCGAAAAGCCTCTGTGGGCCGAGCAATATGACCGCGATCTCCGCGATATCCTCACCGTTCAGGCCGAAGTCACTCAGGCCATCGCCGGTGAAATCAAGCTCACACTCTCTCCCGAAGAAAAAACTCGCCTCGCTTCACCCCGCCCGGTCAATCCTGAAGCGTACGAGGCCTACCTCAAAGGCCGGTCCTACTGGTTTCAGGTTTCCAAGCCCGGCTATGAAGAAGCCGAACACTACTTCCGGCTTGCTCTCGAGAAAGATCCCAACTACGCCCTCGCCTATTCCGGTCTCGCCGATGTCTGGCTCATGCGCACCGATACTGGCTATCTCGCTCCCACGGAAGTTCTCGATAAAGCCAAAGCTTACGCCCTCAAAGCTCTCGAACTTGATCCTTCTCTGGCCGAGCCCCATGTCAGCCTCGCCAATATTTCCCTCGACCTTGACCACGACTGGGCCGCCGCCGAAGGCCACTTTAGGCGCGCCATCCAGGTCAACCCCAGCAGCGCCATCGCTCACTTTATGTACGCCGATGTTCTGATCTCCCTCCATCGCAACGCCGAATGGGACATCGAAATCCACAAGTGCCTTGCTCTCGACCCGATGTACTACTTTTGGCGCACCTTCTACGGCTGGCATCTCATCTACCTTGGCCGATACGATGAGGCGATCGAAAATCTCCAAGACGTTCTCAGTTCCAATCCCAATTTCTCTTCCGCTCACCTGGGACTCTGGGGTGCCTACTTCAAAAAGCACATGGACAAGCAAGCCTATGCGGAAGCCGTCCGCTTCTTTGAAGTATTGAATGACCACGAAGCCGTTTACGCGCTCCATGCCGGTTTTGCCGCTGCGGGCTACCGAGAAGCCATGAAGCGCGCGGGCGACGTACTCGCCGCACGCTCCCAGCGCACCCACGTCCCGGGCATCCGCATCGCACGCCTCTACGCCCACGCCGGCCAAAACGATCTTGCCTTGGCCTGGCTCAAAACGGCAGTCGACGCCAAGGAAACTCCCACCTCCCATCTTGCTGTCGCCTGGGACTGGGACGCCCTCCGCCCCGACCCGCGCTTCCAGGATCTTCTCCGCCGCCTCAATCTCCTCCGATAATCTCTGCGCCTCCCTAGCTGCAGGACAGCAGCGCTTTGCCCCAAAGTGCCTTTGCATCTGGAGCGTTTGATAGTGTTTTCGGGCTGACGAAAATCAGAGGATCTACTGCTCCCAAGCAGAAGATCGTTTGGTCGGCTAAATTCTTGTGCATCACGGACGAAACCACGCTCGGTGCTGCTGATAGCGATTTGGTTGGCTACTGCCTGATAATCGCTTTACTCGTCGATGTGAATTTGGCGAAACGAGCCAGAAGTCCCGATCCGGGAAGTTGCTCCCATGTCGCTTCCAGCCGATTCAGGGTGGATGACGGCGAAACCGGAAGTAACTGGCGTAAACTGGCGGTTTCACTCGTTGGCCCGGTTGTGAGCGTACTGCCGCACCGCCGCGTCAGTTGGTGGTTTCGGGATGAAGCTTACTCCTAAGATGGCAATGCGGCTTACTATGCATTAACTATGCCCTGCCGTTCCGGGATGCCAAAACACCCACCTTGACCGAAGGCCCATAAGGTGTCAGAACGGATACCATATACCGGTAAGGTGCTGGGTTTGGTTTTAGGGCTTTAGGATAAGGGAGTACAGGTGGGAGCCTACTACGACTTGAAATACATTCGGGAGCGCATCCCGATTCAGGAGGTGGCAGCGCAGCTAGGCATCGAGCGCCATGGGAAAATGCTTCGTTGCTGGCGACCCGGACACACCCACGGGGACAGCACGCCAAGTATGGGCATCGACTTCCGGCGCAACAAAGTGAAGTGCTTTCTATGTGACGACCGCCAACTTTCCAACCTCGATCTCGTTGCCGAGCATGAAGGCATCTCACTACAACAGGCAGCGGAATGGATTGCTGACCGCTTCTCCGTGCCCGCGGCAGGCAAGAGCAAGAGCGCGTCCGCAAGGGGCCACTATTGGAGGAGCAAGACCTATCAGAAACTCCCGCTGTGGTTTAGGCCCTACGTCGAAGGCTTGGTCTTGGACCCGCGATGGAGCAAGCTACCGCCATTACCCGCCAAGATATTCACGATCTTGTTGGTGCTGCTACTCGTGGAAGTCTTGGCCAACGACAAATATCAGGTCCAGGTATCCAACAAAGACCTCCAGGAACTCTCAGGCCGGGGAAAGAACACTGTGCTCCGCGCTATTAAGCTGCTCAAGCGCAAGAAGCTCATCAACGTGACCCGGACCCGAGGCGATTGCTGCGTCTACGAGGTAAACACGATTCCCCGCCGCCTGGTGGAAAGCATCATAGAGGAGAAGTACAAGAAGGAAAGCAAAGCATAAGAGAACACCAACACCTTACCAGTATAAGGTATCATTGCTGCCACCTTCCCGGCTTGCTCGCAAGAAAAAGGCCCCGGCAGAACCTCCCGAGGCTCAGGACAACGAAGCTAAACCGCCAGCAAACTCATTTGAGGCCGGACTGGACGTGGGCATTCGCCTCCCGGCAAGTCTCGCAAGGGTTTGACCTGCGCGGGGCATGTGTTCAAGAAGGATTCACTCGAAGGAAGCGCGTGCCAAGCGTTGAGGTGCTCAGCGATATCGGGATCGGGCCGACAGTTTGCTGACCCCTAGACAGCTGAGGCGCGCTTTGCGACCCGCACTGGGCAATCCCTGAGAACAAGCCCGGGAGAGTAGGGCTGGAAGGGTCCGTACACGTAACCGAGGCGGTTAGTAACGCGTTCTGGGCGATATAGCCACCCGGCGGGTTCAGAGTAATAGACACGGTTGGCAGAGTCGTATCTACGTTGAACGGCGCGGTCTTGAACGTGGCCAGGTTTGTTGTACTCCCGGTTGTTATGCTGCTAGGAAACACCAGCTCTTCCTGATTGTCGCAAGCGGTCGAGAAGAAATGAACCTCATACTCCCCTTCTCCGGGAACCGTCACGGTGAGGCCGGTTGGCGTTGTGAAAGACGGCGGTACCGTGCCAGGCGCGGGCCAAGTACCTGAACTTGGACAGGGAGTCGGATTCGTAACTGTCTGGTCGGTAGGTACCGGGAACGTAGTATCGGGTGTTGCGCCGAGGTTCTCCTCGCCCCATGTGATGCTCTTGTTCGGAGCTGCGACCCAACCATTGGTTGGGCTGGCAGATGTAGGCGGAAAGGTTGTAAATGACACTGGAACGGTCGTGTTATTCGACCACACGGGAATACTCGGCTGGAGTGAACCCTTGAACTGACACACAAAAATGGGGCACAGTTTCCGGGAAAGGAACCACAGTGAAGAGAAAGCGGTACTCCCGGAAATTTCAACGAATGGCTGTCGCGCGCATGGAGACTT
>Ga0182011_10000576_pt1 | contig 32116 bp, 27 predicted proteins | sample 711E1DmetaG_FD_120481 | JGI IMG/M metagenome (GOLD analysis project Ga0182011, IMG submission 120481) | Permafrost microbial communities from Stordalen Mire, Sweden - 711E1D metaG | ecosystem: Environmental > Terrestrial > Soil > Wetlands > Permafrost | place: Sweden: Stordalen | collected...
AAATCCAGGAACATGCCGGCCCAGGTGGGCGAGTTGTATTCCCAGAACTGCTGAAAATCTTCTTTGCGGAGATCGGCACGGACGGTCCGGAGGTTGTAGCGGAGCAGATCTGGCAGACGGAGCCTCTGTTGAGAGGTGAGATTCTCTTTGCCGCCACGCTCTTGTGCGCGCGGAAACTGACCGAGACGATAGAGTCCGACAAGCCGAATCTGGCGAAGCAGTATTTTGTGGACGGGGCGATTCAGGAGGCGGAGTTCGTCCTCGAACGCATTGACAAGAAGTGGCCGTAAACCTATGCTCTCGCCATGAACGTCATCTATATCGAGAAGAAGTGGCTGGACATGATCGGCGACATCAAGGACATTCTCTTGATTGGTTCCGAGGACGGCGACTATATCTCTGTTCTCGCAATGGAAAAGAGGCTGGAAATTACCTTTCCGTTCGTTGAAGCGAACTTAATTCGCAAGCTAGACACGGACGACGAGGAGTACTTTCTGCCAGCGAAAATTCCTGTTTTACATATCTCTGGTATCTTTGACTTGACGAGGAGAGAAGCGGAAAACAAGTATGGCTTCGTTCGCCATCACAGGAAAAAGAAGACCTAGCCTCTCCTTCCGTGTTCTCACTGGTTTTGAAGTGAACTGCCGTTGCTCCATCACCGGCACGTGTAGAAGTGGTATGCTCCGGCTATGACAGCCTCCACCGCCGAGAGAAATAAAAAGCACAACGACGCAGGATTGATTCCGCCCGACTGGAAAAGCTACGTCGGAAAGACGTTGGTCACCATGGCATTGACCGGCCTCGGCTCGCTTATGTTCCTTAGCGCTAGGTTTCTACTCAACGAGGTGCCAAGGGAACAGGAAATGGTTACAAGGTGGACAGTCACCATCAATCAGGAAAGCGCACAGGCTAAGCGGTTACGAGAACTGTCGATCTCCGTCAAGGAGACTACGCAACGGAAATTGGAACGGTCCGCGCGAATCAATTAGTATTTCGAGTCACACAAAAGCCGCCCTAACCTTGAGGAACTGAGTGAACTGGCGCACAAAAATTCCGACGAAGCCGCCCGGGACGCCGGTCTCTTGTCTGGATACATGCCAGAGGCGACAGGCCTGCCCTCTGGCTTTCACGATAGCTTGCGCGCGTCCTCGCAATCGGAACTCGATTTCTGGCGAATCTTTAATGAAGTTCTCGAAGCGGCTCGAAAGAATCCGAAGATTGCGAAGGAAAAACTCTTGGAACTTCAAAACCGCCTTAGCAACACTATCTACACAACGTCGCAGCTTGTTTCCTCAACGCAGGATGTGACCGAGCTGTTGGAAGCCCGCACGCAGAAGCTCACCGAATTCGTGCAAGCCGCAAAAGTCCAAGCGGAGTACGAGGATTTCTTGGTGTCGAGAGCGTGGCGCTTCTTCCTCCTCTCCGCGCTCTCGTTTCTCCTCCTCGCCTGTTTTCTGCTACTGAATTGGCTTCGAGGGAAAGTAATCAGGAAAACATAGCGCCGTAAACCCTGCAGCAGACGCGCTCTCTGCGCGGCGGCAACGCGCGCGATAGCCCTGCCCCGAAACAGTGCAGATTGTCCCCGAATTGTCCCCGAACGAAACGAAAGCAGGCTGAAAGAGGCTCACGGAAGCGAACGGAGATAAACGCAAACTGATTGAAAAATAAGGCGCTTGCTGATTTGAGTAGACTTACGGGTTCTTTGGTTTTAGATTAAAAGGCCGCTGTTCTACCACTGAGCTACGCCCCTAAATTCGCGCAATTTCAAACGTTGGCAAAGTTCAGCGTCTCTGCACGCGGCCCATTGACGGCGGGTAATGGCACGTGCGTTTCGTATGATGCGCTCCATTCAGTTTACCATGACCATCCCACGAGACGAGCGCCAGCAGCCCCCTTCCGCATGGCCCGGCAGAAGGCACAGGCCACCTCGCAAAAACTGGCGGGACTTAGCGCACTATCTCCCAATCGATCTATTCCCGGAAATTGTTCGGAATTGCTAGGTGCGTTTGCGGCGCTTGCGCTTCCATTCATGCTCGCGCCGCAGCAGCGCCTGGTGTCTCTTGATCTGCGATTCAATGTCGCTGAAGGCATTCTTGCAGCCCGCCAGCACATTTTTGCCACTGCCGGTGGCGTGTAGCGTGCCTGATGGAAGCGAAAGCGTCAGGGAACAGGACTGCTCTTCCGTTCTCTGATTCCTGGTGAATACCCCGTGCAATTGGATGAGATCCGGCTCGTAGCTTTTCAGGAGCCTTCCCAACTTGTCCAGACGGCGCATAAGTTCAGTCGCAACAGCTTGCTGCGCATCGACGTGCTTGTAGCTTATCGAAACGTTCATGGTTGCACCCGTAAGAAACAACGCGGAATCTGGCAGGCTAGCGACGCAGTCAAGATTCTGCACCGCATGATGGCTTGAGCATAGCAGGCGGTCTCGTACCGCGCAATCCTGCCGTGAAACATGCGCGTTGACAGTTACCCCGGGAATTTCTAGGCTAACGAAGCCTGCACCAAGAGTTCCATTCATTAGGATGCGGACAAGGCTCATGAAAGAGACAGATAAACCTGAGGCACAAGTACCAAGGCAAATCCGCGTCGGACCGGCAGGCTGGTCCTATGCCGACTGGTCGGGCTACGTGTATCCCGCGCGGCGCACCAAAGGTTTTCATGAGGCCGCGTATCTTTCCGAATATTTCGACACCATCGAGATCAATACTTCGTTCTACCAGCCCTTGCGCCCGGATCACGCCGCGCTCTGGGTCGAGCGCGTCGCCGCGAATCCGGCGTTTCTGTTCACCGCGAAATTGTGGCAGAAATTCACCCACGATCCTTCCGCAACACTCGAAGACGAACGTGCGGTACGCGCGGGTTTCGACGTTCTGCGCCAAGCGGAAAAGTTGGGCGCGGTGCTGCTTCAGTTCCCTTTTTCCTTTCACCGTACAAAGGAAACCGTCGGCTATCTAACCGCCGTGCTAAAGAGGTTTGCCGATTACCCTCTGGTCGTGGAATTGCGCCATGCCTCCTGGCAGACCGAGGAAACTCTCGCGCTCCTGCGAGAACTCAACGCCGGCTTCTGCAATATCGACCAGCCCATTATCGGCCGGTCCCTGGAGCCTTCCGCCTCCAGCACTTCGCCCATCGGCTACGTCCGCCTGCACGGGCGGCGTTACGACACCTGGTTCAACGACAATCCCGCCACGCCGGCTCACGAACGCTACAACTACCTCTATTCCGAGGAAGAGCTTGATCCTTGGGTCGCGCGCATCCGCACCGTGAATCAACACACCCGCAATACCTTCGTGGTCACCAACAATCACTACCAGGGCAAAGCCGTGGTGAACGCCCTACAGCTCATCAGTATTTTGAAAGGCAGCAAGGTGAAGGTGCCGGAGCCGTTGCGGCAGCACTATCCGGAGCTGGAAAAAATTGCCAGCGAGATGCCCGCTGAGCCGACACTATTTTCTCTGGGCGCGCCAGCAGCAAAGAAAGCGAAACGCTCTATTTCTTGAAGAGGTTCTCGAACGCCTGCCGTGCATCGAGCGGACGTCCGGGGGAAGAAGCTTCGGTGGGCACTTGAGCAGGTTGCGCGTAAGACGTGGGCGCAGTGTCCTTCTCCACGGTCATGCGGAATTCGTAGAGCGCGCACTCGTTCTTGGCATCCTTAGGGGAAATGCGGGCCGGAATGATCTGTGTGCATTCAAACTGCGCGCCCGAATCGAAGAAGCGGCACTGCTTGCAACAATGCAGCTCGGAATTGCATTTGGGGCATTGGCCCTTGGCGTCGAAGCCAGCGACCAACACAGCGCCGCAATTGGAACAGCGCGCCCGCGTAACCGTCCCCACCATCCGGGGCGTCCGGGGGCCCAGATGATCGGTAGCGCCGCGTGGGCCGCCCTGCGGCGGCTTGCGGTCATGCCGGTCCTTCTTCTCGTGCTTCTCCTGCTTTTCCGCTTCGTGATATCCGCGATGGCCATACTTGCGATCCACAAACACCTCCGTCCGTCAGCCTCAACGGACTGCCACTTCCATTTTTTACACCACTAGACTAAAACGGTGCTGATACCGACATGTATCCAATCGGATTGCTACCTAGCCCTGCACACCAGTCTTCCCCGTTGAAGTTATCCTGGGATGCCACAAAGCGAGGGCAGAAGATGGGACCTCTATGTTTGTAATCCTATGGGAGTTTGAAGTCAAGCCGGGAAGCGAGTTTGCGTTTGAAAGAGTCTATGGCCCCCAGGGTGACTGGGTCCGTCTCTTTCGCAGCGACCCTCACTACCGGATGACTCACCTCCTACGGGATACCTCCCGCCCGGGAATTTACTGCACCATGGATTTCTGGGACTCCGCGGTGGCCTACAAAAAATTCAAGAGCGCTCAGCACGAGACCTACAAGGCACTCGATCAAGCAACACAGGGCCTCACCCTCCGCGAGCGCCACCTAGGCTCGTTCCTGCAGAGCGAACCTGCAACTCCTTCGCCCTAGCAGAACATCCTCACCAATCCATCGGGCGGCAAGTCTGGCTGGAGGAACTTCCTCGGCTTACCTGCAACACGCAGAACCGCTTCCGCAGCCAGATACCCGCTGCGCACCGCGCCTTCCATCGTTGCGGGCCAACCGGTCGCGGTCCAATCCCCCGCCAGAAACATTCCGCAAATCGAGGTCTCTTGCATTGGACGCCAGCGGTCCACGCCAGGTTGCGGCGAAAATGTGGCCGCGGCTTCCTTGATCACCGTCGCTTTGGTCAGGACGGCCTTGCGCGCGGCGGGCAGCGCATGTCGCACCTCCGCCAGACACAGATCAATGATTTCCTGCCGGGGCTTCTGCAGTAGATCGTAGGACGCGCTGATGACCAACTGTAGATACTGCCCTTTTTCTCCAGCAGCCCCGTTTGCGGTTCCATGCAGCGCGGTTTTGTTGAAGATCCATTGCGTCGTGGTTTCCAGAAGGGTCACGAACGGCTCTCGCATGACTTCGCGATCGAACCAGAAATGGACCCCGGTGATGGGCGCAACGCGGATGTTGCCCAGATTGGCAAGCGATGGCTCGAGCCGCTTGATTTCCTCAGTCAAAAGATCGGCAAGCGCTTCATGCGGCAGCGCAAATACATAGCCATCGGCGCTTTCCCGGCGCCCGCCATCAAATTCCACATTGTTCACAGCCCCGCCAGCCAGATGGATCGCGCGCAGCGGAGCGCGCAGATTCACTTCCCCGCCCCGCCGCTCGATTTCCGCTTTGCAGCCGTCATATAGTTGCGCCAGCGGAACCCCGGGAACTCCCATCCGATAGCCGGTGCGGTTAGAGAGGAATCCCTTCCAGAATACGTCCACGCCATAGCGCGCATCAGTGCGGTCAAGCTCCTCGTCCAGCGCGCTCACCAACACCACTCTCCAGAAGCGCTCCATTGCGCCGGGCGTCTGTTTGCGCCGCCGCAGCCATTCCAGCATCGAAATGCCGCCCGCTTCCTCAAGATCCTTTGGCTTCCCTTTGCTGCGCAGAATATCCATCATCGCGCGGCCGATGGAATATTTGTCCGCCAACGTCAGCGGCGCGAAAGTCGCAAACGACCCGAGCATGTGGAACGGTGCGGGAAGCAACCCGGCCTGCATTTCACCGGTGCGCCCTTGAGGATCCTGGAACAACAGTCGATCGAAGAATTTGATCTTGTCCGCGGAACCCACGCGCCGAAAGAAATCTTCCAGATTCGTGCAGCACCCCAGCGTCACGTGCTGGCAATTGTCCACATGCTCGCCGTCGGGCAACACGTAGGACGTTGCCCGGCCGCCCAGAAATGGCCGCTGCTCGAACAGTCTCACGCGCCAGCCCGCTTCAGCCAGCGCGACGCCCGCCGACAGCCCCGCCAGTCCCCCGCCGATCACGATCACGCTTTGCAAGTATGTTCTCTTCCGTGTGGCGCCCGAAACGCGCCTTGGCAACCAACTTCAGCTTTTCCGCTTTGGAGAGCCGCACGCGCTCCCCGAAAACGGCAAAATCCTTCGATTCAATCCGCGCCAGCAGCGCGCTGTAGGTACGCACCAGTAGCCACAACGTGCCCCGGCTGTCCGCGTCAATCAAGCTGAGCAGCTTTGCGCCTTCCTCGTACAGCTTCCAGGCGCGTTCCGCCTCAAACCGCAGCAATTCATGCACGCCTAGCGTGGCTTCGCTTCTGCCAAAATCCGCATTCGCCACGCCGTAGCGTGCCAAATCCTCCTCCGGCAGGTACACACGGCCAATCGCGCAATCTTCCCGAACATCCCGGATGATATTCGTCAGTTGAAACGCCAGCCCAAGTTTTTCCGCAAGATCCAGCGCCTTCGCATCGCGAAATCCAAAAATGTGCGTGCAAGTCAGGCCAACGGTCCCTGCCACACGGTAGCAATACTCCTCCAGTCGCTCGAATGAGGGATACGCCTGGATCGTTAAATCCATTTCCGCGCCGGAAATCAGGTCATGCAGATAACGCGCCGGCATGTTGAAGCGGCCGATCGTGTCCACCAGGGCCGGCAACACCTCTTCTGCGCCCGGCAGCGTGGCCACGGGTGACTCCATCGCGGCGTTTCCGTCGAACACCTGCAACTGCCCGGTAATCGCCTGATCCAGAGCGGCCCGCCACCTCGCCAGCCCGCGCTGCTTTTCCGCCAGGTTGGCGCCTTCATCGGAAACATCGTCAATCAAGCGCATGAACGCATAGAGGGCCACAATCCCGTCGCGCTTCGCTTTCGGCAGCAGGAAAAACGCCGGATAAAAGTTGCTGTGGGCCGCCCGGGCCACGCGGTGGCATTCCGCATACGACGCCGCAATTTCCCGCGAAGTTCCATCCGCAACCGAAAATCGTGAGCCTTCGCGTGGAAACCCTCCATTGCGATGCTCGTCGCCGCGGTCGAACACTTGCGCCACAATCGCGCGCCCCAGCAGCCGCACCTGCTTTCCCTTGCTCACCTTTGGCCGCCGGTTCAGCGTGTCATACCCCATCGCTTCAATCGCATGCAGCACCGCCAGCCCGCCCCGGCTGAACATTTCCAGGTCCACGCTCAATTTGCCGCGCACCTTTCTCGATAGCGGCCGCCCTTCTTCAAACAATTCCCTCGTCCGGACAATCAACTCTTTCATCAGCGCAACATACCGCTCGCTGAACCTTTTTCCTACAATGTCTTCTTCGCTGATGCCATGCGCCGCGGCCCGCTCCAGCGGTATATAAATTCGTCCCTTTTCCAGATCCCGCGAAACATCCTGCCAGAAATTGGCAAGCTGCAGCGCCGTGCAAGTCGCATCGGAAAGCCGTTGCCGGTGGTCATCCCGGTAACCGCATAGGTACAGCACCAGCCGCCCAACGGGATTTGCCGAGTACACACAATAATCAAGGACGGCTTCCCAGGTCCCATAGCGCTTGACGACCTGGTCCTGACGAAACGCCTTCAGTAAATCCGCAAACGGCTGCTTCGGAATATCCTTGGCCACCACCGTCTCGCGCAGCGCCACAAATACCGGATGCGCAGGTCTCCCCTCGTAGCAAGCGTCTAACTCCCGCTCCCACCAGTCCAGCAACTCCAGCGCTCGCTCTTTCGATGGGATCTCGTCTCCGAGATCATCCGCCCACCGGCAATACGCGTACACGTTATAGAAATGCTGGTGCAGTTCTTTCGGCAGCAGCCAGGAGACTACATTGAAATTTTCGTAGTGGTGCGTTGCCAGCCACCGCGTGTAGGCCTGCGCTACATCCACCGCGCACCCGTTGGCGGGCAGTTTGGCAGCGATCTCAAGTTCGCCGGGACGCAGCATCAGGAATCCATCGGCTCAAGGCACTTTCTGAATTGGGCTGGAACACTCGTGGATCTGCTTCTCACCCGTCACCCGTCACCAGCGCGGTTTACGGCCTCACGGCCAGCTTGATTTCGCCGCTGCGCGCCTTCATGCGCTCAAACGCCTGTGGCAGATCTACCAGGCCAATCTCTTCGGTGACAAAATCCTGCGCCGATATATCGCCACGGCGGATTGCTTCCATCGCTTCACGGATAAAGCGCGGTGTGTGATGGAACGGTGAAATGATCTTGATTTCCGAATAATGGATGGCTGCCGGCGCGATTTCCACCCGCGTGTCTTTGGGGAGTCCGCTGAAGAAATTCACCACCCCGCCGCGCCGCACCATCGCCAGCGCCTGCTGCCAGGTTGCGGGATTGCCGGCGGCTTCCACAACGCAGTCCGGCCCGCGCTGCTCGTCGGTCAGCGCCTTCACGGCAGCGGCAACGTCGGCAACCTCGGTGACATTGATGGTCGCCACGGCACCCAACTTGCGTGCAACCTCCAACGGAGCTTCCCGCCGGGCCAGCGCAATCACGCGCACGCCGCGGCGCGACAACATGCGCACAAATTTCAGGCCGATGGGACCGCAACCAATCACCGCGGCCGTGTCGCCCGTGCGCACTTCCATCTCATGAATCCCGCGCAGCACGCATGCCAGGGGTTCCACCAGCGCGGCGCTGTGGTCGTCTATTGAGTGCGGCACTTCCAGCATGTTCTCCCGGACGATGCGTCCAGGAATGCGCATGTATTCCGCGTACGCCCCGTTGTTAAAAAGCAGATCCTCGCAAAGATTTTCCTGGCCGCGGCGGCATTGGTAGCAACGGAAGCACGGGGCGGAGTTGGCGGCAATCACACGAACGCCCAGCCGCCATTTCGCGTCCACGCGCTTCCCCATGGCCACAATCTCGCCGACAACTTCGTGGCCAAACACAGCCGGAGGCCGGATCATTTTCGCGTGGTAGCCGCGTTTCCAGACCTTCAGGTCGGTGCCATCGGTCAGCGCCAGGCGCACGCGCAGAAGCACCTCTTCGGCCGACAATGCGGGCACATCGATTTGCTCGATGCGCAGATCTTCGCTGCCGTAGAGCACCGCCGCCGTCATTCTTGACGGCACAAGGATCTTCGTCGGGGCCAGCACTTCTTCCACCCCCATCTCAGTCCTTTTTGTAAATGCTGCTCTCATTGGTGCGTGATCAGGACCTTAAGCGATGTTTCCGTGGGCCTTGCCGCCAGTTCCAGGCCCTCTTGGATTCTACCTAGCGGAAACCGGTGCGTCACAATCTCCATCACCGGCAGTTTCTTCTCCAACACCAGCGCCGCCGCACTCTCTTGGATGTCCACGGCCGCGCTGTAGCTGCCCAAAATTTCTTTCTCGTCAATCCCTATCGCCGCGGCAGGAAACTCAATTTTCGTGACAGGGTCGTTTGCGGCAAACAGAAGCACCCTGCCACCTGGCCGCGCCGCTGCCAAAGCATCTACGACCACGGCCGGGTGCGCTACAGCCACCAGGACCGCGTCTGCCCCCCGTCCTTCGGTACGGGCGTGCAACTCTTCCACAAGCTTATCATTTATGGGGTCAAAAGACTCCACCGCTCCCAACCTCAAGCTTTTCTCGCGCCGCGTGGCCATGGGGTCACTCGTATAGATGCGCGCGCCCTCATATTTGGCAACCATCAGAAGTTGCAGCCCGATGGGGCCGCACCCGGCGATGAGCACCGTCTCGCCAGCCGTGATGCGCGCCTTCTGCACGGCCTTCACGATGGTATTGATGGGCTCGATGAACGTGGCCTCCTCAAACGTCACATTGGCCGGCAGCGCCACGATCCCGCGCGCCGCCACCCAGGGCATCGCTTTCACGTATTCCCCAAAGCCCCCGCCATTCGGCGTGAACCCCCCGGTCAACCCGGTCGTTTTGTACTGCTTGCACTGCGAAAAGAGCCGGTTCTTGCAGTAAAAGCACGCGCCGCAGGGAACGTGGTGGAAACTCATCACGCGGTCGCCTAATTTCCATTTGGTCACGCCACGCCCCAGCGCAACGACGGTTCCGGCCAGCTCATGGCCCAGGATCTGCGGCGGTTCCACATAGCGCTGAAATATCTTCTTGATGTCCGTGCCGCAGATGCCGCAGGCCGCCACCTTAATAAGCACTTCGCCGTCCCGCACCTCCGGCACAGGCACTTCCTCGACGCGCACCACGCCCTTCTCCCGGAACACCCCCGCCCGCATCGTCCTCGGTATCGGCCCCAGCGTCCTCACCTGTTCCACCACCGTCGCCGCCCCGCTCATCGCGCCGCCACCTCTTCTAAGCCCTCACCATCCGGAAACCATCCGTGGGTAAAGAGAGATAGTTTTTTGATGTAGGCTTCCAAAAAGTTCGCTAGTGACAACGCCGCAATGCGGCTGTCTCGCCCCAAGCGAAACAGCGCTGGTAGCTGCATCGGATGCCTTCCCAAATAAAGCAGAACTCCGCCGAGACGTATCTTCCCCTTCTCATTAACAGTCATATCCAGATCCATAGGAAGCTCTTTGTCATCGCTGTCAGAAATGACCCGGATCGCCACAGCCGGTCGGCCACATTTCTGTGCTGCGCTCAATACACCAAAGCTTTCCATGTCCACGAACTCGGCAAAAGGAGCCAATTGCGCCTTTTCTTCGACCGTTCTGACAATGTGATCGGAAGTAAGCAGCAACCTGGCTCGAACTGCCTTTTGTTCCCACGCGTTCAGCGTCAATCCTCGGCCACAGGTCAATGTCTCGGATTTGCCCAATAGTTGAACCGCTTCCGAAACCATTACTGTTCCGGGCTTTAGTTGCGGTCGCAAAGCTCCTGCAAATCCTGCCGCAATACAAAAATCATGCGATTTTGTCAGAACCGCCGTGGTCGCGCTTTGAGCATTCTCAAGCCCCATTCCGCTCACTACAAAATCTACTGCCGCTCGTCCGATCATTGCTTCATGAACGGTGATTCCGTTGATCTCCCGTGACGACAGATTCCGCAACTTGCGCCACGGCGCAAACTCCGCTTCCACCGCAAATGTAACCAGCACCCTCATCTGAACTTCCTTGCTTCTTTGCTTCTTTGCTTCCTCCCTCACCCCTCCGCCAACTTCATCTTCTTCGCCCGCCCCGCCCTCACATATCCATTCGCCTGATACCACCGCACCGCGCGTTCCAGCGCCGCCGCCACCGGCCCCGGCTGAAATCCCAATTCCCGCCGCGCGCGCGAAGCATCCACAAACATCTTGTGCCGCGCAATCTTCACGCCTTCCACGGGAATCCCCGGCTCTTTCCCAATCAATCGCGAAAACGCACTTTCCACGTAGGCTACACCCAACGCCACCCCGTGCGGGATTTTCATCCCCGGCGCCGGCAAACCCGTGATCTTCGCCAGCGTGTCCAGCAATTCCTTCAGCGTCAGATTCTCCGCACCCAGCAAATACCGCTCGCCAATCTTGCCCTTCTCCGAAACCAGCAAATGCCCCGCCGCGCACTCCTCCACGCCCACGAAGTTCAATCCCGTCTCGACGTAACCCGGCATCTTCCCATTCAGAAAATCCAAAATAATCTTTCCCGTTGGCGTGGGCTTCCAATCCCAGGGCCCCACCGGCGTGGTGGGCATCGCCACCATCACCGGCAACCCTTCCTTCGCCGCGTTCAACACTTCCTGTTCGGCCATCCATTTCGAGCGCTTGTAGTGCCCGATCATCTCCTCGAGATTTGCCTCCGTGAATTCGTTGGGGAGTTCGGGCCGGTCCACCGCGATCGTCGCCACGGTGCTGGTGTAAATCAATTGGCCGACGCCGGCGTGCTTCGCGGCTGCCAACAAATTCTTCGTCCCGCCCACGTTCGAATCGTAAATGTCCTGCGGATGCTTCGCCCACAGCCGATAATCCGCCGCCACGTGAAACACGCGCTGCACGCCGTTCATCGCGCGTTCCAGCGAGGCCGCGTCGCGCAGATCCCCCGTCACGTACTCCAGCGGCAAATCGCTGATCGCGCGATTGCTGCTCGAAGCACGCACTAGCACGCGCACATCATCGCCGCGCGCCACCAATTGCCGCGCCACATGGCTGCCCAGAAATCCCGCCGCGCCCGTCACGAGTGTCGTCATGGCTTCCGCACGCTTTCCCGCTTCTCGCCCAGCCCGCCGCCGAATTGCCACGCCAGCATCTTCCAGGCGTCGCCCGCTTTGCGATTCACTCCCAGCAGGGCCGCCGTCTCAAAGCCGGAGTGACACGAGCACGTCTCGCACCGCGGGTTCATTCCCCGCCCAAAATTCTCCCAGAGCGTATCCTCCAGCAGCGCTTTATAGCTTTTCTCCAGGCTATAATTCAGCAGATAGCAGGGACCCGACCAGCCACCCGGCCCGTACACTGGGCTCCCCCCCACGCTGCAATCGAGTTCGCGTTCGCCGCGCAAATATTCCAGGTAAACCGGCGACACCAGCAAATTATAATCACTCAGGGAATCGCTGATTTCCGCGAACCGGTGGTGCATCTCAGCGTGGAATTTGGCGCTAGCGTCCCGGCAGACTTTTCCGGGCAGGTACACCGGCGCAAGCATGTAGCCATCCACGTGCATCCCATGGAGTTTCGCATACAGCGCCTCCAGATCCCGCACATCGCTGTCCGGATATACCGTCGATGTCACCACCACAAAAAAGCCCGCATTCTTCGCGGCCTTCACGCCATCCAGCGCCTCCGCAAATTGTCCCGGCTTGCCCGCGCGGGAGTCGTGGACGGCTTCCGTGCCGTCAAGCTTCACGTTCCAAAACAAATTGGTCTCCGGCGGGATCATGTGCAAACACTGCCGAATCAGCGTGCCATTCGTACATAGGAAAAGATGCTTGCCGCGGTCCAGGATCGCGCGCGTCAACTCCGCGATTCCCTCATACTCCAGCGGTTCGCCGCCGCAGATAGCCACCACGGGCACGTCGCACTCCTCCATCGCCGCCAGGCATTGCTCCACGCTGAGCGGCGTCCGGCGCTGCGATGGCGCTTGCCCATTACCGCCATTCGATCCGCCGCACGCGCCCGCACGGCCGCCCAGAGGGTCCAGCGTGAGCATGACCGCGAATTTCGGCTCGCCGCGCAGTTTCTGCGTCGCGAGATGCTTGGCGGAATCGAAAATCAGCCGGAGGGGATACCGCATTGTTTTGCTTCGGAAGCGCTGCGCTCGCGTGCCGTATACAGGCCGCGGCGCACACGGAATTCGCCCGGCCGGAACTTAACGGCGCAATATTCCTGCGCCCGGCTGGCTTGATTGCGATAACGCGCCAGCGCATACACCGGGAACGAATTCTTGTAGAGGTGATACTTCAAATAAAAAACGCCGGGGAAGCCCGTGCCGGTGAAATCCTCTTCGCTCCAGGAACCATTGGCATTCTGTTGCTGCACCAGGTACGCGGCGGCGCGCGCGATCGCCGGATCGTCGGGATCCGCGCCCGCGAGCAATCCAATCAATCCCCAGGCGGTCTGCGATGGCGTGCTATTGCCCTGCGCCTTGGTGGAGACCGCCTCATAGCTGCGCAGCGACTCGCCAAAGCTCCCATCGGCTTTCTGCACCTGCCGCAGCCAGGCGACGGCGCGCACGCAATAATTCTGCGCCGTCAGCGACACGGTCTCCAGCGCTCGCAAAACGCCGCTTGTGCCGTACACGTAATTCACGCCCCAGCGCCCAAACCACGATCCATCCTTGCTCTGATCTTTCATCAGGAACTGCACGGCCTTCTGAACCACCGGGTGATCGCCGGGCCACCCGAACCGCCCCAGGCATTCCACTACCCGCGCGGTGACGTCTGCCGTAGAAGGATCGATCATCGCGTTATGGTCCGCGAAGGGTATATTGCAAAGGATCTGCCGGTTGTTGTCGCGGTCAAAAGCGCCCCATCCGCCATCGCGGTTCTGCATGCTGAGCAACCACTGAATTCCCCGGCGCATTGCTGATTCCATGCGCTTCTCGTCCGGGAATTTCACCCGCTGCAACGCCATCAAGACGAACGCGGTGTCATCCACGTCGGGATAAAAGTCATTGCGGAACTCAAACGCCCAGCCGCCCGGCTCGGCGTCCTTGTTCTTGATCTGCCAATCGCCCTTGCCCAGGACCTGCTTCGTCAGAATCCACTCCGCCGCCTTCACCAACGCCGGATGATCCGCAGGCAATCCCGCTTCCTCAAGAGCTACCATGGCGATACACGTATCCCATACGGGGGAAACGCAAGGCTGCAGGCGAATAGTGTCGCCTTCCTCAATCTCAAACCGCGAAAACTCCTTGATCTCCCGCCACGTAATCGGATCTTCCGGCCCATGCCCCAGCGCCATCAGCGCAAAAATCGAGTTCATCATCGAAGGATAGATGGCCGCGAGCCCCTCGGTCCGCTCCATGTGCTGCAGCATCCATTCCTTGGCTTCCTTGATGGCCTTTTGCCGCAACGGTTTCCACGGCAGCTTCTCGTACAGCTTCAACCCGCGGTCCACCGCGAGAAACAGGTTTTTCCAGGAGAGGATCTGCTTGCTCCAGTTGAATGCCGCCGTTTTCTGCGTGGGATCCTTGAACAGTTCGTCCACCCGCGCGTGTTCCGGCAGGCGAAACTCCGGCCGCACCGACGACAATATCGCCATCGGAATCACGATCCCGCGCGTCCAAGAAGACATCTCGTAAATATTGAAATAGAACCAGTTCGGCAGCAGCACCAATTCCGGCGGAATCGCCGGCACCAACTCCCAGCCCACGGCTCCCACCAGCGCCAGATAAAAACGCACGTAGGAATTCGTGTGTTCCAGTCCGCCCAGGCGGTGAACGGCCTCGCGCGCCTTGATCATATGCGGCGCGTCAGGAGAATCCCCCGCCAGCTTTAGCGCGAAATAGGCCTTCGAGGTGGCATTGAGTTCCGAGGCGCCGCCAGGATAAATCGGCCAGCCGCCATCGCCCATCTGCTTCCGCCGGACATAGTTGGCCAGCTTGGCGATGCGCGCCGGATCGGCCTTGTCAAGTACGTGCAGGTAGTAGATGTAATCGGATTCGAGGGTGGTATCGGCCTCGAGTTCGCCGTGCCAATACCCTTCCTCAGCTTGAATGGATAGGAGATACTCGGTGCCGTTCTCGACGGCCTTTTCCACCTGCTCCGCCCAAGTCTCCTGACGCCATGGTGATGGCGCGGGCGCGACCGGCAACTCCTCCCCAATACGTATGTACGAGCCCATCTCGGCTCCCCCTCAGGCGAAATGCAGTACTCCCCCAAATATCCTAAGCTGCTTTCAACAGCTCAGCTAACTACCCTATTGCCTTACACTTCCAAAAGACCACCATAGAAAATCAATACTCGAGTATGTGCAGTACCCATTATCCCTGTCCCCGGAAAATCGGTCAACGAATAAGATGCCGCCGCTAAGACCCCGAGTTGTCGCAAAATGTCACATTTGCACCCTGGGAGTCCCTTCCAGAATTTGATGTACCAGCGCCTCTAAAGGTTCCGCCAGACTGTCGCCCTGCCTTTGCGACACCGATGGCTTTTCCGGCAGCAACTTGGCAGGCAGCCGCATCCAGAGCCGTGCCGGAGAAGGAAGCCTTCCCGGTATTTTCAGCATCCTTCTCTCTCTAACTCAATTCCTAATCTCTCCGCTTCGCCTCTAACTTTTTGACACGCTCCGCCAACTCCGGCAGCCGCGCGAACCACCCATATTGCTCCTTGAATTTATCTAGCGGTCGCGCTGGAGTTCCCCAAACCGTCTCCCCACTTCGAATAGTCTTGCCATTGAGAATACCCGACTGCCCGCCTGCGGTCGCTCGATCTTCCAGCGTGCAATGTTCCCCCATCCCTACCTGTCCTCCGCAGACCACGTGATGCCCCAGCTTGCAGGAACCTGAGATGCCCGTCTGCGCCGCAACTACGGTGTGCTCGCCGATCTGGACGTTGTGGCCCACGTGCACCAGATTGTCCAGCTTCACGCCCGCGCCGAGCCGCGTGTCGTCCAGCGAACCGCGGTCCACCGTCGTATTCGCTCCAATCTCCACATCCTCGCCAATCTCCACGATCCCTGCCTGCGGAAATTTCCAGTATCGCTCTCCATCAAACGCATACCCGAATCCATCGGCGCCGATGACTGCCCCCGCGTGAATCTCCGCGCGGCTTCCCAAGCGCACTCCGGCATACAGCGTCACATGCGGGTGCAGGCGGCAATCCTCGCCAATCCAGCATCCTGCGCCAATCACGCAGTGCGCGCCGATTTGCGTGCCCTCTCCCACGCGTACGTCCTCGCCGATCACCGCATACGGCCCGATGCTCACGTTCGCTGCGACTCGAGCAAGCGGCGCTACAATCGCCGTCGGGTGGATCCCGCTGGCAATCGGTCGCCGCTCCAAAAGAATCGCCGCCGCCTTTGCAAAGGCCACCTTGGGCTGCGCACTGCGCAGGACCGTCTTCCCCGGCAGGTCAATTCCTTCCCCCGCCACCACGCAAGCCGCTGCCGAAGCCACCGCGCGCTCCGCATGCTTTGCCGTCTCGACGTAAATCAAGTCATGCGATCCCGCGCGCTCCGGCGCGGCCACACCGGTCAATTCCAACCGGCCGTCACCTTCCACCTTCGCCCCAACGGCTTGCGCCACATCCTTCGCTGTGCTTTTCATCGCCCGCTTCTCCTCTGCTTCTGCTTCACCCTCGCGGTTCTCTTCTCTTCACAAAAAATCATACAAAGGCGGTTCACCCTGCGGCCGGTTTTTCCACCTCGCGTGGACCCACACCCACTGCTCGGGATGCTTGCGGATAATCTCCTCGATCACTTTGGTAAAGCGCCTGGTGTTTTCCAGGACGTCGCGCTCGGCATCTCCCGTGCGCACCAGTTCCACCGGCGGCTCGAAGCGCAAGCGGTACTTGCGAAGATTTTCATCCCAATAGGCGTAGCCGGGCACCACCGCGGCATCCGTATGCAGGGCCACGCGCGCAATTCCGGTCGTCGTGCATGCCGGCGTGCCAAAAAAATCCACGTACGCCCCTTCCTCCGGCATGGTGTTCTGGTCCGCAAGGATTCCGATCGTTCCCGCCTCTTTCAGCACCCTTAGCATCACGCGCGCCGATTCGTTCTTGAAGATCGGCCGGTTCCCCGAAAGTCCGCGATACTGATTCACCAGGCGGTCCAGCGGCTCGTTGTCCAGTGGCCGCGCCATGTAATGCAGCGGGAATCCGTACAGCCCATGCGCAAACGAGGAAAGCTCCCAGGCGCCGATGTGGCCGGTGAGGTAGAGCACCCCCTTGCCGCGGCTCTGCCCCGCAAGAAAATTCTCGTGCCCATCAAGAATTACGATCTGTTCGATATTTTCACGCGTGTACTTCGGAAACCGCGCGAACTCGGCGGCCATCCACCCCAGATTGCGCGTCATCTTGCGCATAACGCCGCAGCGCTGCGCGTCTGTCCAATCGGGAAACGCCAGCCTCAGGTTAAACTCCGCTGTCTTGCGCAGTTTGGACCTCGACAGAAACAGCAGGCGTGTTCCCGCTGCCGCGACGCTTCGCGCCATCGGTCGCGGCAGGATGCCCAGCATCTTTACCGCGCTCCATGCCACCGCATATTGCAGCCATTCCTTCATCAGGGCTGAGTGTCTTCCCGTCCTTTCGCGTCAGTATGACGGACTTCCGCCATTCCAAGATACACTTAGAATCTTAGAGCCGGCGATCCGTGAACCTAACTGACAACTCCAGCCGTGATGGCGATTCCCTCTCGATGGCCGCGCGCCTCCTCTGGCTTGTCCTAATTATCGCCACGCTCTATCTCTGCTATTTCCACAATTTAGGCGCCATCGGCCTGGTGGGGCCGGACGAGCCGCGCTACGCCTGGATTGCCCGTGAAATGCACGAATCCGGCGACTGGATCACGCCCCGCCTCTATGGCAAGCCCTGGTTTGAAAAGCCGGTCCTTTATTATTGGGGCGCGGCGCTCAGCTTCAAATTCTTCGGTGTGAGCGAGGCCGCGGCGCGTTTCCCCAGCGCCTTAGCTGCGCTGCTGGCGACCCTGGCCATGGCCTGGCTGGCCTGGCGGGTCTATGGTCCGTGGACCGCGCGCTGGTTGCTGCTTCTTCTGCCCACCACCGTGGGCATGATTGGTTTTTCGCACGCCGCGGCCACAGACATGCCCTTCGCCGGAACGCTCACAATCGCAATGGTTTTTGCCGCCGGCATCCTTGGGCTCGTTCCACCCGCTGGTCTCTCGCTTCATGCACCGAAGCTGAGCTTGTACACAAACACGCGTCCCAGGCGTCTAGTCAGTCTGCTCTTCTTTGGCTTTTTCCTCGGACTCGCCACGCTCGCAAAGGGACCTGCCGCCATCGTTCTTTCCGGCGGCGGCGTATTGTTGTGGGCGGCATTCACCAGACGCTGGCGTGACGCCTTCCGCTGCCTTCATCCGTTGGCCATCGCCAGCTTCTGTCTCACGGCCCTCCCCTGGTACATCATCTGTTCCCGGCGCAATCCCGACTTCTTCCGCGTGTTCATCATCGAGCACAATTTCAAGCGCTACCTCACCCCCGAATTCCAGCACATCCAGCCCTTCTGGTATTACGTTCCTGTACTTCTCATCGCCTTTGCTCCATGGACTCTGGCGCTTCTCTGGTCCACCCTCTTCGGAGCATTGCGCGCCTGGCCGCAACGCCGCCCCTCCGACGCCACGCTCCTGGCCTTGTGCTGGGTCCTCTTCTGCCTCGTATTTTTCTCCATCTCCAAATCGAAGCTGCCCGGCTACATCCTCCCCGCCGTCCCACCCATCGGCCTGCTTCTTTCGAGAGCATACGCGCGCCTCGTTCCGCAAGAAGGGTGGACGTTTCGTTTGCTCTTACTCGGTGGCGCCATCCCGATGGTCCTCGTGACGCCAGTGCTCTGGTCCTTCTACTTCGGCCGTTCTGGACCCACTGCGAAGGCGGCCACGGGAGCGGGCTGGGTTTTGCTGCTCTTGGGTCTCGCAAACTTGCTCTTGGCCGCCAGGAAAAGGGCAAAGCAAAGCGCATTCGCTCTAACCTCGCTCTGCGTAGTACCGATACTCGCCCTTCTTCTGTTCTTCAACCACATGGCGCCGCTGTTTCTGCCTTGGGATCCCTCTGGGAAAACACTCGCCGAAAACTTGCGTGCCGCGAACATTCCACCTGAACAGACTTACGTAGCGGCCATGCGACGCGGGCAGCAATTCAGCCTCAGTTTTTACCTGCACCAGGAAATTCAGACGTGGGATCAAAACCAGCCCAAAGAAGGCTACCTGCTTCGGAATTCCAGGGATTGCCAACACTTTGTGAAACCGCCATGGGTGTGCGCAACCGACCCGGTCGAGCTCCAGACAAGTGGCTGGTTCGTTTACAAAGTCCAGCGCAGCGACTCAGTGAGCAGTCGGCACGATGGCAGTGGACTTGGCGGGAGCGGCCTTGGGGGCAGCGGGCTTCACTGGGACGGGCTCGAAGTTCGTAATCGGCAGCCGCGCTAGGAAAAACGTCACTACCCGATTCTCGTACGTACGCTTCTCGTCATCCGGCAGGTTCACGAAATTCCCGTGCGCGACGATGGCCATTTCCCGAGGCTCGCCCGCCTTCAAAAACATCTCACGCGTGATCGCGGCGAGTTCCGGATCATCCGCTGCGCCAATGAACAAGACCGGCACGCCGGACGCGGACAGGCGCTTCAGTTTCGCGGAGAGTGGCGGATCATTCTTGTAAGCGTAGTTCAGCCATTCAAAACTCGTCTGCGCGGACTTCACCATCATCGGGAATCCACCCACGCCGGTCTTATCCACGCCGATCTTCACCATCTGTTTCGGGTTGTCGTACACGGAGTCGAGCACCAGCGCGCGCACGCGAGGATCCCTCTCCGCCTCGCGCAGCGCGGCATAAGCGCCCAGATTGTAGCCCCACAAACCAAAGCGCGCGGCATCCACGTCATTTCGTGTAGCCAGCGTATCGATGGCGGCGCGCACCTCGTCCGACTCGCGATAGCCGAATGTGGTCAAGCCGTCATTCCCGCCGTGAGCCGCAAAATCAAACACGAACGAGTTGTACTGATGGTCCTGCAGCGAGGAAACCAACGTGAGCAATTCGCCCCGGCTGGATTGATAACCGTGGCAAAGAATGATTGTCGGCGCTCCCCGCAACCCGGGGAAGAACCAGCCTTTGCGGGTGCCCAGGCCCGCCACCGTAAAGTCCACTTCATCGGGGCGGCCCGGGAAAGTCTCCATATTGATCTCTGAACTCGTGCGCTGCGGCTTCACAATCCAGTAGATCAGCACCCCGGAAATGACCGCCGTGGCGACCAGGGCAAAAAACACCAGTGCCAGAATCACGGTCACAAGTTTCATGTACCAACGTGTTGGATACCGCAATTCGTACAGGATCGACATGGGCTTTGGGCTTCAGGGCCGGTCCGCTGGACGGCCGCCTCACTTTTCTTTCTCAGCCGTTGCTCAGGCTACAGCCGCATCCTATCATGCGTTTTCGCGCCCCTCCCTTTTCATCTCTCCCCCCTGTGCCCGATTCGTATCGCCCCGCAGTTTCGCATTTGGCGGTCCACGCACCGAATCGGATATTATGGCTACTGGGCTGGGGGACGCCCTGCCACCCTATCCATGAACATCGTTGACCTGCGCCAGACGACTGTCCGCCAAATCGAGCCTCTGCTGCTCGAAGAAGCTCGCCATTGGCGCGAAGAACTTCACTGGGACTACCGCAGCGCGACAGACCTCATCAAGCGCTTCCTGGAGGCGCGCGCTCTTTCGGGCTGCGTGGCTTTTGACCACGGCATCGCGGTGGGCTATGCCTTTTACGTGCTGGAGGATCACAAAGGGCTGATTGGCGACTTGTTTGTCTCGCCGAGTTACGACCAGGAACCCATCGGCCGGCGCCTTCTGGATGAAATGCTATTCTCCATGCGCGCGCTGCCCCAATTGCAGCGCATCGAAGCCCAGCTCATGCCTTTCGGCGGACCCGTGGAAGACGCGCTGCGCGACCAGGGTTTCCGGCTGCACACGCGGCAATTCATGCTCTTCGACCTGCTGAAGAAGGCCGAAGGTGCGCCCAGCATCAACTCCGGCATGCGCCTGGATCGCTGGAATGACCGCTACATGGAGTCGTGCGCCAAGCTGATCTACCTGGCCTATGCGAATCACGTTGATGGCGATATCAATGATCAGTACCGCTCGCGGCACGGCGCGCTGAAATTCCTGAAGAACATTATTCTGCTTCCCGGCTGCGGTCAGTTTGTGCCCAACGCCTCATTCGTCCTGCGCCATCCCGGAAGCGAAGATCTGGTCGGCGCTGTCCTCACCAGCGAAGTCTCCCCCGGCGTCGGCCACACCACGCAGATTTGCGTCATGCCGGGGTTTCAGGGGCACGGCCTGGGGCGGCTTCTTATGCTCACAGCGGCGGAAGCCCTGCGCGCCCTGAAGTTCACGGAACTCACGCTCACCGTCACCTCGGAAAATCGCACCGCCGTCCATCTTTACGAACGCCTTGGCTTCTCCACCGTCAAATCCTTCACCGCCGGCGTCTGGCCGCGTTGAAGTTGTCAGTAGTCCGTTTTCAGTAATCAGTTCACGATGGTGTTGAGAGTCGGCGAATTGGAGACGACGCGCAGGTGAAGCGGTCCCGCTACGAAGGTGTCCCTCCAGTGCGATGCGAGCGGTTCGTCAGCCAGAACAAAATCGCATGTGATATCAAATGTGCGATCGACTCCCGGCGCAAATGTCCACCTTTTGATTGAATCTTCCACGGCCCCCACCAGCAACGGATGGCCCTTGGTAGCCTTTGCCTCACCAACGCTGCCATCAGAGGCCACGGAAACGTGGACGATCACAGTTCCGCTGATTCGAGTTTGCCGGGCAAGAGGCGGATACAGGATGCCCTCAAAGTGAACAATCCTGAAATCTGGATGGCCCGCGAATAACGCATCAAGATCAACCGCACCCGATCGGTACTTCTGCCATGCTTTGTCAAACTCATCCCCAGGCAACCAACGAATATCCTCGCCTTGTGCCGCCGCCTGCCCCAACGCGTACCCAAAACTCGCCATCTTTGCCAGCCCCGCAAAGTTCCATTCCTCGCGGAACACATCGGCGGGCTTATGATAATGGTTGTCCACATAATCCTTGGCTTGCGCCTCGCCCCACGCCAAATCGTGGCCCGCGAACTTCAGGCCTTGTCCGATGGAAAACGACGGAACGCCCACGCGCGAAAGGCTGAAATGGTCGGAGCGGTAGTAATGCCCCGCTTCCGGATGCGCGTCCGGACGAATGGCTAGCCCAAATTCCCCAGCGATTTTCTCGACGGTCGGGTAGAACGTCGTGCGCTCGGCGCCGCTGACTTCCACTTCCTCGGGAATCCCGATAGGTTCAAGCGCGTCGTAATTCAGATCCAGGACGGGATCTACGGGCAATTCTAGTGAATGTTTGCCAAGATACTCGGAGCCCAACAGCCCCTGCTCCTCCGCCGTGACCGCAGCAAGGAGAATCGAGCGTGTCGGTGTGGGCTTCGTGGCGCCCCAAGCGCGAGCAATTTCCAGCAAGATGCCGCAGCCGGTGCCATTGTCAACCGCGCCGTGATAGACGTTGTCGCTGCTCTTCGTCCTATCAATGCCGAAATGATCGTAATGCGCCGTGTAGAGGACCGCTTCTCCTCCTTTGTCGTAATCGGCTCCCTCAACCATTCCCAGGACGTTCCGCGAACTGAACGGCCGCAGCGCGCTCACCACATGCGCCTTCAGGTGTACCGGCAACTCGATCGGCTTGAACTCCCGCGATTGCGCCTGCTGGAACAGCTTGTCCAGGTCGAGTCCCGCCATGCTGACAAGCTTCCGCGCCACCTCTTCCTGAATCCACGAAGCCGCCTCCAGCTTTGGCGTGCCATCCAACTTCAAGTAGGACCGCTCTCCGCCCCACGAATTGCGCACCACGTCCCACCCGTAACTCGCCAGGTCCGTGCGGTGAATGATCAGTGTAGCCACAGCCCCGCGCCGCGCCGTTTCCTCATATTTATAAGTCCAGCGCCCGTTGTACGTTAGCGCCTTCCCCTTGAAAAAGCTGGGGTCATCGGAAATGGGCTCGTTCACAAAGAGCAGCGCGACCTTGCCTTTCAGGTCGTAGCCCTTGTAGTCGTCCCATTTTTCTTCCGGCGCCGTGATGCCGTAACCCACAAAAACAATCGGCGCATCGATATTCGCGACCTCCGTCTGCGTTTCGTTGCTGGTCACAAAGTCGTCAAGATTCCGAAGCACCAGCGGCTCCCCGCTCGACGGCACCAGCGCAAAGCTCGTCTCCGGCAAAGTTTTAACGCCAACCATGGGCACGCTCTGGAAGTACGTGCCGTTCTCCCCGCCAGGCTTCAACCCATAGCTCTTGAATTGCGCCGCGATGTAGTCGGCGGCAGCATCGCCTCCCTTCTGGCCGGTGCCGCGGCCTTCCAGCGCGTCGCTCGCCAGATATTTCACATGTTGGCGTATTTTCTCAGCCGCAATTTTCGGCGCGTGCGATTTCGCCGCCAGCAGGACGCCGCCAAGAACCGCTGCCGCCGCAAAAATGACCAGCTTTCTCATTCCCTGCCCCCGACTCGGAAATTGTGCGAAAGAAAACTCTAACAAATAAACTGCCGCTGTGTCGGAAAAAAAATCATGCAAATAAGGCGCCTCCCGTTCTCGTGTTTGGAACCGGGGCCAGGGAGGGTGTTAACCTAAGCGCATGGCAGAAGACAGTCGAACCTCGATTGCGGCGGAGCACGGCAGGTACCGCGCCCTCATGGAAATCTCAAGCGCCATCGCCAGCCAGCCGAACTTGCAGGCTGCCCTTCAGAGTTTGAGGAACCTCCTGTCAAAAGTGGTTGCGTTTGATTCGGTTGCACTCCTGTTGTTGGACGACAGCGGACATTCCCTGCGGTTACTTGCACTCGGCCACGGTCCGGACAGCCCAACGGTGGACATCGGGACCGAAGTTCCTTACGTCAAGGGGACCGCCATAGATCAGGCACTGAGTGAGCGAAAGCCCGTCTTTATCCAGAACATACAAGTGGAATTGCGGAAGATGCCCGAGGTCGTGGCGCGGATCCCGGTGGACATTCCGCACAGCGCGTACGTCTTTCCCGTATTGACGTCGCGAAAGGCGTTGGGCGTATTGGTGTTTGCCATTTCGAAAGCAGGCGAATTCGGCTCCGACGACCTGGAGTTGATGAGCTCCGTATCATCGCATGTGGCCGTTGCCCTGGAGAGCGCGCTCGCCTTCGATGCGGCCGAGGAATACCAACGCGAACTGGCACGCGAGCGGGATCAGCTGAAGCTTCTGCTGGAGATCAATAACCATATTGTGGCGAAGCTGGATATCCACGAACTGTTTCACTCCGCGGCGGTTTCGATTCGCAAGTACTTCGGCAACGATTTCGCCAGTTTTTTCCTGCTTGACCGGCAGGCCAAACAGATGGAGTGTGCGGTCCTCGATTTCCCTGGAAGCTGGGGATTCATGACGGACAGCACTGTGACGAAGATGACGCAAGAAGACATAGAGAAAATGAGAACGCGAACGACCGAGATCTGGTCAAGGCTTGAACTCGACCGCCTGCCGGAGGTGGTTACCGAACCCTTGAGGGCCGAGTCGATCATGTCTATGGCCGCCGTGCCTCTTGTCATTTCGCAAGGGCCCATTGGCGCGTTGGCGCTTGGGAGCAGGCGGCTGAACCATTTCAAGCAAACGGATGCCGATCTCCTGACCCAAATCGGCTATCAGATTTCCTTGGCGTTGGAGAGCGCAGTGGCCTATGGGCGGTTGACCGCATGGAAGGACCGCCTGGAGGATGAGCGGCTCTATCTCGAATCTGAAATCCGCTCGGAATCCAACTTTGACGACATCGTGGGCAACAGCCCCGCGCTCAAAAAGGTGCTTGACCAGGTTTCAGTCGTCGCCACCACGGAATCCTCCGTTTTGCTTTACGGCGAGACCGGCACGGGAAAGGAATTGATTGCGCGAGCCATACACAACCTCAGTCCACGGCGCGAACGGACGTTCGTGCGGCTGAATTGCGCAGCGATTCCATCGGGGCTTATCGAGAGTGAGCTGTTTGGACATGAAAAGGGGGCCTTCACGGGCGCGCTGATGCAGAAGCGCGGCCGATTTGAACTGGCGGACAGAGGCACGCTGTTCTTGGACGAAATCGGCGACATCAGCCTGGAACTGCAACCAAAGCTCCTGCGCGCTTTGCAGGAGCGGGAGTTTGAGAGGTTGGGTAGCACGAAGACGATCCGGGTCAACGTTCGCCTTATCGCCGCAACCCATAGAGACTTGTCAACAATGATCCGCAATGGCCAATTCCGAGAGGATCTCTTCTACCGCTTGAGTGTCTTCCCGTTGGAGATACCGCCGCTTCGAGAGAGGCGGGAGGATATTCCTCTGCTTGTTCACTACTTCGTTTCCAGGCTATCTCGCCGCATGAGAAAGCAGATCAAAACCGTGCCGAAGCAGGCCATGGACGCACTGGTGAATTGCGATTGGCCCGGCAATATACGAGAACTTCAGAATTTCCTGGAGCGCGCGGTCATCCTCACGCCCGGGGAAGAACTAAAAGTGCCTATTTCAGAGCTCCAAAAGGCAAGATCGCAGAGCAGGACGGCTAAGGTTTCCTCATTTCAGGCCGCAGAGCGCGAAGTGATTATCAGTGCGCTAAGGATGTCGAGAGGCCGGCTCTCCGGTCCCGGCGGTGCAGCGGAAAGTCTCGGGCTGAAGCGTACGACGCTGCAGAACAAGATGCGCCGCCTGAATATCACCAAGAAAGACTTCCAGCAACTCCCCTAAGCAGACCTGCCTGCCCGGATTAGGGCGTTGCCCGGATTGGGGCAGCGCCGCCCCACGGGCACTTCAAACCTTCTCATTCATTTTCATCGCTTTAGCAGCACCGAGACACTGGCGCCTTACATGCATACTTGTGAGTGCATAGCCACAGAGCCTCAGATCAAAGAGCCTCCGGAGGTCATTGATGCAAAGGGCTGAACTTCAGGACTTCACGAACGCCACCATGCTACGCCTCGAAGGCCGCTTGGTCGGGTCGTGGGCAAACAGTGTCCTGGCTATGGCGAGGACGTGCCCGTTTACCACGAGGCTGCTGGTGGACTTGACGGACGTCTCCTACGTGGATGCTTCTGGAGAAGAAGTCCTGAAGTCGCTTGCTGCCATCGGCGCTGAGTTCGCTGCAGAAAGTTGCTACTCCCGTGATATCCGTGAACGCCTGGTCTTACCGCAAGAGCAAAAAATCGTGGTGCCCCGTAGCCCCGCGGTAGGAAACAGTGGTTCGCACTGTCCGCCTCGGCCGGACCCGGGCGAATCCACGGTTCGCCCGGGTGTCCGCCGTTCCAGTGAGGTGCACGATCATGCTCGGTTTGCGCAAAAGAGATAGCTGGGGGAACTATCGAGAAGTACGCAGGTATGCCACACCATCGGAAATCAACTCCTATTTCTGTGACCATCATGAGCTTCTCTTGTGGATGGCTCTTGTAATCACCGGCACGGAAGAAGCAGCCGAATCCTCCATCGCGGAGGCGTGCGAGGACACCACTCGCCGGGAATCCGTATTTCTTGATTGGCTGGGCAAATGGGTGCAATTCGCCGTGGTTCGCAGCGCGATTGCTGCGATTAAAGAGGGTATTGCGAACTCAACCATGTTGTACGAGGGCCAGTCCTGTGGACACGGTGAACACGCGGGACTCTCCGAAGCGGAAATTCTTGTTCTGAGGACGATCGAGCCGAGGGTAATCTTCACCGATCTCGATCCCCTGGTTCGTTCCGTCCTGATTTTGCACACCCTTCGAAACACCACAATTTACGACTGCGTCGTTACGCTGCATGTGCCGGGTGCAACTGTGAAGGCCGCCTATTGTCGCGCACTGAGATGGCTACGCGCGCGGCAGAGTTCCTACGCCGCTCCGGCTGCGGACTTACGCTTGCAGGCCGGGTGAGGTCGCGGTGCGTCCCGGAGAGGCCTTTTGCCTGTCGAAACTGCTTCGACGCCGATTCATGCGACCCAGTCCAAGGTGCAGCCAATGAGCACAATGACGCAAGTTGAGCAGGCTAATGCGCCGCTGGTAGCCAGTGGCACTGTGAGTCTTGCCGAGGGCCGGTGGCTCATCACCGCGGCTGTAATGCTCGCTACCTTCATGGAAGTGCTGGACACCACCGTCGTCAGCGTCTCCTTGACGCACATCGCAGGAAGCCTCTCGGCGACGCCTAACGAAGCTACTTGGGCGCTCACCTCTTACTTGGTGGCCAACGGTATTGTCATTCCGATTTCAGGATGGCTGGCAAATCGCATCGGACGGAAGAACCTGCTCCTGCTCTCCACCGCCGGTTTCACAATCGCCTCCTTGCTCTGTGGCATTGCACCCAGCATGGGCCTGCTGGTAACCTTCCGCGCCATTCAAGGTGCTTGTGGTGGTTCACTGCAACCTATGTCGCAAGCTGTGATGTTGGAAGCCTTCCCTCCCAAAGAACACGGAAAAGCGATGGCCATCTGGGCGATGGGGGCCATTGTGGCGCCCGTGCTGGGACCCGTTCTGGGCGGCTGGCTAACCGACAACTTCTCCTGGCGTTGGGTCTTTTACATCAACCTGCCGGTAGGCTTGCTTTCTATTTTCATGATCAAAGGCTTCCTAAAAGACCCGCCATATATCCGACGTTCATCAGCGGCAGTCGATTCCTGGGGGTTGGCGACCTTGGTCGTTTGGGTGGCTGCGCTCCAGATCATGCTGGACAAAGGGCAGGAAGAGGATTGGTTTGATTCGAGATTCATCGTGGCTCTGGCTGTGGCGTTTGTGGTGGGGCTCCTGGCCTGGATAGCGCGCGAGTTGAATACTCAGCACCCAGTAGCGGATCTTCGCATGTTTCGAAATGTGCCATTTGCTGCAGGTACTGTTGCGATGGCAGTCGTCGGCTTCGTGATGTACGGCGGCCAGATCAGCATTTCACTCTGGCTGCAGACGCTTCTAGGTTATCCCTCAATGCAAGCGGGTATTGCCATGATGGCCATGGGAATTGGAGCGGCTCTCGCTATGCCGATAGCCTCCCTCTTAATGCATAGGTTTGATCCTCGCAAGGTCTTTGCGTGCGGAGTGCTGGGGATCGCGTTTTCGTTCTATCAGTTGATGAGGTTCAACCTGCAGGTGGGTTACTGGGATATCTTTTGGCCGCAGTTCATCCAAGGTGTTTCGATAGGCTTAGTTGCTGTGCCGCTCATGGTTCTGACCATGGCTTTCATTTCCAAGGAGAAGATGGGGAACGCCACAAGCTTGTTCAACATGATGCGGAACATCGGCGGGGGAATTGGCATTTCCTTGGTGGGCACCATGCTGACCCGCCTGGGGCAGCAACACACCAACCTGTTGGTCGCCAAGATAACGCCGTTCTCCCCCTCAGCGATGAGACTCCTAAGCGGTCTCAGGGGTTTGTTTGCGGGTTCCGGCCCGGTTTTGGCCGACCATCAAGCATATGCCATCCTTTTTAGATTGGTGCAGCGCGAAGCCAGCATGGTGGCGCTGGTGCGCGTCTTCCAGTATCTCGGAATCCTGGTTCTCATTCTGATTCCGCTCATCGCCTTGACAAAGCGGCCTCCCAAAGGTCAGCCTTCGCAGCCCATCGCACACTGAAGGAAATTAGCTGCGTTTTGCATCGCGCAGACACGCGATGTTCATGTGGAACCCCTCTGCTTCCTCTCTGCGACTCTCCGCATCGCAGTCATGTCTTTCTCTCACTCTGGACCTCCAAGAGGAGGCGGGTAACCTTAGCAAAGAGCGAAAGCACCTCAAATGTCTCAGCGCTTAGAGTGAGTGATGCTCGCCGCATGTTCAATAGTGAACACCCTTGGCTGCTTCCAGAGAACTATACTTAGTTGCACGGGGCCCGTTGCGCCGTTGATCCAAACAGTCGAACAGGGAGATCAGGCCATGAATCGAATCCTAACGTGCGCTTTTCTGCTGCTGCCCCTGTGTGCCTCGGCTCAGGAACCCATTAACCCCGTCGATAAAAAATCAGCGCCTGATTCCAAGGCTCCTTCGGCAGCCCCGAAGCTGGTAAATCCGGTCAAGCCTACGCCCAACTCCTTGGCCATAGGCAAAAAGGCCTATACTTCGGACTGCGCCATGTGTCACGGCAAAGATGGCGCCGGCGCTGGCGAGCTGGCCGTGACCATGAACCTGAAGGTTCGTGATTACCGCGACCCCGCTTCCCTAAAAGATCTGACCGACGGCGAAATCTATTCCATCATCGCCAACGGCAAAGGCCAGATGACCGGCGAAGCGGGTCGCATGAAAGCCGGCCAGATCTGGGACGTGGTGAACTACATCCGCTCTCTCTCCAAAAAGTAATTCCCGCAAAAAGCACCAGCCCCTCAGCCAGGCCCCTGCCCATCTCTTGGTTAGTTGATGAGCGCACATGGTGCAGCTTTCGCGCGCCTGCCTTTCCTTCCCTCTGTCATCCCGACCGGAGCAGCGGCGCTTTCTGCCGTTGCGCAGTGGAGGGATCGCGGCAACATCGCCCCCTCCCACAAAAACCCGTCCTCCCGATCCCGCCAAGTGTATGCCATCACCCTGCAAGCACCCGCCGCTCTGGCCTTGCTCTTGCTCCTCACCCCTTCCGTTGCTTGCCGATTCCCGGTCCTGGAAGGGGCTGTTCCCCAGAACTGCTGCCGCTTATCCACTTAACGTATTGACTCGCCTAACGTTACGCGGGTCACACCGGCGGTGCTGGCTGGCACGTCCCCAATGGTTTGGGTTCACCTCCCACGCCGGACCGGGCGAATCCCCACAACCGCTGAGTCTTCTCGCTCAGTGTTGGCCGAAGGAGTTCCTCCCATGAATCCCACCACAAACCGCCGCGGCCCCCAGTTGACCATCCCGGAATTGCAGGCCGCCGCCGCTGAAATGCGCGCCATGGACATCGTCAGTATCTACGCCGCAGGCTCCGGTCATCCCGGCGGCACTCTTTCCGTAATGGACATCGCCGCCGCTCTTTATCTGAACGTCCTCAATCATGATCCCGCGAATCCCGCATGGCCCGAGCGCGATCGCGTTTTCTGGTCCGCCGGCCACAAAGCACCTGCGCTCTACGTCGCGCTCGGCAGAGCGGGTTATTTCCCGCTCGACGATGTGGTTCTGCTGCGGCAGCTCGGCTCAGGATTCGAAGGTCATCCCAATTGGTTGAAAGTTCCCGGCATCGAAATTTCCAGCGGCTCCCTGGGACAAGGACTCGGCGCCGCCGTGGGCAGCGCCCTTGCCGCAAAACTCCGCGGCGCCGCCCACCGCGTTTACGTGATCATGGGCGACGGCGAACAACAGGAAGGCAGCGTCTGGGAAGCCGCCATGGCCGCCGCGCACCACAACCTCGATAACCTCTGCGCCATTATTGATGTCAACCGCTTGCAGATTGATGGTTGGGTCAAGGATGTGATGAATGTTGAGCCGCTTGCGGAAAAATATGCCGCGTTCGGCTGGAACATCATTTCGATTGATGGCCACGACTTCGCGCAGATTCTCGATGCCTTCTCGCGTGCCGGCCAAACCACCGGGCGTCCGACGGTCATCCTCGCCCGCACCATCAAGGGCAAAGGCGTTTCCTTCATGGAGAATGAAGCCAGTTGGCACGGCACACCGCCGAAAAAAGAACAATTTGAAAAGGCTCTGCCCGAACTGCTCACTCCTGATTTTCCGCGCGCCCGCGTCGATGCCCTGCTCCAGCGCGCTGCCGCAAACGCCGCCGAGGTCGCACGCAAGGCGAAAGCTGGCATTCCCAAGTTCGTGCTCGAATATTGGTGGAACGCCCGCGATTCCATGAAGGTCGAGATGGACCCCACACGCATGGGCTTCGGCCGCGGCCTGGAACGCGCCGGCGAAGATCCCCGCGTGGTCACCCTGCACGCGGACATATCCGGTTCCATCCGCATCACCGATTTTGAGAGCAAGCATCCGGAACGCAACAATCGCGTCTTCAGCGTCGGCATCGCGGAGCAGAACATGATGAGCGTCGCCGCCGGCCTGGCCCGCGAAGGCTTCATCCCCGTCACTGGCACCTATGGTGTCTTCGCTTCCGGCCGCGCCTGGGATCAGATCCGCACCACCATTTGCTACTCCAATCTGAACGTGAAAATCGCCGGCGCTCACGGCGGCATTTCCGTCGGTGCTGATGGCGCAACGCACCAGGCTCTGGAAGAAATCGCGCTGACCAGTATTTTGCCGAACATGCACGTGGTCGTGCCGTGCGATTCCGTGGAGACGCAAAAGGCCACCGAGTATTCGCTTCTCAAGCTGCAAGGGCCCTGCTACCTGCGCTTCGCCCGCGAAGCCACGCCCATCGTCACCAAACCGGATACGCCCTATGAATTCGGCGTTGCCAACGTGATTCGCTACCGCGGCGTACAGCCTAAATTCCTCGATGCCTTTGAGACCTTCCTGGGTCCTGCCTACAAGAACGAACACGAAAATGTCGCCATCATTGCCTGCGGCCCCATGGTTCCCGAAGCGATGCGCGCCGCCTGGCTTCTGAAAGAGGAGTACGCCATCGAAACGCGCGTCGTCAACGTTCATACCGTCAAGCCGCTGGATATCCCCACCCTGGTGCGCGCAGCGGAAGATACCCGCGTCGTGGTCACCGCGGAAGAACATCAGGTCGGCGGCTTCGGCAATATCGTGGCCGGAGCCATTCTCCAGCAGCGCAAGGATTTTCGACTCCCGTTGCAACTCGCCATGGTCGGTATTGCCGATCGCTTCGGCATTTCCGGCAATCCCTGGGAACTGGTGCAACACTTTGGTCTGACTGCGGAACATCTCGCCAAGCGTGTTCTGGATCTTCTCGATAAAAAACTGGCCGCCTCGCCCGCTGCCTCCGCCTCCGTTGCCTCCACCGAGGTCCCGGCAGTTCACTGTGCCCGCTGCGGCGCCAATATCTCACCCGCTGAATATGCCAAGGAGTTGCCCTTGCCTTCCGACGAGATCTGCGCCGAGTGCGAATACCAATCCCTCGAGCTTTGCGCCGTCTGCCGCATCGAGTGGGCCAAGGTCAGCCACAACTCCACCTACATCTGCCCGGCCTGCCGCGCCAACCCCGTGCTCCGCTGACACTCGCTCCCGCGCGCGCTCTCACTTACCATTTTGCGCTGCTAACCTGTGCAAGCACCCTTGCCTTCATCGCCGCCCTTGTGAAATCCACTTCTCCGGTTACCGCGTTATAGACCTCTGCATAAATAATGGAATAGATTAGCGCAAAAAAGGAGGCAGTTCCGACTGCAAGATGCAGCCGCGCAGTTTCTCGGGCGAAGCGCGAATGCCGTCGATCGAACGCATGGCGT